>Ga0163162_10006899_pt1 | contig 11017 bp, 8 predicted proteins | sample S55metaG_FD_115310 | JGI IMG/M metagenome (GOLD analysis project Ga0163162, IMG submission 115310) | Switchgrass rhizosphere microbial communities from Kellogg Biological Station, Michigan, USA - S5-5 metaG | ecosystem: Host-associated > Plants > Roots > Rhizosphere > Soil | place: USA: Michigan...
AACGCGCTCGTCCTCCGAGCAATAGACGATCTTGTCCGGTCGCCCCGCGCGCTGGTCGACCCAGTTGTTCGCGATGATCCCGGTATGCGCGGGCCGCATGCCCGTCAGGATCGTCGAATGGCCGGGGCAGGTCTCGGTTGCAGCGTGGCTTTGATAGCCGTTGTGGAACACCGTCCCCTGCGCGAGCCGGGCGAGGCCGCCGGTGAAATGCGGCCGGTACTCATCCCACAAATCAGCCGAGAACTGGTCGACTGAAATGACAACGAGAAGTTTGGGTGCCCCGGGAGCAACCGGTTGGGCTGCGGGCGCCGGCGCGGGTTGTGCGCAGGCCGCGGTAACTGAAAAAGCCGCAACAGCGGCCAACATATATTTGCGCAAGATGAGACCCTCCTCGTCGCCCCGGACTTGGTCCGGGATGTTCTTGCCTACTGCTACAGACCGAATAAGACAGCGAGTACCGGGTCAAGCCCGGCATGACGAATTAATCCAGCTTCGCTCGCAGCCGTTCGTTGACCACGCCCGGGTTGGCCTTGCCGGCCATCGCCTTCATCACATGGCCGACGAAAAAGCCGAACAGCGCAACCTTGCCACCTTTGTATTCGGCGACCTTGTCGGCGTTCGCGGTGAGCACCTGGTCGACCGCCGCGTCGATCGCGCCGGTGTCGCTGGTCTGCTCGAGGCCACGGCTCTCGACGATCGACGCCGCCCCCTCCCCCGTCTCGAGCATGATTTCGAACACCTGCTTGGCAAGGCTGCCCGAAATCGTCCCGTCGCCGACGAGCTTGAGCAGTTCGGCCGCCTGCGCCGGCGAGACCGGGCTGTCCTCGATCGTCTTGCCGATTCGGTTCAGTGCCCCGAACAATTCGGACGCGGTCCAGTTGGCCGCCGCCTTGGGCTCGACTCCGCTTTCGAGCAGCAAATCAAAGTAGCGCGCAGTCTCAACCTCGGCGGTCAAAACGCTGGCGTTGTAGGGAGTTATGCCAAGCGCTTCGTAACGTTTGCGCTTTGCGTCTGGCAGCTCGGGCAGGCTCGCCTTGCACTCGTCGAGGAACGCGTCATCGAGCTCGAGCGGCAGCAAATCGGGATCGGGGAAGTAGCGGTAATCGTGCGCGTCCTCCTTCGACCGCAACGACCGCGTCACCCCCTTGTCGGGGTCGTACAGCCGGGTCTCCTGAACGATCACCCCGCCCCCCTCCAGCACTTCGACCTGGCGCTTCGCCTCATGCTCGACCACTGCCATCACAAAGCGCACGCTATTGACGTTCTTGGTCTCGGTCCGCGTGCCGAGCTCGCCGCCGATTTTCCGCACGCTGACGTTGACGTCGGCGCGCATCGAGCCCTCTTCCATATTGCCGTCGCACGACCCGACGTAGCGGAGGATCGCCCGCAGCTTGCGGAGGTAAGCGCCGGCCTCGGCGGGCGAACGCATGTCGGGCCGCGACACGATCTCCATCAGCGCGACGCCGCAACGGTTGAGATCGACGTAGGACATCGTCGGATGCTGGTCGTGCATCAGCTTGCCCGCGTCCTGCTCGACGTGGATGCGCTCGATGCCGATGGTCTTGCCCGAAGTCTCATCTTTCTCGTCGAGCAAAACCTCGACTTCACCTTCGCCGACCAAAGGATGATAGAGCTGGCTGATCTGATAGCCCTGCGGCAGATCGGCGTAGAAATAATTCTTGCGGTCGAACCGGCTCGATTTGTTGATCACCGCATCCAATGCCATGCCGGTGCGCACGGCCTGGCGGATACACTCCTTGTTCGGGACCGGCAGCATGCCCGGCATCGCCGCGTCGACCAGGCTGACCTGCGTATTGGGCTCAGCCCCAAACTCGGTCGCTGCACCCGAGAAGAGCTTCGACGCGGTCGCGGTGATCTGGGCGTGGACCTCGAGGCCGATCACGACCTCCCACTCGCCGGTTTCGCCTGTGACGCGATAGGGTGCGGATGCGTCAGCCATTACCACCACTTCTCTGGTCGAACGGTAAAGCCCGCGCGTTCCTCGATCGCGAGGCCGGCGTTGAGCACAATCTGCTCGTCGAACTCGTTGCCGATCAGATGCAGCCCGAGCGGGAGGCCCTGCCCGTCGAGCCCGCCCGGCACGCTCATCGCCGGCAGACCGGCGAGGCTCGCGGGAACCGCGAACACGTCGTTCAGATACATCGCCAGCGGGTCGGTTGTCTCGCCGATCCCGAACGCCGCCGACGGCGCGGTTGGAGTCAGGATCACATCGCAAGCCTCGAACGCCTTGGCGAAATCCTGCTTGATCAACGCGCGCACCCGCTGCGCCTTGGTGAAGTACGCATCGTAGAAGCCGGCCGAGAGCACATAGGTGCCGATCATGATCCGCCGCTTGACCTCGGCGCCGAAGCCGGCGGCGCGGGTCGCGGCGTACATGTCGTCCAGCGTCTTCACGCCGTCTTCGCGGAGGCCGTAGCGGACGCCGTCATAGCGCGCGAGGTTGGACGAGGCCTCGGCCGGGGCGATGATATAGTAAGTCGGCAGCGCATATTTGGTGTGCGGCAGGCTGATCCCGACCGGCGTAGCGCCGGCGTCCTTGAGCCATTCGATGCCCTGATCCCACAAGGCGTTGATCTCCGCCGGAACGCTGTCGATCCGATATTCCCTGGGAATGCCGACGCACTTGCCTTTGAGATCGCTCGACAGGTTCGCTTCCCACCGCGGCACTGGCAGGTCGAGCGAGGTCGAATCCTTGGCGTCGAACCCGGCCATTGCCTCCAAGAGGATCGCGCAATCGCGCACGGTCCTGGCCATCGGCCCGGCCTGGTCGAGCGAGCTCGCGAATGACACGATCCCCCAGCGCGAGCAGCGGCCGTAAGTCGGCTTGATCCCGCAAATCCCGGCGAAGGCCGCGGGCTGACGGATCGAGCCGCCGGTGTCGGTCCCGGTCGCGCCCGGGGCGATCAGCGCGGACACCGCCGCGGCAGACCCGCCGGAAGACCCGCCCGGCGTTAGGCCGACGTTGCTGCCCTGGCGCCGCCACGGGCTGATCACGGGCCCATAAGTGCTGGTCTCGTTCGACGAACCCATCGCGAACTCGTCCATGTTCAATTTGCCGAGCATCCCCGCGCCCGCCTTGCGCAGGTTCGTCGTGACGGTGCTTTCGTAGGTCGGCTTGAAGCCCTGGAGGATGTGGCTGCCGGCGGTCGTATCGACGCCGATCGTCGCGAACAGATCCTTGATGCCAAGCGGAATGCCCGACAGGGATAGCGGATTGCCGGCAAGCCGCGCCTGGTCCGCGATGTCGGCGGCTGCGAGCGCTTCGTCGGGCGTCTCGACCGTGTAAGCATTGAGAAGCTTCGCGGCCGCGACCGCCGCATTGTACGCCTCGGCGATCTCGCGGGCGCTGAACTCGCCGCCGCGAAACCCGTCGCGCAGTTCGGCGATGGTCTTTGAGGTTAGCTCCGACACTATTCGATCACCTTGGGCACGGCGAAAAAGCCGTGCTGGGCCTCGGGCGCGTTGGCGAGCACATCGTCGCGAATATTGCCATCGGTCACCTGATCGTCGCGCAGGCGCAGCTTCTGTTCGATCACCGCGGTCAGCGGCTCGACCCCGTCGGTATTCACTTCGGCCAGCTGTTCGACCCAGCCGATGATCGCGTTCAATTCAGGCACGAGCCGCTCGAGCTCGGCATCGCTCATCGCGATCCGGGCGAGCTTGGCGATATGGCGGACCTGTTCGGGACTGACGGACATGGTGGCCGGATAGCGACGGGGCCGAAGAGCGGCAAGCCACGGACAAGCCGCCGCGACTCGGAGCGTCAAAACGGTCCGAATCCAACATTGCAATTACATGGATTACTCATGAACTCACTGGCAGCCTGTGGATAATCGTGAGAAATCCAGCAAAAATACAGGCTTAACCAAACCGGATTTAACGGTTAATAAATCACCCTTCGCCTCGCGAGTCGGACGGGGGATTGCTCGGGGCTGTGTGCAACATCGGTGCGCCATGGGGCGCGCCGCGTAGGGGAGCGTCCGACATGACCGACATCACTGGCGATGGCATCAACGATTTTGACATCACGACCGCTGGCTCAAGCGTCACCATTGGGGGGGTTATCTTCACTGACGCCGTCAACGTTGGCTCTGGTACGGGTAATTACAACACATTCCTCGCGATCTCGAACAACTCGGGTGTCGAGACCGGCTTCAACAGCGACGATACGCCGCCGATCGACAACACGAACTCCGACATCGATCAGGCCAAGACGCACACGGTCAAGTTGTCCGACCTGGTCATCGTCACAGTCGGCGGCGTCCAATATTATCAGGTCCGCGTCGATTTGAACGAAGCCAATAGTGATCCGAACGCGCAAATCTCGCTCGACACGTTCAAGATTTACACATCCACAAATGGCGGGATCGTCAGCACGACGGACTTGTTTGCTAATGCCACGCTCAAATATAACATGGACGCGGGCGGAGATGTCTCGGTCTTATTGAGCGACGCGGAATCGAGCGGCAGCGGCACTGACGATTATTCGGTGCTTATTCCGGTTTCGACGTTCGCGGGTCAGGATCCGACCACGACCTTCGTCTATTTCGATATCAAAATGGGCGCTGCCGGCACCGATTGGACGGCGAATGCCACGTTCGAGGAATGGAATCTCGAAAACGGCGTCGGCCTGACCGGTACGAAATTCGAAGACGCCAATGGGAATGGCAGCAAAGATGCTGGCGAAGGCCCCGTTGCCGGTGTCACCATCTTCATCGACTCCAACCAGAATGGCACGCTCGATGCCGGCGAACGGTCCACGGTCACTGACGCGAACGGCAACTACACTTTCTACGGCGTGGCTCTTAATCAAACGCTGTGGATCGACGAGGTCGTTCCCGTTGGCTCAACCCAGACGACGGGCGATCACGAAACGATCACGATTCCGTTGAACATTACGCCTGGCACGATCCTCACCGTCGATCCGATCGGCAACTTCATTCCCCATCCATCGATGAACGTGACCAAGGCGGTCAGCTCGATCACCGGCGGGCAGGGGACGAATGGCCTTGATGGCGCCGATAGCGACGGCGACGTAATCCATTACAATATTTCCGTGCAGAACACCGGCAATGTGCCGTTGACGGGTTTGACGATTACCGATCCCAATGCGGACGCCGGAAGCATTCAACCGGTCACGTCCGGTGGCTTCAACACCGGCGATACCGACCACGACAACGTGTTCGACGCGGGCGAGACGTGGAACTTCACGGCGACCCACACGGTCACGCAGCCTGAGCTCGACGGCAAGGGCATCGACATTGCCGGCGCGATCGACGGTGACGGCGACGATGACAATCGCGTCACCGCCGACACCAACGAGACCGCGCCCGACACCGCCGATGCTGCCGCGCCGCTGATCTTCAACCCGCACATCACGGTAGACAAGACGGCGAGCGTCGACGGCGACTGCGCCGACGTGGCGAACGAGCTGATCAATTACTCGATCAGCGTCACCAATGACGGCAACGTCACCCTCGACACCGTCAATGTGACCGATCCGATGGCCGATGCCGGCAGCATCGTAGGGGTCGATGCTGACAACGACACCTTCAACGACGGCGATACCGACGCCGACGGCAAGCTCGATGTCGGCGAGACCTGGCTCTACACCGCGACCCATACGGTGACCCAGGGCGAGATCGACGCCGGCGGCAATTACGACAGCAGCGACCCGCCCGACGGGATCAACGATTCGCTGCGCAACGTCGCCACCGCGACGGCCGAGGTCGTCGGCACCGATACGCAAGTCACCGACGACGACGACGCAGTGGTCGAGGTGTGTCAAAACCTAGGAATTGACCTCGAGAAGTACGTCGCCGTCGACTCCACCGATGGCACCGACGGCACGTTTGTCGACGCCGACGACGCGCTTGGTCCGCAAAACGTCAATCTTGGCGCCGACGTATGGTTCAAGGTGACCGTGGAGAACACCGGCAACGTCACGCTGACAGATGTCGATATAGCGGACGTCAATCAGACGGGCGGCGGTTCGGCCAACTTCGATCTGATGCAGAATGGCTCGCTCACCGCCGACGCGCTCGCCAACCATTCGGCATCGCTCGATGGCGATACCGACAATGATGGCGAGCTCGACGTCGGTGAGACCTGGACGATTACCTATCGCCAGGCCTTCGATCCGGGCGAGCATGTCAACACGGCGACCGTCACGACCCATGAAAACCAGACGGACAGCGACGCCGCGCATTACTTCAGCCTGGTCGATGAGGGTCTATGCCCGCGGACCCCGGGTTTCTGGCAGAATCCGAACAACGGCGGCCAGTTCTGGGACGGCGTGGCAGGCAACGAAAAGCATGCCGGCGAAAACGGCTTCCCGGATGGCGAGCTGCTCTATGCCGTCGACAGCAATCACGACGGCGTGGTCAATGGCAGCGACGCGAAGGGTCTGCTGGTCGGCGATTACAACAAGAACGGCCTGACCGACGCTGGCGAAGACACGCTGTTTGTGTCCTACGTCGATGCCCAGACCCTGATCAACGCGTCGGCCAAGCAGCTGAACGGGGCCAGCGGGGACGGTCGGTATATGCTCGGCCGCGACATGGTGGCGTCCTGGCTGAATTATCTCCAGGGTTCCGGGTTTGGCGACGCGAGCGATCCGCAAAGCCCGCACCACTATTTGGACGACACGATCGACTGGATGCAGATCTTCGTCGGTACCAACAGTGGTGGAACTACCGAGACTTTCGACAAGCTCAAGCTCTCGGGCTCGGCGATCAAGACCAACACGGCAACCTGGAACACGCCGCAGTCGGGCATCGACCATAGTGCAGGGCAGATGCATTCGGCACTCGATTACTACAACAACACCGGCCAGACGCAGCCCGGCGGCACGCATTACGCCAACTGCGAATCCCAGCATCTGTTTGAAGCGTTGTCGATTTACCAGGAGTCGCACAGCCTCGTCTAAGGTCGTGCAGAGCCAAGGGCCGCACCGCGCGAGCGATGCGGCCCTTTTCTTTATCCCGCATGCCCAATAGGGCCACCGCCGATGTGTGCGCGGCGATTCCTCATGGCAGTGTTCGTGCTAACGCTGCTCGCCGTGGCCGCGGGATTCTTTATTTACAGTTGGGGCGGCGAGATTCTGCTCCGCAACGCCACCCCTCAGGGGCACTTCGCCGCGGAGAGCGCGGGCAGCGGGCCAGACTATTCGAAACCGGCGAGTTGGTTGTCGCGCCCGGGCCTGGCAAACGATCCTGCGCAGTGGCTCCCCGACAACGTCCAGTCCGCGACGGCCGGCCCGGCGGCGGTGTTCTACGTTCACCCGACCACCTATCTCGCCACCGACCGCTGGAATGTGCCGCTGCATCCGGCCGACGACACCGAGTTTCGCACCCGGCTGTTCACCCAGAGTCAGGCGAGTGTGTTCAACGCGGCGGGGAAGGTCTGGGCGCCGCGTTACCGCCAGGCGGCCTATGGCGCCTTCCTGCTCAAGAGCGACGACGCGAAAAAAGCGCTCGACTTCGCTTATGGTGATGTTTCCGCCGCGTTCGACCGATTCCTCGCCGAGGCCAGCGACAAGCCGATCATCCTCGCCGGGCACAGCCAGGGGGCGCTGCACCTCACGCGCTTGCTTGCCGAGCGTAAGGATCAACTTAAAGGACGGCTGATCGCCGCTTATGTGGTTGGCTGGCCGGTCAGCACCACCGCCGACCTCCCGGCTCTCGGTTTTCCAGCCTGCACTGCGCCCGATCAGACCGGCTGCATCCTGTCGTGGATGAGCTACGGCGAACCCGCCAACTCCGACATGATCCTTGGCGAATGGAGCAAGTCCAAGGGCGCCAACGGCGGCGCCCGGCGGCGCAAAGATGTGCTGTGCGTCAATCCGCTAACCGGCGGCGCGGGCGGCTCCGCCCCGCCCGGCGCCAATCCCGGAACCCTCGTGCCGTCGCAAAACTTTACTTCGGCGGCGCTGGATCCGGGCAAGGTCGGCGCGCGCTGCGACAAGGGCCAGCTGATCATCGGCGGCGAAATCCCCCCGCTCGGGCCGTATGTGCTTCCCGGCAACAATTACCACGTCTACGATTACGCACTGTTCTGGGCGGCAATCCGGCGCGACGCCGAACGCAGGACCGCGGCGTGGCGGCGCTGATCACCGCCGCCCCAGGCGAATTCTCAGCCGCGCTGCCGGATGCCGGCAAGCTCGCCGGGCTCGACGTTGGCACCAAAACCATCGGTCTCGCCATCTGTGACGCTGGCTGGCATTTCGCCGGTTCGTCCGAGACGATCCGCCGCGCCAAATTCACCAAGGATCTGGAAGTCCTGCAGGCGTTCATCGGACGCGAACATGTCGTCGGGCTGGTTGTCGGCCTGCCGCTAAACATGGACGGCAGCGACAGTCCGCGGACCCAGTCAGTCCGAGCGTTCGCGAAGAATCTTGCCCCGCTCGAGCTGCCGATCCTGTTGTGGGACGAGCGCTGGTCGACCCAGGCGGTCGAGCGGGCGATGATCGACGCCGACGTAAGCCGGGCCAAGCGCGCCGAGAAAGTCGACGCGCTGGCCGCCGCGCATATTCTTCAAGGCGCGATCGACGCGCTGGCCAATCTTTCGGCACCGCAATAAGCCTCGCGCTCGTGGACCTGCTGACCATCGATTCGCTCAGCGACGACCAGATCGCGACGATCCTCGACCGCGCCGATCATTGGTTCGGCGAGAATCGCGTCGGCCATTCCGCCGACCGGTTGGCCGGGAAGCTTGTGTTCAACCTGTTTTACGAGAACTCCACGCGCACCGCGATGTCGTTCGCCACGGCCGCGCATCGGCTGGGCGCCGCGCCGGTTACCCTCTCGGTCGAGCATTCCTCGGTGAAGAAAGGCGAGACCCTCGAGGACACCGCGCGAACGCTGAACGCGATGCGGCCCGACTACCTCGTCATCCGCCACCGTGAGAATGGCGCCCCGGCGGCGGTCGCGTTGATCATGGACTGCCCGGTGATCAGCGCCGGAGACGGCACCAATGAGCATCCGACCCAGGCCCTCCTCGACGCGGCGACGATCCGCCGGCATTTCGGCCGCCTCGAAGGGCTGAAGATCGCGATTTGCGGCGACATCAGCCACAGCCGCGTCGCTCGTTCGAATGCGAAGTTATTGCCGCGACTTGGGGCGGAGGTCCGGCTTGCCGGCCCGCCCGGGATGGTCCCCGACGGCATTCCCCAAATCTCGATCGATGACGCGATCGCTGGCGCCGACGTGGTGATGATGCTCCGCATCCAGCGCGAACGGCTCGACGAAGATTACGATGTTCCCGGCGAGTATCTTGAACGCTACGGGCTGACCGCCAGCCGCCTCGCGCAGGCCTCAGCCGACGCGGTCGTCATGCACCCGGGACCGATGAACCGCGGAGTCGAAATAGACGGCGCGATCGCCGACGATCCCGCGCGATCCTTGATTACACTTCAGGTCGAAATGGGCGTGGCCGTGCGCATGGCCTGCCTGGAAATGCTCGTCGGTAGTCCGGCTTAGCGCGAAGCGAGCTGGACCGGGCGATCACCCGCGACATCCCGGACGAAGCATGAGCCACCGGCCCTGCGCAACGATTCGCACACCATTCGAGCCTCACGATCGCTGCCGAAGCCTTTAACCGACAAGCGGTAGAAGGTTCCCTTGGGGCTGGTGAAGCGCGCGCTGACCGGCGTGTAGCCTTTGAGCGAGCCGAATCGGTGAGCGGCGACATTCCAGGCTGCGGCAACGCGCCCGGCATCGCCGAACGCACCAAGCTGGACCACCGCAGACGAGTTGCCGGCGCGGCGCACCGGAGCGGCGCGAAGCGATGCGTGGACGAATGGCGCAGGAGCGCGGCGAGCCACGGCCGGTTTGCGGGCCGGCGGCGGTTCGACAAAGCCGGTATCGAAGATTGCGGCCGGAGCCGGCGATGGCGCCTTGGCCAGAACCGGCGGTGGCGGCGGTGCGTGATCGGCGATCGGTGCCGGGGCCGGTGCGACCGGTTGCGGCGCTGCTTCGGCGACCTGCGGTTGCGGCGCAATCACCGCTGCGGCCTGTTGGGAGCCGCCCTTGTTCAAAGCCAATTGAATTGGCTGACCCGGATCGGCGGCCGCGGGAGTGACTCCGATCAGCGCAGCGACCTGGTCCGACGGGTGCGCCGGATTGGCCAGCTGCATCCACTGATGGATGCGGGTGTCGAGCTGGTCGGCCGGGACGTCCTGCGCCGCGACGGTGCGGGCGTTGGTCCAATCCCCGGAGAAAGCATAGGCCAGCGCGAGGTTCTGGCGAACCCGCGCATCGGCGCCATCGGCCCGAGCCACCACTTCCAGCGTCGCGACCGCGTCGGACGCCCGCCCGGCAAGCGCCAAAGCGAGACCGTAATCGGCGGCGTCGAGCACGCCCCGGCTGGCGTCGAGCAATTGCAGGGCTTCGGCGTTCCGGCCCTGAGCGATTTCCACCAGTGCGAGCTTCAGAATGACCTGCGGCTGATTGGCGTTGATCGACAGCGCGTCCTTGAACGCGGCCTCGGCCGAGGCAAACCGGCCACCGACGAAGTACGCGTTGCCGAGCAAGGCCCGCAGCGTGACATCGTCGGGAGTCCGGGCGACCGCGCGCTCGGCATAATCGATCGCCGTCGTTGGGTCGTTGGCGGCGAGCGCGGCAAGTGCCCGGGTCGCCAGTCCGACCTCCCCATCAGCCTTGCCGCCGAGGCTCGAAGCGCTGCTCGCATGGCGTTGCGGAGCGGCGCAGCCCGCAATCATCGACGCGACTGCGACGACAGAGATTGCAGAGCCGAAGCGGAATGGCTTGGTCATTGGATTACCCCTTGCGTTTGGCCTTCTCGGCCATGGCGTCGAGTTCAGGCATGTCGCCGAGCAGATGATCGAGCGCGTCGGTCACCAATTGCTGCGCCGAGCGCGCATTGACCGCGCAGGCGAGGCGAAGTTTGAGATGGCGCTCCGGATCGAGCCGCAGCGTGAACGCCGCCTTACTCTTGCTGCCCGGAGCGGAGCGCGGCCGCGGTGCGCGGCGCGGAA
>Ga0163162_10006900_pt1 | contig 11016 bp, 11 predicted proteins | sample S55metaG_FD_115310 | JGI IMG/M metagenome (GOLD analysis project Ga0163162, IMG submission 115310) | Switchgrass rhizosphere microbial communities from Kellogg Biological Station, Michigan, USA - S5-5 metaG | ecosystem: Host-associated > Plants > Roots > Rhizosphere > Soil | place: USA...
AAACCGATAAACCGATTAAGCCACCCGAACAGTAGTTCTGAAATTGCTGATCGGTCCATCTCGCCGGTCCGTCTCGTCGGTCCGTCTCGACCGCCAGTTTGTTGCCTTTCGCTTTAAAAAGAGCTCCTACCTTGCGTCCACAAATGTAGACCAACAGAACGACAGGTGTGAACAGCTGTGCACACAAATCCCACCATCAAAGCCAAATTAGTTAGTTTTTCCCTGAAAATTGAGGATCGGTACAGCCATTGCTATCGAAACTAGAAAGCAAGGAGATTGCCCCAAAAAAATGAAGTCGAAGATTTTAGTTGTTGATGACGATAAGGCCATTACGCAGCAGCTCTATTGGTCGCTATGCAATGAATACGACGTCATCACCGCCAACGACATGCAGACGGCGATTCGGCGAGCAATGTTCTACAAACCTGATATTTCAATTCTCGACCTTCAGATGCCGCCTGAGGAGGATTCCACGGCCGTTGGAATGCAGCTTCTGGAATACCTCAAGGGCAATCTGCCCGGCATAAAGGTCTTGATAATGAGTTCTAATAACGATCAAGGTGTGCAACGAGCATGTTATGCAGCAGGGGCAGACGAGTTTTTCGATAAGCCTTTTGAAGTTGAACACATGTTGGCAAGTATTTGCAGGCTGATGCCCGTTCATAGGTTAGAAATGTTCGCGCAGATCCTTTGAATTGAACACTACCCACCCTTAAGTGTTCAGAGCACCGGAGATGATTCCCACTTCATCGTAAGGTGTGTCCAGGCCCCAATTCCGAGTCCCCTTCGCGGAGTTGGGGCCGCTCTTTTTTTGGATCGAGAATGAAATCGCAAGTCTTGGACTGACTTCTGCTTCGCTGTCTGCGATAATGCGACTTCTCCTGATGTAAAATTTACGATCATTGCTTACCCTGCCCAGTTACGTCTCAAAATGAGCGAAGGATTCGACAGAGTTAGGGGAGTAGTTGAACTCCCGGTTTTTCCGTTGCCCGTTGTGCTGTTTCCGGGTGTCCCTCTGCCGCTCCACATCTTTGAGCCGCGCTACCGCCAAATGCTCAAAGACATTCAAATCACACACAACCTATTTGGAATCGCGTATTTCGATTCGAGTCTGGCTGATACAGAGCTTCCAGCAGCTGGCCATGTAGGTTGCGTCGCGGAGGTGAGTGAAGCTCAAACTCTACCTGATGGCCGCTCAAACATCCTTACTGTCGGTGTGATTCGCTATCGAATCGAATCGTACGTTGAACGCGGAGATCCCTATCTGGTGGCTCGCGTCAACTATTTCGAGGATCAGGATGAAGACGAGGCACTGCTGGTTGAATCTACCCGAGAGGTGGCTGATACTTTCACTCGCATAGCTAAAGCGATTCGTGAGATGAATGATGAACGGACTGCCCTACCAGACATTTCCGAGACTGATCCCCAGCGCCTTTCGTTCCTTGTTTCGGCTGCACTGGAAATTGATGGTGAAGTAAAACAAGAGCTGCTCGAATTGCGCTCAACTTCCGAGCGTCTTGAAAGACTCAGAGACATGCTGGGACAGGCAGTAAAAGGTTATGAAGAGCGTGCTCGGGTCCATCAACTGGCCAAGGGCAACGGACATAGCGGTAAAAAGATTGATATCGAATGAGCGCTAAACCTGGTGAAACAATCATAGTCCGGATTCTCTTTTTCGGCGCGGCGAGAGATGCTACCTCCGCGAGCGAGGTGGACTTGCACGTGCCTGTCGCAGCCACGGTGAAGGAAGTGTTTGAGAGATTGATCCAGCGGTTTCCCGACCTTCAACGCTTTGGTCGTTCTTTACTATTTGCGGTAAATCGGGAATACGCCGGGCCCGACGTCGAATTAAAAACGAACGATGAAATAGCGATATTCCCTCCGGTGAGTGGCGGATGACAAAACAGATGGATGACGTCGATCAAGTTCAGAATGCCGCATGCGATTACCGATGCCCGCTCGACTTTTTTGAGCTGACCAAAGGACCGGTTGATGTTGGTGCCGTAGCGCGACGCGTTATCCCGCGAGAATGTGGCGCAACAGTGACGCTTGATGGATATGCTCGAGAGTGGACCAAGGGACGAAAAACAGAGCACCTCGTATACGAAGCATATGAACCAATGGCCCTCACTGAGATGCAGCGACTGGGCTCAGAAGCTCACAAGCGTTTTGAGATTGCACATGTCGGAATTGTTCATCGCACCGGCCATTTAGAAATTGGTGATACAAGTGTCGTAATCAGCGTCAGTGCTCCTCACCGGCAAGCGGCTTTCGAAGCCTGCGAGTGGTTGATCACCCAATTAAAGAAGACCGTTCCCATCTGGAAAAAAGAAGTATTCGCCGACGGCGAAGTCTGGGTCGAAGGCGATACAACGTCGTAGGGGCGGCACTCCGTGGCCGCCCCAACTACGGTTTTCTCAACTTAACTCTTCACTCGCCCACCCTTTTATTTCTCATTTTCCATTTTCCATTTAAATCTCAGCAGAAAACTCTCCACAAAAAATGCGCTCGGGGGTTCAAACTTCCGATCCCACCGAGCGCATTCAATTTTGCCCAAATGATAAATGACCAATGATCGATGACCAATGATCAATAAATCAGCTCTTATCCCGCCGGTGTTTCCTCCGTCTCATCCTCTGCAGCAGCCTCAACCAGCGAAGCGCTGGTCACCTTATCCGAGGGATCAGTCTTGATGAGCCTTACACCCTGCGCGCTTCGACCGGTCTTACGAATGTCCGCGGCTTCCAACCTGATCAACTTGCCCTGCTGTGTAATGATCATGATTTCCGCGTCATCCTCAACAGGAAATACCGCGACCACTTTTCCTGTCTTCTCGGTCGTCTTCATGTTGATAACTCCCTTACCACCACGCGACTGCAGACGATAGGTAGTAATTGGCGTCTGCTTACCGTAGCCCTGTTCCGACACCGAGAGCATTCGTTCCGTATCTTCAGCAGATACCGGGCAGACCGAGACAACAAAATCGTCAGGTCTGAGATCGATTCCTCGCATACCGCGAGTCGCACGTCCCATCGGTCTCACGTTCTTCTCGTCGAAGCGAATCGCCAGGCCATTGTGGGTAGCGATAAAGATTCTCTTCGTGCCGTCGGTGAGCACTACGTCGAGTAATTGATCGCCTTCGTCTACATTGATGGCAATAATCCCGTTCGAGCGAATGTTTTGAAAGTCAGCCAGCGACGTCTTCTTGATAACGCCTTTGCGTGTAACCATCACGACGTGACGGCCTTCAGCAAACTCGCGGACAGGAACGACACCAGCCAGACGTCGATCGGATGGGATATTGATCAAATTCACGACGGCCTTTCCGCGTGCCGAGGCAGCCGCATCGGGCACTTCGTGAACCTTGATCTTGTAGACCATGCCATCGTCAGTAAAGATCATGAGATAGGCGTGCGTAGATGCTATGAACAGGTGCTCAACAAAGTCACCATTCTTTGCCGCCGCACCAAAGCGCCCCTTGCCGCCTCTTCCCTGCCGCTGATAAGTCGTAATTGGTGTTCGTTTGATGTAACCGCTGTTAGTAACGGTGATTGCTACATCTTCATCTGCGATCAAGTCCTCTATCGAGAGTTCAACACCTTCATCGACGATTTCAGTACGGCGTTCATCACCAAAATCCTTCTTTACTTCCTCCAGCTCACTGGAGATCACTCGTCTCAACGAGCGCTCGTTTGAGAGTATCTCTTCGAGTTCGGCAATAAGCTTAATGATGTTCTCGTACTCGTCAGTGATCTTCTGGCGCTCGAGCGCTGAAAGGCGTCGCAACTGTAAGTCGAGAATCGCTTGCGCCTGGATATCACTAAACGCCAACCGCTCCATCTCCTTCTGAATCTTGCCCAGGTGGGTTTTTAGCGACGCATCCGATGGTATTCCCTTCCAAGTCTTGACCTCATTGATTGTGGTCCACTGCGCCGTTAACCACTGGCGTGCTTCGTCAACTGAACGCGAATTACGAATGAGCGTAACGATCGCGTCGAGAGCATCGATGGCCTTAGTAAGACCTTCGAGTATGTGGGCTCTCGCTTTCGCTTTACGAAGCTCATATTCAGTTCTTCGTTTAACAACTTCTCGGCGGAACTCGATAAAACACTCGAGCATCTGCTTGAGATTCAGGACACGAGGTTGGCCATTTACAATCGCGAGGTTGATCACGCCAAATGACGACTGCATCGGCGTCAGCTTATAAAGCTTGTTGAGCACAACTTGCGGAACAGCATCACGCTTCAGCTCGACGACGATGCGCATTCCCGTACGATCTGACTCATCACGCAAATCCGAAATGCCCTCGAGCTTCTTCTCGTTTGACAGCTCGGCGATTCGCTCGATCAAGCGAGCCTTATTAACCTGAAAAGGAATCTCGGTGATTACAATTGCATCTCGCTCTTGAGATCCACGGCCAATACGATCAATACCTGCGCGAGCGCGCAATTGAAGTACTCCACGTCCCTCGAGATACGACTTCTTGATCTCGCTTCGTCCGTAGATGAAACCGCCTGTCGGAAAATCTGGACCAGTAACAATCTTGGCCAGATCCTCGACCTTCAACTCCGGGTCTTTGAGCAGGGCCAGCGTTGCGTTAACTACTTCTGTCAGATTGTGCGGTGGAATCTTGGTGGCCATTCCCACCGCGATGCCGTCTGAACCATTTATCAACAGGTTAGGGACGCGAGCAGGTAGGACAGTCGGTTCCGGTAAAGACTCGTCGTAGTTAGGCTGAAAATCGACAGTCTCTTTTTCAATATCCGCGAGCACTTCGTTGGCAAGGCGCGCCATTCGGATTTCCGTGTAGCGCATTGCAGCCGCGGCGTCACCATCCACTGAACCAAAATTCCCCTGGCCATCGATCAACGGATAGCGCATGGAGAAGTCCTGGGCCAAACGAACTATCGTATCGTAAACCGGCATATCACCGTGTGGGTGATACTTACCGATAACGTCTCCGACGATGCGGGCACTTTTCTTATATGCCTTGTTGTAAGTGTTACCAAGCTCATGCATGGCCCATAAGACACGCCGGTGCACCGGCTTCAGTCCATCTCGAATATCCGGCAAGGCGCGCCCGATAATTACTGACATCGCATAGTCGAGATAAGAACGCCGCATCTCGTCTTCGATATTTATCTTGGGGTTACGATCAGTTGTTTCCATCTAATAGCCTTTCAAGTACAATCCGCCAATCTCAGGGGTGCTGACTTCTCAAGCTGCCGTCGAACATCTTTAGATTTTTGCTCGTGTTCTTTGTCAGGAAAATTGCGCACAGATCTAAACCTTACGAAGTGACTGGAACTCGTCTTCTTACGGTACGTTCAGCTGAGAAGCGGATGGGTGTTTTCGACATCAAATTCGGGCTGTATTTTAGCCTTTTTGACCCGTTTTGGCAACCATCGGGAACGCCAAGAAACCCAATGAAATCAATAGCTTCGGTGAAAGCCCCGACCCGATTTTTGTAACAGCTTTAGATCCGGGCCAGTCAGTACCCGAAAATCGCCCAGCTAGACTCCCAAAACTCCATGGGTGAACAGCGAAATTGGAAACGAATCCGCGAACGCTTCAGCCTAAAACTCCCGATTCAGGTTCATTGTAAAGAGACAAATGAATTCGCCTGGACTGAAGCCTCAAGGCTCATAAACGTCACGCCCTTTGGGGCGGGCTTTAACTTGAAGCATCCCACTGAAAAGGGCCGATTGCTCCACATGGTTATACCCATGCCGAGGCAATTGAGAGTCTTTGATCATCTCGAGTTGCAATATCGAATCTGGGCAATTGTCAGGCATGCTAAGCTCGTGGACGTGCCGAACAGCAATGAGTCACTGTTTCAGGTTGGCGTGGCATTTATCGGTAAGCGCCCGCCCGCAACTTACGACAAAGAACCATGGCGACGCTACGATATTGTCGAGGGACCGAGGAAACTGACGAATGTGATCGAAATGCTAAGTCCTTTGAAGCCAGTCGATCAGCGGTCGATTACGCGACACAATATTGCTGTCGATCTGAAACTCGAAACCTTAGATGACAACGGCAACACACTCAAGAGTGAGACTACTGTGACGGAGGACATTAGCAAGCAGGGTGCACGGATCTATACTACGCTTGACCCTCAAGTGGGCCGTTTCATCCGTTTAATTAGCTCTCAATACAATCTGACAGTTTTTGCGGCTGTTCGAGGAGTCAGCAAGGGGGAAGACGGTATCAAGCGAATTCATGTCGAGTTCATAGGCAGGGAATGGCCGTTGTAGAATGGGTTTATGAAAGGCGTAGCAATCGACAGGACGGTTTTATTGTATGAATTGGAGCGCCGGTGCAGTTTTGTGGATTGCAACGCGCGCATCAAAATTGGCATTACGAAATCCGAAGCTCCCGATTACCACGGCTTCGAGTGTAACGTCTGCGATCGCTGGACGTCTGATAGCTTACTAGAAACGGATATTCCTGAATGGTGGCCCGAACTAAAGCTAGACCAGGGACGCGCATTATCTGACTCTGACTTGAGCCTTGAGTAACAATGGCACAATCCCGGCCAAAGAGAATGCGCGTTCCGTCAACGGTCGCGCTATGTTGCCTCAATGGGCTCTCGAAATCATCCGGCCAATTGTCGGCGCCGTAAGCAAGGTTGCCTGGAAAATTGAATTCGAGGGTGTCGAGAATATTCCTCAAAACGGCGGAGTAATTGTCGCCGCCAATCATCAGACATACATCGATCCGTTTTGGATCTCACTTCCGATCAAACGGCCCACCAGATATCTCGCGTGGAGCGCAGCGTTTAATTGGCCCGTTGTCGGACAATGCCTTATCTGGTTGGGAGCCTGGCCACTTGCTCTTGAAGGTAGTGATCCCGCCGCGATAAGGCGCTCGCTGCAATGGCTGCGAGACGGCGGCGCGGTCGTAATCTTTCCTGAGGGTGGAAGGGCCACCGTGACCGGAGGTTTGGAAAGATTCAAAGCAGGAGCAATCCGACTGGCCCTCGAGGCGAATGTCCCGATTCTTCCGGTGACGATCAAAGGCGGTAACAAAGTTTGGCCACGAGGCTGGCGCTTTCCACGCCTGGGGAAAGTCCTTATCACCTATCACCCCATCTACCATCCAGAGAAAGCGCCGGGAGAAGAAACACGTGCGTACGCCCGGCGTGAAAGCGAGCACCTCGCCCACGTAATTGGTTCCGCTTTGTAGAAGATTTACATATGCAGGACGCGGAGCATGTCCTGATGAATCAGTCCATTGGTGGCGAGAACTTTTTTTGTGTAGATATTCAGCGGCTCATTTTGATAGTTGGTAACAAGCCCTCCCGCTTCCTGTATCAACAATATTCCTGCCGCAATATCCCAGGGATTTAAACCGTCTTCCCAGAAGCCATCAAAGCGACCACAAGCGACGTACGCGAGATCAATTGCGGCCGACCCATCTCTTCTGACCGCCTGCGCCTGCATGGTGAAGTTGGTAAAGTCTCGCGCAAAATTAGGCCGCTCGCGAACATTATATGGAAAACCTGTGCAAACCATTGCGCTGTTGAGTTCCTCGATTTGCGAGACATGAATCTTACGTCCGTTCAGAGTTGCGCCACCTCCTCGCTCTGCGGCAAACAATTCGTCGCGCATTGGATCATAGACTACCCCAACCTCAAGCGAACCGGCGTTTTCAAGGCCGATCGAAACGCAAAAGCATGGATAGCCATGGGCATAATTTGTGGTCCCATCTAATGGATCGATGAGCCACTTCCAGTCGCTGCGCTGAGCGCCTACATTTACCAACTCGCCTGACTCTTCAGCGAGGATGGCGTGTTGTGGGTAGTACGAGCGGATTCTGTCGATTACCAGCTCTTCTGAGGCGATATCTGCCTCAGTCACCAGATCGATATCACCCTTATTGGAGATCCTGGCTGCTCCAAGCCGCTGCACCAGAATGGCGCCAGCCTCTCGAGCAATTTCAATAGCAAAGTTGAGCATGGTAGTTCCGGTTTTGTACTTTGTACTTTGTGCTTTGGACTTTGTGCTTTGTACTTTGTGCTTTGGACTTTGTGCTTTGGACTTTGGACTTTGTACTTGGTGCTTTGATGTTCAAATTCGAAGTACAAAGCACGAAGTACAAAGCACGAAGCACAAAGTACAAAGTACGAAGTACAAAGCCCAAAGCACCAACCAACACCTAATCCGCTTTCATCTTACTGGCCGCAATTTTCAACACTTCTCTGACCTGCTGATCCCAATACCCCCAGGAGTGATCGCCGGGCAACTCGCGATATTCGTGCGGAATTTTCTTAGCAGCCATTAACGCAGCGAGCTCACGATTGGACGGAAATATTCTGTCCGAATCTTCCGTCCCGCAGTCGAAGTAGAAGAACGGCAGCGAGCTGATCCTGGCAGCAGTCAGGTTGTTGATGATCTCAACAAGATCGTTGGCTTTCCTCGTCTCACTGCCAACTGGTCCAAACAACTTCAGCGACGTTTCCCACCTTGACGCAGCCATCTCTTTTTCGCCGAGGCGCGTAACACCGAAAGCACCACTCATCGATCCGGCAAAGATGAAAGTCTCCGGAGACTTCAGGCCAAACTTAAGCGAGCCATAGCCACCCATAGAGAGTCCAGCGATGGAACGACCGTATCGCGCTTCAATCGTTCGGTAGCGTTGCTGTACGTCAGGAATCAACTCTTTCAGAATATAGCTTTCGTATTTATCCGTCGCCACTGTTGCACTATCGGTGTACCAGCCGTCATTACCTTCTGGCGTGACGACAATCAGCCGATAATGCGAGGCGTAATCAGCAACGTTTGTGCGCGAAACCCAGTCGGAGTAGTGGCCAGTTAGACCATGAAGCAGATACAACACTGGATATCGAGTGGCATGCGCAGTGTCGTAATCCTTTGGCAACACTACGTTGTAAGGCAGAACAGCATTAACTAACTTACTCTCAAACTTGACCGTCTCAACTCTCTGTGCCGGTGCAGTAGAGACCAACAAGCCCCAAATAAGAATACTTGTTATGAGTCGATATTGTGCTCGAAAAAGTGGGAATTTGTCGGACGTTAACTCGTTTGTCATCGCGGATTTTTCATCGTTCCTAATTATTCTTTGCGCAAAAGCTCTAGTCTTTGAGAGTGTCGAGTTACAGTACCGCGAGCGCAGCGACCGGATGCCACACTCAACGAAACGATCATCAGGATTCTGGCGTAAAGTTGAATGTAGCATCCGGTCGCTTCGCTCGCGGTACCGTAATTGGCAAAGTTCTGGTCGGCAGGAAACACGGCGGAATCACAAATCACAATTGAGAACTAGAACCCCTCTTGCATGGGAATCTGAATCCCCTTCTCGCGCGCGGTCTCAGTCGCCTCTTCATAGCCGGCATCAACGTGCCGAGCTACACCTAGACCTGGATCGTTAGTCAACACCCGATTTAAACGCTTTCCAGCTTCTTCCGTACCATCGGCGACAGATACTTGACCAGCATGCAATGAATACCCAATACCCACGCCACCGCCGTGATGAAACGAAACCCAGCTGGCACCGCTAGCGGTGTTTAAAAGCGCATTCAGGATGGGCCAGTCAGCCACGGCATCTGACCCATCTTTCATCGCCTCAGTCTCTCTGAATGGCGAAGCGACAGAACCAGTATCAAGATGATCGCGACCGATGGCCACTGGCGCACTTAAATCGCCGCGCTTTACCAGATCGTTTATGGCTTCGCCCATCTCCGCTCTTTCGCCGTAACCGAGCCAACAGATTCTCGCCGGGAGACCCTGGAAGTGCACTCGATCACGAGCAAGCGTGAGCCAACGATTAAGCGTTTGGTCTTCAGGAAAAAGTTCCAGGGCAAGGTCGTCGGTCTTGCGGATGTCTTCGCGATCACCGGAAAGAGCAACCCATCGAAACGGGCCCTTTCCTTTACAGAAAAGCGGCCGGATGTACTCAGGCACAAAGCCTGGAATTTCAAAGGCGTCATGACAACCAGCATCAAGAGCTTGCTTGCGAATATTGTTGCCGTAATCAAAAGCAACAGCTCCCGCACGTTTCAAATCGAGCATCGCCGCGACATGGACCGCCATCCCGGCTTTAGACTTTTCGACGTAGCCGGCCGGATCAGATCTGCGTAAATCATCAGCTTGGGCCAGGCTCATCCCAGGTGGCACGTAGCCATTCAATGGATCATGTGCACTCGTTTGATCGGTTACCACATCGACTTTAACTGAACGTCGGACGATTTCCGGCAAGACCTCCGCACAATTTCCCACCAGACCGACGGACAGTGCTTGCTTTTCTCGCCGCGCCGTTTCGCAAATTTCCCATGCTTCATCCAGAGAGCTAACCAGGCGATCACAGTATCCAGTGCGAACTCTTCTTTCGATACGTACCGGATCAACATCAATGCCGAGAAACACCGCACCATTGAGAGTTGCTGCGAGAGGTTGAGCACCTCCCATCCCTCCCATCCCGCCCGAAAGGACCAATCGTCCTGATAGATCGCCGTTGAATTCTTTATCTGCCAGCGAGGCAAACGTTTCAAACGTTCCCTGTACTATCCCCTGGGTACCAATGTAGATCCAACTGCCAGCCGTCATTTGACCGTACATCATCAGCCCACGGCGTTCGAGATCGTTAAAATGATCCCAGGTGGCCCAGGCACCGACGAGATTCGAGTTGGCAATTAAAACACGAGGCGCGTATTCGTGCGTGCGGAACACGGCGACTGGCTTTCCTGATTGGACCAGTAGCGTCTCGTCGTTCTCGAGCTCTTGCAGTTCACGCACGATCGCGTGGTAGCAATTCCAGTTGCGGGCCGCCTTACCAGCACCACCATATACAATCAGTTCTTCTGGTTTTTCTGCTACCTCGGGATCAAGATTATTCATCAGGCAGCGAAGGGCAGCCTCCTGATGCCAACCCTTGCAGTTCAACTTTGCCCCGCGGGGCGCCTGGATTACCTTTTCGGTCATCGCGATACTAACTCTCCGCGCCCCAGATTTTGCCGAACCATGCATTCTTTTCTTTCTTGGTTAACTGTTCCAG
>Ga0163162_10006901_pt1 | contig 11016 bp, 7 predicted proteins | sample S55metaG_FD_115310 | JGI IMG/M metagenome (GOLD analysis project Ga0163162, IMG submission 115310) | Switchgrass rhizosphere microbial communities from Kellogg Biological Station, Michigan, USA - S5-5 metaG | ecosystem: Host-associated > Plants > Roots > Rhizosphere > Soil | place: USA: Michigan...
CATCAGTACCCAACCAGAAGTACTGCTCTAGCGCCGTCCTCGTAATCAGTGCCTTCACCTCGCGACCAGCGGTCACTACCGTGAACATAACGGCCCGGCCATTTTCCACGAGGGATGGTTCATGAGAGTGTTGCGCGCCGTTCATTTCTTCGTCACTTGTCAGATCTAATCCAAATCAACCGAATTATAGGTGCAAGTGTATCAAGCTCCGTGTAGCACTACACTGCCAATGAGCACACACTCAGTGACCAGCAATGACGAACAGTCGAACACGGAGCGTTACTGATTGACGCTGTCCTTGAACGCTTTTCCCGCAGTAAACTTTACTGTGGTAGCTGCGGCAATCTGGAGCGCTTCGCCGGTTTTCGGATTGCGCCCCGCGCGGGCGGCACGCGCGCCAGTACCGAACGAACCAAAGCCAACTAATTGAACCGTATCGCCGGATACCACCGCTTGCGTGATCGCTGCCAGCACCTCATCGATGACTTCGCTGGTCATGCTCTTGCTAGTGCCGGTTTGGGCTGCGACTGAATCAACGAGTTTTTGCTTGTTCATCAGAGGTCTTCTCAACAGTTAAGTTTTATTGGTCAAACTTTACCATCATGCATTAGGTCGGCACCACAAGCAGCCTAAGCTCGTCCTTTCTTTTGTGCAGCATTGTTGCCTCAAGTCCCAGCCACCCGTGACATGGCGATTTTCGTTACGAATGCTATTCAATAACTTTTGCATTCAACAGGGAGTGGACAGAGAACCGCTCTTGGTGCCCGCTGACACGGCTTAGAAGCTGGTGGAAACTGCTAAGTCAAGACGATATTAGGACCCGTAATTTTTGGTCGTAGTTATTGGGATTCCCGAAATGCAGACAACGACGCTGCAGCGTTGCAACAGATGCAGCTAGCAGTGATTCAAACACGAACGGGATAAAATTGTTGCCCGCTGTTTCCGGCGACTATAGGATCTATGAAAGACGGTGTGGGATCGTAGACTGCAACGGGGGTCGGGTCAATAATCTGCTTGCCTGATCGATGGTCGTCGGTTTCAGCGTTCGCATTAGCAACAATGGTGAGGACTACCGAGGCATGCTGTGGCGCGCGTTTGGTTTTATGGTGGCGTTGAGCTACGCGTACTCGCCCCTTCGCTCAAATTTTCTGCCACTTATTGCACATGAAGCATTGTCAGGCCACAATTTTTAGCACGAATCACACCCATACGTCGCTTCAACTCCTTAGTCGGACGGCTACCGGCGTCGACCGGCTAATCGATGAATTCTTTCTTCACCTGGTCTCATTTTCGTGATGGCTCGGATAATATTTGATCGCGGTCGTGTTCGAATCTACAGCTTGATGCACAACTGTGATCAATCGAGCGCGCGGTGTTGCCAACCACGGCGCCATCAATCACCCGGCCATCACCTAAGCCAAAAAAGAACGTGTGGCCCTGCTCTGCTTGCATGCACGCAAACCGACAATTGACCTCGCGTTCAGTAAGCAATCGCCCTTGTATTCCAGCAAATGGTTGCCACGCGGTACAACAACGGCAGCGGCGGATACTCCGCGTCCGTAAAATCGGGAATGCCATACGCAAGATCTGCGTACGGGTTTGTTCCTTAAGAAACCTCATTGACCAGCATCGATCAAACGCACAACCACGCAGATGGACACGCGTAGCCTTCGACCGAATGTAACAACACCTTCTTGGTTTAGGCGACAGCCGCGTTGTTGGATGCGGTGCGTTCTGACGATCGCGTTGCTGGGGTATCGGGCGGCAGTACACGCAACACGGTCATGAGAAGTGTATTCACGCGAACCGGTCAACACGGATAAGTGCGGTCGAGTGCAGAATCTTAGTACCGGCTCGCGGATCGCTTTTTACTGGTGTGATTCAATCACTCGGCCATCCCTCTTTGCTTTCGCACCATTACCCAGTCAGCCAGCTTCGAAACACGGCGGTACGATTCTTCAAGACGTTGATGCCACGCGGGCTCGACCTGCGATTCTTGTTGCCGAAACAGGGCTGCGCGGGCGTATCTCGGTCTCCGTTCGGAAACCGGTGGTGCAAGCTTAAATGCTTTGCTCTTGTTCGGCGATTGAGCAGCAGCGGTTAGATTAGTTGAATGGCATCTCGTATGCGGGATGAGTAGGGACAACAAACCCTACTCTTCCAAGAGCATGGGCTAAATGCTCCACCATGATTCGAACTCGTGACGACGTGGACACATTCGCTTAGAGGGAACAATCGATGCCCCCGTGACAGATCCTACTGATATCCGATGGCCAAGATAGGCGTTAACTTGCTACTTCGTCTGAACAAGTCTGTTCCACAAAATAACATCCAGCGCTTCAAGACAATTCCCGGATCCCGAGCTGAGATTGGGGCTTATGAACTGAGACGAGCGATCAGGCGAGGATATGTACGAGCAATGATATGGATTTGTACACATTGCCCAAAAAATGTACTTTTTAATACGAATTGGGCTTTCTACGACGTTAAGTACTATTAAAATTTTTTAATCTGCTCGTAAGACGTTTTGCCGGGGATCGTTATTTATAAATCCGTGAAACAATTTAAAAATGTTCCGGTAACCAATTGATTATTAGAGTTTTAATCAGATTTGCTATGCGCTGGTGTATGTTTCACGGATCTACCAACCCAACCTCCCACTTCGCGCGGCGCCATGCCTCAGTCACCGAGCAGCTTGTGCTTTTCACTGCACCCCTTGGGTTTTTTGAAAAGGCGCAATAGCACTTTTGCGGATTCCTCAAGGGTACGATTGAAAGTGCTAAACGTACCAAGGTAGCCTTCACACAGCACGCGGGCTAAGCAGGCGCCAAGTTTCACCCACATGCGACGACGAAGCGGTGTTCTGAGGTAATTTCCGCCATCGATACTTCTTTTGTTTTTGCGACCCTGTGGTGTGCTTGTCAGTGGCAGCTGAGGGCCGTCATCGGGAGTGTGCGCCAAGTACTGCTCCTTCGCAGCAGTCCGCGTGAACGTTTTTATCGGTTACGCATTGACGGCCTATGTCATATTTGAATATTTTTCTACGCATTGGCTTCGACAGGAAAGGCACATCTAGCAACGTCCTCCTAGCATCCAAAACTAAAGTTTGGTTTGAGCAGCGGGCAACTCGATAACAACGTGCGCACGAAGTGTCTGCCAACAACAATCAACGTGCGCGTAACCTATCCTTTAAGTCCCAATCGACGCCACCATGATCAAGATTATCTATTGGTGCACTGCCCTCGCGCCTTTGCGCGGAAAGACCTCTGCGCTGAAATGTACCTGGCGATCCCAGTCGCCTGCACTTACAGTAAGTGCACCTCTCCAGAACGCGTGCTCCTGCTGAATACGGACGATACATCGGTTTAGCTAAGGGAAGCCAAATTTCCCTGCACCATTTTCTCGTTTACATCGATGTCCCAGCTTTTAACCCCGGGATTTTGGGCGCAAAGTGATTTGCTCTTCACAAACTGATTGCCACGACGCTATTAGCCTAGACAGCGTCGATAACTCTTGATATTTTTGTCGGGATCGGCAGGAGTTGGGATGCAAACGTCCCGCGCTTCAGGGTTGCCGCATGGAGAAGTACGCGAACACGCCCTGTTAAATCGCTGTAAATGACCCTTATCGTGGCTGCCGTCGCCTTCGAGACGATAACAATTAAGTCCTACAATTGTTGCTAGCGAATGATACAGAGGTCGGGCCCGGAAAAGCTTCATCGATCAGAGCTAGCCGCTTATAGCTGATAAGCAGTCGACGAGATTGCCGAGTTAGGAGATGGTCCGCCCTACAACTTAACAGGATCGTCCATACCGGTGCGGGGTAGCCTTCCCCTCCTTGTGATGTCAATTGCAATGCCGGCCGCGCGTAGCGGGCGACGGTACTTGTTTTGATTTTAGCCTCTTTCGACTAAAACAATGTGCTGTTTTCATAGTGATCTCCCGCCTTGTCCCAAATCGGTGGGACTGAATGACCAATGCCGCGAGTCGGGACATTAGCAATTGACGCCCGTCAGAATCACCGCGAACAGGATTTCCTACCTTTTGGCGCTTTGAGCGGGATTGCGCGCTGTCTATTGGATTTGGTCAATCTGTTTATCGGCGCCGACGGCCCTGATTTAAAAGAGTCGACCGATGGTCTGGGACGAATGATCTAATTTGCCCACGTAACGCGCGGGCAGCCCTGCGAGTAGCGCGTCCTGCTCGCGACCTCCTGCCGATCCCAACAGCGGCGCCGGTAACTCATATCGCTGCCGCGGCCCATTTCGTGTGATTGAGGGGCGCCGTGCATGACGGTCTGGCATGTACAGGCAGCCCATTAACACCGCTCACGTGGCTGCACTTGGCGTGCCGTCAATGCCAAGGGTTAGGCGCGACAGCTACTCATTCTATGAGTGCCCAAAGGCCGCCGTCGAGTATCGGTGTATAAAAGAACGTTAAGCATTGAATGCTATGCGGCCGGCATAGGTAATGAAAAAAATCGTGTTCTATGGTATGCATTCGGTACTCATCCGCTATCGCTGAACAGAGCCAACCGGAGCTGATGGATCATCCTTGTCACTGATTAAAGGTGCTTTGGGCGGGCGTCCTTTCGATTACTAGGAAAGTTGACGGCGGGCGATACCTATGATTTGCGCGTCCTAAGTTTTCATACCTGATCAGCTCCTGTGCTTTTTTAGGAGGAAAAGAGTTTACCCGGGTGAACCATCATTCGATAGCGAAGCTATGAACTGTCGAAGAGCATGTATTTGGGCATCGGACAATGACGTCTTGGTTAGCTCGATTGTTATACGTTGAGTGGATTCCGTCCAGACGGCCGCCGAAAAGTTCACCCGGGTGAACTCCTCAGCCTGGCGGTTTATCAGCGATTCGAATACCGCCCGAGCCGACATCTTCTTTCCCTTGAGACTCTCAGCAGCCTCTAGCACGGCCGCTGCGTCAGCTTCGATCACTCTTCGCAGTTGCTCCGCCCATTTCGGCTGAATGTCATTAGGCGATCCGAAAGAATCCACCACGGCTTTGGGCAACTCCGCTAGCGCGCTATACCGACTAACCAGACTTTTTGTCTTACCTAAAACGGCAGCGATTTCGGACCAGTTTTTGTACAGCTTCAGATCGATTCCGCGCTTGTAGTGCAGCGCTAGTTCATAAGCCGAGAGATCCTTACGCAGCTCATTTTCGCGGCTCATTTCTTCGAACAACGCCTTGTCCGTCATTCCGTCCTGAATAAGCGCAAGCACCTCGATCCCAAGCTCGAGACAAGCGCGATGACGCCGGTGACCAAACACTATCTCAAATAATCCATCGGCTGCAGGCCGGACCTTTATTGGCTGAACGTTCGTTCCTGCGCTCGCAATTTCTTGCTTGAAGGCAACGAAGGAAGCGTCATCAAACGAACTTTGCGTGCGATTCGCGAACCTAGAAGGCCTAATTAATTCGGGCCGTATTTTTCGCGTAGGAAGTGAACCTTCGTACAGCGCTAATTTCTGTTGTGTATCCGCAAGATCCTTCTCAACCTTTCCCAGCTCACCAGTAAAGTCAGTAACTGCATTCATCGCAACACGAGGCGCCCTACGTCCAAGGCGCGGCAACATATCCGGATCCAACGCGGCCGCGGCCAGCTGCATTGCCTCTTCTTTTTTGCTCGTCATCGTTTCATGTCCTTTATCCCAACGCCCAAACGCGACGGATCTGAGCTTCAACCTGGTCAATAGCGGCGTCATACGCAACGCGCGCCGTCTGATACGTTTTTGCGCTTCCCGTGTACTTTGTTATGTCGTAGACAGTTGAAAATTTCGTCCCCGACGAACTAGATACGACAGTTTTAGGAATTTCGCCCGTCATCAGTTTGTCGCCGTATGCAACCTTGATCCATTCACGCACCACGCTTTCATTGACGTTGCCTTGGCCTTCTGTCATGCACAACAAGACGTTTATAAACTTCCACACTTTTTCTCCACCCGCTTGCTCAGCGATCGAAGTTGCCAGCCCCGAAAATAGCGTCCAAAATTGACTTGAACTCGCGAAATCCATTCCTCGCGGTGGGATAGGCATGATCAATCCGTCGGCCGCGAAAAACGCGTTTAACGACAGGTAAGACAGAGTAGGGGAGGTGTCGATCAGAACAACGTCATATTCAGCCCGGAGGTCTTCAAGTCCCTTGTTCAGCACATCGTAAAAGCGGAATCCAGATTCTCGTTTTGATTGCCGACTCGGGATGTGAAACTCCGCGGCAAAGGCTACGGGGCTGCAGCCGACCACATCCAATCCGTCCCAGTAGGTTGGCTTGATTGCGTACCGAAGTGAAGTCTCATCGCCAGCACAAAGGGGCAGAACTGTATCTTCCTCCTGCACCTGTGTATCCGGAAGATAGCCGCACAAACTAGTCAAAGACCCCTGCGGATCTAAATCAATACATAGCACCTGGTATCCCAACAACGACAAACCTTGGGCCATACACATTGTTGTGGTAGTTTTACTAACACCACCCTTACTGTTGCCCGTAGTCACAACGACGGCACGGTCATCCGGCTTGCGGCGATACGATCTCCCATACGCCCGCGCCCATAAACGGGCTTCCGCAAGCGTAAAATCGCGTTTAGCCTTATTAATTTCTTTTCCTGCCGGAAGATCCCCTTTCGCGATGCGTCGCATCAGCGCGCTCCGATCAATCCGGCATAGTGCAGAAAGTTGCGTCACGGAAAAAGTCGGCGCTTTCTTTAAGTAGTCGGGTGAAAATATACTGTTTCTGACTCGTTCAACGACATCTGCAACCCGATTTGCCTGGTCCTCAATGTCGCTAATTGTGTAGCCGATGCGTAGAGGATCTATCATTACTCAACCCGATCAAAAATTGTTGTTGTCGCTTTAAAAAGTAATCGCCACTAGAATACTCGATCACGAGCACCTATCAAAGCCAAATGAGCCTAAAAAAGACTTCCAGCCTCATCTCACCCGAGTTTTTCGGGGACGCTCAGGCGAGCAAAACGATCTTGCCGAAGGAAACGGCATTGGATATCGTTGCGCGGCTGGAAAAGTCGATGGTTCAACGCAAAGCGATGCCCACCGAAACACCGCGGGTCCATACGCGCGTACAGATTCCGTTGTGGTCCGAAGAGCATCGTCCAGTGCTTCATGACCTTGTACGGTCCGCGCTTTTTACATGCGGACAAAAAGATGCACGCATGGACCTGAAAGCCAAGCCCATCTATGCCTTGGAGCACATTCGCATTACGTATACTGGCGAAGAGCTTCGGCAGCGAGACTATGACGTCTACCTGCAGATCCTGCACTTGTCGCGTGGCATAACGGTTGATAGCCGGCAGGAATGGGTCGAATTCGATGCACGGGCGCTCATCAAACTACTTAGATGGACACAGAACTCTCGGAGTCTCCTCGAACTGCGGGAAACCATCCGGCGTCTAACGGCCTGCGCTCTTGAAGTTACGCGTGCCCGCACAAAAACCAGTGTCCCCGTGGTGTACGGCGGCCCACTCTTGCTTAAGTACGCTGGAGCCCAGGAAGGCAGCTTCGACGAAGTAACATTTTGGAAGGTCCAAATCAATACCGAGGTCGCTGCCCAGCTTAAACCCGGTGACTACACTCGAATCGATTGGAAGATACGCTCTCAGTTGTCACCGCTCGAGAAATGGCTCCATGCGTTTTACTCGACAAATCAGAATCCCTATCCCATGAAAGTCGAAACGATCCACAAGCTCTGCGGATCGCGAATGGCCGAGATCAAATTCTTTCGACGTGCCATTAAAACAGCGCTTGCGCGCCTGACTGACGTCGGCTTCCTCAAATCGTGGCAAATAGACGACACCGACAAGGTCAAAGTTATCCGTAGTCAATTAGTCACCGCGGAAGGCCTCAGCACAGTCGATCCTGTCTAAGTTACCAATTTCCCACCGCGCCATTCTCGTCGACTTCAAGTCGAATGGTCACTACAGGCGTGATTGGAGGTGAGCATTTGACTCGGTCATCCCTCCAACGTAGCCGACCAGCTATAGATTTCTAGTCAAATACTCACCAAGACGCCCAACACCGGACGTTCAATGGGGAATTTTCGTGCGAATCCATGGGGCACATTGCAAATGGCCAGCGCTAACGGGAGCTACGAGTCAAAATTTGTGTTATCCACAAGGTGATCAGTCGGATGGTCACCCGGCTAAGTCAGATGAACACCTACGCCAGTCAAATGGACACTCGGGCCAGTCAAATGGACACCCAAGTGAGTCAAATACACACTGAAGAATACCGTATCTCTTTGATTCTTAGGTAGAAGACAAGCGATTTCGACACAGCTAGAAGGTTTTAAGAAGGTTCTAGAAACTCTTAAGTTCGCTACGCGATTTTTTAAAGATATACAACATGCTCCAACCCACGGCGTAGGCTGCACCATTGTTGTGATCTGCAATACCCTGCCACACAAGTCTCGCTACCGTACTCGTTTTACGCAGGCTATCTTGCCATTTACCGTCGTACTTATTAACGCTGCCAAAGGGATAGCAACACTTCGCGTTCAGTAGCGAGATTAGTACGATTATTGTGCATGAAGGCGCGGCTCATGCAGATCTAGCGAGCCCGTTCGCAGCGCATTCGTCGCTCGCTGTCGGTAGCACAATCTGATGACACCGACGATCTGAACCAGCGTTCACATCGTGCAACAGTTTCGTTGATGGATCACTCAGGACTGCAGCGTGACAAATTGACGATTGCACGTCGAGAGAGTTTGACGGGCCTAGGAATGCCATAAGCCTCGAGCAGGTTGGCGGTGGGCAGAGACAGAAGTCGCAATGGCCCAGTCTATAGACGCATTGCGGAGTCACATGGCATGGTTGCTTGCCGGCATAGTCAGGTGTCGCAACGCAAAAGTAGATAATCTGACATTCATAATCTGCAACTAACAGTCTGGCGCACCTTCCTCTGACTAGCAATGCTCGACACATCGGCTAACGGGGCGTCCGGCAAAGTTAAGCAGCAACACCTGCACCATTGCTAGTTCCATAATTGCAACGTCCTGATAATTCGAAATCCAACGGCAGACGATGTCGAGCAAAAAAGTGCCATCGAAGTCGATAGAGAAGGATATCTCGAAGGCGACGTACGATTCAAAATGGGGCCAACATGTACGTGAGATGGGTCAATGAATTAAGCAAATAGCGCCCTCTAACCCAAGCACTGGTTACAGCGTCGGAACAGTTATGCTTAAGTTCAGGGGTTACTTTGCCGGCTGCCGGACATCCTTTTTATAACATTACATGACCATCAATGACTGAGATCGTTTTAAGCGGCGCTGACTACAAAGGCATTCACAGCGATATCATCGCGATTCTGGAAAGTAGCCGCCGAGCCGCAGCACGCAGCGTGAACGCGGTGATAACCGCAACTTATTGGGAAGTTGGCCGACGCGTTGTCGAATTTGAACAAGGTGGAGAGAACAGGGCAGCGTATGGTCAAGCGCTACTTGTTCGACTATCTGGCGATCTAACCAAGCGTTTCGGCCGCGGTTTCGGGGTAGACAACCTAGAACTGATGCGACTGTTTTATTTGACCTACCCGCCGTCGGCAATTTCCGAATCTCTGATTCGGAAATCCAATGAAAGGAGTGCAGGCCCAAATTCCGAGTTGATGATTCGGGAATTCGACCTTGAGCAATTGGCAACGGTCTTCCCTCTCTCGTGGACGCACTACGTGCACCTGATGCGACGCACTCGTTCGACTGACGAGCGCACGTTCTACGAAACCGAAGCGCTTCGAGGCGGGTGGAGCGTGCGTCAGCTCGACCGGCAAATCAGTTCCCAGTTTCACACGCGCGCCATGCTGTCGAAAAACAAGCGAACAATGGTAGAAAAAGGGAACAAGGCGCAACCGAGCGACTTTGTCACACCCGAAGAGGCAATTAAGGACCCCTATGTTCTGGAGTTTCTGGACCTAAAGGACGAATACTCAGAGTCCCAATTGGAGGACGCGCTCGTCCATCGCCTCGAAGATTTCCTGCTCGAGTTGGGCGGCGACTTTACGTTCGTCGGACGTCAGCGTCGCTTGCGAATTGGCGAAAGTTGGTTTCGGGTCGATCTATTGTTTTTCCACAGACGCCTGCGATGCCTGGTCATCATTGATCTGAAACTGACAGAACTGAACCATGCTGACGTAGGGCAAATGCACATGTACTGCAACTACGCACGCGAGCACTGGACTTTACCTGGGGAAAATCCGCCGGTCGGATTGATCTTGTGCGCTCGCACCAATGCTGCTGTAGCACGGTACGCGCTAGAAGGGCTTCCAAATAAGGTTCTCGCCGCGGAATATCACACGGTGTTACCGGATGAAAAGCTCCTTGCAGAGGAACTTGCAAAGGCGCGCCACGAATGGGAAGCGCGACGTGTGAACGAACTCGCGAACCTAAAAGCTGGCAATTAACCTTTTCATCATGATTTCTCGGTCCCGTCATTGCTGCTTTGACTAAAAAAAGACCAGGGCCACGCCGCGTAGACTCGCACAATGTGCGATAGATGCTCGCCATAGGATCGCGCGCGTCTTATTCAAGGACCTACGTCATCGAAACTGCAGGCTGTAAGGTCTATTGCAGCGCTTGCAGAGTGTATGTCAGATTCGAAAATAAACACGGTTGGCATAGGCGACGTAAGGTGCAAAGTATCCAGCTTTTAACAGTTACTGAAGGCTGAAGCGTACCTGCATTTACAGCTCAACACATCGAATCCTAGACGCGCGAAGTTACCTCTCTTGTTAACGGGCCTCACGACAAAATGTATGGACTGCTAATTGTTATTAGCAGACAAGCGTTTAATGCGTAAAATAAAGGTATTTCCACTTCGCGCCTGGTCCGGAGCTAATGATCTGCTTTAATTTTCGGGTTTTCTCGTACGCGTTGGCAAAGGAGCGAGAGGGGAGGGCACGTGGCTAATCAGGCACAACAGCTCACGCTGCCAACCCCGCGCACTTACACCCGTACCGATTTCGCCGCGCTACGTGCGTTCGTACAGCACATCGC
>Ga0163162_10006902_pt1 | contig 11014 bp, 7 predicted proteins | sample S55metaG_FD_115310 | JGI IMG/M metagenome (GOLD analysis project Ga0163162, IMG submission 115310) | Switchgrass rhizosphere microbial communities from Kellogg Biological Station, Michigan, USA - S5-5 metaG | ecosystem: Host-associated > Plants > Roots > Rhizosphere > Soil | place: USA: Michigan...
TAGTTGCTCCCGTAAATTGGCCGGAAGATAGCTGCGCTTGTCATCTCGCACTACCCGTAATATCTCCTCGTTTTCCTTTTTCATACACCTTTTTTAGTGTATAGTTTTTTCCGGACGAGTCATAAATATTATCGGCTAAATTTCAACTCTTAGGCAACACAATACCAGGAGCCAATTTGATTTGTGATTTGGCCTCTACCTAAAACGCTCTTATTTTACCTCATAAACTACCGCCTCATAGGGCATCAGCATACCATTTTTTGATGGCTTTTGATAATTGCCTATTAAAACGGTGGCGTTACCTAAATCCACACCAGTTTGTGCCGAAGCTGTTTTATTAGTAAAATTCAAAAGGACAAGTAGCTTTTTGCCATTCAACTCTCTTGTATAGGCATAAGTATCGGGGTTTTGCGCGTCGAGCAATGTGTATTTCCCATATACCAATGCCAGGTTATCTTTTCGCAGTTTTACTATCCGCCTAAAGTAGTTCAACGTGCTGTTGGCATCTTTTTCCTGGGCAGCCTCGTTAATATTTTTGTAGTTGGGATTTACTTTTATCCAGGGTGTGCCGGTAGTAAAACCAGCATTCGCAGTGCTGTTCCACTGAAATGGGGTGCGACCATTATCCCGGCTCTCAAAGGCTATCCGTTTTAAATATGCCGGCAAATCGGCTCCGATATTTTTCTGTCGCTGGTACTCGTTAAGCGTTTGTACATCGCGGTAATCATCAATTGTAGTGAAACCTGCGTTTGTCATACCTAGTTCATCGCCATTATAATAGTAGGGTGTACCGCGCATGGTCATTAAAAAAGTGGTGAGCATTTTTGATGATATAGCCTTAAACTCAGGGCTATCGTTGCCGAACCGGCTTACTAACCGGGCCTGGTCATGGTTAGCCAAAAATATCGATAACCAGCCCTTTGCTGCAAAGGCGCTATCCCATTTGGTAAAAACCTGTTTTAAATGAATTACGCTATAGCCTTCGGGTTTGGCAATATCCACACCCTCAAAAGCATAAGCCATATTTAATTCATTCCTGTCGGCATCAACTAAGTTATGGCCGTCTTCAAATGTATTGCCTGCCCCTTCGGCAACGCTCATTACATTGTATTTGCTAAGCACCTCCCTGTTCATTTCTTGCAGGTAACCATGCAAATTGCCCTGCACACCGTAGTATTGGGTAAAGTTTTTTTCAAATCCTTTCGGGAAGGCAGGGAATGTGGTATCCTTTGCGGCAAACTGGAAAGCATCCAACCTGAAACCGTCAATCCCTTTATCGGCCCAAAACTTCATGATACCATACACTTCATTTCTGAGTTTTGGATTTTCCCAGTTAAGGTCGGGTTGCTTGCGCGAAAAATAATGCAGGTAATAGGCATTAGTAAGCGAATCATAGCGCCAGGCGTCATGATTTACATCAAACAAACTGTAACGGTAAGCTGGCTTACCCTTTTCAGCATTCCACCAGTGATAATATTCACGGTATGGATTATTGCGCGAACTTCGGCTTTGCTTAAACCATTCGTGCTCATCGCTGCTGTGGTTCACCACCAGGTCCATTACCAGTTTTATGCCACGGGTATGCATGCCTTTGAGTAAAGCATCAAAATCATCCATAGTTCCAAAATCCTTCATGATGTTGCGGTAATCGCTTACATCATATCCGTTATCATCATTAGGCGAGCTGTAAATGGGGTTAAGCCAAACAACATCAATCCCTAGGCTTTTGATATAATCAAGTTTTGAGATGATCCCTTTCAGGTCGCCAATGCCATCTCCGTCATTATCTTTAAAACTACGGGGATAAATTTGGTAAACAACCGCCTCTTTCCACCATTTGCGGTTAATGGTATCTGTTGATCCCTGGTTGTTTTGAGCTGAACATAAAAGGGAGCTGAGCATAAAAACGACAAAAGCCACAAAGCGCGAATATGGTGTATTCATGATCATAACTGGTTAAAAATCTACGGTAGTACAGGAATGGATTCCGTGGTTTATAAGAGAATATCAAGGTAGCAATATTTAACCGGAACAACAAATAATGCATCCACGGCGATAGGGCTTAATGGTATCCCTAAATTTAAACGTCAAACATTATGCACGTTTCGGGGTTTAAAAATGAGCTAACCCAATCACAATTAACAGTTAATAAATTGAATTGTAAATATTTATATACGTTAGCGTGCATCACAAACCATCATATAAAACTTCCACCCTGCTTTTAGCGACAGTTTTTTTCCTACTATTTACAGGTATAGCGACATATACTTTTGGCCAGGTACAGGTACCTGCCGATTCAGTAAAGGCCGATTCCTTGCACATTAAAGAAAAGGCAATACAGTCGGCCAAACCCACAGATACACTTTATAAACAATATGACTTCGGCGATCTGGTGCGCAACATACTTCATCCCGGTCGACCGGCCGATGCGCCCAATAAAAAATCGTCGGGGATTACCATCATACCCAATGTAGCTTCTAACCCAACTATCGGGTCGCAAATTGGCATTAAGGCGGTAGCCGGTAAAAAGCTGGGGAACGACCCAAACACCCTGCTATCGGTAGCAGCTACGTCAGCTTCCATTACCACCAAGGGCATCATTTACTTTTATATCAACCATAACGTATACACACCGGGTAATAAATGGAATTTTCAGGGCAATTTGGTTGCAGCCAAAACGGTTTCGCCCGATTACGGTTTGGGAATTGGCCAGGCATCAAGCGGCAGCGAGGCCGACCAGGTGCTGGCCAACCCCGAACGTAAAGGCAGGGCGCTGCATTCCCAATATTATAACCTGAGAGAGAAAGTATACAAAGAAATTGACAAGGGGTTATTTTTAGGCGCAGGTGTATCTTTCGATATCAGGAGGAAAATTGAAGATACCAAATCAACAACTGATCTTACACCATACAACATTTACAGCGACCGGCACGGCTTTGCCCGCGATCATTATGCAGCTAATGGAATGCTCTTTAACCTGCAATACACCACGCGCGATAACCAGAACCGGGCATATCGCGGAATTTACGTTGATGCCGGTTTCCGCATCAACCAAAGCTGGCTGGGAAGTTCAAGAAACGCGGTACAATTCACAACCGATTTCAGAAAGTATTTCAGCCTGTCGGAAACTAACCCCGAGCATGTTGTTGCCTTCTGGAACTGGGGGTCATATCTGATCAGTGGTAACATCCCCTATCTTGAGCTACCCGGCACCGGCAAAGATCCAAGTTTCAGAAGCGGCAGGGGTTATGTTGTACAATATTTTAAAGGCACGCAATACAATTACTCAGAAGTGGAATACCGTTTCCCGATACTGCGGAACAAATTTGTAAGCGGTGTGGCATTTGCCAACCTGCAAACAGCCAATGATGAATCGGGCACTAAAATATTTCAGCAATGGCAGCCGGGCTACGGCGGTGGTTTGCGCGTATTATTTAATAAAGCAACCCGCACCAATCTTTGTCTTGATTATGCCTTTGGCAGATACGGTCAAAAAGGTTTCTTTCTGGGGTTGAATGAGGCCTTTTAAAACAAAATACCCTCAGCCTTTCGGCCTGAGGGCATTAAATGTATGAATAAACTTAGTTAGCTGCGGTTAGTTTATAAACCCCATCCAATCTCACCGAAAATACAGAACCGTCTTTAAGCTGATAATCTGTACCTACGTATGATGAGCTGTTAGCGTCAATCAATTTCAATTCTTTGGTTTTTAAATTAAGTGTGTAATAGCCATCAATGTTGGCTTGGGTATCAAAACCAAAGTATTGGTAAAAGGTAACCACGTCGTTTTTAATATTATAAATTATCGGGAAAGAACTGCTCCGCGCGTATTTAAAATCCGACTGGTAAATAAGTGTTTTATTTTTATAAATGGTAAAGCCTGTAGTCAGGTCATTATTGGCACTCTTTTGAATCGAGGTGACAAAAGCGTATCCCGTTGCATCATCAATATCAAGTAAACCAGAGTCGTCGTTAAGATTTATTGGTGTCGAGAACGAGCCATTGGTTGTATTTACCACCATACTCTTGTAAAGCAGGTGTCCAAATGAATATTGATCAATAAATCTAAAATCAACATCATTTAACGAGTATTTAATATCCGACAGATTGGATAAATCAATTAGCGATGCAGTCTTAGCGCTGAAAATTGGATTGGTTACCATAACGTGATTATTTATTACACGTGAAATGCGACCATAACTACGAGACACTATATCGACAAAACTTGACTGATTGGTATTCATATCGTACCTGGCTAAAACATCAGCCTCATTACCCGGATCGGTATACGCGGGCACGTTAAGGGTGCTTTTGTTCCCAAAAGCCAACAGCTCATGATCAGACACCGCCCTGATGGGGCTACCTGTTAAATCAAAATTTACTTTATCAACAGCAAGCGTTTGCAGGTCTATCCGGCTGGTTTGAATAACATTGTTGATATCATCCTGGATAAACATATACCTGCGCGATGGGGAAAGATCAAAACCCTGCGGCCCCTGATTGTATTTTAAGGGGAGTATTTTTTGATAATTATATTTTTTAATGTACGCATGCGTATAGGCCGGTATCTTGTATACATACGTGGTGTCTTTACCCACTGATGATTGCACCAGGAAATTATACGTTTGACCAGGTTTAAAAGCATAATTAATTGTAGCCGAAACATAACCCGCCCCATCATCTGTTACCGGCATAGTTGCAAGCGTTGTAGTATCAACCTTTAAGACAATTTTTGCAGGGGTTTTATTGTCATCTTTCATAAAACTCATTTTTAGCTGATTATCGGCCAGTGGGATAGCTTTAAATTTAATTAGACCGGCATCTTTTACGACAGATTTTATGCTAACAGGAAACGTTGGAAGGTTATCTTGTTTTGAACAGGCGCTAATGAACAGCACAACTGCAATAAGGCGTAGGTATTTTTTCATAAGAAATAGGAATATATTTAGTCAAAAATATCAACTTAAACAGCAGTTATTATTAACCAACTATTAATTATTTGTTGCCTTGATAAAACACCGTGCTATAAAAGTGTTTCATTGTTCAACTTTCTTTCTTGCTTAAACAACAAGCATGTTTAAATTAACACAGGGAAACTCCTAACAAATTAGTACAAATACTAATAAATTAGTTGCAATACTAATTTATTAGTATTAAGTTTGATTATATCAATAACCAATGCAAAAGTTAGCCAAACGCGAAGAACAGATCATGCAGGCCGTATGGACCCTGGAAAAAGCTGTTATTAAAGAAATTATACAGGAACTTCCCGAACCTAAGCCCCACTACAACTCGGTGGCAACCATGGTCAAGATCCTTGAGGAAAAAGGATTTCTTGCCCATGATACCATCGGTAATATTTACCAGTATTATCCGGCCATATCAAAAGAGGAATATCAAAAACATGCTATGAAAGATATAGTAAGCCAGTATTTTGATAACTCTTATCCCCGGATGCTGGCCTTTTTTGCCAAAGAAGAAAAAATAACCGAAGATGAGCTGAACGACATTATAGACATCATTAAATCCAACAAAAAATGATACCCTATCTGCTGTATATTGCTATACTGCTGGCAGTTTGTTTATTGTTTTACAAACTATTGCTGCAACGCGAAACGTTTTACCGTTTAAACCGGTACACGCTGCTATGTTGTTTAGGATTTTGCTTCATAATTCCACTTGTTCGGGTGCCTGTAAAATGGTCGGCACAGTCATCCGTACAGCCTGTTAGCCCGTCGGCAACATTGCAGCAATCGCAACAAGCACTTATTGCCGACGCCGCGCCGGCAGAAGAACCTTTTGTAAAAACACCAACGCAACATATTCCATCCCCAAAAGTATCACAACCTTCTACTGTTAAGCCAACATCCTCATTTAACATATCCGTGGCCGAATGTATAAAATGGCTTCTGATACTTTACTGGGCAGGCGTGGCTGTATTTAGCTTGAACCTTGTGGTGCAAATTGGCAGTACGCTTTACCAGGCGTTTACTAAACCATTTATTATTGACGGCCGCTACCGCATTGTTGAACTTAATGGTAACAAGGTGCCTTGCTCCTTTTTCAACTATATATTCATTAACCCGGCCGCGTATGATTGGGATACTTACAGCCAGATCCTGCTCCACGAAAAAGTACATGCAAAGCAGTTGCACAGCCTTGATATTATACTGGCCGAACTATGTATTATATTCCAGTGGTTTAACCCGTTTGCATGGCTGTACCGTAAGGAAATTGAAAACAACCTGGAATACCTTACAGATACCGCGGTATTAAATAACACAGACACAGACCGGGCTGCTTATCAGCTTAGTTTGCTTAAAGTATCAGTGCCTGAATATTCCCTTCGTATAGCTACCAATTACAATCAATCGCTTTTGAAAAAACGTATTGCCATGATGAACGCCAAACGATCAAACCTTCACATTCTGTGGAAGTATTTTACCCTGCTTCCGTTGTTTTGCCTATTCATTTGCGTGCTTAACCAACCCGCCAATAGTGCGCAACCGGTCGCCGTTTCTACACCTTTGGTTAAACCTGCCGATGCCAATAATTCATCGGCTTATAAAGCATTTGATGCTGAGGTAGAAGGTTTTTGGTTTGCCGCCCGGGATGGCGAAAATATGAACATGGATTTTAAGGTCACTAATAAAGATCATACCTGGAATTATAACTCCCTCAATATTGCGATGAAAGACCTTTCATCAATCCCACGGAAAAAAAAGGGTGATTTTAGTTTAACAAGGGATGCCGGTACTATATTGTTCAACGGCCAATTTGACGGTGATGAAGGCCTCGGGCGCTTTAAACTGAAACCCAATAAAGATTATGTTGCCCTGCTTCAAAAAGAAGGCATCGAACTAATAGAGATCCATGAACTGCTTGGCTTGCTATTAATGGATGTACCGAAGGATTATCTTGAAAAACTTCATAAATATGGTTTTAACGCCACAAAAGTTAATGACCTGTCGGGCCTGCGATATTTCAAAGGCGATGAAAATGATATGAGATACTGGAGGGCCCTGTATAAAGACATGGACATGAGTGACCTTATACAGCTTAAAGTAATGAAACTCGACAGCTCCTTTGTATATGAAATGCACAAAGCCGGTTACCGGAACCTTACCCTGCAGCAATTAAAAATGTTCAAATCGCAGGGAATAAACACCGATTATATTAATAGCATTGTGAGAGCCCGCAAAATGGGCAGGACAGCAGGAGATACTACAAGTCTGCTTCCTTCTGCCGATGAGTTATTATCGGCTAAATATGCTAAGGTGGACAGTACGTATCTGCGGGGCTTAATAAGCGCCGGGTACAACCTCACCGGTTCGCAACTTCATTCATTTAAAGCCAACAATGTAACACTCGGCTATATTGACAGCCTCAAAACAATGGGCTATAGTAACCTGCCCTTTGCTACCATGATTTCCCTGCGCAGTCAAAATGTTACCGTTGATTTTATAAAACAGTACCGCGCTATCGGTTTTAATGATATTCCGGCCAACTATTTATCAAGCTTTAAACGGGAAAATATCAGTCCCGAATTTATTAAAAGCTATCAAAGTATGGGCTACAAAGACATTAAGGCATCTGACCTTGTACTTATTAAAACACGAGGCGTTACCCCTGATTATATAAGGAGCTTTGAAAGCCTCGGTTATAAGGACATTGAACTGGCCGATATCATCAGCATGAAACATGAAAATATCACTCCCGGGTTTATAAAAGGCTTTAATGACCTTGGGTTTAGCAACGTACCGGTAAAAGATCTTATCCTGCTTAAAATGTCGGATGTTACCCCGGAGTATGTGAGCTCCATGAAGCAAAAAGGCCTTAATTCAAAAGATCTGCGTAAATACATCAACCTTAAAAACTCCTTCAATTAATGTAAATCAAAAACAACTATTCACCTCCTAAACCAAACATCATGAAAAACCACAAATTACTCCTTATCACCTTATTTGCTTCTGTTTTCACATTCAAGGCTGTGGGGCAGCAACATTTATCGGCCATGCAGGCTTATGATAAAGCACAGCAGGACCGCTCAGATGCCAACGACTTTTGGGAGAAAAAAGATCCCACACCTGCCGAACTTAACCGAAGCATTAATATTCTAAAACACACGCTTGTTTTTTTAGATAGCCTGCCGATAAAAGAACTGGCGAATGGTAACTTCTATTTAAAAGCCCGTGCCTATGATGTTTATCTTGATATGGCCCAGTCATACACAGTTGCAGGTAAAAAAGATTCTGCAATAATGGCCATTGAAAACAGATTTGCCCTTAGCGGATCAAGCTACCCAATCAATAACATGGACAACTTTCCTTTATTAGCCCCCCTCGCCCAGGAACCAAGGTATCTGGCTATTATGGATAAGATGAAAAGGCAAAAGTCATTATGGCAAAACGAAGCTTTTAAAACATCATACAAAGACAATCTAACCGATGCGGAAAAGGTAGCCGGACTATCCCTTCTATGGTCACAGGCTAAATACAATTTTGTCAATTTTGATCATGCCGGTATCGACTGGAACCAAACATACCTTGATTATCTTCCTAAAGTTACAGCCACCAAAACCACTGCCGACTATTACAAAGTATTGATCAGCTTTTACGCGCAACTAAAGGATGGGCACACTAATGTTTATTTTCCGGACGCTTTAGCGGGTCAGTTTTATTCCCGCCCGCCATTCCGCACTCAATTAATTGAAGGCCGGGTATTTGTAACCCAGGTTTTTAGTGATAGTCTTTTTAAAACAGGCTTACAACCCGGCTTAGAATTATTAAAGATAGATGGCGAACCGGTGATAGATTACGCAGAAAAAAATGTAAAACCTTATCAAAGCAGCTCAACCCCACAAGATCTTGAGATCCGTGAGTTTAGCTATGCTTTGTTAGCCGGCGCAAAAGATAAACCCATCAACATAGATTTCAAAACCGCCAAAGGTAAGATTGTCAGTAAAACCATAGCCCGCTCGGGTTATCATGATGTAAAAGGATTTAAAACGCTGGAATATAAAACCATTAACAACATTGGCTACCTTAACATTAATAATTTCGAAGATGAAAGTATTGCCAAGCAATTTGATTCGCTTTATACTGCGGAAATAGCCAAAACCAAAGGGCTTATTATCGATATCAGGTATAATGGTGGTGGCAGCAGCGGAATAGGCTTTAATATCATTAATAGATTAACTGACAAACCATTCAAAACCTCGGCCGCAAAATTTATAACCCTGGCATCAAGGCCCGGTGCCGAACCTGCATATACCGACATGGGCTTTGGCGAATGGAGCCCTAACAAAAAGATATTTTACGATAAACCCGTGATCGTATTAATAGGCCCACGCACATTTTCGGCGGCCGAAGACTTTACGGTGGCTTTTGATTATATGAAACGGGGCAAATTAATTGGTATGCCAACGGGTGGCAGTACCGGCCAGCCGGTATCATTTAACCTACCCGGTGGCGGTGAGGCCCGCGTTTGCGGCAAACACGACAGCTATCCCGATGGGAAAGAATTTGTTGGCGTTGGCATTAACCCGGATATTACCGTAAAACCAACTATAAAAGATCTTTTAAATGGCGTTGATGCAGCTAAAGAAAAGGCATTGCAGTTGTTGAAATAAGGCAACGCTTTCTACCTCTCTTAAAAAACAAAGGCCGCTTTTTCAGAAAGCGGCCTTTGTTTTTATTGAATGCATAGCTTATTGCCCGTTGGTAGCGCTCCAACCGTCGCCCCAACCGCTGCCGCCGGCTGCTTTTGTGCCTTTTAAAAGCTTATCATATTTCACTGCTTGTGTTTTAGTTAAAACAGCTTTGATATTTGAAATAGTTGTTGCCCTTAATGGCTTAATGTCAACCAGCATTTTGGTGTTATCACCTTTATCTGCTGCTTTTATCTTTTCAAATTTTTCTGATGACTCCTGGTATATCGCCGCAATTTTTTCGGTTTGTTTATCAGTAAGCTTCAATTGTTTTTGCAGCTCTTTTGATTTTTCAACAGGTTTGGCACCGGGCTTAGTTTGCGCGTTGCCTGCTGAAGCTAATCCGATAAACATACAGCATAGTAATAAGAACTTTCTCATGGTTTAAGATTAATTTTTAATTGTTATTGGTATAAATGTAACCATTTTGATATGCAATGCATAACCAATATTTTTAATTAAAAAACGAAACCCTAATTTGTTTTGGCTGCCATTTGCATAGGCATACAAACAGGTATGCTTTTGCTCCTGAAGATCAATTTTGTTAACTGTGTAGTTTTGTATTGTGCATTCCCTTCGGTGATGTTTAAAAACTGATTGGGGGCAACATTTTTAAAGTATTGCACAGCGCCGCTGCCTGCCCATTTTATTTCAATTTCATCAATCACCTTTGCCTGACCAATACCCATCTCCTGCCGCAAAGGCGACGAGCCAAAGCTTCCGCCTGAGTTGACGTCTCTATAAACAGAACGCTTAACACCATTTTCGACAAAAGTAAGTTTGATATGGCTCCCTATAGCTGCGTTATTGGCTTTTGTGCCGTTTAATTTCAGGCTGATCCAATTGTTATTGCTTACACCCGGGTTCATGTATAGTGAACTTGTATATGAGTCGCCGATATAAGCCCCGCCCATTTCGGCAAAAATATCCTGCTGACCAACATTCCTCAGATCGGCAAATGCCACACCATGTCCTTTTTGCAAATTACCCATACGCGATGATGAAGTAATATCGGCAAACCTTTTACCGCCAATATTCCTGAAAAACTTGTTAGGCACCAGCGATCTGAAATCGGGGTTACCTGTACCAAAATACATATCCAGGTAGCCATCATTATCAATATCACCAAAATTGGCCCCCATGCTGTAAACTACTTTATCCAGGCCTGCTTCTTTGGTTACATTGGTAAACGTGCCGTCATGATTATTTTTATACAGGTAGATGTTTCCGGCTTCAGGGACGGCTTTACCCAGGGCTGCCGCGGCGCTGTAATAACCTAAAGTACGCTCAAAATGGTAGTTGGCA
>Ga0163162_10006904_pt1 | contig 11009 bp, 7 predicted proteins | sample S55metaG_FD_115310 | JGI IMG/M metagenome (GOLD analysis project Ga0163162, IMG submission 115310) | Switchgrass rhizosphere microbial communities from Kellogg Biological Station, Michigan, USA - S5-5 metaG | ecosystem: Host-associated > Plants > Roots > Rhizosphere > Soil | place: USA: Michigan...
AATCCCAAATAATCTTCGTACCTTTGCACCCCGAAAGGATACCTAAACATGGCTAAAATCGCAGTAAAGCAGCTTACCTCTGCTAAATCAAATACCAAGATAATACCTTCAAAATCAATCAATAAGATACTTATCACTCAGGCTAAGCCAGAAGGTGATAAATCTCCTTATTACGATATTGGTAGAAAATATAACATGCATGTTGATTTTCAACCTTTTATAAAGGTGGAAGGCATTCCTGCACGTGAGTTCAGGAAGCAAAAAGTTGACATCATGGGTCACTCGGCTGTCATTTTTACCAGTCGCAATGCTATTGACCATTTTTTCCGAGTTTGTGAGGAGATGAAGATCACTGTTTCTCAGCACACTAAGTACTTCTGTATCACAGAGGCCGTTGCTCTGTACCTTCAAAAGTTCATCCTTTATCGCAAGCGCAAGGTATTTTATGGCGCAGATGGCAGCAACAAGAGCCTTTTTGAAGTTATTAACAAGCACAAAGAGCACGAAAGGTTCTTATATCCTTGCTCAGAATCCTTTGATAGTGAGATCACTAACTGGCTAAAGGCAAACAATTGCGAATACTCTACACCAGTTGTTTACAAGATCACCAGCGCCGATGTAAAGGAGCTTCTTGCAAAGAATAAATACTATGTTATCTGTTTGTTTACTCCCGGTGGCGTAAAAAGCCTTTTGGAAAACATGCCAACTTTTAAAAAGAGCGATACCAAAGTGGGTACTTTTGGCGAGAATACTTATAAAGCTGCAATAGCGGCTGGTCTTAACCCGGATATTAAGGCTCCTCAGCCACAGGCACCAAGCATGGTTTCGGCTTTAGATCAATTCCTTGCAGCTGCTACCAAGACTGCAAAGAAAAAGGTGATGGCCTGATAAGATTTTATAGTCTTTAATAAGGCTATACTTTTGGATAAGTAACTCCATGTTGATTCCATGATGATTCCATATTGACTCCATGTCAACTCCATTCTGTTTAGGGAGTATGGGTTAACTAAATAGGAGGTAGTTGTTATATATACTGGTCATTCTCCTATCTTCTCGCTGTTCAGTCTCCTTCTTCTGCTTACTTTTGGGCCATGCCTAACCATCTCATCCATGAAACGAGTCCTTACCTGCTTCAGCATGCCCATAATCCCGTTGACTGGTATCCTTGGGGCGAAGAAGCATTAACTAGGGCAAAGAATGAAGACAAGCCTATCCTCGTAAGCATCGGCTATTCAGCCTGCCATTGGTGCCACGTTATGGAAAGAGAAAGCTTTGAGAATGATGATACAGCAGCTATAATGAATGAGCACTTTATCAACATCAAGATAGACCGTGAAGAGCGTCCTGACCTTGATCATATTTATATGGATGCGGTTCAGGCAATCGCCGGCAGTGGCGGCTGGCCATTGAATGTATTCCTTACTCCCAATGCAAAACCTTTTTACGGAGGAACTTACTTTCCCCCGGTTAAAGCCTTTAATCGCTCCTCATGGACAGATGTTTTGAAAGCAATTAATAATCTTTATAAAGAAAAGAGAGAAGAGGTCGAATCCAAAGCAGAAGAATTGACCCAATACCTCAGCGGTGTAAGTTCAAGTATCCAATCTGGCATCCAGCATCAAGTATCAAGTATCCAAGATCTGGAATCCCGCATCCAGTCTCAAGACCTCTTCACCAAAGACCAGGTTGACACTATTTACCTCAACATCATGAATCAGGCAGATAGGCAATGGGGCGGTTTTGGAAATGCTCCCAAGTTCCCCCAGACATTCACCATTAATTACCTGCTTCGTTACCATCATTTCTATAAGGATAAAGATTCCCTTGCTCAGGCCCTCCTCAGTCTTGACAAAATGATTGATGGTGGCCTCTATGACCATGCCGGCGGAGGCTTTGCCCGATACTCTACTGACAGAGAATGGCTTGCTCCCCATTTTGAAAAGATGCTCTATGACAATGCGCTACTCCTTATTTCTTTATCAGAAGCATACCAGATTACGAAGAATGAAAAGTATAAGCGTACTATTCAACAAACTATAGACTTCATAAAAAGAGAGCTCACCCATCCCGATCGAGGTTTCTATTCTGCCCTTGATGCAGACAGTGAAGGAGTGGAGGGCAAATACTATGTCTGGGATCACACTGAAGTAATAGACCTCCTTGGTAATGATGCAGACATCTTCTGCGAGTATTATGATGTCACTCCTGGGGGTAACTGGGAGCAAAAGAACATCCTTCGCATTCTAAAGCCCCTTGCCGACTTAGCCAAGGAAAAACAGTTTAGTCCTGTCGAACTTCAGGATATATTGGATACTTGTCTCCAAAAGCTCCTTATCCGTAGAGAAACTCGCACTCGTCCTGCAACTGATGACAAGATCATCCTTGGCTGGAATGCTCTTATGATCTCTGCTCTTTGCAAAGCCTCTTCCGCATTACAGGATGACAGTTATAAGCAACTCGCGATAGACACATACGCCTTCATCCAATCTAAGTTCTCCGATCAAAGAACAAACGACAAACTTCAAACTTCAAACCTCTTCCATACCTACAAGAACAACATCGCCAAGTACCCCGCTTTCCTGGATGACTACGCATATCTTATCAATGCAGCCCTCCACCTGCAGGAAGTAACCTCAGATACTAATTATTTGGAGGATGCAAAGCGTTTAACAGAGTATGTACTTGAACACTTTTCTGATGGTCAGGAGCTCTTCTTTTATTATACCAATATCGATCAATCAGACGTAATTGTCCGCAAAAAAGAGATTTATGATGGTGCTATTCCGTCTGGTAATGCAATCATGGCTTATAACCTTAATTATCTGTCTCTTATATATAATGAATCTGTCTGGGAGCAAAGATCTCTTTCAATGCTGCTTCAGCTTCAGGATATGACTACTAAGTATCCCACCTCTTTTGGTAACTGGGCATCTCTTCTCCTCGAGCTTAAAATGGGTATGAAGGAAATAGTTATTACTGGTAGCAGATATGCTCAGATGCGGGATAGCTTATTAAGCTACTTCATTCCCTCAAGGGTTGTACAGTGTGCAAAAAATTCCCCTGTTATATCCTTCCCCCTCTTGGATAACAAGGATTTTCCTAAAGAAGGAGCTCTATTTTACATCTGTAGAAATTATCAATGCGCTAAGCCGGAATCAGATTTTAAACTGGTAATTAAGGGATTGTTAAACTAAAGAACCCTTATATTTGACCACAATTTTTAAATATTAGCATCGTATTATATCTTTAAGGAGCAGATTTTGACATATATTTTAACAAAGTTTTTTTGAAACTTACCATTTTAAATAAAAATCTTATTACATTTGCTTCAGCCAAATAGATATTACATTACATTTGCTTTACTCTCAACAAAAGTAATTATGAAGAAGTATTCGATAATAAATCTGGTAGCACTCACTGCCGTGATTATTATTCTAGCCTCATGTAAAATGGGGAAAAATAAAAAATCTTTACCAAAAGATGGACAGCTGCATGGTATTGCACTCTCTAAAACCCGCAGTTTTCCTAAGCCTCCGGGCATGGTGTATATTCCGCCTGGAACATTCCATATGGGACCAAGTGATGAGGATATCAACTATACTTTTTCTTCTCGTAATAAGCAAATATCTATAGCTGGCTTTTGGATGGATCGTACTGAGATAACAAACAATCAATACCGTCAGTTCGTTTACTGGACTCGTGATTCTATTGTTGCAAAGCTTATGAACTATGTAAAGAAAGGTGCGGATGGGGAAGAATATGTTGACTGGACTAAAGTTTCAACTATAAAGTGGGGCGATAAAGCAACTCTTGAAAAAATAGACCCTATTATCGTTACTGTTCCTAACAGGATTAATAAAGAGAAAGAATTAGACGCTAATAAAATAGTTTACCATTCTGAATTTTTCAATTACGAAGAAGCTGTGAAAAGAGAGAACATGACAAAACAGCGTTCTGAGTTCATCATTAAAAGAGATGTTCCCGTTTATCCTGATTCATTGGTTTGGATAAGGGACTTTAGTTATTCTTATAATGAGCCAATGGCTAAGCAATATTTTGCCGGAGCCACTTTCGGTAATTACCCTGTCGTTGGTGTTAACTGGAAACAGGCTACTGCATTTTGCGAATGGAGAACACATTATCTTAATTCATATTTAAAGAGTAAGAAAAGACCGGTAGTTGCACCCTTCCGTCTCCCAACAGAGGCTCAGTGGGAATATGCAGCTCGCGGCGGACGTTCACAGGCTCCTTATCCATGGGGAGGTCCATATCTTAGAAATAGGAAAGGATGCTTACTTGCTAACTTTAAGCCCGGTCGTGGAAACTATCCTGAAGACGGAGCTTTTTATACAGTTAGAGCTGATGCATATTGGCCAAACGATTTCGGACTATATAATATGGCCGGGAACGTTGCCGAGTGGACATCATCATTATATTATGAAGGAAGTTATAACTTCCAGGGCGATATGAACCCTGATGTACACTACAACGCTAAAGATCAGGATCCACCTGCAATGAAGCGTAAAGTGATAAGAGGTGGTAGCTGGAAGGATGTAGGATATTTCCTTCAGACTAGTACAAGGGCTTATGAATACCAGGATACTGCAAAAGCATACATTGGTTTCCGCTCCATAATTGATCTTCCGCCTGTAACGTACAAAAGACCAAAAAATAAGAATAATTTAATAAGATAATTGCAATAATTATTATCTAACTGTCGTTATCGAAACAAGCTTTTATTATTTATTTATAACCATAACCATTCAATAATTTTTAAAACTTAACAACTTATGCCTCACAGAAAAAGAACCTTTTTGACTCTCATTGACGTATTAGTAAGTGCCGGTGCATCCGTGATCATCTTCGCAGCTTGGGCTAAAATTACCCACCAGAGCTATGCAGATAAAATGTTGACCATCGGTATGTGGACAGAGACTGCGATCTTTATGATCTATGCTATTATTGAGTGGGTTAAGCCAAAGAAACATGAGGAAGATATTCAGCCAGGTGAGCCTGATGAAATCGTTGGACTTGAAGTGTCTCCTATCAAAACTATGGATGATATGATGAAAGAAGCTGACATTACTCCTGCTAATCTTAAGAGATTGAGCGACAACTTCCAGAAGTTTGGAACTACTGTTTCTCAGATCGGAGATGTAAGTGATGTTGTTAAGTCAACAAGCGATTTTTCTGCTAAAACAAAAGATGCTACTTCTGCAATGAGCAAAATGAAAGATGCTTATGAAACATCTGTAAACACTATGGGATATTTTAATAGTGCTGCTGATGGAGCAAAAGGATTCCACGATCAGGTTACAGTGTTAACTAAGAACCTTTCTTCTTTAAATACTATCTACGAGCTTGAATTAAACGAAAGCAACAATCACCTTAAGACTTTGAATGCATTCTATGGTAAAATGGCAGAAGCTAGCCAGGTTATGATGGCAACTGTTGATGATGCAAACAAGACAAAAGAGAACATGACATTGCTTGCTAACAACCTCAACAGGTTGAACCAGGTTTATGGTAACATGCTTACTGCTATGTCTGGAAGATAATATTAACCGAAACTATTAAATACATAACACTGTAAATAACTAATTATGGCTTTACCTAGAGAACCGCGGCAGAAGATGATCAATATAATGTACTTGGTGTTAACAGCCATCCTTGCATTGAACGTCTCTAACGAGGTTATTAACGCATTCAAAGTTGTAGACAAAAGCCTTATGGCTTCTAATACAAGCCTTACGGGAGCGAATGCCAGCATTTATACCTTGCTGCAGAAAAAGCTTTCCGATCCGCAATCGGCTGAAAAAGCCAGGATATGGAAGCCCAAGGCTGACCAGGCTAAGGTTTTGACTGATGACATTTATAATTACATCGAGACCCTTAAGCATGATCTTAAGATCAATGCTGGATTAAGAATGAAAGAGCCAAAGGCTGGAACAACTGACTCTATTGAAGATTACAGAGAGGACAATCTGGATGCTGCTACTCGTATGTTTGATACAAAAGGCGAGGGAGAAAAACTACAGAAAAGACTTGAAAAGTATAAGGAAGACCTTTTAAACCTTGATAATTTTGGAACGAATACTTCTAATGATCCGGGTTCAATAAGAAAGAAATTCCCAAGTCTGCAATTTGATACTGATACAAAGGAGTTCAAAACTGCAGAAGGTCAACCTAAGGACTTTACACAGACTTACTTTCACATGACACCTACTGTTGCGGCGTTAACAATGTTAAGTAAATTTGAGAACAACATTAAGAACGCTGAGAATAAAGTGGTAACGCATTGCCTTAACCAGGTAGGCGCGGTAGAAATTGTGTTCAACAAGTTTGAGCCAATTGCTACAACCAACTCAACTTACATCATGCCCGGACAGGAAATGACGGTTACTGCTGGCGTTGGTGCATTTAACGATGCGGCAAAGCCGGTTATTACTATTGATGGTGCTGTTACTGAATTAAATGAAAATGGGGTTGCCGAGAGGAAATTTATGGCCTCAGGCGGTGGAGCACATAAAGTACACGTTCATATCGATTATAAAGATCCAAGCGGCAAGCCTGCTTCTCTTGATAAGGATATTGACTATACAGTTGGTACTCCTGGCGGCTCTGCTGTCATGCTTGATAAGATGAACGTGTTTTACATTGGTGTTGAAAACCCTGTTACTATCAACTCTGGTACAGGTTGGGATAAAACTCACGTATCAATTTCTGGTGGCGGTGCTACTATTAAACCTGGTGGCGGTCCTGGTCACTTCCTTGTAAGTGCTACTACCCCCGGTAAGGATAACGTAACTATTACCGTGCAGGCAGATAAGTCTACAAGCACTTTCCAGTTTAACGTTAAGCCAATACCTGATCCGGTTGTGGCTGTTGGACAGAAAAGAGGTGGTGGACGTATGCCTTCAGTAGAATTCAAGAATCAACAATTCATGCGTGCTGACTTAGGTGCAGATTTCGTATTCCAGGGTGTGCGTTACAGCGTTATAAGCGCTACTATGTATTTCTCAGGTGCAAACTTCCCAAGTGTTCAACAAGCTAGTATAAATGGAGCAAGTTTGGCTCCGGCTGCAGATAAAATGGCGAAATCTATTCCTGGTACTTCAATCACTTTTGATAACGTAAAAGTGCAGGGACCTGATGGAAAAGTTAGGAGTATTGATGGAGCTGGTTTCATCCTGTATTAATATTATTTAAAAAAGTAATTATGAAAGGGTTTTTGGCAAAGTGTTTTCTTCTTCTTGTTAGTTTTATGATGGTGGCTCATGCAAATGTTGATGCGCAGCAAAAAAAGCGTACCAGCACAAAGCGCGCCCCTGTTAAAAAAACTACAACCAAGAAAACCACAAATTCAAAAACTAAGGCTACCGTTAATCCTTCCGATAAATCTGTTGTGCCACCCGCTGACACAACGAAAAAGGTTGATAGTCTTGCTATTGAAAAGGTGAAGCCATCATTACGTAATGATGCTGCCATCGAAAGAAACCTGATCAAGGACAGAGTACCTCTTGTTTACCAGCACATACGTGAGGATGATGCGGTATACCGCGAAAGGATTTGGCGCGAGATCGATACAAGGGAGAAAATGAACCAGGTATTCAGGTATTCTGCAAAAGATGACAACGGAGACCAGAGATTTATTTTGATCTTGCTGAGAGCAATTCAGGATAAAGCTGTTACTGCTTTTAGCGGAGACGATGATAGATTCACTACTCCAATGACTGTAGCTGAGGTTGGTCAAAAAATATCAGGTGGTACTAAAACGATCACTATGATGGACTCTTTGGGTAACATCACTGGTCAAAAAGACGTTCAGCTAGAGGTTAACTACGACTCATTCTATAGGTTCCACATCAAGGAAGAAGTTGTTTTTGATAAGCAAAGTTCAAGATTATACTGGAGAATATTGGGAATCGCACCTGTAAAGGATGTTGTTACCTCTTCCGGTGTTAACCTAGGACCTCAGGAGCTTTTCTGGATATACTATCCGGATATCAGGCCTTATTTCGCTAAGTTTGAGGTTTACAATCGTAAGAACTGGGGACAGCGTATGACATGGGAAGAACTATTCGAAAGTAGATTCTTTACTGGTCGTATCATTAAAAGTACCCTTGATAATCCTTATGACCTCTTGTTTAGCCAGATGCCTGGTCTAAAAGACAATCCTCTCTTCCAGCTTTACGAAGGAGAAAAAGTTAAAGACAAGATATTTAATTACGAACAGAATCTCTGGAGTTATTAATTATCCTTCAATAAAAATACTAAGCCGTCACGCTACCCAGCGTGACGGCTTTTTTATTTCATTCTTCATTCATAATTCTTAATTGTTCTCTTTGCTTCCTAAAACAAAAGCTCATATCGGCCTTCTTTTTACCAACTTCTTCTTTGCGGTAAACCTTATTGCCATAAAGTACTTCACTTCTAATGGCTATGCGGCTCCTTATGGTTTGAATATGATTCGCATTGGGGTAAGTGTCATTCTGTTTTGGGTAGTTTACCTGTTTACTAAGGAAAAGATGAAGTTCGAGAGAAAAGATATTATCAGGTTCCTTTTATGCGCCCTTACAGCTCTCGCCATCAATCAAATGCTTTTCATGAAAGGACTGTCATATACGTACTCTATTCACGTTTCTCTTCTCTTGCTTATAACACCTATTTTAATAACCTTTATAGCTGCATGGATACTTAAGGAGAGATTGACCATTCTTAAGATTCTGGGTCTCTTTGCAGGTATCTCAGGGGCATCTTTGCTTATTCATTCAGGAGTTAACTCGGGCAATGGTCATGATATCCTTCTCGGAGATTTTCTTATTATTCTTAGCGCTTTCTCTTACACGTTCTATTTCATACTTGTAAAACCTTTGATGTTCAAATATTCTCCTATCGACGTAATGCGCTGGGTGTTTACTTTGGGCTTCCTGATGATCATCCCTTTAGGTTATAAAGAGTTCACCCAGATAACCTGGTACCAGTTCTCTTTTTGGGATTACTTTTTACTCTTCATTATTGTAGTGCCCGGTACCTTTCTTGCCTATATATTTAACGTCTATGGTATCAAGATTTTAAGCGCTTCTGTTGCAGGTACATACATTTACCTTCAGCCTCTCTTCGCAGTTCTTTTTGCAATGCTTTTCCTTAAAGAGGAACTTACCGTTAATAAGGTTATCGCTGCAATCCTCATATTTACAGGTGTTTACCTTGCGAACTATAAAAAGAAAGGATGATTTCTTAATGGCTTCTTAACACTTACTTAAATTTATCCCCCAGCCAAATATATTTTATCCTCAAATTGTGTAAAAATGGCGGGAAGCCAAGACAGGCTTGCTTGGCATGATTTTTACACATCTCTTTTCCACACGTGTTAATATTTAAGAGTTGCAATATTCGCTGTATAGAGATAGTTTCGTTTCCTCCTTTTATCAAAATAAACTTAACACTTTTAATATAAAAATTGAATAGCATGCCATCAAAAAAACAAGCTGCAAAAGGGCTTAAATTCCCCCGGCATTTCACAAAGGAAGGCGTATCTCCTTACGATATGTTTGAATATGATTACCGCACTTCGGTAATTAAGAACACATCAGGAGAAGTAGTCTTCCAGATGGACAATGTAGAGGTTCCAAAACAATGGAGTCAAATAGCTACAGATATATTAGCGCAAAAATATTTCCGTAAGGCAGGAGTTCCGCAGCCTGATGGAACTACAAGCAGGGAAACAACAATTAAGCAGGTTGCTCATCGTATGGCTCATTGTTGGAGAGTATGGGGAGAAAGGAATGATTACTTCGCTTCTGCGGAAGATGCGCAGGTATTTTATGAAGAGCTTGTTTATTGCATACTCAATCAGTCTTGTGTTCCTAATTCACCCCAATGGTTCAATACAGGTTTGCACGAAGCTTATGGAATAAAAGGAAAGCCACAGGGCCACTACTATGTCGACCAGGTAGATGGTATTCTTAAGAAATCAACTTCAGCGTATGAGCGTCCTCAGCCTCATGCATGCTTTATATTAAGTGTAGACGATGACTTAGTGAACGAAGGTGGTATTATGGACCTTTGGGTTCGCGAAGCAAGAATATTCAAATATGGTAGCGGAGTAGGAACTAACTATAGCAGCATTCGTGGAGAAGGAGAGAAGCTTAGCGGTGGAGGAACTTCCAGCGGATTGATGAGCTTCTTAAAGATTGGGGATCGCGCTGCAGGTGCTATCAAGAGCGGTGGTACAACAAGAAGAGCGGCAAAGATGGTTTGTCTTGATCTTGATCATCCTGAAATAGAAACATTTGTTAACTGGAAGGTAGAAGAAGAAAAGAAAGTAGCTGCTCTAATAGCTGCCGGCTATTCCAGCGACTATGAAGGTGAAGCATACAAAACGGTAAGCGGCCAGAACAGCAATAACTCTGTGCGCATACCAAACGAATTCTTCCATGCATTAGAGAAAGGTGAGGATTGGGAGCTTAAAGCCCGCAGCGATGGACGCACAATGAAGAAAGTAAAAGCTTCTAAGCTTTGGGAAGATATCAACTATGCAGCATGGAGATGTGCAGACCCAGGTACCCAATACAACACAACTATTAATGAGTGGCACACATGTCCTGAAGGAGGCCAGATCCGTGCATCTAATCCTTGCAGCGAATACATGTTCCTTGACAACACTGCCTGCAACCTTGCGTCAGTGAACCTCAGGAAGTTCTTCAATGAAGATAACAATACATTTGATGTTGTAGGTTTTGAGAATTGCGTTAGGCTATGGACAACTGTTCTTGAGATATCGGTATTGATGGCTCAGTTTCCTAGTAAAGAAGTGGCGCAGTTATCTTATGATTACAGGACTCTTGGACTTGGCTACGCAAACCTTGGCAGTATGCTGATGGTTAGCGGCATTGCTTACGACAGCGAAGAGGCTCGTGGAATAGCAGGTGCTATCACCGCTATCATGACTGGCGTTGCTTATAAAACATCTGCAGAGCTTGCGGGCCACCTAGGTGCATTCGCTC
>Ga0163162_10006906_pt1 | contig 11008 bp, 10 predicted proteins | sample S55metaG_FD_115310 | JGI IMG/M metagenome (GOLD analysis project Ga0163162, IMG submission 115310) | Switchgrass rhizosphere microbial communities from Kellogg Biological Station, Michigan, USA - S5-5 metaG | ecosystem: Host-associated > Plants > Roots > Rhizosphere > Soil | place: USA...
AAAAGCCTAGAATCGCCAGAATTCCAGTAGCCACAAAAGCCAGCCTTCCTACTATCCTGTGGACCTGTTCGCCAAATACGGCGAAAGTTCCATGGCCGCCATCGAGTTGACCCACCGGCATGAGGTTCAAACTGGTCACCAGCAGACCAATCCAGGCCGCCATGTGATAAGGATTAACCGCGAAAGTTAAGTCCGGGTTGATCCTAAAGAACTGTTGAATTAGACGGAACAAAAGTGGGTCGTTGAAAAAAATTCCGGACCCGTCAGAAACTGGCGCTGGTGTCGTCTGTAGTACTCCAATGATGGCGAGAGGCACAGCTACGACGAATCCCGCAATTGGACCAGCAAGTCCAATGTCAAAGAGCGCTCGACGCGAAGGTATTGGTGAACGAATTTTGATGAAGGCGCCAAAGGTTCCGGCGAGAAACATAGGAGGCGCCGGAATAAAATAAGGCAGCGTCGAGTCCACTCCGTAATAGCGGCAAGCTAAATAATGGCCCATTTCGTGCGAAAACAGGATCGCCATGAGACTGCCTGCAAATGCTGCAGCCTGCCTTAGCAAGTACGGATGCGAAAAAGAATAGCGAACTGACTCAACAACTGAATAGTAATAACTGAGCGGTAGATAGAGGACGTAGTCAAAAGGATTGCGCAACGCCGGCTCGGGCGTTGCCAACTGGGGCGAGACCAAAACCAGCCCCGCAAAAGTTGTAGTAAGCGCGGTGAGCAGCAGGAGCGAGCTGTGCAATCGCCAATCTCGGGCGGTTGGTTTGAGTCGGGCTGGATAAAACGGGACAGCAGTTTGAACGGTTCTGAAGGTTTCAGCCATGATTACTTCTGGTTAGAAGACTAAAGGCTAGAGCGTGGATGCCTTCCATCTCTAGCCTTCAAATCTCGTACTTTGCAAGAGCTGCTAAATTGTATCGTCTGAGTTGCCGTCCTCATGAGCCTGCAGTTCTTTGCCTGGTTTAAACCGGATGGTTTTTCCTGAGGGTATCGCGACCTCTTCACCGGTTCGGGGATTTCTGCCGACACCACGTTTACGCGGTTTGACAACAAATACTCCAAAGCCTCTCAGTTCGATTCTCTCGCCACGGGTAAGGGCCTCTTTCATCGATTGGAAAAGGGCTTCCACCGCCTGTTCGGCTTTCATTTTCGGTACGCCAGTTTTGTCAGCGACGCGATTGATAATATCCAACTTTATCACGGCTTGGTGGCCTTTCTCCGTCGGGGCACGGATGCTTCTGGGCTGCAAATGCAGGTCAGGATGATAGATACGGGCGGCAAAGACTGTCAAGGAACTCGCCTCACCGTAAATTCGAGGGTGTTTCTGCATTCGCACTTGAATTTCGTTGTGGGAGAGGGGCAGCAGTCACCAAAGCCAGGCAGTTTAGGCAAAATAATCCTAATAACATAGCCAACGAAATGGAAGGACCATGCACAAAGTAGAAACGATTCGACTCTACGACGGACAAACGGCAGTGTTTGAAATATAATGAAATTCGTATGTTAGGAATTCGCAAACGCCAACCACCGCCTTTTGGCGGTGTGCACATCGACGACGACAAAGATATTCAGGTTCATCGCCCGGAAGACGTGTCTCGTAATGATTTATGGTCTGAGGCGCGACTTCTAATTCGTGACCTTATTTTCGCACTAATGATTGCGGCCCTGGTTGTTGTTTTTATTGTACAGCCTGTAAAGGTCGAGGGGACTTCGATGCTTCCTCGATTGCATGATGGCGAACGGATCTTTGTTAACAAACTGATCTACTACGATGAGTACCGCTGGGCTCCCAAGCTTGACAGGGGAGACATCGTGGTTTTTTGGTTTCCGGATGATCCGTCAAAGAGCTACATCAAGCGTGTGATTGGACTGCCAGGCGATACTGTCGAAGTACATGAGGGTATCGTGCGCGTCAACGGACAAGATCTGGAAGAAGACTATCTGGATCCGCGGCTAAACCTGGCGCATCGAAGCCAGGCCGCACTCTACATCAGGCCGAATTATTATTTCGTGATGGGAGATAACCGCGATAACTCGAGTGACTCTCGGATTTGGGGACTTGTTCCCAAAAAATATATTTACGGTAAAGCGCTGTTCCGGTACTGGCCGCTGGCCGCGGCGAGCGTCATACATCATGAGAATATCCCGACGACTGGTCCACCCCCGGGGTTTCGTCCCGATTTTCAGGATGTGCCCGCAAATGAAAATCCCCAGTAATTAAAGTTTCCCCATTTGATCATGGTTAACTGGCTGCGCCTTCTATTGATGACGTTCTACGCACCCTGGCGTGGAATGCGTGAGGTGCGTGATCGCGCTGCCTTAGCGCCAACTGCTTTAGTTGCTTTCCTCACACAGCTTGCTTACGCCGGGGTGACGCGCAAGTTCGCAGGGAATCTTTCTTTGCACTCGGGCGGCGCAATATTTTCAGAGCTCTTTCAAGCCGCCATCACGGTAGTCCTGATTGCAGTGGTCTTGGTGCCAATTCTGACGCTGGTGGCAAATACTTTTGATCGCCGTGGTAGCTTTCGCGTGGTCATCAGCCAGGAGTACGCGTCTGTTGCGACGTCGATGTTTTACGTTTTGATGGCTGCTAACCTGATTTCGATTGTCATCGCAGTATTCCTGCACTATTCAGGTATTCAGGCGAATCAGGTCGCGATAATGATCCAGCAAGCAGATCAAACTCGCGCCATGTTTCCGATCCCAGACTCTCCTCAGTTTGCGCCCATGGCCCAGCAGCTGACAGAACAACTACGAGACCCTGGCGCTCTGGCTGAGAGTCTCTTCTTCATGCCCAAGTTTATTGTGTTCGGGGTTGGAATGATTTTCGCGGTCCGCGATAGTTTTCGTATCTCAATTCTTCGGGCAGTAGGCGTGATTTTTGTGTCATGTCTGATTGCCATTTTTGTGGCCCCGATAGCGGTGCAGTTGTTCTCGGGTGTACTTGGTTCGCCCTTTCTGATTCTGTTGCTCTTCTTTTTGCTGCGTGGATATTTCAGCGACATCGTCGGCGCCCAACGAGCACGAACGGCTTTTAAACAGAATCTCGAGGCGGCCACGCTTAATCCGGCAGATGCGTCAGCTCATTACAACCTCGGCTTGATCCATCAAAACCGCGGCGAATTAGAGGCAGCCCGCGAGCGTTTTGAAAAAGCAATACAGATCGATCCGGAAGAAATCGACGCATACTATCAACTTGGCAGGATTGCGCGACAACAGAAGCGATACACGGATGCGGTGCAAAATTTCGAACAGGTTGTCACTCGAGATCCGGCCCACTCGCAGTACGAAGTTTGGCGTGAGGTGGCTGCTACTTACATTGCTGCTGATCAGTTTGATGACGCTCGTAATGCGCTCGAGCAGTTTTTAGAGCATCGACCTTCTGATCCCGAGGGACTTTATCTCATGGGTCGAGCACATGCTGGATTGGGCCACAATCGCGAAGCGGCCAGTTTGATGCGAGCTTGTATAGAAGCGGTGAAAAGTGCTCCAGCGTATAAATACCGTAGCGATAAGCGATGGCTAAACGAAGCCGAGCAGTTTATTAAAGGCGGACAGTAGTTCGCTTTGTACTTTGTACTTTGTACTTTGTGCTTTGTGCTTGGTGTTTTGTTCGAGGATCGAAGAAGCTGAAGAAAATCAAAATACAAAGCCCAAAGCCCAAAGTACAAAGCACAAAATACAAAGCACAAAATACAAAGCTAAAAGTACAAAGCTCAAAACTCAGGAACAGCACCAGCCAAATAATGTCCAGTCAACCACCTGCAATATTAGCGCTCGAGGATGGTCGCACCTTTAAGGGGCGATCATGGGCCACCAACGGTGAGGTTTGTGGCGAGATTGTCTTCAATACTTCGATGACCGGCTACCAGGAAGTGATCACGGACCCTTCCTATGCCGGACAGATCGTTTGTATGACTTATCCGTTGATTGGCAATTACGGAGTCAACGACGAAGACAGTGAATCCAGCCGTCCGTGGGTTGAAGGTTTCGTAGTCCGAGAAGCGAGTCGAATTACTTCGAATTGGCGTGCCGAAGAGAGTTTGGCTGACTACTTACAACGTTGGAAGATTGTAGCGATCGAAGGAATCGATACTCGAGCTCTGGTCCGTCACATTCGCGACAAGGGCGCCATGCGAGCTTGTTTGTCAACGATAGATCTGGACGAGGAAAGTTTGATTACGAAAGCAAGACAATCGCCACCGATGGAGAATCGCGAGCTGGCCAGCAAAGTAACAACCAGTGAGCGCTACGACTTTCCAGCTGAAGGCGTAGAACGCTTTCATGTTGTTTGCTTTGATTTCGGAGTCAAACGAAATTCGCTACGAGAGTTGGCTCTGCGTGGAGTGCGTACGACTGTGGTGCCCTCGTCCACATTAGCTGCCGAGGTGCTGGCGTTGAAGCCTGATGGCATCTTTCTTTCAAACGGGCCCGGTGATCCTGCGTCTATGAACTCCGAGGTTGAGGAGATAAAGCAGTTGGTAACCGCGACCGTTCCAATCTTCGGGATTTGTTTTGGCCATCAACTTCTGGGGCGTGCCTTTGGGGCCAGAACCTTCAAGCTGGCTTTTGGGCATCGCGGCGGCAACCAACCCGTAAAAGAGGTGTCTGGACGAGGTGTTGAGATAACTGCTCACAATCATGGGTTCGCAGTTGACGCTGAAAGTTTACCGGCGGAAGTCGAGGTTACTCATTTAAATCTCAACGACCGGTGTGTTGAAGGCATGCGCCATCGAAACTTGCCGATTATTTCCGTTCAATATCATCCAGAGGCTGCACCTGGTCCACACGATGCAGCGCACCACTTCACTCGCTTTATCAAACTGATGGAAGCTAGTAAAGCGATAGTCTAGATAAACTGGTCATTCATTAACGGGTAACTTGAGCTCTCCCGTTGTCAGGTCTGGACGGGCGCGGCTCATCTCTTCGGGGGTGGTGTCGTAGTCGGGATGTTTGTCGTGCTGATGAACAGTCTTAGCCGGCGGCGTAGCTGAAGCTTGAGTATCGAGCAGGTCTGCGAGGCCTTCGCTCCCTCTGTGTTCTAACCAGTGTTTGTAACTCACAGTCAGAATTGCCACAACCGGAATTGCCAGTAGAATTCCGGCCACACCAGCAATCTCAGCGCCGCACAAGATCGCGAAGATTACAGCGAGCGGATGTAAATGTATGCCGTGTCCAATAAGCCGCGGATAGATAAAGTAATCTTGAACGATTCGCAGTACACCGAGAAATATCAGCACAAGAAATGCAGAAAAAACGCCGGAATGCACTGTGGCGAGCAATGCGGCCAAAATCGCAACCGTCAATGGACCAATAAGCGGGACAAATTCAAAGAGTCCGGCACTCAAGCCCATTACCAGCCAGGCCGGTAAACCGAGAAGCGCGAAACCGATTGAGCAAACTATTCCGATAAACAGCGAAGCAGTGAGCTGCGCACGTGCATATGCGGCCAGCGTAGTGTTGATGTCCTGGAAAAATTCATCGCCGCGCCAGCGCCAGCGACCTCGCGGCAACATCTGCAGGGCTGAACGACGAAAGCCTTCGACATCCTTGAGCAGAAAGAAAGCAAGGATCGGGATCAGTATTAACCAAGGCACGAACGCCAGGTAACCTACAGACGCAGCGACGAACTCGCTTATCTTTGAACTTGCCGATTCCACAACTTTGGCGACAGCATTGTTTATTGCATCGACAGCTGGGCCAGGCATGCGGCGCAGGCGAAAGTATTCGTTGAGCTGCTGTGCTTTCTCTCCGAGAGTCCGCCAATAGGATTTCGCCTGTTCCGCAAATTCTGGAAATTGCTTGCCGATAGTTGGGAGGACCAGCGCAATGAACAACCCTATTCCCACCAGCAGGATTATATAGGCGCAAGCAATCGCGAGCGCGCGAGGTATCTCAACTTTGCGCCCGCCGATCTTTCTGGGTCGCCCGATAAATTCAACCAGCGGCGAAACCAGATACGCAAAGAAAATCGAGAGGACTAGCAACAGGATTACGCCAGTAAGCTTTGCGATCATCCACAGTACTGCCAGCACCACGATGATTATAAAAATCACGCGCAGGATAACGCGCGTAGGTGGACCGTAAGCTTCGACAGCGGCCTTCGCCGCAGTTACTGCAGCGTCCTTCGTGGCGTGTTTCGTGGCGTTTGTTTCGGGCTCGGTCATCAGAGTGGGGCTCTTAAAGTCGAGTGTGCAAGCGTTCAATCAAACTACCGACGGCGTTTCGATCTGTAATTGATAGTTCTTCGAACTGAACGCCGAAGGTGTCTTCAGTTGCGTGATGGACCACTTCACCTCGCAGTGACAGTGCATCATCAGCATCAAGTAATAAAAAGCCCAGCCGGTCTCCCACTTTAACATGTGGACAAGACGGCAGATTTCGTACTCGAATTCCGCCAAGACTTATGTCGGCAGGCTCTCCAATACCAATCGACTCTTTGAGACTCTCATCCTCAATAGCGAGCATTAGCCGGAAAAAAGGGTAGTAGCGGGGATATCGCCGCCGATCGTTTTGAGGGTGTTTTTCTTCGCTGAGACTGGTCATCGTCAGCACCTTCAATGAGCTAACTCGTCGTCTAAGGGATCAATGGGATCAATGTCGTCTTCATCCCCTTCGGTCTCAGGTAGTGGGGGCGGAGTAACTCTCGGTGCTGCTGGTTCCCAGATCAGACCCTTCCATTCGTCAGTTTCGCCTAACAATTGTAAAGCTGCGAGCGGATGACCGGGGTTTCTTTCGATGCGCAACACTTCCGCGACGACCTGAAGGCGCTCACCACCTTCGCCATGAACTTCCAGACGCACGCGACTGCCAACATCGGGCAATTGACGTGGCAAATGGATCAAAGTGCCTTCCGGGCCAACATTCTCAGTAATGCCTTCGACTATGACATGGTTACCACTTGGTTCGTCCCATTCAGCCTTTATCTCAAGGCTAGCCAGATAACGTGGACCAGAGCGATGTTCGGTTTCGACAAAGCGGGGCATTTCAATAATCCTCCATGGAGTCTGGGCTCGACCTCACGGGTCAGGGCAAGGTATCTTCCGACGCAATTTAGGGTCTAGGGGTCGGGGGTCGGGGTTTGGTTCTGACCCCTGACCCCTGATCTCTGACCCTGGTATTGACGATCATCGACTATTCTTCGTCAGTTCTCAATTTTTCCAGAACTGAGAAATCTTCAAGCGTTGAAACGTCTCCGGCCACCGAACCGCTCGTCGCGATCTCCCGTAACAGGCGACGCATGATCTTTCCGGACCGAGTCTTGGGAAGCGTATCAGTAAACCTGATATCGTCTGGGCGGGCCAGTGCGCCAATCTCGCGGACGACATGCGCGCGCAACTCCTGCCTAAGATCATCTGATGCGGTATGCGACCCTTCAAGCGTTACAAACGCTACGATTGCAGAACCCTTCAAGTCGTCGGGTCGCGCCACAACTGCAGCTTCCGCGACCGCGCTGTGTGAAACGAGTGCGCTTTCAACTTCCGCGGTTCCCAATCTGTGGCCGCTGACATTTATCACATCGTCAATACGGCCCATGATCCAAAAGTAACCGTCATCGTCTTTTCGAGCGCCGTCTCCGGCGAAATAAATGCCCTTAATCTGAGACCAGTATTGTTGTTGGTACCTTTCGTCGTCACCCCAGATTGTTCGCAACATCGAAGGCCACGGTTTTTTGATTACCAGATAGCCACCCTGGTTATTGGCCACCGGCTGGCCATCACGCGTCATTACGTCAGCCTCAATACCCGGGAATGGTAAGGTACCCGAGCCCGGCTTCGTGGGTGTTGCGCCGGGAAGTGGAGTGATCATGATGGCGCCAGTTTCTGTCTGCCACCATGTGTCGACTATCGGGCATCGACCTTTTCCAATTAACTCGCGATACCACATCCATGCTTCCGGATTGATTGGTTCGCCCACCGTTCCGAGTAAGCGCAAGCTCGAGAGATCATGTTTCAGAGGCCAGTGTTCGCCCCATTTAATGAACGCACGAATCGCCGTCGGCGCAGTGTAGAAGATATTTACTCGATGTCGCTCGATAATGCTCCAGAACCGGTCAGGCTCAGGAAAGTTAGGAGCACCTTCGTACATTAGGACCGTAGCCCCATTCGATAATGGTCCATAGACCACGTAACTGTGGCCCGTGACCCAGCCAATGTCGGCTGTACACCAGTAGATGTCTTCGTCTTTCAGGTCAAAGACCCATTTGGTAGTTAGGTGTGCTTGTAAAAGGTAACCGGCAGTCGTGTGCAGGATACCTTTGGGTTTGCCGGTGGTCCCAGACGTGTAAAGAATATAAAGCGACTGTTCGCTATCCAATTCTTCTGCCGGGCAAACCGTACTGACCGTTTTCATCAGCTCGTGCCACCAGAAGTCACGGCCTGGCTCCATGGGTATTGGGGTACCGGTCCGTTTGACAACGATGGAGGCTCTCACGGAGGGAGTGCTTTTTAGTGCTTCATCGACGGCAACCTTCAGCTGAACTTCATTGCCGCGCCGCCAGCCACCGTCTGCCGTGACCACCAGCTTACATTGCGCGTCGTTGATCCGATCGACCAACGCGGTGCTGGAAAACCCTCCGAAGATAACGGAATGAGTGGCGCCAATACGAGCACAAGCGAGCATGGCAATGGCAAGCTCAGGAATGAGCGGCATGTATAACGCAACGCGATCACCAGTCTGTACACCGGCATACTTAAGTACATTTGCAAACTTGCAGACTTCGGTATGGAGTTGTTGGTACGTGAAAGTCTGTGAGTCGCCGGGTTCACCCTCCCAGATCAAGGCAGCCTTGTTGCGGCGCCAGGTACTAAGGTGACGATCAAGGCAGTTGTAGCTTGCATTTATTTTTCCACCGGTAAACCAGCGAGCGTGTGGAGGGGTCCACTTCAGGACGGTGTCCCATTTCTTGAACCAGTGAAGTTCTTCGCCCGCGTAGCGGGCCCAGAAAGCTTCGGGGTCAGCACTCGCCTCTTTCCTCAAGCTTTGCAAAGAATCCCATGAAGAGATGTGCGCCTTTTCGGAAAAGGATGCCGGTGGTTGAAAGATGCGCTCTTCGTTAAGAATCGAATCGATATTTGTCACACCTGTAGACAATGTTCCGAGACTCCTGCTGAACCGGATGTTGAAATTATTACCCTGAGTGCCTGTGTATCACAGATGGGCTTGACCCGACAACACGTTCTCCGCAAGTATAGCGTCCCTATTCCGACGCCGAAAATATATGGAAGATAAATGTCTAACTTGTGGCGCTGAATTAGATAAGACCGATATCTGATCAAAATGGCACCCTGACTTCAATTCCATATCTCCAACGATGAAACATTACGTCGGCACAAGCGGATATTCTTACAAGGAATGGAAGGGAAGCTTTTACCCTGAGAGGTTCGCGGCAAAAGAGATGCTACCTTTTTACGCCGCTCGATTTGATGCCGTGGAGTTGAATAATACTTTCTATCGCGTTCCGCAACCTGCGATGGTAGAAAGTTGGAATTCTCAAGTTCCTGAAACGTTTCGCTTTTCAGTCAAGGCTTCGCAGCGCATAACTCATTTCAAACGGCTCAAGGAAGCAACTGAAGTAACCAACTATTTCCTCGAGATTGTCACTGCGCTCAAGGAACGTTTAGGCGTTGTCTTGTTTCAACTGCCACCAAACATGAAGAAAGACACCGAGCGCCTGGCAGCATTTCTCGAGCAACTACCTGAGACGATTGGTGCGGCGTTTGAGTTTCGACATCCTACCTGGTTTGATGATGACGTAATACAGTTATTGCGAGATCATAATCGGGTCCTCTGTGTGTCCGACACTGATGAGCTACCAGCAAGTCACATAGATCGAACGGCAGACTGGGGATATTTGCGGTTGCGGCGCGTTAATTATAGTGAACCGGAATTACTTACCTGGGTAGATCGAATCAAGAGTCAGGACTGGCAAAGTGTCTACGTTTTTTTCAAACACGAAGACGAGGCTACCGGTCCAAAACTGGCGGCTCGATTCAGCGCACTACTCAATCAATAGTCTGGCGTTATTCGGAGGGCGGGACAGTCGTGTTTATTTCAGATGATCACTGGTGGCGAGAGTCACGGTTAGAATCCAATGGGAGGCGAGACCATCGAGTCCCCTTCATACTTAAGTTGGCGGGTCAGAAACGCAGCTGAGTTATGACACTCCATTAAATGCGTTACCGACCCGTGCACTTTTATTATTAACCCTGCAAGGTAAACTAAAAGCGAAGCGAAATAGAATGGCTCACTCGTTATACTCACCTTGCCGAAAGCTCGTTTACAGTTGCGCCTTAAGAGCGAAGCACTAAAAATTACCGGAGCATTCAGGGTGACCACAGTCACAATCGAGCTCGATTGTGTCGCCGGTTCCTTCGCATGATGCACTGCAATACTTGCCGCCCTCTTGGGGAGGGCAACTACAAACCGGGTTTTTACACTTATCCTTATCGTCTGCCATCGGATCCTCCTGCGAATATTGGTTTTCGGGGCGGCTAGATTAGCACAGATTATCGTTGATTGGTCATTCCGGAATGGCCAATTTTCGCTCTTGCCTCAAGTATCGCCAGAATGGTTACCGCGGATCATCTGGTGAATCCTTCTCTGTCTCAACTGTTTGTACCGCGCCGTAGGAAATCAGCAGTCTAATGACTGCTGCCTCATCATTGTCTCGAGCATAGTTTAGCGCTGTTTTACCTTTCTTTGATTGCGCGTTCACGTCAGCGCCTGCCAACAATAAGACTCTGACGTTGTTTACGTAGCCATCGCTCGCAGCCAACATTAACGGCGTCTCACCCTCATCATTTGCTGTATTAACCTTCGCGCCTGCATCAAGCAGTACTTTCAAAGCCTCGGTATTGTTTATCTGAGCCACTTCGGACAGTGCGGTATCCCCATCGTTATCTTTCAAGTTTACTTTGGCGCCTGCGTTGATGAGATCCCACAAGATGTCAGCAGTCACTTTGTCCGTAAGCATCATCAACGCGGTTTGGCCGCTTCGATT
>Ga0163162_10006908_pt1 | contig 11008 bp, 9 predicted proteins | sample S55metaG_FD_115310 | JGI IMG/M metagenome (GOLD analysis project Ga0163162, IMG submission 115310) | Switchgrass rhizosphere microbial communities from Kellogg Biological Station, Michigan, USA - S5-5 metaG | ecosystem: Host-associated > Plants > Roots > Rhizosphere > Soil | place: USA: Michigan...
AAAAGAGTACTGACTGAAAATGCGTTGGGTCGTATTCATGACTCGCCGCTACTTCCAGATCTAACGGCCAAAGTTCAGCCTTATGCATCGCCTCCAATTCTCCGGCCGAGGACAATAATCCAGTCCCATAAGCCTTGACATCGTTATCTTCACGCAAGACTCCAAACTCGATCGTAAACCAGTAAACGCGCGACAGCCTGTCCAGGTCCCTTTCATTCCTGCTCCGACGTACAGCCTCGCCGAACAGCCGGTTGAGTTGTGCAAAACGTTCGCTTGCCAACGTCACCGCGTGGCCAATAATTTCATGAGCAACATCGGGTTCCGGCGTGTAAAGCGGGGTAGAGTAATGACGAATGTATTGAGTACAGAGAAAGACTCCATCGGCCAGTGACTCAAGAAATATCCGAGGTTCAACTAACCCGGCCACCGGCTCGAGTCGGAAACCGCTCAAAGCTTCTACTTTTTCACTAACTTCATTTAGTTGTGGTATCCGATCGGAAGGAAATGCCAGCCGCTTAAGACACTCTCGATATTCAGCGCAAGCATGTTTTTCATGTGCCGGTTCAAGTGCACTCCAAATGGTGGACCAGACTTCATTCTCCAGAGAGGTATAGGGAGCTGGCGGAATTGGCTCTCCCTTTCGATAGGTCAAGGCGATTTCCGCGATGGAGTTCCGGCGAGCACGATAGTCGGGATCTCTGAATCCCGGGTGGTCTGGATCGAGTTTGACTAGAGTTCGGTCCGACCCCTCGTGATCATCAGCGGTAACTGGTCTCATATCCACATGGTCAAGCAGAATTGTTTTAGCGTTCATGTTCCTTACCTCGGAGAAGTTCGGGTTGCCATTTGCGGTGAAAAGCACAAAAAAACCGGCCACCATCTCCCTGGAGATTGGTGGCCGGTTTCAGGAAACTTGTCTTAGTTACTAAGCGCTGCTAGTAACGACAGCCCGCCCAACCATCTCTCCAGATGAGAGCTGGCCGTAATAGTAATAATAGCGATACTGGCTGCAGTGCATACGCCGACAGAATACGCACCAACGTCTGACCTCGTCAAGACCCGATTATTTTGAGAGGGATTCTTTTATTTGCCCTTCCCAATCCTCTTACGTTATCTTGACTTCTGTTCCTTGCGGCATGCCTGGCTCTCTCACGGTTCGAGAATTGATATCGAACATACCTGACAATTAATCTATCTGGAAGGTTTCAATGGAAAACAAAACCTGCTCAAATTGCGGCTTCATCGCTCAGCCGGCCGCTGAATTTTGCGTCAGCTGCGGTCAAGAACTCCCATCATTTGTCGCCGACGACAGTAAGCGAGTCGACGCGTCAGGAAATCAACTCTATTCGATTCAACCCTTCACTGGCGTCGGCTCGGTGCTTAGCCCCACCCTTAAGATTTTCACCTCAAATTTCTGGTTTATCTCAAAACTTGTGTTCGTGATTTTCGCGCCATTAGAAGTTGTTAAGGTCTTGGGCGTGGGCGACGGCGGCAACTGGCAGAGCGCGGTCGGAGCGGGAATACTATGGTTGATCTGCAACGCCTTGATTGCGCCGTCGCTGATTTACGCTCTGGTAGCCCAGATGCAGACGGGGGTCACTCCAGGTTTGCATGAAGCGTACCGGTTCGGATTAAGCCGGCTTATTCCATTTTGCGCCTGCGTCGCGCTTTCATGGTTTTTAACGTCACTTGGCTTTGTTGCACTGATCATACCGGGCATCATCCTGAGTCTGGCATTTGAACTCGTTTATCCTATGGCGGCGCTGGAAAAGGGCAGCCCCGTGGAGATCTTGAAGCGAAGTTATAGGTTGACCAACGGTTATAAATGGAACATTTTTGGCGCCGGCTTTGTCTTAGGATTGTTGGTTTTATTGGTGAGCCTCCCGATTAACGGTGTGTCGGCCGCTTTAATATTTTCCGGCGTTTCATTCTGGCCATTACAAGTGGTGCTGGCCATCCTAGTGGACATCCTCAACGAGGTATCCACAGTACTTGCATTGGTTATCTACTTAAGCATTCTTTCAACGGCGGTTCGAAATCAAACCGCTGAAAATTTTTCGATCAGTCCCGAGCGTTAAGGTCAAATGTATTCAGCTCAAATCACTCGCAGTAATCCAACATGCATTGTGCTACTGCTCGACCAATCAGGTTCAATGTCCGACCCATTCAGTGGCGACACGGCGTCCAAGAAATCTGACTTTGTTGCAGAGGTTGTCAATCACACCCTACACGACCTGGTAATCAGATGTACCAAGACCGAAGAGGTCAGAAACTATTATTACGTTGCAGTCATCGGTTATGGGCGTGTGGTCGGACCTGCATTTCGTGGACCGCTGGCCTCGCGAAATCTGGTCTCGATTTCCGATGTCGCTGATTACCCGCTTCAGGTCAAAAACAGTTACAAACGCGTTGCCGACGGCGCCGGTGGCTGGGTCGAAATTCCTGTCCGTTACCCGGTTTGGATTAATCCATTAGCGGATGGAAAAACGCCAATGTGTGAAGCGCTGACTCTGGTTAAGAACATTCTGGAAAACTGGGTAGCTGAACACCCACAGGGCTTTCCTCCAACGGTGCTACACCTGACCGATGGAGAATCAAGCGATGGCGATCCTGACTATGTGGGACGGCAGATAATGGCACTGAAAACAGGTGATGGACCGGTATTACTTTTTAACTGTCATATCACCTCATTGCGGCGGGAGAAGATCGAATACCCGAGTGACGAAACCGTTTTATCTGATGGATTCGCCCGAACGTTATTCCAAATCTCAAGCCATCTTCCCGAAAACTTTCTGGCCGCGGCAGCTCAGTTGGGCGTCAGAGCGAAACCTGGTTCTCGTGGCTTTGTTTTTAATGCCGACCCGTCCTCGATTGTTCAATTCTACGAGATTGGAACAAGCTTGACCGGAATGACTCCCTATCGTTGGATGGACGATCGCACTGAATCAGCATGACTTCGCCAAAAAAAAGACAGTTTGGGAAGGTAAGTCTGAGGCAGTTCCTGCATCCGAAGACAGGGCACGCACCAGCCGAATGTGAAGATGCGATCGCTTACAATTTAAGTAGTCATCGCTTCGCAATAGCTGACGGCGCAACCGAAGCATTTGATGCTCGTACCTGGGCTGAACAGCTGGTCACGTCGTGGGTACTTCAGGAAGGTTGTTCGAGTGCGACTGAATTCTGGGACTTCGTAGCAGAACAGGGTCTCATCCTTTCGGACTCGTGGAGCAAGCTGAAATTGTCATGGTACGCCGAGGAAAAGGCTCGGGCTGGATCATTTGCCGCTTTTGTTGGAGTTGAAATCGACGTTGATGCGGGTTCCTGGCAAGCAATCGCGCTCGGAGATTCGTGTCTGATCCAGCTGAGAAAAAACAAAATCGTAAAGGCGTTTCCGATTTCGGCTGCAGCTGAATTCAACTCAACTCCAATCCTGGCGCCTTCAAATACAGGGCTGCAAACTGATGCGGCTTTGCAGATTGTCTCTAAGACAGGCGACCTCGAAAACGGCGACAAATTGCTGCTCCTTTCTGATGCGGTGGCAGCCTGGTTCTTTCAAATAGACGAAAACCATGATCTCGACCTGCTACATCGTTTCACAAGTCTGATCGATCGAGGCAATGAAGTGAGCTTGGCGAACTTCTTTGAGACAGAACGCTCGGCGGAGCGTCTAAAAGACGACGATATTGCTGTCCTTCGTGTTGAGGTGTCGAGAATTTAAGTTGCAGGTATCACCAGAACAGCTTCGAAGTCTTAACAATTGGCCCACGGCGCGGCAATTCACTGAAGCTGTGCAGTGTCCCGCGATCTGCTTCTCAAACCCTCTCCTAAAAAGCACTTTACCCGCTGTTGATCGGCTCGGGATGCCCCTCGTCACTTCAGGGCAATTTGCCTATGTGTACAAGTTGAAAGCGTCCAACGGTAACAGTGATGTGGCTGTCAGATGCTTCCGCGGTTACCTCGGAGATCGCGACCACCGTTATCGCGTCATTCAAGATTACTTGCAGAGTCATCCCATACCATTTATCTCCGAATTTATTTATGCGCCCGATGGCATTCTGATTGGTGGTAAGAGATTTCCAATTCTCTTTATGGACTGGATTGATGGGCCAACTCTCGATGTCTATATCCGTGAAATGCTGGATCGCAAGGAAGTACTGCTGCACCTGTCTCAGGAATGGCTGAAAGTAACGGCCGCCCTGCGCGACGCCGGTGTAGCTCATGGTGATTTGCAGCACGGAAATATCATCGTCCAAAATGGCAGCCTGCGGCTTGTGGACCATGACGGTTTCTTCGTTCCGCAAATGATTAACTGGACCGCCAGTGAGGTAGGGCATCAAAACTATCAGCACCCTCTGCGCAACCCAAGCCACTTCGACGCAACGTTGGATAACTTTTCCGCCCTGGTGATTTATCTCGCCTTGATTTCACTGGCGGAGCAGCCTGATCTCTGGCGAGAGTTTCACGACGAGAATTTGCTTTTCAACAAGGGGGATTTTATCAACCCTGACCGGTCGCCACTCTTCCAAAGAATCATGTCGATTGGACCAGAGCACCGGCGGATCGCGGAGACGCTCGGGAAAGCTGCAATTGGATCTCCGTCCGCTGTGCCCTCTCTGCTTGATTTGGTCGACATCAAAGCTGGCCTGCCGCTTTGGATGAATGCGCCGGCAAATCTCGAGTCGCGCGCGAAGTCCCGGGAGCTTCGAATCGATCCTGAGATACATCGTCAACATCCTCGTTGGATGCCACGCTCTCAAGCATCAGACAGGGCAACAATGCCGACGACACCTCCTTCGGCAACGGTTCAAACACTCTTTGGCCCAAAGGCGTCTGGATCTGTCGCCGCAAAAAGTGTCGCCGATCCAATGGCCATAGGCACAAATTCGCTTAAGTTTGCGAAAGAATTGCTTGGAAAGACTTTTCTCGGTTGGTACTGGCTTTTTTACGTGCTACTGCAGATCTTGGATCTAAATTTCCTGGTATCGTTTGCCGTGGCGCTCGTGACTCTCGGCCTTATTTGTTTGACCTACGGCTTTATCAGAGCTCGCCAGGTTGCACGAGAAGCCACCCTGGCAAGGGCCCTGGCAACTCAATCTTCAGCTACAGTGACTCCAGCTCTGAACACTCCGCGACCAGCGCCGGTCAGCATTACGGCAAGTTCAAATGGTCCAATTATCGGCAACGCCTCACTCAATATCTATCATCGAGCGGATTGCGACTGGGTCAAACAGATCCCTGATAAAAATCGAGTTAGGTTTTCTTCAAACTACGAAGCTGCTACGGCTGGTTTTAAAGCTTGCCAGGTGTGTTCCGGGACTACTTCTAGTCGAATTTGAGAGTCTGCCGCTCGGCAAAAAAATCGGCCCAGGGATCACCCTTGGCTTTGAGGAGCTCTGCCGCATTCGTGATCGTGAAGTCTGTTATCTTCACTCCGGCTTCGACCTGTTTCCAACTCAGTGGCATGGAAACACTCGCTTTCGGTTTAGCCCTGGCAGCGTAAACAGCAGCCAGACTCTTGCCTCTGGCATTTTGCATCCAATCGACATAAACCTGAGTACTCTTTCGTTTAGCGATCGTCCGTTCAATCGTCGCGATTTTGGGAGCCCGGCGCGCAACCTCACCGGCAAATAAGCGCGCGAACTCGGCCACCTTGTCATAGGTATTCGAGGGTTTTAGTGGGACATAAATGTGGATTCCGGATGAACCGGAGGTCTTTGGAAAGGCAACGAGCCCGATGTCGTCGGCCACCGCTTTGACAACGAGTGCTACCTGCAAAACATTCTCCCAGGGAGCGCTTTTGGGATCGAGGTCGATGGCGATGTAATCAGGTTTGTCCAGATGCTTGATCGTTGAATGCCATGGGTGCTGTTCAATCGATCCGAGATTCACAAAGTGAATCAAAGATCCCACAGTCGAATAGACAGCATAGTCGAGTTGACGGCCCTCTTGATTCGTTAACCTCACTGTCTTGATGAAAGAAGGCGCGCTTTCGAGATCCTGCTGGAAAAACATTGGTGCCTTGATGCCACGAGGCCAGCGCTGCAGTATCGCCGGACGGTCCTTGAGAAAAGGCATCAAGTAATCACTAACAGCAAGGTAGTAACAAAGCAGGTCGAACTTCGTCAGCTTCTCGTCGGGCCAGTAGATGCGATCAAGGCTAGTCACAGAAACCTGTTCGCGGCCAATCTGAACCTGCAGGTCGCCTTTGGGCCGTTCGAGGCTTAAAAACTCGTCGAGCGTCACAACCGGGCTGCGTTTCTGCTTCGAACGCTTTACCTGTGCCTTTTCCGTTGACTGTACTTTTGGCATCCCACGCACAAGTATCATCCAACGCCAAAACAAGCAAGACTTTCGTTGGCCCGTAAAACTAACTAAAGAACTTCACAACGCAACCGTCACACAGTTGGTCTAACTGAATCTTATTGATTTAGGTCTTTTCTGAGGTGGGGGTCCGACTTATGAGAATGAGGAACTGTGGTGGAATTCGGTTGTTAATTTTTGGTCTTGCCTTCTCCGTTGCCGTCTCAATAAGCCTACTGGCGGCAGGCGGTCAAACAACGCAGCGTTTTATTCTGGATGCTTCGCAGGGCAAGTTTATCGCTCACGCCCACAAGGGTGGTCTACTCTGGTTTAAGGGCCACGATCACTATCTTGCCGCTCGAAAGTTCAGTGGCGAGGTCCAAATGACTCCTGAGCAGATCACCCCGGCGTCTTTGCATTTGGTCGTCCAGGCAGATTCGCTTGAAGAAACTGGTTCGGCTTTTACGGACCAGCAGAAGCAGATAATCAACAAGGAAGTAAAAGACATAGTCTTGCAGCCGGCCCAATACCCGGAGATTGTTTTTCAAAGTTCCTCGGTTACGGCGAAGCGGATTTCTGCTGGTCAGTATGAGTTGGAGATACTGGGAGACTTAAGTCTTCATGGCGTTACGAAGAGAGTAAAGATTCCTACGAGGCTAAGTCTGAGTGGCGATGATCTGCGGGCCACCGGTGAGTTTAGTATCGACCGCAACGACTATAAGGTTAAGGCGACTTCAGCAGCACACGGCCTTGTCTCAGTCACGAGCAAGGTGACTTTTGAGTTTGATATTGTGGGACATCGGCAGTGAGGGACCTATGTTTGGCCGTTGGTCTTTGATCTTGGGTCATCGGTCTTCGAGATCTGACATCTCGTTTAAACCAGCAAAGACCAAAAACCAAAGTCCTAAAACCAAACCTAAGTTACGACTACGTTTGTTGTAGCTTTCGAAGAATTTGCGGGCGCTGATTCTGCTGGAACGTAATAAAGAATACGATTGCAGTTATCACAAGTGATTACTTCCATTCCTCTTCGAACCTCGGCCATGATTTGAGGTCTTAAGGCCATGAAGCAAGCTGTGCAGGCTCCATTGCGAGCCTCTGCTACGGCAACTCCATCACGAATCCGTGTACTGATTCGTGTGTACTGACCGCTCAGTCCCTTCGGAAGACTACCGAACATTTGATCTCGTTCTGATTGAGCAGTCTTTAATTGTTCGGATTGAGTTTTTGTTTCCTCATCAAAAGTCTTTAAGCGACTCTCACGGTCGGAGTTCATTGTGGCAATTTCATCCGCTCGTTCATTCAATGCTGCTTCCGCCTTATCAAGACTCTCCATTTGTTCGAGTATCTGTGTTTCGAGAGTGGAGATCTGCTTGCGTGCCGCATCAGCTTCCCTGATAGCAGCGGTGTATTCATCTTGTTTTTTAGAAGACATCAGGTTGCGTTCGGCCCGCTCGACGCGGCCCTTCTGTTCGACAACCTCATTTTCCAAACGGGCTCGACTGATTTTTGCCTCGTCTCGGCTGTTCTCCAGGGCCCTAATTTCAAAGGCGCGCTGATCGAACTCTTTTTCGATCTCTGCGCGCCTTTCCGGTATCGCTTCCAGGTCTTTTTTTAATCGTCGTATGGTTGTGTCCAGATGCTGCAAAGCTACTAACTGCTGCAATTCCGCTTTCACTCTTTATGCACTCCTCAAAAGAACGGGGGTTATTATCGCGCTAATCATCGCTTGGATCATCACACAGGAACATCATCTGGCGCAAGTTGGCGCGCGCCGCAGTAGTGTCCTAACTTGGCTTACTCGGGTCCTCTGCGCCTCTGTGGTGCGCAAAGTCCTAAGAAAACCATCACCACGGACACCCAGAGGAACACACAGAGAAAGTTTAGATTAGGACACCACTAGCGCCGGGCAACTGTAAGGGCTGGCGGTTTGGAGTTGTTAGGGCCGAATTACCAAGTGAGGTGGACAAGAACTCGAATCCTGGTGAGGGTCAAACCATGACTACAGTACCGCGAGCGCAGCGACCGGATGGTACTCTCAACGTTAGGCTTGGATGATGCTGATAATCCGCTCGTTGAGTGTACCATCCGGTCGCTGCGCTCGCGGTACTGATGTAGTGATGGCAAAACGATTTTACGACCTGACACCAGAGAGGTTAGATCGGTTGCCGCACCGCTCGAATCACACGTACCCTCGGCTTGATCTTGATTTGCGGCATTTCGACGTCGATCGTAGGCACTCCCCGAATCTCGATTCGGGGCATTGCCACCCTAATCTCTGGAAGCGAAACGTCTACCTCCGGGATAGTCGGAAACACTATTTTCGGGATAACTATTTGCCGGCCTAATTGAGGTCTCACATCCTCGCCCGGGTTGTTGTCGACAGGCGTTACCTGGATCGTTTGCTGATTCTTATTTCTAACGATCGTTAAAGCGACGGCTCCATCCTTTTTCCCGTTGACGATGCGCGAAACATCACCAGAGGTCTCAACCTTTTCTCCGTCAACTGCGGTAATTACATCTCCGGCTTTAATACCTGCAGCAGCTGCTGGTCCATCAACAGCAGTCACCAGCACTCCCTTACCATCCGCAATGCCAAAAAAGTCGGCCAGTTGTTTTGTCAAAGCAACCGTACTCACACCAATACGTCTTCGCGTGCCGAATGAGAAGACCCTCGCACCATCGCCGTCGTCACCCTGGAAGCCTTCCCATTTCCAATCTTTTAGGTTGTTGAAGCCATCAAATTTCCACGCCTTCAGGTCGTCACCGCTCAGGGTTTGAAAGCTCATGCTCCGACGGCCGAGCGTTGCGGTCAACTCCTGCTCTGAGCCGCCACGACTGATTGTCAGCTTTACGGTTTGGTCAGGTGCAATCTCTGACACTACGCGATTAAGTTTACGAACGCTGGTGACACTTTCGCCCGCCACTCGAAGAATGACGTCATCTTTTCTCAGGCCCGCTTTCTCGGCTGGACTGTCCTTTATGACCTGCGTCACAGCGACGCCTCTCACCTGATTCAAGTTATACCGAGACATGTTGTCTCTACTTATATTCTCGGCATTAACACCCAAATATCCGCCGACATCATTCATGAGAGTGAACGCGTCTGGAGACTCCGCCGAAGGAGGCGGGGTTGGCGTTTGTTGAGCCCAAACCAGGCCACCAGACAAGACAATAATAGCCAGGAGACTAAGTAGATATTTGATTTTCATAGAATCCTCCGGAAGAGTTTTGGACTTACACGCCCGAATGACTCTGAGGTTTCAAAAATTATTAGTCAGATTCTCAGAAAAATGTAGACCAACTGAAGTGGACTACAGAATCTCGTACAAATGGTGCGTAAATTTTGATCTGAAGGGATACGGCGAGCTAGCGGGCCTTATAAATTTCGGTGACTCCATCAATCTCTAGTTCAAGCTTTCCATCGACATGGGCCATATCAAGGTGAGCAACCGCTTCCGACACCGCCAGAAACTGATGAACGTCATCGGTCCCGGGAAACATCTTGCGTGAGACTTCCCACGGGGTTACACCGTCTTTCGAAACAAGTCGAATCACATAGGCTTGTCGTTCTCGGATAGCTTTAAAATACCGATTGAATAGTTCCTCGTAATCGTTGACCGGATCACCATGACCGCCATAGACCAGCGTCGGAGCGAAGCTTCGTATCCGCGCCAGGCTCACCAGATACTCCGCCAGCGATGGAAAGCGCTTCCTGGGATCAATTGGATCAGGCGAAAGAACCGGGTTTGGCGTGACACGCTTCAGAACACAATCACCGGCAATTACAGTGCGATCGGCCTCACGTACGAACGAGCAGGAACCTGGTGTGTGGCCCGGCGTATGAACAATCCGCAAACTACCTGTCGCAAATTGAAGTTCAGAATCATCCCAAAGCGGCGCACACTCATGATCGTCGAACGAGTCGGCATACTTTCTAACATCAGCGTACATGCGTCGCATTCGCTCAAGTTCGGCTGCGGGGACGCCCGCCCGTTCCAGTAAGAGACGATGTTCTTCATACTCCAGGCGATGATGTCGATGGCCTGTCTCCCATTCATGAACATACACTTCTGCGTTCTTCGCCTCGTCCCTCAGAGAACGTGCGAGGCCGCAATGATCTTCGTGAGCATGCGTCAGTACGATGCGGCGAATATCGGAAACCCGATATCCAGCCGCGCGTAGGCCTGCTCGCAAAGCTTCGGCTGCTTCTTTAGTTTTTGGACCAGTGTCGATGAGAGTGAGCGGATCTTCGGCAACCAGGTAGACGTTCACGGGACCGATATAGAACGGAGTGGGAAGAGAAATTGGGATTACGCGCATGATCAATACAAGAATTGAGGCGGAACACAGTCAGTACCACAACGCGGCAGCGTGTGGCCTGAGCCTGGCATTAATCGGAGCCACCCGCTATCGCGCCCTGATCTATTGCCAATTACTCAGAACACCCACTTATTCGCAGTGATTAATTCGTCCGCTATTCGTTGTCTCGCAGCAATCGTGTTCATCGGCTGCAATTTCGTGAACCTTCTCGATGCTGCCAACAATGTTCGGAGTTCGTCACCCTCGGCGATTCCCGCCAGAGTATTTTTTGCGCGGGCCTCGATCCGCTCCACCGCGTCATTACAGAAGACTCGAGTCATGTCTATATAACGTGAGATAGCCTCTTCTCCCTGGACGCTGGCGAGTTTTTTAGCGCGCAGAATCG
>Ga0163162_10006911_pt1 | contig 11003 bp, 5 predicted proteins | sample S55metaG_FD_115310 | JGI IMG/M metagenome (GOLD analysis project Ga0163162, IMG submission 115310) | Switchgrass rhizosphere microbial communities from Kellogg Biological Station, Michigan, USA - S5-5 metaG | ecosystem: Host-associated > Plants > Roots > Rhizosphere > Soil | place: USA: Michigan...
GACGCCCACTCCGACACCGACTCCAACGCCTACTCCGACCCCGACACCTACTCCGACCCCGACGCCCACGGAGACTCCGACACCTACTCCGACCCCAACGCCCACGGAGACCCCAACACCTACTCCGACCCCGACGCCCACGGAGACCCCGACACCTACTCCGACCCCAACGCCCACGGAAACCCCGACACCGACTCCTACGCCGACACCCACCGAGACCCCAACACCTACTCCAACTCCAACCCCCACCGAGACTCCGACACCTACTCCTACACCAACACCAACTCCCGGAGCCCCGAGTATCACAACCCAGCCTGTTGATAAGACCGTCACAGTTGGACAGACTGCCAAGTTCGGTGTGGACGCGACCGGGGCGCCCCCTCTCAGGTTCCAATGGACCAAGAATGGCTCAAATATCACCGGCGCGACTAAGGTGACTTACACAACTCCGCCAACTACTCTGGACGACAACGGTGCGCTCTTTGCGGTGATAGTGAGTAACCAATTTGGCAGCGTGACGAGCAACAGCGCTACGTTGACTGTCCTACCTCAGGCAACCCCCACGCCAACTCCGACGCCGACGCCTACCCCGACTCCAACTCCGACTCCCACGCCCACGCCCACCCCAACCCCGACTCCCACGCCAACTCCGACGCCGACCCCGACGCCTACTCCGACACCTACTCCTACTCCGACTCCGACTGCCACCCCCACTCCAACTCCCGCGGGACCGACCATAATTACCCAGCCAGCAAACAAGACCGTTCGAGTCGGACAAACCGCTAAGTTCGGTGTGCAGGCAACCGGGGTGCCGCCGCTTCGATATCAATGGACGAAGAATGGCTCAACGATCACGGGCGCGACTAAGGTGACTTACACAACTCCGCCAACTACCGCCGATGATAATGGTGCGCTTTTCGCGGTTATCGTGAGTGACGTTAACGGCAGCACGACGAGCAATAACGCGGTCCTGACCGTGCGGTGACGGGAGCCAAGTCGAGCGAGCCGCTCTTCTGACGGCACCAACCCCGACACCTCCGACTCCAACGTGAGTGCCAAGCCTACACCCTTCAAGCCGCGGTAGGTTGTAGGTCGTTTGCGAGTCTCGAATCCTAATCCACCAAGTCCGTCGTCACCTTTCTGACAATGGCACCGCTTCTGGGTCTTTAACTTACCTTACCTGGCGACACGCAACCATTCGTTGAAGGTCTGGCTTTTCTCCGAGCCTTAGGCTTCGAAGAATTATGCCGCGGTCGCGGACGTTGTCTTTCTACCTAGGCCTTCAACGCGCCGATTCTTGTATGGGCTGAAGTCAAAATATCGATCGGCGACGGCGAGTACGTCGCCCAACGAGGCGATCGATCGCCAGCGGGTATGAAAACACTTCGGTTGTGACTTAACGTGTGTAGCCCAAAGCCTTGCTGGTTGCGCGAGGCGGGCCTGTTCGACCTCGTTAATTTAGCTTACACGCCGACGCGCCGCGCACTACGCGAGGTTCGCGCAGGCACGAGTATTACAGACCGAGACTGCGACTGACCAATGTCTGCGTGTGCAATAAGACTACTACCAGGTAGATATCTTCACCCTGGAGCCCGAGCCTTCCTCGGGCCCAGGGTGAGTTGATAGTCTACTACGGCGAGACGATCTCTGCCGTGTTGCTTACGGACGGCCGACTAACTCCACCGGCGCACAGAATTCTACCGTCATTCAACAGCGTTGCTGTGAAATTCTGCCGGGCAACCTGCATTGTGCCGAACGAGCTAAACAGTTTGGTGACTGGATCGTAAATCTCGACCGAATCGAGCGCCTGCGCGATACCGCCGAAAATGCCGGTCGAAACCGTGGCGCCCCCAATAATTAAGATCTGGCCCTGGAGTGGACCCCAGGCGGGATTCGACAAATAGACTGCCTCATGCCGATAGCGTTCCGCGTTAAGATCTCCGCCCTGCGTGAAGGCTCTTACGCCAGGTTGATAAATGTCGGTATTGTTTGGGAGAGTAAGTCCTCCGGATATAACGACTGTGCCATCGGGAAGGAAGGTGGACTCATGCTCCGTGCGGCCGACGTTCATATCTTGCGTCGAAGTCCACAGTCCGGTAGCCGGATCCCAAGTTTCACAGTGTGGCGTGCCTGAATTCGGCTGTTGGTCGTTGGAGAGAGAGGCGCCTCCGGAAACGAGAACCGTGCCGTCCGCCAGCAGCGACGCGCGGTGACGCTTCCTTTGCGTGATCAGGTCTCCAGTCGCCGCAAACGTTTCAGTCACCGGATTGAAAAGCTCGGCGTGGACGGTTGGCGTGCCGCCATGACGGCCCGCCGACATCAGGACCCTCCCGTCGTTGATAAGGGTAGCGGTAAAGAGCGAGCGTCGCACCTTCATAGGAGCGATGGTGCGAAACTGCTGGGTGCTCGGGTCATAAATTTCCGCTGATCTGGTATCACGGTCCGCCGTCTTGCCGCCCGCGATCAATACCAGGTTGCTCTGTAGCCGAGTCGCCGTATGGCTCTTACGCGCCTCGGAAAGGGAACCGACGGGTGTGAAACTGTTTGTTGTCGGGTTAAAGATTTCGGCTGTTTTCAGGGCGGCCGCATCAGTGCTTCCCGCTGCAAGTAGAACGGTTCCGTCAGCCAGGAGAGTATCCGTGTGCTGATTCCTCCCGCTACTCATGTTGGAGACTAACGAAAAAGCGTGGGTCACAGGATCGACAACTTCGGCCGATTGCAGGGTCGTGCTACCCGTCACGCCGCCGGCGACGAAGATCGTCCCATCGCCCATGGTGTTGGCGGTGTGGCCGGATCGATTTTGGACCATCACATCGTGCGGAGACCAAGTCGCGGTGGCCGGATCGAAGGCTTCATTGATGAACATGAATCCACTCTCAAGGGTGGTTCCTCCAATCGCCAGGACCCGACCGTCCGGGAGCAGAACCGAGCGATGATTGGATCGATGATAGAGCATCGGCGTTGTCGCGGTAAATTTTTGTGTCGCGGGATCATAAATATCCACCTCGTCGTGTGGACTCGTGCCCGAATAACCGCCCGTAACGAGCACTCTTCCGTCAGCCATCAAGGTCATGGCATGGTTCGCACGCGGGATAACCATCGGAAAAGCCGTCGCGGTGAAGCTTTGCGTAGCCGGATTGTAAATTTCTGCTGTAGTCGCGGCTAACTTACCAACGTAGCCGCCGGTAATGAGGACCGTGCCATTAGGAAGGAGCAGGGCAGCGTGGCTTTTGCGGTTGGTCGGTTGGGTCCCCGTCGTCTGTGTGTAAGTTTGGGTCGCCGGATCATACAGGTCGGCACTCTTTCCGCCGACGAGCAGAACCTTACCATCGGGAAGCAGCGTCGCGGTATGTTTACTGCGCGGGATGGACATCGCTTTGCTAATGGCTGTAAACGTGCCGGCGACAGGATCGTAAAGCTCTGACGATTTGAGCAACGAACCATCGCTGAGCTCACCCCCTGTGAGCAGGACCTTGCCATCCGGTAATGTCGTAGAAGTGTGATTGGATCGCACTCCTGTCATGTTGCCAGTCGCCTTCAGTTTTCGAGGACCGGCGGGGTCGTAAGTCAGTGCAGAATCTAAGGTGACGCTTTCATTCACGCCGCCGGTAATCAAGAGCCGGCCGTCGTTGAGTAATGAAGCGGCATGGTTAGCTCGCTCTGGCGTGAGTTCAATTGGAGCCGCGCTCACAATTGCGCTCAGCGAACCCGAGGCGAGAAGACACAAACAGAATAGTGTTTTTTTCATATTTACAGTACTGCGGAGGAATGAGAGCCCAAATAATCCCTATTATCCGTACTGACGTGGACGCAATAATAGCGCTTTCGGACGGAATTTTCAATCTAGAACAACGATGGAAAAACGTCAACAGCATAGCTGAGATTCTATGCCTTCTGCATTAGCTCCCCTGATTTTACTCCCTCATTTCCGACGGGATACGCATTTATGGAAATTTTGGAGAAAATATGCCGGGCAAAATCCAAACTCGGCGGCAACGCCAAAAAAAGCCCCGTCATGACGTGCAGCCGACCGAGCAGAAGTTCGCATCTCACCCTGTCTCGTGGACTGGCCTGCGGATCGCTGCGTGCAACGCCGCACTGGACATCTGCGTGTTTCTTCCTACGGTGACACTCCGCTTCCGCCTGGACCGGCTGCGGCGGAGCCGCTCCGGCGGCCGTTGGTTCCCCTCGAAGTAGACCAACACACCAACAATTAGCCAATTACACCTTTGAATATTCCATCAAAAACCAGCCATCTCGTTCAGCCGCATGGTGGCGAACTTATCAACCTGATCCTCGACCGCGAGGCCGCCGCTGAGACGAAGGCCGAATCGCGCGATTTCCCGTCCTGGGATCTGACACCTCGCCAAATCTGCGACCTCGAAATGCTTCTCAACGGCGGCTTCTCGCCTCTGACCGGTTTCATGAACAAGGCCGAATACGAGAGCGTTTGCAGCGACATGAAGTTGTCCAGCGGTTTCCTCTGGCCGATGCCAATCACGCTCGACGTCACTGAAGCCTTCGCCAAAACCCTCAAATCCGGTAGCAGCAAGATCGCTCTCCGCGATGCCGAGGGCGTCATGATCGCTATTCTCCACGTGGAGGATGTCTGGCAGCCCGACCGTCAGGCCGAAGGTAAAGCGGTCTTCAAGAGCACGAGCGCTGCTCACCCCGGCGTCGCTTACTTGATGAATCGAAGCAATCCTTGGTACGTCGGCGGTCGCCTCGAAGGCCTTCAACTCCCGAGCCATTACGACTTCAAGGGTCTCCGTCTCACACCAGCGGAATTGCGCGCCGACTTTGCCAACCTGGGCTGGCGCCGCATCGTAGCTTTCCAGACTCGGAACCCGATGCACCGGGCCCACGTCGAGCTTACCTTCCGGGCCGCCAAACAAGTCGAAGCCAGTCTTCTGATCCATCCCGTCGTCGGAATGACAAAGCCAGGCGATGTCGATTATTTCACCCGTGTCCGCTGCTACCAGCTCTTGGTCGGAAAATACCCCGCCGGAACTGCCAAGCTTGCCCTGGTTCCCTTTGCAATGCGCATGGGCGGCCCGCGCGAAGCGATCTGGCACGCCCTCATTCGGAAAAACTACGGTTGCACCCATCTCATAATCGGGCGCGATCATGCCGGCCCGGGCAAAGATACGGACGGCAAGCCATTCTACGGACCTTACGAGGCGCAGGAGCTTTTCGCTAAACACCAGGAACAAATCGGTGTCACCCAGGTGCCGTTTCAGATGATGGTCTATCTCGAAGACAAGGATAAATATTTCCCGGCCGATGAGGTTCCAAAAGATGCGAGGGTCCTCAATATTTCCGGCACCGAGCTTCGTTCTCGCCTCAATGAGGGCGGGGACATTCCGAGCTGGTTTACATACCCTGAAGTCGCTACCGAACTGCGCCGCAGTTTCCCCCCTCGTGCGAAACAGGGCTTCACAATATTCTTCAGCGGCCTATCCGGCGCCGGCAAGTCCACCATTGCCAATGTCCTGATGACGAAGTTTCTAGAGGTCGGCGGTCGACCGGTAACGATGCTCGATGGCGATCTCGTCCGGAAACATCTTTCGTCGGAGCTTGGATTTTCCAAAGAGCACCGCGACATCAATATCCGTCGAATCGGTTACGTAGCTTCGGAAATCACAAAGAATGGCGGTATCGCCATTTGCGCCCCGATCGCTCCCTACGATGCGACCCGCAAAGATGTTCGCGCCTTGATCGAGCCCGTCGGTGGTTTCATCCTCGTCCATCTCTCCACCTCCGTGGATGTGTGTGAGCGCCGCGACCGCAAAGGGCTTTATGCCAAAGCGCGCGCCGGCATTCTGAAAGAGTTCACCGGCATTTCGGATCCCTACGAAGAACCGACGGACGCCGAACTCCACATCAACACTGCCGAGCTTAGCCCGGAAGAAGCGGCACAGGAGATCGTCCTGCACTTGGAAAAAGAAGGCTTTATCGGAATGAATCGTGGCAGGATCTAGGTGAAAGACGTTGCGTCAAAGGCGTCACAGCCGCGCAATGTAGTTAGAACAGTTCCGACCAACCAGGCATCTGAGCATGCCGGGGTATCGGTGCCACACTGGCTTTACAAAAGTCGGAGTGCTACGCCGTCCAAATACCCCGGCCTCTCTCGGATTTGGAGGCGTTCTGTAGGACTCGCCAGCGAAGAAAACTATCAGTTGCTCGGCGTCAGATTGTAAACTTCGACAAGGGCTATCCCTTGCGAAGAGTGCGCGCCGTAGACTAGCGCCGTGTAATTCCCCGGAGCGAGCGTTGAGACAATAGCTGATTCTTTGTCGTTCGAAGGCGGAATGCCGGTATTGATAATTTGTTGCTGTTGGTTCGAACGCCAATTGTCGTTTAGACCTACGAGCGAACCTTCGCTGTTACGAATTTCCAAAACAGGGTCAGGAAGCGCCCCTACGATTCCATAGTTTGTCAGCGACGGTCCAATGGCGCGCACCAGGACTGCAGTCGGTTCTGTTCCGCCAACGATAAACCCGCCAATCATCGAACCCTGGTCGCCGTTTTCTGCCCGGCCCCGTGTGGAAAGGTTGCTGATCTCGGAATCGACGGCGTCGACATCGTAAAGCTCAAACAAAGCGACGCCTGCAGAGTCATTCGCTCCGCGAAGAACCACGGTGTAACTGCCAGGGCGCAATGTCGTCGCGATCAGCGACTCCGCAGGATTCTTGGGGATCAAACCGCCTGTTATCACATAGTCAGGAAGCGGGAAACCCCAATTGTCGTTCTGCGCCACGAGTATGTTCGTTGAGTCATACAGTTCCAGAGTTGGGTCGGCCAGAAATCCTGTCACGCCACTAGACGCGAGCGATGGCCCAAGTCCGCGTAAAACAACAGTCTTGGCCACGTGGCCAGTGATGATAAATCCTCCAATGAGAACGCTGTCGCCCCCCAGAACATCGGTGCGGGTAGAGACATTCACCAAATCTTTGGTGGGCAAAGTCCCAGAGCTAGGCGGGCCAGCCTTCAACCAATTGATGACTGTTGTTGCGACCGTGGGATGTCCAGCGATTCCGTCAAAAGGGGAGGACCAATACTCAAAAGCATGAGCGTGACCCAGAACCGGGACGATCGCTTTTTTAAATGTATCGGCTACCGGCACATTCAAGGTTGATTCGCTATATCCGCCAAGGAGCAGGTTAGGAATCAGCCCGTTGGTTCCAATTTCCAACGGTCCTATGGTGCCGTCCGTGTTGTAGCTGTTGATACTGACGCCGGTTGAAGTCGGAATCCCGAGTGAATCTTTGTCGGAGCAAAGAATAAACATCGGAGGCATGCCCGGATGGATATGGGTAACGGGGGACGCAGCCTGTGCCGTTGCCAAACCCGATCCAGAAGGCGGCAATGGAAACGAATTAGTTATGTTCAGATAGTTAGCAATCGCCTCGCTCGGACAGGTTTCGGTGTCGTTGCAGACAAGTGGCCACAAATTTGGATCGAATAGGTTGGATACCCCGCAAGAAAAGATCGCCACCAAATCCGGCATGTCATCGCCTGCAATGCCGGTTGTCGCCATGTATGCCGTGTGTGAGCCGCCAGCAGATCCACCAACGCAATAAACAAGACCGTTGCATCGCGGGTCGGCGCGCGCAGTTCGGATTGCCAATTGAACGTCATCGGTCTGTTCAGGGTAGTGACCGTCGTCCACGGGGCTGACATCATTTTGACCGGGAACTGGATGCGTCGGGGAGTCCATTGGATCGTGAGGGGGGGCTAATCGATACTCGACAGCCAGGCCGAGGAATCCGGCGTTACCCAGATCTTCGGCAACATTTAGCGGACCGGCAGCTCCGGCCTTGTACCCGCCCGGGTGAAGAACAATCACAGCCGGATGCCTTAGACCATCCGAGGGAACATAAGCCGTCCAATATAGATCAACCCCAGTGGAGGTAGTTCCGTATTTTTCATAGCTTAAGGTCGACGAAGCCGTGGCGGCCGGAGTCGAAACGTTGATCAAAATGACCGCGACAAACGCGAGAAGCGGGAGAATTCTGCGACCTCGAACAACCCCAGATCGCTCCTTATGAATCGGAATCGATTGAGGGACGAGGCTGTTCTTGTCCTCCCATTTCCACATGTGCGGAAGCCAATAAAATGGGGCTGAAGGGAAAACAGCGCAGCCCCGCGCTAGCAAAGACATCATAGTTAGTGCAGCAATCGATATGCCTCTCGGTGGATTTCCCAGAAGCCGTTAAATACTTAAATGGTTGTTAGATACAGACCCGACGGACTCGTCCGCCGGCTGACAGACGTGGCCTTGGGGGTCCGGCCTCCGATGAGGTAAAATGAAAACGCAAAAGCGTCATGGAAAATGGTGTGAAGCCTTCTTGCAGTGGACGGCGCAGCAGCGGTTTTCCGGAAATCATTAGACAGCGATCCGGCGTGAATGCTCATCACATTTTACACGAATTTCTGAGCAAGCCAAATCGCGGCGCAACTCCGTTAGCCTGAGCTCGTAACATCGAACTTGGATTCGGGGGGTACTGCTTTTCCGTCAAACTCGCGAGCGCCGACGCCCGGAACCGCGCGTGTATTTCGCTGGTTTGCGCTTCGGTTCAATCTTCTGCAGCCCAGTGCCGCTTTTCACTTCCATGATCTGGTCGCGCAAAAGCGCTGCCCGTTCAAATTCAAGATTGGCCGAGGCGTGTTGCATCTCCTCTTCCAGCTCACGCAGCAATTCAGTCAAGTTGAAGTCACCACCGCTCTCCTGAATAACGGAGGCCGCAATTTCCCGTCCGCGCAGAATTGTATGCAGACTCTCCTGCACGGCGCGCCGGACAGTTTGCGGAGTGATTCCGTGCTTTTCGTTGTACTCCATCTGTTTAGTGCGGCGGTAATCCGAGATGGACATCAAGGCCTGCATGCTTTGCGTGACGCTGTCGGCGAAAAGAACCACTTCGCCATTGATGTGACGGGCGGCGCGTCCAGCCGTCTGAATGAGAGAGGTTTGGCTGCGGAGAAAACCTTCCTTGTCCGCGTCGAGAATGCACACCAACGAAACCTCGGGAAGGTCAAGTCCCTCCCGGAGCAGGTTGATTCCAACAAGAATATCGAATTCGGCCGCGCGCAGCCCGCGCAGGATTTCGACTCGTTCGATCGTGTCGATATCGCTGTGCAAATAGCGAACCTTCAGACCGACATCCCGCAAATAATCGGAAAGGTCCTCGGCCGTGCGCTTCGTCAGGGTTGTAACGAGAACGCGCTCCTGACGTTCGACGCGCTGGCGACAGAGCTCGATGGTGTCGTCGATCTGATTTTTTAGCGGTTTCAGCGTGATCTTTGGGTCGAGCAATCCGGTCGGGCGAATGATTTGTTCGACCACCAGCGGCATGCCGGGCGTCCGAACATCAAATTCTTCAGGTGGCTGGTCGGTGCGGCTCAGTTGCAGATCAGAGCTTTGATTTCCGTCGCTTGGTTTGGCGGGCTTCTCGGCGCCAGCGTTACTGCCCCCCGCTACAACGAAGGGCACCAGCTCTTCTTCACCGATTCGTGCGCGCTTGTGCGGGAAGTAACCGAGGTTGCCGACCACGCTGTTCTTGATTTCAAACTCCGCCGGGGTTGCGCTCACGTAGATGAGTTGATTCGCGTTGGCCATGAATTCCGGAAAATTCAGCGGCCGGTTATCCAGCGCGCTCGGAAGGCGAAAACCGTACTCCACCAAAACCGTTTTGCGTGACCTGTCGCCCTCGTACATGCCACCAATCTGCGGGATGGTGGCGTGCGACTCATCGATCACGAGGAGGAAATCTTTTGGAAAAAAATCCATCAAGGTGAATGGCCTCGAACCGGGTGGGCGGCCGGAAAGATGCCGCGAGTAGTTTTCAATCCCGTTGCAGAATCCCATCTCCTGCAACATCTCGAGGTCGTACTCGGTGCGCATTTTCAGTCGTTGCGCCTCGAGCAATTTCCCGGCGGACTCAAGTTGGACAATGCGCTGATCGAGCTCGGTACGAATTGAGGTAAGCGCGCGATTCAACTTGTCCGCTGGGGTGACGAATTGTTTGGCCGGAAAAAATGTGATTACGTTTAACGACTGGTGGGCGTGTCCGGTGAGAGGATCGACACGGGTAATGGCGTCCAACTCATCGCCGAAAAACTCCAACCGGACAGCCTCGTCATCCGCGGTTGCCGGATAGACCTCAACAACATCACCGCGCACCCGGAATCTCCCACGCGCAAAATTCACGTCGTTGCGCTCATAAAGCATATCAATCAACCGCCCGAGGACGGCTTCGCGTGAGATTTGTTGACCGCGCTTCACCGTCAAAAGCATGCGCTGATAGTCTTCCGGCGAGGTGACGCCATAAATGCAGGAGACACTTGCCACCACGATGGTGTCCCTGCGCGTGAGAAGTGAACTGGCGGCCGAAAGGCGGAGCCGCTCGATCTCCTCATTTATCGACGAATCCTTCTCAATGTAGGTGTCGGAACGAGGGATGTAGGCCTCTGGCTGGTAGTAATCGAAGTAGCTGACGAAATATTCGACGGCGTTCTGCGGGAAGAATTGTTTGAACTCGGAGTAGAGCTGCGCCGCCAGCGTCTTGTTGTGCGAGATGATGAGCGCGGGACGATCGAGTTCGCGGATGACATTGGCGATCGTGAAGGTCTTCCCCGAACCGGTCACCCCGAGGAGGGTTTGATGGCGGTTGCCGGCCTCGACAGACTTAAGGAGTTTGGCAATCGCCTGGGCCTGGTCACCCCGCGGGCGATAGTTGGACTCGAGCTGATAGATCATGCAGGGGTAATATGCGCCATGCGCGGAACTGGCACAACGCGGCCTGCGGTGCGCGATCTGCTGTCAGAATTGCGTTACTTTCCGCTCTCCATCTCCCATACCATGAAACTAAAGCTCTTTTTGCAGCTTTCCGTTGCGTTTTTTGCCCTCGTTTCAATCGCCTCGGCTGACACTTTTTTTGTGGCCGATTTTGGCGTCAACAGCATCACAAAATATGATGCTGACGGGAACGGCTCGCCTTTCA
>Ga0163162_10006916_pt1 | contig 10998 bp, 11 predicted proteins | sample S55metaG_FD_115310 | JGI IMG/M metagenome (GOLD analysis project Ga0163162, IMG submission 115310) | Switchgrass rhizosphere microbial communities from Kellogg Biological Station, Michigan, USA - S5-5 metaG | ecosystem: Host-associated > Plants > Roots > Rhizosphere > Soil | place: USA...
GCTGTAGGTTATCTTCAGCATTATAGTGTTTAATAATAATTAACATACCAGCGAGTAGAGATGCAATTAAAATTGCCAGCAGCCAGGTTTTTGGATATTTCATTATAAAATTTTTAAAAAAAGGTTGAGTGGAATCTGGGTATCAAAAAAGCGAGTCCTGTTTTTAACTAAATTAATTATGATTTAAATGCTATTTGGCATAATAAAACACAAGATAATGATCGTTACCATTCGCTGTTGCTCATCTCACTTTCTACCAGTTGTGTAAGCAGCAATCGTAATGCGGCTTCCCTGGCCCATTGTTGTTCAATAAGCGCCGCGTCTTCTAGGTACCAGCTAATCGGTTCGTTTATCTCGATACGTGTTTTGTAAACAAAGTTTTTTGTTGGATGAAGCTTAACGCCTTCGTAGCTGTTTAGGTTTTCACTTTTAATTATATTACCAAACTGCTTCAGCGGTATATCTACCTGCAGGCACTCATCAAGCGAGTTTTTAAAATCCTGTTTGTCTTCCAGCCAAAGGATTAATGCGTCTTCATTAAGCTCGTAGTCGGCAACAGTAATGCGGCTGTAATCGTAATCCACAGAGATTACGAGCCACCATAATTTGTCTTTTAGTTTTTGTGTGATCTTTATCATTTCGTTTAGTTTTGGCCCCCCTAAATGGAGGAGATTGTAATATGATTGTTTACCTTGAAGGGATAAGGTGGAGTATTTTCATGGCGTTTAATAAGTCGGTAGGGCAGGCATCCATCCTGGTAAATATTTCTGTATGGCTGCAATCTCCCGGCTATACTTATCGCACGTTGTTTGATATGCATAATAGCGAAGTATTATCTCATCGCTGAGTTGTTGTTGCTGATTATTTTCCAGCGAATGATGATTTGTAGTAATAATGCGGATTGCAGAGTGAACGAGGTGCATTTTATCAGGTGTAGATTTAAACTTTTATTTGTTTCAGTTCTGTTGCGATTCAGTGATCAGCAAACTGTTGCCATGTATAAAGAAGTTGGCTACGGCGGTGGCCGATTGGTAAATAAATTTTCTTTATATTCTGTAACCCTCATATTTGTTTTTTATAAAATTTAGTTTAAATTAGTAAAAGATAACACAGCAAATATAAAGAAATATCTTTATTAAATCAAAGAAAAATCTTTAATAATTTATTATCATGGATGAATCAGTAAAACCAGCGAAAATTAAAACCATACGCCCTGAAACATTGGAATTTATTATCTTGTATAATCAACTGAAAGGCAAGGCGTTTAGTGGGAATGCTCAATTAGCCGAGGTTTTGGGCTTCAATTCAGCCAGCTCAATTACCGAGATTATAAAAAGCCGGCAAAATATAGATTTAGAAAAACTCAGGATTTTTAAAGAAAAATACAGTGATTTCCTGGGCGCAAAAAAAAATACAACTTATTCTGAGACTATATCAGTTTCAAAGCAGCCAGAGGGGATACCTATGTACGAAATAACAGCAACAGCATCGGGTGTGGAAGTTTATAATGATATTAATGATAAGGAGCCGGTGGGCCGGATGAATTTCCCTGGGATTGAAGATTGTGACTTTGCTCTGCCTGTTTGGGGGCACTCCATGTATCCTTACCTGGAAAACGGATGCTGGGTAGCGCTTAAGATAATCCATGATAAAAAAATATTGCCCGGCGAAGTCTATTATATAGAATGGGGAGATTACCGGATGTATAAGCGATTGTTGGCGGGTGATAATGAAGACGAGGTGATAGCCCATTCGGACAACGTTACAGAAATGATTGGTAACCGGCTTAAATATGCTCCTTTTGTAGTAAAGATTGCGGATATAAAAAAACTCTGCCTTGTGAAAGATATTCATAAAAAGCATAACCACTAGTGTTATGCCGCTCATACAACACGTGTTATTAACCGAATGAATCATAAATGCACCTTCCCAATTTGTTGAATCTCTAGACAAAAGTGAACACAATGAAAGAACCTACCCGATACCCGTACAGTATAAATTTTAGTGTAGCTACAATTTTATTGATGCTTATATTAATGTTGCTGTTATTATCAAATGTAATCAGGGCAAATAGCAGCATCGCCTGGACAGTATATGGGCTATGCGTACTGGTATTTATTTCACTGGTGACGCTCCTGGTGATTAAAAGATTGGTGCCTGCTTTAAAAGGCGAGATTGCATTGGAACTAAATGAGCAGGGGATTATTGATTACATACGTAATGTTACTATTGATTGGAAAGATATAGAGAGCATAAGCCTCAGGCGGGGAAGAAGCGCTTCGACTATGCGGGTGGTGATAAAATGGGAATCGGATTATGGTAAGGAAATAAGTATTCCGTTACGATGGGTAAGGGGTAAAGACGGTGACATTTATAAAAATGTTCAGGTATATTTTGAGGAATATGAAACTGAAAATAGTTAAGAGTTATTATTGTTTTATCTTAAATTGTTGGTTAGCAAAAACAATTTGAACTCATATAAAAGCGTAATTTCTTAATTTTCTTATCGTTAATTTACTGTAGCAACCATTGTTAAAAAAAAGTATGTCCAAAATATATCCATTAACAGGCTTATTTACATTTCTTTTAATTTTTAATGTTGCCTTAGCGCAACAAAATAGCTTACGTGAACAAATAGCACAAATAGCGAGGCCGGCAAAAGGGATTGTTGGGGTAGCTATTATGGATTTGGAAAGCAGGGATACGATAACCTTTAACGGCAATTCCCGTTTAGTGATGCAAAGTGTTATGAAGTTCCCTATTGCGCTTGCGGTTTTGCACCTGGTTGACACCGGCAAGATATCATTGGATCAAATCGTTCATATAAGTAAACATGATTTGTCTAAAACGCCTGGCCCGCTTCGGGATAAATATCCCAAGGGAAACATTGATTTATCTATCGGCGATCTACTTGGTTACATGGTGTCGCAAAGTGATAATAACGCCTGTGATATTTTACTAAAAAAAATTGGCGGCACCGAGGTGGTTCAAGGTTACCTGTTGCGATTGGGCATCAAGGGTGTTGCCGTAAATGCGTCAGAAGCGGAGCAAGCTTCAGCGTGGGAGGTTCAGTATACCAATTGGTGCAAGCCTGCTGAAATGGCTAAACTGCTTAATGTTTTTTACCAGGGAAATATACTTTCAAAAAGCAGCAGGGATTTTTTATTAAAAATAATGGCCGAAACCTCCACGGGGCCAAACCGGTTAAAAGGCCTTTTGCCTGTAGGGACCGTGATAGCGCACAAAACGGGGTCGTCCTCAACTAATGACGCTGGTTTGTCGCCAGCCACAAATGATGTTGGAATAATTACATTGCCTAACGGCAGGCATCTTGCCATCGCTATATTTGTTTGCAACTCCACAGACGACGAAGCAACACGCGAGGGGGTAATTGCCAGAATAGCCAAAGCGGCCTGGGACTTTTATTCCAAACGGTCCTAAAATAGTTTACAAATAGATATTGAGAACGCATTCCACTTTGGTAATGAAGAAGACAATAATGATACTCTTGTTAAGCACGGTATTCAGTGCTGCTATAGCGCAATCTGTACAAACGCCCGTTGCCGTTAATGGCGCGTTAAGGGTAGAACATGGAAAAATAGTTAACAAAAACGGAATCCCACCGCAATTAAGGGGCGTTAGTTTTTCGTGGAGTTTATGGGAAGGCCGAAAATATTATAACCCGGAAGTAGTTGACTGGCTGGTAAGTGATTTTAAAGTATCACTGATAAGAGCATCAATGGGAGTTGAGCCAGGGCATGGTTATTTACAGGAACCGGCATTGCAAACACAATTAATTGCGAACATAGTCGACCAGGCTATCAGGGATGGGATTTATGTACTTATAGATTGGCATGACGATCACGGCAACCTTCATATACCGAAGTCGAAGGAATTTTTTGCAAAGATGGCAAGTAAATATGCAGGAGTGCCCAACGTGATTTATGAGATATGGAACGAGCCCGGAGCTGTTAGTTGGGACACCGTTAAAAATTATGCGGTGCAGGTGATTAAGGAGATCAGGAAGTATGACGCTGATAACCTTATTATTATCGGGAGCCCGCATTGGGATCAGGATGTAGATATAGCTGCTGAAAACCCCATCGCCGGCTTTAAAAATATAGCCTACTCCTTTCACTTTTATGCATCAGACCCCCGGCACCAGGAGCAATTACGTACAAAAGCCGACCTTGCAATTCAAAAAGGGCTGCCGCTTTTAGTTACTGAATGGGGTGTAGGAGAGGCCGATGGTAATGGAAAGTTTATCAGGGAAAAGACTGAAACATGGCTGCAATGGATGGAGGCCAACCGGTTAAGCTGGGTAAACTGGAATATTACTGATAAAAAAGAGACCACCGCAATACTCATGCCCGGCGCTTCAACCCAAGGTGGATGGGCTGCAGAACAGTTAACACCAGCCGGTACTTATATCAGAAAGGAATTACTTGAGTTAAATAAATGAAGTCGTTTTAAAAGCGATATTTATTAATTATTAAGATAGTGGGCACTTTGCTTATTGTGTGATGGAAATTCTAATTGAATTCTAATAGTGGATTGCTAAACTATTGAAAGATAGTCGGTCTAAAAATACGTGACATTTTGGTGAACTTTGGCAGCCTCCACAAAAATGGCTTCTGAGCATGCAATCAAAATTGTATTAAAATTTTCATACCAAGAACTCATGAGCAGCTTTCAAAAAGTCCTAATTTCCCAGCTTTTTATATTTTCTTTTGTCGTACAGTCCTGTACAAATCATAAAAAAGTGTATAAAAGCGATTGCGATGTAGATATGGCCTTTAAGCGCATTGGTTTTACGCAACTAATTGACAGTATCAAGTATTACGACAGGCAATATGTTGAGATAACCGGGACCTACAAAGAAGCAAAAGAACAATCCGCTTTGTTTAATGATAGTTTGTTTGTTGACCATTCAAATAAGCATGCTTTGTGGATAAACTTTAGCCAGGACTGCCCGTTGTATTTATCAGGTACCCATACCGGGCTTTTTCAGGCGATCGACGGGCAATTTATACCTATAAATAATAAGGAAATTACTATACGGGGAAAAGTTAACCGGAAGAACACAGGGTATTTGGGACAATATAGAGGCTGTATAGAAAGGGTGAGCTTTGTGGAATTGTAATATTTTAACATTGTCGGTAAGTACTCCAGCCGAAAGGCATATCACCTAAAAAGTGCTCTCTATAAACCTCTATTTGTATCAGAAATATAGAACTAATCTACTATTGCTTGCACAATATTCTGGTTGCTCCATAATGCCAGCAGTTGCATAATCTCATTCAGCGATCTGCCTTTTTCGGTTAAGGTGTATTCTACCCTTGGCGGGATTTCAGGATAGGCTTTGCGGGTGATGATCCCGTCAGCCTCCAGTTCTTTTAAGTGTCTGGATAATACTTTTAAGGCGATTCCAGGGATAGATTTGTGTAACCCGCCAAATCTTTGAGGCCCCTGTAACAATATCCAGATAATGATAGGTTTCCATTTGCCTCCAATGACGCCAATAGCAGCTGTTATAGGACATTCGCAGGCCTGGAAATATTTTTTTTGATTTTTTTCTATTTGTAATGTTCTCATTTTCAATAATTGTTACTTTTTTGACCATACGTGACAAAAAGGTAATTACTTGACAAAAGTAAAGGGCTGTTTTAATTTTGTCAACAAAAATTATGGAAAACAATAAAACGGAAACTTATAAAAAGGGGCTGGAACTTTTAAATCAGTTGCATGGCGGCATGGCTGGTGAGCAATTAGTAGATAACTTGAAAGACGTTTGCCCTGATTTTGTAGATATGACTATTGAGTGGGCAATGCAGGGTATAATGGCAAGGCCTGGTCTGGATTTACTTACCCGGGAATATTTGCTGATTGCTTCATGTACAACACTTGGCCATGCAGTTCCGCAGCTAAAAGCGCATATTGACGCTGCTTTAAGATTAGGGGCAAGTAAAGAACAAATTGTGGAGGTGATTCTGCAAATGACATTTTATGCGGGGGGAGCAGCGGTAAGTAATGCGCTGGGTTATGCAAAAGAAGTGTTTCAGGAGCATGCAAATTATAAACAATCGCAATAAGCGATGCCCCATATCATTTAAAATTCCTGCCCTTGTGAAAAACATCATATTCCACAATTTTATATTCGGGTATGGTATTGCGTTCATTGGGTACGGCAGCAGTTCGTTCATCAGCCCGCGACAGGGTAAGTACGGGCAGGCTCTCGTCCTGTGCCGGAGTTAAACCGCGCAATAGCTTGGTCAAATTAAAACAGCGTTTTACCACCACATGAATTACTTTCCCTTCTATTTGTACCTTGCCCTCCACCATAAAGAGGCGGGCCTGCAAAATTTCTTTACGATAGGTTTCAAAAACATTCGACCAAACCACCAGGTTGGCAAATCCGGTTTCGTCCTCTATAGTGATAAATAAAACACCTTTGGCTGTGCCGGGTCGCTGGCGTACAGTAATTAAACCTGCTACTTTTATGGGGTCGCCATCTTTAAGTGCAGGCAGGTCACAGGCTGCGGTTACATGCAGCATTTTTAACCGTTCGCGTACAAAACTAACCGGATGTGCTTTGAGTGATAGGCCGGTGGCGGCGTAATCCTGCACCACATGCTCGGATTGTGTCATAAACGGGAGCTTGATCTGTACTTCCTGCTTGCTTTCTGATGGCTGGCCGGTAAACAAACCTATAGGTTTATCACTAAGTGCCGGCACTTCCCATAAGGCTTCCCGGCGGTCGAGGCCCAGGGAGCGGAACGCATCGGCATCGGTTAGTCTTTCAATAGCGGCCTGCGGTACGCCTGCATCACTTAACTGGTTGATACTGGTATAACTGGTTACCCGTGCATCAACCAAAACCTGCATGTCTTCTTCTTTTAGCCCTTTTACATGGCGAAACCCCAGGCGAACGGCACAATACTTCCCTGCTTTTTCTTCCAAAATATTATCCCATAACGAAAAGTTCACATCTACGGGCCGCACCACAACATGATGCTTTTCGGCATCAATCACAATCTGTGCAGGCTGATAAAAGCCCATCGGCTGGCTGTTTAACAAAGCGGCAGCAAAAACATCCGGGTAATGGTATTTAAGCCAGCACGAAATATAAACCAAATGTGCAAAGCTGGTGGCATGGCTTTCAGGGAAGCCGTAGCTGCCAAAACCCTCCAGTTGTTTAAAAACACGTTCGGCATATTCCTTTTCGTAGCCTTTTGCTGTCATCCCGTCAACCAGTTTTTTCCTGAAAGCGCTTACCAGTCCTTTAGCTTTAAAAGTTGCCATGCTCCGGCGCAACTGATCCGCTTCTTCCGCTGTAAAATCCGCAGCCACCATTGCAATTTCCATCGCCTGTTCCTGAAAAAGCGGCACGCCCAGCGTGCGGCCCAATACATCTTCCAGTTCCTGAGACGGAAATTCGACAGGGTCTATACCGTCGCGGCGGCGCAAATAGGGGTGTACCATATCGCCCTGAATAGGGCCGGGGCGTACAATAGCCACCTCGATCACCAGGTCATAAAAAACCCTCGGTTTTAAACGCGGTAGCATCGACATTTGTGCGCGGCTTTCAATCTGGAAAACGCCCAGGGTATCGGCATCACATATCATATCATAAACAAGCGGGTCATCCTGTGGTACGTTTGCGAGGGTTAGGTCCAGGCCGTAATGTTGTTTGGCCAGCTCAAACCCTTTGCGGATGCAGGTTAACATGCCCAATCCCAACACATCCACCTTTAAAATGCCCAATGCTTCCAGGTCGTCTTTGTTCCACTCCAGTTGAGTGCGGTCCTCCATACGAGCGTTCATCACCGGACATATGTCTGAAAGCTTACATTGGGTAATCACAAACCCGCCGGTATGCTGCCCTAACTGGCGCGGAAAGCCCATCATTTGTTCAGTGAGTTCCAAAACTTTGTGCAGGTGCGGATCATCCGGGTTCAGGCCCTGCGCTATAATACGCTCCCGGTTAAAACCTTCTTCCGAAAAATCCCAGATGGCGCCCGACAATCGTTTAAGTGTATCTTCCGACAATCCCATTGCCTTACCCACATCGCGAATTGCCCCCTTATGGCGTTCCTGTGTTACCGTGGCAACGATAGCTGCATGGTCGCGGCCATAAGTTTGGTATATCCACTGGATGATCTCCTCACGCCTTTCATGCTCAAAATCAACATCCACATCGGGCCATTCATCCCGGGCATCTGACATAAACCGCGAAAAAAGCAACCGCGATTTTTCAGGATTTACTGGCGTAATACCCAGGCAAAAACAAACGGTACAATTGGCTGCCGAACCGCGCCCCTGGTGCAATATTCCTAACTCTTCCGCTTTACTAGTGTACTCAAAAATGCGCAGGAAATAAGGTGCCAGCTTACGCCGTTTAAAAAAGGCCAGTTCAAATTCAATCTGCTTACTTACCTTCTTCGAGATGTTTCCATTAAATGCTTTTTTTGCACCTGCCCAGGTATGTTCGGCCAGGTGCTCATCGGCGGTACGACCGTCGGGGCTGATCCACTCCGGTTCCAGGTATTTTAAGGTATCCAGTGAAAATTGGCAGGCATTCGCGATCTCCTGCGTGCATGCAATAGCATCCGGATATTTTGTAAATAACCGTTCTATCTCATTAATGGGTTTAAGGTATCTTTCGGCATTGGCATGCAACAGGAAACCTGCATTGTTGATAGTGCATTTTTCGCGCACACAAGTTTGTACATCCTGCAATTCACGGCGGCCCGGTTCGTGGTAATGCACATCATTGGTAGCCACCATCGGAACTTCCAATTGCGACAGCCGGTGAAATAGCTTCCCTTCATCGCCATTGTATGAACGGGAGGCTGCAATGTAAAGGTCTGCACCAAAAATGGACTTGTATTCTTTTAAGGCCTCTTTAAAAGTTTCATCAAAATCAAAACGCGTATTTAGTGCTAAAGGGGGCACCACCAGAAATTTGATACCCTGTTTATGCTCAAATACATCCTGCTTATATAACTCACATTTACCTTTTTCGGTACGCAGGTTGCCCTTGCTTAATAAAGCGCACAATAGGCCCCAGGCGGTAATATCAGTAGGGTAGGCCAGCAGGCTGGGGCCATCCAGCAGATCGAGCCGACAGGCAGGAATGATACTAAAGCCCTTTTTACTTTTTGCTGCCTGGTGTGCCCGCACCACACCCGCTACGCTGTTACGGTCGGTAATGGCAATCTTAGTGTAACCTAATTCGATGGCGCGCGCCACCAGTTCCTCCGGATGTGACCCTCCCCGCATAAAAGTAAAATTGCTAGTAACCTGTAATTCCGCGTAATCCATATCAATTCAAGCAAAAAAACCGTGAATGTACCATTGTGTCCCTTCCTGATCGTAATGCCCTGAACGGAACAGCCAATACCGCCGTCCTTCCTCATCTTCGACCTGATAATAATCCCTGTGCAACCCCTCATCAAGCCACCATTCGCGTTCAATACGTTCAGGGCCATCTGATTTATTAATGTAGTGGGTTTTGTCTCTATAAATAAACAGCATTGGCGGGTTATCAGGCGTAAGGAAAGTTACTTCAATCTTTTCAGGCCTGTTCAACAACAGCGATGGCCGCGGGCGGTTGGTGCGCCAGGTGGTTGCCGGTTTGTCTTTAAGCGAGAGCGCCATTTTGATGGATTGCTCGGGCCAGTAACGCTCTTGGGGCAGGTAACGGTGGATGCTGCCCGCACCTACCTTATTGGCTAGCCTGTCCAGCAGATCGGCCAAAGCTCCATCAGTCAGGTCACACCCCTCGGGCGACCATAATAGTTCCTGCTCCGGCGAAACATCTTCTACCTTTAGTGCATCCAGGGTAAAAAGCTCAATCCCTAAAGCCGGTTCAAGGGATGCTATTTTTAGTTGAAAAAGTTTAAATAAATGTCCGGTATGGTATGAAGCCCGGTTAGTTCCAATGTCGGCTCCTATAACTTTGCCATCAACACGGTAACACTTTAAAATAGCAATTCGTAACCCCTTGCCTTCACCCTGTAAGCGGCGGCAGAGCTGCGTTAACAATTTTTGTATCGCAATTTCTATACCTGTTGCTGTTTGGATAGCCTCCAGGCAGGGCAGCCGCTCATGGTAGGGTTCAACCGGGTGCACTAGCTGAAGCGGCTCATCCTCATTACCCAAAGCCTGGTTCAACCGTAATAAAAAACTTTCACCAAAACGCCTGCGCAGCACCGTGCGCCCTATCCCTATGAAACTTTGGATGTTATAAAAGCCAAGTTTTTGGAGCCGATCCAAGATAACCGGCTCCAAACGCAGTGACGCAGGGGGTAAGGATAACAATGCCTCCGCCTGCCCGCCCGGTTCAATAATTGGCTTCACGCGACCGAAACGCGCAACGGCCCATGCTGCACCAACAGTATCAGCTATGGCACCGCGCACATCATAACCCTTGCTAATAAACCGTTTCACTATCTCGCCCAGGTAGCCACGTTCGCCGCCCCATAAGTGCGCACAGCCTGTAATGTCTAGTATTAAGCCATCCGGCGGATCAACGGCAATCAGCGGCGAATACAGAATGCACCATTCGCCCAGCGCTTTGAGCAGTTTGTCCGCCTGGCCGGGAATATCATCAACTACCTTCAAATCCAGCACAATAGCTTTCGCATCGGCAGCAGCCATACCCACGGTAATGCCCTGTGCTTCTGCCAGGGCATTAGCCGCGGTAACGATTATGCGCCCCCGCACGGGTGCCGCGAAAACAAAAGGCAATTCTTTCAGTTCCGGCCGGCGGAGGGTCAGCCAGTCGGTCGTCAAATGACGGAACCAAAGTGAAATAAAACGTTTGTTCATGGTGTCATTAGTTTGGGTGCGATTCAAATTGTCGCTCGTATAGTTTACTCACCCCGGCTGTGCTTCGCTGGCCGACCCTCTCTATCGCAGGCGATAAAGAGGGTAAGCTTCATTTTATTTCTTTTCTAAACCCTCTTTCCGGCTTGCCGGAGAGAGGGTGGTCGA
>Ga0163162_10006917_pt1 | contig 10998 bp, 5 predicted proteins | sample S55metaG_FD_115310 | JGI IMG/M metagenome (GOLD analysis project Ga0163162, IMG submission 115310) | Switchgrass rhizosphere microbial communities from Kellogg Biological Station, Michigan, USA - S5-5 metaG | ecosystem: Host-associated > Plants > Roots > Rhizosphere > Soil | place: USA: Michigan...
AAAGAGGGCGTCCTGCATAATCCGCAACCCCAGGCTATTTTCGGATTGCATGTACATCCGGGACTGGAAACCGGAAAATTCAGTTTTCGCAGCGGACCATCCATGGCCAGTGCTGATGAAATTTATATTACGATCCGCGGAAAGGGCGGTCACGCTTCGACTCCTCAATTAACCGTAGATACGATTCTGGTTGCTTCGCATATTGTGATTGCCCTGCAGCAGGTGATCAGCAGAAATAAAAGCCCCTTTTCTCCTTCAGTACTTACTATCAGCTCGGTTCAGGGAGGACATACGACTAATGTAATTCCATCTGAAGTAAAAATGATGGGCACTTTCCGTGCAATGGATGAAACCTGGCGATTTCAGGCGCATAAGCTCATTCACCAGATCTGCAAAGGTATCGCCCAGGGTATGGGAGCCGAGATTGATGTAACGATAGATGTGGGATACCCTGTCGTGAATAACGATGAAATCCTGTATCCTATAGCAAGAAAAAAAGCAGAAGAATTCATTGGTAAAGAAAATGTCCAGGAAACCGAAGTCCGTATGGGCTCCGAGGATTTCGGATATTATACGCAGGAAATTCCCGGATGTTTTTACCGGCTCGGCGTGATGAATGCAGCTAAAGGGATAACCTCCGGAGTGCATACACCGACATTTAATATAGATGAATCTGCCATAGAAAAAGGTATGGGCATGATGGCCTGGCTTGGTGCCAGCATTCATGATCATCAAAACCAGCCCCAATAACCGTTATGCAAAAAAAGCAACTTAGAAGGGAAGAGGCACTCGAATATCATTCGAAAGGAAAGCCGGGGAAGATTGAAGTAGTTCCTACCAAGGAAGCGAAAACACAAAGAGATCTTTCACTTGCCTATTCGCCCGGTGTGGCTGAACCCTGCAAAGAGATTGCGCTAAATAAAGATGACGTATATAAATATACTGCCAAGGGTAATCTCGTAGCAGTAATCACCAATGGCACGGCAGTACTCGGGCTCGGCAATATCGGTCCTGAAGCGTCTAAGCCCGTGATGGAGGGTAAGGGTGTGCTCTTTAAGGTGTTTGCGGATATCGATGTATTTGATATTGAAATCAACGAAACTGACCCCGATAAATTTGTACAGATCGTAAAATCGCTGGAACCTACATTCGGCGGGATCAACCTGGAAGATATTAAGGCACCGGAATGTTTTTATATTGAACGCCAGCTTCGGGCTTCATTGAAAATTCCGGTGATGCACGATGATCAGCATGGAACGGCGATCATCAGCAGTGCGGCACTGATGAATGCACTGGAGTTACAGAAGAAAAAAATTGATAAAGTACGGTTCGTCATCAATGGAGCCGGCGCTGCCGCCATGGCATGCAGTAAACTCTATGTGGCCCTGGGTGCCAAACCGGAAAATTTTATCGTATTCGACAAAGACGGAGTTCTTCACAAAGACCGAAATGATCTCGAAGAAGACCGCTCACTTTTTGCAAATGCCAAACCCGATATCACCCTGGAAAAGGCCATGGTGGATGCAGATGTTTTTGTCGGACTGAGTGTTGGGAATACAGTTACGCCGGAGATGATAAAAAGTATGGCCAAAAGGCCGATCGTTTTTGCTATGGCCAATCCGGATCCTGAGATTTCTTATGATGCAGCGACAGCTGTAAGGGATGATCTTATCATGGCAACGGGTCGCAGTGATTTTCCTAACCAGGTGAATAATGTGCTTGGCTTTCCATTCATATTCCGGGGCGCTTTGGATGTGCGCGCGACTCAGATCAATGAAGCCATGAAACTGGCCGCCGTGCGGGCCATCGCCACCCTGGCCAAAACACCGGTGCCGGATATTGTGAACATGGCATATAATGAAAAAAGCATGAGCTTTGGCCCCCGGTATATTATACCAAAGCCACTGGATCCAAGACTCCTTTCAACAGTGGCTCCGGCAGTTGCCAAAGCTGCAATAGAAAGCAATGTAGCCCAGATACAAATTGATAACTGGGAAACTTATGCGATTGAACTGAATAAACGGCTGGGTCTCGACAATCAGCTGATGCGTGTTTTAGGTAGTAAGGCAAAAAGTGATCCGCGACGACTGGTTTTTGCAGAGGCGGATAATATTAAAATATTAAAAGTTGCACAGATTCTTTATGATGAAGGAGTCGCCTATCCCATATTGCTCGGCAATAAGGAAAGAATCCGTGCCACAGCGGCAGCAAATAGAATTGATATTGATGAATTCCCGATTGTGGATCCCAGAAGCGAGGAACATGAAGAACGGCGAAAAAGATATACAGAAATATTCTTTCAAAAAAGACAAAGAAGGGGATTCAATAAATATGAGTCCCAAAAAATCATGATCGACCGGAATTACTTCGGATGCATGATGGTTGAAACCGGAGAAGCGGATGCGATGATCTCCGGACTGACGAAAAATTATCCGGATACTATCCGGCCGGCGATTGAAATTATCGGCACTGAGGAAGGCGTGAAAAAAATCGCAGGAATGTACCTGATGCTTACAAAAAAAGGTCCGCTGTTCCTGGCGGACACCACAGTTAATTTCAATCCCACGGCAGAAGAGCTCGCAGATATTACTCTACTGGCGGCAAAGGAAGTCCGGCATTTCAATCTGATACCCCGTATCGCCATGCTGAGTTATTCCAATTTCGGTACGAGCAATTCACCGGAAGCAAGACTGGTCGCCAGGGCGACGGAAATTGTAAAGGAGAAGGATCCCGAGCTTATTGTGGACGGCGAAATGCAGGCAAGTATTGCTTTGAACAATGAAATTCTGCGGGAGAATTATCCATTCAGCAGTTTGGTGGATCAGGAAGTAAATACCCTCATCTTTCCCAACCTTGCGGCGGGGAATATTGCCTACAATATACTAAAGGAACTGGGTGCTGCTGATGCGATCGGTCCGATTTTACTCGGCATGAAAAAACCGGTACATGTACTCCAGCTGGGCAGTTCCGTTAGAAGTATTTATAATATGGCACTGATAGCCGTCATAGACGCTCAAACCAAATGCAGGGAAACACCGGAAGAAGCCATGCGCCGCTCGCCCTGGTGGAAAAGATCAAAAAAATAAATTGTACTTTCAGGAATTAACATGAATATTTTTACCGAACTCGGGCGATATATACTGATGATAAAGGAAATGTTTTCGAGGCCCGAAAACATGAAGATGTACTGGAAAGAATTCATGCACCAATGTGTTGAAATCGGTATCCGGTCGCTGGGCATCGTGGTTATCATTTCTGTTTTTATGGGAGCGGTATCGGCATTACAAACAGCCTATCAGCTGGTCAGTCCTTTAATCCCTCTTTCCACCATCGCACAGATTGTACGTGATACGGTGATCCTTGAATTCTCACCCACCCTGGTTTGTATAGTACTGGCCGGTGTGGTGGGAAGTAAGATTGCCGGAGAACTCGGAAATATGCGGGTAAGTGAACAAATAGACGCACTTGAAATTATGGGTATTAATACCCGTACTTACCTGATCCTGCCGAAAATCCTTGCAGCACTTCTCACGATTCCTCTGCTGGTAATTATTTCAGCCGTGCTGGGTATCCTGGGCGGAAAACTGGCCGCTGTAGCTACAGGAATCGTTTCGGCTTCGCAATTTGACAAAGGATTGTTTCAATATTTCAAACCGTACAATGTTTTCTTTGCGCTGGCGAAATCGTACACTTTCGCTTTCATTATTTCCAGCATTTCTTCTTTTTATGGATATTATGTAAGCGGAGGCGCTTTGGAAATCGGCAGAGCAAGCACAAAGTCTGTCGTAGTTAGTTGTGTACTGATCCTTCTGGCTGACTATGTACTTTCAGCCTTACTATTATAACCGAAATAAATGATTGAGGTAAAAGATTTAAAGAAAGGCTTCGGCGGTAAAATGGTCATCAACGGAGTGGATGCCAAACTGGAACCCGGGAAATGCAACCTGATCATAGGTTCCAGTGGAAGCGGGAAGACCGTATTTATGAAATGCCTGGTCGGGCTCTTTGAACCGGATTCGGGTGAAGTTTCCTATAGCGGCGTAAGTTTTACGGCCATGGATGAGGAACAACGGAAAATACTCCGTCGGCAAATCGGTATGCTTTTCCAGGGGTCCGCATTGTTTGATAGTATGACGGTTGAACAGAATATCATGTTCCCGCTGGATATGTTTACGCAGGATAACTTTTCAGCCAAACTCAAGCGCGTGAATGAAGTTTTGGAACGGGTGAACATGAAGGACGTAAATAATAAGTTTCCTGCAGAGATATCGGGAGGAATGAAAAAAAGGGTAGGCATCGCGCGGGCGATCGTGTTGAATCCAAAATATCTTTTCTGCGATGAACCCAATTCCGGCCTCGATCCGCTCACTTCTATCCTGATCGACAAGCTGATCAAGGAAATCACTATAGAATATAATATCACTACGGTGGTGAATACACACGATATGAACAGCGTGATGGAAACGGGAGATCATATCATTTATATGTATGAGGGAATAAAAGAATGGGAAGGATCTAATAAGGAAATCATTTTCAGCAAGAATAAGAAATTGAACGATTTCATCTTTGCTTCAGAATTCCTCCAGGATGCCAAAGACATGCGGCAGCTGGAAATGAAGGGAAAGATTGATAATAACCGCAACATGGATGAATTGCTGAAATAACTAATTTTGACACCTAATCAAGAACAATGGCAGTTTTAGTAAACAAGAATTCAAAAATCATCGTACAGGGGTTCACCGGTACGGAAGGCAGCTTTCATGCATCCCAGATGATCGAATATGGCACCCAGGTTGTAGGAGGCGTTACGCCCGGCAAAGGAGGAAGCAAACATCTCGACCGGCCGGTATTCAATACCGTGGCAGATGCGGTGAAAACGACCGGCGCCAATGTATCGATCATTTTTGTACCTCCTGCATTTGCGGCTGATGCCATCATGGAAGCAGCTGAAGCGGGTATTGCCCTGGTGGTATGTATTACAGAGGGTATCCCCGTACAGGATATGGTAAAAGCGAAACACTTTTTAACGGGCACCAATACCCGCTTGATCGGACCGAACTGCCCGGGAGTTATAACTTCCGACGAATGCAAAGTGGGTATCATGCCGGGTTTTGTTTTCATAAAAGGCAGGATTGGAATCGTATCGAAATCCGGAACACTAACTTATGAAGCAGCCGACCAGGTAGCCAAAGCAGGTCTGGGAGTATCCACCGCTATCGGAATTGGCGGGGATCCGATTATCGGAACGCCCACGAAGGATGCGGTAGAATTGCTTATGAATGATCCGGAAACAGATGGCATCGTTATGATTGGTGAAATTGGAGGCAGTATGGAAGCCGAAGCAGCCCGGTGGATCAAGGCCAATAGCCGGAAACCGGTGGTTGGATTTATTGCCGGTCAAACCGCACCACCCGGCCGCCGTATGGGGCACGCGGGAGCAATTATCGGAGGTGCTGATGATACGGCTGCAGCAAAAATGAAAATTATGGCTGAATGCGGCATCGAAGTGGTTCAGAGCCCTGCTGATATCGGAGCAACGATGGCGAAGGTTCTTAAAAGCCTAAAGCCTAAAGCCTAAAGCTCAAAACTTTTTGAATATAGAAAAGTCCTCGCTGAATTCAGGAGGACTTTTCTGTTTATCACGAGCTTTAGGCTTTAGGCCTTAGGCTTTAAGCATAATCAGTATCCGTAAACAACTTTTTTTTGCTTGTAATGAGGATTTCCTCTGTAATCACAACGGGTCCTGTAAAACTCTTCCCGGCTAATTTTGTAACCCCGCTGTGCCCGACAATAACGATCATACTCAACAGCCCGCCAGTCCCTGCGATCATCATAACGACCATAGTCATCATATCTTCTGTCGTGACGATCCTCATAGCGCACAGGAGGAACATTACTATATTGAAATGCGATTACGGGCGGCCCGGGAATAACCACCCGTCCCTGAATGACGACCCGGTTATCGGGGCATGGAGTGCCGTACTGCGCTTTTGATACGGTAACAAGAAACAAACCGGCTGCGATCAGGATGGGAATCTTTGTTTTCATAAAACATTTTTTAAGGTGAATAAATGCTTGTGGTTCTAAGAGGGTTGGCCACGCTGATTGTTTAACTTGGGACCGTTATAATTCCGTTAAAGGGTATGCATATTGTTCATGTAGTGCATCTCTTCGTTTTAAGCCCAATGCCCAAAGCCTAAAGCCTAAAGCTTTTTTATTTAAAGGATTTAATATGTTTCTAAAAAGGTTGTTGTTTTTTTCCGCTTTAATATTCTGTTCACTTGAATTCTTCGGTCAATCAACCTTTCCCTATGAACAGGAATGGAAGCTGATTGACTCTTTGATAAATAAAAAAAACCTACCGAAATCAGCTTTGTCCGAAATAAATAAACTGTATGCGGCTGCAAAAAAAGATCAGCAGGAAGCACAATGGGTGAGGGCGATCATGTACAAAAATTACCTGGAGGAAACGGATGACAACCGGAATATTACATTGGCCACGGAAGAACTGGAAACTGAAATCACTGTTGCTCCCCCGCGTGTTGCAGCATTATTGAAAAGTATCGAGGCTGAACAATTATTTCAATGGGTCCAGGGGCATCGTTACCAGCTTAGAACCAGAACGGCCATCCAGACAGACACTTCTTCCGATATTTCCACCTGGACCATCGACAGGTTCAATCGGAAGATCCGTTCCTTATATCTCGCTTCTCTCGATATTCCGGGATCCTTGCAGAAAACCCGGCTGGAAGAATTTAATCCGGTCCTGATCAAGGGTAATGCCCGGGATCTGAGACCAACCTTATACGATCTGTTGGCCTGGCGTGCACTGGATTATTTTAGTGCTGATTATAAAATGGAATCCTCTACTGCGGAAGACAATCTGAAGGAGAACGCTCTTCTTTTTACCGAAGCCCCGTTTTTTATGCATGTCGGTTTTTCGAATACCGATAGTCTTTCCAATTTCTTAAATGCATTAAAAATATTTCAGAAACTGTTACGGTTTCACGCTAAGGATGTCCCATTCGATGCCTGGATTGATGCCGATATTAAAAGGATTCAATTTGTTTATCAACTTTCTTCATTGCCGGATAAGGATTCCTTATATATGAATGCACTTGGGCGGATAACAAGGCAATATGGTTCATTGTCCGCCGCCTCAAAGGCCTGGTATCTGCAGGCGCAATGGTGGGCAGATAAAGCATCCACCTATGATCCATTGAAAGATAGCGTGCACAGATATGACTATTTAAAAGCAGTCGACATTTGTGAAGAAGGCTTAAAACATCATGATTCAGGAGAAGGGAGTTATCAGTGTGGCGAATTGCTGAAAAATATTAACCGTCGTTCATTCACGCTGAATGTTGAACAGGTAAACCTCCCTGGTACGCCATTTCGGGCACTTGTAACCTATAGAAATGTTCACAAAATTTACGGGAGGATAATACGGATTGACGATGCAACAAAGGAAGCTTTTGAAAGGGACAATTATGAGGTTAAGTCCTGGTCAAAATGGATGCATATGCCTTTTGACAAAAAATTCAGCCAGGAAATACCGGAGACGGGAGATTACCAGCAGCATCGGGTGGAAGTCAGCATCGATCCATTGCCACTGGGCCAGTACGCCTTACTGACCAGCTCTGACTCTCTTTTTAGCGATAAAGCCACTATGGGACTTACAACTTTTTTTTGTTCATACATATCATTTATAAAACAGGATCTCGATTTTTTTGTGCTTAACCGCGATTCCGGCAACCCGATGCCGGGTGTCCATGTTAAGAGCCTTATTGAAAAATATGTGAATGGGAAAAGCATTTTCCAGCCTGTAAAAAATTACCAGACCGATGAGCATGGGTATTTTCATTTATCAGGTGACAACAATTATTCCCAGCTAAAATTGGAATTCTATTCAGGTAAGGACTTTCTGGCCACCAGAAGTTATATTAATGTGTATCGCAGTGAAGACGACAAAGAGAACAAAGATTCGAAATCGTACGAAGAAGACCACATGAAGGATAACTTCTTTACGGACCGCTCCATTTACCGGCCGGGTCAGACGGTATATTTTAAAAATATACTGGTAACCAGGGATTTTGTTACGAAGAAGTACAAGCCTGTTCCCGGATTTCAAACAATACTGTATCTGAAAGATGTAAATGATCAAAACATAGATTCCCTGGTGTTAAAAACCAATGCATATGGGTCTGTGCGGGGAAGTTTTCATCTTCCCCAGGGTTTGCTAAATGGTGAATTTCAGATTTATGATAAATTGTCGGACAATGGAATTTCATTTTCGGTAGAAGAATATAAGCGGCCAACTTTTTTTGTCGGTTACGACACATTAAAAGAATCTTATAAGATTGGTGACACGATAAAATTACATGGATTCGCAAAAGCTTACGCGGGTTACCCGATTGACGGGGCTGTTTTAACTTATCGCGTATACAGGGAAATCCGATTCCCCTATCCCTGGTTGTTTCGGTATTATCCATCCATTTCAGAAGTGGAGATTGTGCATGGTGAGTCGGTAACAAATGCTCAGGGAAATTTCTCGATCCGTTTTCCTGCCATAAGCGATAATTCAGTAAACAGGACAACGAAGCCGGTTTATACTTATCGTATAGAGACAACAGTTTCTGATGCAAATGGTGAAAGCAGGTCAGAAACCACATCAGTTTCTGCCAGCTACCAGTCGTTTGAAATCGTCTCTTCGCTTCCTGTCCAAAGCCGTTTTATTATAGACAGCCTTTATCGCATTCCGGTGACGACGCAGAATGCATCCGGGATATTTGTAAAAGAAAAACTTACGCTTAACATTTATCAGCTGGAAGGTCCTGCCAGACTGATCCGGAAAAGGTATTGGCAACAGCCGGACCAGTTCGTCCTGTCAGAGCCTGAATATATTCGCCTATTCCCCAACGATGAATACCGGGATGAAACAGATGTAAAATCATGGAAACAGGCACAAACGGTTTTTACAAAAGCAGACAGTACAAATCCGGAAGGGCGTTTCGACATCGACAAAAAATTTCTGAATTCTGTTAAACCGGGGATGTACCTGCTGGAATTTAAAGGAACTGATAAGTACGGGGAAGAAATCCTGGATAAAAAATATATAGAATTAACCGGTGAAAACGACGGGTCGGTTATTGTAAAATATAATATCATTCCGGGAGAAAATATCAGTGCGGTACCGGGAATGACCGTGACTCTTCAAACGGGCTCTGATGCAAAGGATCTGTTTGTGATCAGGACGACAGAATCGGTATATGACACCGCAGTAAGATTTTCGTTCTACAAAATGAGCCAGGAAATAAAAAAGACTGCAATTCAAATAAAAGAATCGGATCAGGGTGGCTTCCGGATTACAGACGTATTTGTTAAAAACAATCGCTGGTATTCCTCTGAAAAGACGGTCAATGTGCCATGGGTAACTAAATTATTAAATATCTCCTACGAGACATGGAAGGACAAAGCCCTTCCCGGTATGAAGGAGCAGTGGAAAGTAAAAATAAGCGGCAATAAGAAGGAGCAGGTTGCCGCCGAGGTATTGACATCCATGTACGATGCCTCACTTGACCAGTTCAAGCCCCAATCCTGGAGTATTCCGGATTTGAATCCTGTAATCAACATTTTCAATAGAAGATATTCCTGGGAGGGTCTTAATAATTTTAATCAGTCTAATGACTATGTCCGGCCGGTGCAGGAAAATTTCCCTTTGCCGGGCTTTGCAAATGAATATGATAAATTAATCCATTTGGGAGGCAGGAGGGTTGGCGCAATGTTACAACGTGGAGGAAAGGGCGAAGAAATTTCTGCTTCGCGGGACTTCGCAGGTTCAATCGTAACAGATAGCACTATTTTTCCGATGTCTAAAAAAGAATCATTAACCATCGATAAACCTTCAGAAGAAAAGGGAGATAATAATGATGTCCAGATCCGTAAAAATTTCAATGAGACAGCCTTCTTCCAACCTGACCTAAAAACAGATGCCCAGGGTAATGTAGAGATAAACTTTACCATGCCTGATGCACTGACCAGATGGAAATGGATGGTTCTTGCAAATACAAAAGAACTCGCATTTGGTTATACTGAAAAGTCGATCGTGACCCAAAAGGAATTAATGGTGCAAACCAATATGCCCCGTTTTTTCCGCCAGGGTGATACGATGTTGTTGCCTGTTAAACTCGTAAATCTTTCCGCCCGCGAAATGAGTGGTACCGTTCAATTGCAATGGTTGAATCCGGAAACCAACCAAAATGCCGATTCTGCAGTCGGAAATTCCAAATCGGTCCAGTCTTTCATCATAAAAGCCGCGCAAAGCGGGGTGGTTTTCTTCCCGTTGATTGTGCCGGCGCATTTTGTTCAGCCATTGCAGTATCATATCGTGGCTAAAACCAGTGTGAATGGTGTGGATTACAGCGACGGTGAGGAAAATATCATTCCGGTATTGAGTAACCGAATGCTTGTGACTGAATCCCTGCCGTTGAATATGGAAGGAAAGACGGATAAACAATTTGTATTTGAGAAATTATTGAAATCTGGCACGAGTGGCAGTTTGCAGAATCAATCGCTAACCATAGAGTATTCGACAAATCCGGCCTGGTATGCAGTGCAGTCTCTCCCTTACCTCATGGAGTTCCCATATGAATGTGCAGAACAAACTTTTAACCGCCTTTACGCCAATGCACTGGCCACTCATATCGTGAAAGTTTCACCTGCCTTGCAGGCCATATTCGAAAAATGGAAGAATACCGATACGGCTGCCTTGCTGAGCAACCTACAGAAAAATGAAGAACTTAAATCTGTGTTGCTTTGGGAGACGCCCTGGGTTTTGCAGGCGCAAACTGAAACACAGCAGAAAAAAAACCTGGCGCTTTTATTTGATTTGATAAATATGCAGCAGGCCTTCAGGTCTGCCTTTGATAAACTGCAGCAAATGCAGTCCGATGGTGGTGGTTTTCCCTGGTTTAAGGGTGGTCGTGACGACAGGTATAT
>Ga0163162_10006920_pt1 | contig 10996 bp, 7 predicted proteins | sample S55metaG_FD_115310 | JGI IMG/M metagenome (GOLD analysis project Ga0163162, IMG submission 115310) | Switchgrass rhizosphere microbial communities from Kellogg Biological Station, Michigan, USA - S5-5 metaG | ecosystem: Host-associated > Plants > Roots > Rhizosphere > Soil | place: USA: Michigan...
AGTCTTGAGTTGTTCGTTGACGCGACGCGCCCAGCGAATATCATCCGGAATAATGTCGTAGCGCAGATCCTCACTTTTAATACCGGCGGTGTATGTACTAATCGAACGTCCTCCGCCGTGACGTTCCATCATCGCCACAATACCGGACGAGTCGATTCCGCCCGACAAGAACGAGCCCAGCGGCACATCCGAAACCATCTCCATCCTGACAACCTTGTCCAGAGTGGCGAGCGTTAGTTCCTTCCACCAATCTTCGTTGTGATGGTCATCGACGTTATCGAACGAAACATCCCACCACTTAGTTAGAGTAATCTTGTCGTCACACCACTGAAGAATGTGTCCTGGCGGAACTGTCTTGACTCCACTGAACAAAGTATTTGGATCGGGCGCCCAAAGGAATGTCAAAAATTGATTTAGAGCTTCCGGATCAAGTACCGGACTCACAATTCTCGAGGAAAGAATTGCCTTGATCTCAGACGCAAATGCAAAACGTGAAGGACTGCCGTTCGCCGGTAAGACAGATGTGTAGTAGAGAGGCTTTATTCCAACATGGTCACGAACGAGGGTTAGGCGTCGGTTCTGATTGTCCCAAATGCCGAATGCGAACATGCCATTCAAACGATTGACACAGTCGCTATCCCATTCAACGAACGCGGCAAGCAGAACTTCGGCATCACTATCAGTGCGAAACTGGTGACCTAAAGCCTGAAGCTGTTGGCGCAATTCTTTGTAGTTGTAGATCTCACCGTTGAAAGTTAAGACGTACCGATCATCCGCCGTGAGCATCGGCTCATGACCAGCCTGACTTGTATCGATGATTGCAAGCCGGCGATGGCCCAACGAAATTTTCCGGCCATAACTATCAATCACGCCCGAACTCCAGACGCCCTGATCATCTCGACCCCGATGCTCAATACTCTCAAGCATGGGGCCGATCGCAGTCTCACTTTGGAGATCAATTAATCCAGCTATACCGCACATAAAGTGTTTGGGCGCCAAGTCCTGGGCGCCCGGATTTAATTCCTATCTGTCGCAATTAAGAAACCAACCAGCTCATTCAACAGCGAGCTGTGTTTTCTGTCGCAGCGAGTCTACGATCCGGAATGTTGCTCGAGTGGTATTTATCAGATCTTCCAGGGGAATAGGCGGAGGTCCTCCGTCAATGACTGCCTGACAAACAACCTGAATTTGGGCTTGTTGGCCTTTGTCCTGGACTCGCAGTGCGAATTCGTTTTCACGTCCAGCGTCATACATCGTTGCGCGACGAAAATCATCGAGCACACAAGCCTTCTTGCGACCCAAAATCTCGATCCGCTCTTTCGGCAAAGCCCTGTCGCCCTCGCTCAGATATGCAATCACTCCGTTGGAACCATCCCCGAAGCGAATTGTTATAAAAACGGAATCAGCGTCCAACACCATCTCTGATTTAGCCCCGGTTGATTCAGCGAATACTGACACCGCAGACGAACCGGTTAGGTACTGCATTAGATCCACAAAGTGACAGACCTCTCCAATGATTCGACCGCCTTGTTCCGGATCATGTATCCAATGCTCTTTGGGCATTCGTCCAGCATTGATTCGATAGATAATCGATAGCGGGCCCTCAGATTTTGAAAAGAAATCCCTGGCGCGAATCGCGAGCGGTGAAAAGCGGCGATTGAAACCTACCATCAGCAAGCTATCCGAAGACTGCGCTTCGTCAATTACAAGATCCAGCTCCTGGTCATTTAGCGCTAACGGTTTTTCTACAAACACGTGCTTGCCGCGCGCCAGCGACTTGATCACCAATTCCGAATGCGAATCGTGTCGGGTACCAATGACGATCAGATTGACATCTTCATCATCCATGACTTCTTCAGCACTCGACACGGCCAGAGCAAAATCAAACTTGCGCCCGACGTCATGAGCAGACAAGCCTGAGGCAGTTGCAATCGACCGAAATACAGCTTTTTCGGATTTGAAATGCGGTAGGAGCATCGCTGGAACATAACCACCCGCGCCAATCAAGCCGATAGCGACACTCTTTGGCGACAGGGCTGTTGCCGGTCCACGAGGTAGCAGATGGATTTTCCTACCGACCTCCGCGTCTGGATCGTATTTCAGCAGAACGCCAAGGTAGGGCTCGCCAGTCTGGCCTGATATTAGTTGGTAGGCCCGCTCGGCTTCATCGATGCTGAATCGATGTGTAATCAGGCGTTCAACACTCAAACGATCTTGATCCATTAGATCCAGAAATGCCTCAATGTTCCGTTTTTCGGTCCAACGTACATACGCAAACGGATAATCATGACCCAGCTCTTCGTAGTTCCGATCATAACGACCTGGACCATACGACATCGAGATGATCAGTTTTAGCTCGCGCATATAGAACGGGTGACGCGGAATATTCAGACCAGTCATTCCCACGACCACCACTCGTCCCTTTAGTCGCGAAATTTTCGCCGCCAGTTCAACTGGACTACTTGACTCACTCGCAGCAGTTATGAGTACGGCGTCTGCGCCTCGTCCTCTGGTCCACCGCTCGATAATTTCTTGAGACTCATCAGACGCTAGCGAGGCTCCATCCGCACCCAGTTCAAGAGCCAGCTGCACTTTGTCTGCCGACAGGTCGAGACCAAAAACTCTGCAGCCATTTGCTTTCAATAGTTGGACCACTAACTGTCCCAACAGGCCCAGTCCGATCACCACCACTGACTCGCCGAGGGTGGGTTCGGCTAGCCGAACACCCTGAAGCGCTATTGCACCCAAAGTGCCAAACGCGCCGCTGTCAAAGCTCACCGCGTCCGGGATATGGACACAAAGATTCTGCGGCACAGATAAAATTTCGGCGTGGGAAGCAAAGCCCAGGCCGGCACAGGCGACTCGATCCCCAATTTGAAACTCAGTGACTTCCTGAGCCACTTCCAAGACAATTCCGGCAGCGCTATAGCCGAGACTTTGCGAAGCTGCCATTTTGTCGCGCACCGAAGCGAAGGTATTTCGTAGCCCTTCTGACTTAACTTTCGCCACTACCGCTTTGACCAGATCAGGACGTTCTCTGGCCTCCTGGACCAGTCCCTTACTGACCAGCTCGACTGCGGCTCGTTCGGTGCCGGCACTGATTAATGAAGACACTGTGCGCACCAGGACGCGGCCCTTTTGTAACGCGGGGACCGGCACTTCACCGACGAAGGGCCTTCCGGTTTTTCGATTTTGAAGTACTTGTTTCATTCTCAGCTGGAGCTTACTTCCTTACCAGGGCCTCCTCAATCAGATCGCTTACCCATTCCGCTCGAGCGTCCCACGTTCCTGAAGCTACCGACTGCTGACGCTTTGTCGAAAGCAAAGGGTCATTCTCTCGTAATGCCTCGTCAACGAGGGTCAGGAACTGGCCACGCGAACGGGCAATCCTTAAGACATCGCTCATTGGTTCGTACTCGGGCAGCGGAGAAATTACGACAGGTTTACCGGTAGCCAGATATTCGCGAACCTTTATTGCCGAACCATAACTCGTAAAAGCCTGCTCAGTTTCCCACGGCAGCACACAAACGTCGAATCCGGCCGCATAGCGTGGCAATTCGGCGTAGGGAACCGGCGGAAGAAAGTGGGTGTTGGGCAAATCTTCTATCTCCAGCCCGCGAGACCGATTACCAATGAAGATCCATTGCCAGTCAGGTCGTTCCTGCGCTGCTCGCCTGATAAGTTCCTGGTCCACCAACCAGGGCTCGATCGCGCCGAAATACCCAAGCCGCGGATGAGCAATTCGCTCGATCTCCGGTGCTACTTCAATCTGATTGGTACTCACTTTACTCCAGTGCTGATAATCAACACCTTGTTCCAGCAAATGAGAATAACTGCATCCGTGCGAAGCTTCGGCGAAAAGTTTACGACCAGAATAGAAGACTATATCGGCGGTATCGATGGCGTGATTATGAAGTTTGCTGATCAACGCGGGGTCGGTGGCGTGGTCCATGGTGTTGGCATCGTACTTGTCGGAAACTTGGTAAACAATTACTGATTCTGAAAAGGAACCAATCATTTCCGCCGCAGTCGGTATTGCTATCCAAAGAATGGGGTGGACCATGCCTCGGCGCTTCGCCAAAGCGCCAATCTGGGCCGCGATTGCGCGCCGGTTAACCGAGCGGGCGGCGGCACTACCAAAAAAAGGCAAGCTAGCTGGCGACACCACGGTAATACCTTCATCAGTTTGACGTGCCAGTTTCGAATAGCTGCCGAGCTTACGTTTGATTCGCGGAAGCAGATCTTTGTGCGCGAGGTTAGGCAGACCCATAGAAATTGAGTTTACAAAGATCACCTTGTTTCCGGCCTGTGCAAACTTGCGCATCAAATGAGCTTTGGAATGCGGATGGTGGTACCACCAGTCTTCTCCTCCAAAGCAAATTATCGAACGATCACGAAGCATCTAGACCATCATACAAAATGACTGTAGGGGCGGCACTCCGTGGCCGCCCTCTTCTGTTGTAGAAACCTGTTCAAGTCATGAGGGATTGAGGGCGGCCACGGAGTGCCGCCCCTACAGCCAGGCGTTTGCTTGACCTAAAAGTTGTGTATACCATGCCATTCGTGACCGAACCGTACTTTTCATTGGTAGTTCTTTGCTATCGCAGCGGGAAAAGCATCATTCCCTTCGTCGAACGTCTGCAGCGGACTTTGTCACGTTGTAATTTCACCTGGGAACTGGTGCTTGTCGGCAACTATATCGAGGGCAGCGACGATGAAACACCGGCGGTAGTAACGGAACTCGCAAAGACTTCACCTAATATTCAAACCGTAATCCGACCCAAACAAGGCATGATGGGCTGGGACATGCGGATGGGACTCAATGCGGCTCGCGGCACTTATATTGGCGTAATCGACGGCGACGGGCAGTTCCCACCAGAATCAATAATTGCATGTCTAATAAAGGCCGAGTTGGATGATCTCGACCTTACCAAAACTTATCGCGTTATTCGTGACGATGGCTTTTATCGTCGTCTGATCTCGTTCGTGTACAACGGACTCTTCAGCCTGTTGTTCGGCTTCAAGGTTCGGGACATCAATTCCAAACCCAAAATCATTCGTCGCGATAAGTATGAGCTCTTGGAGTTGCAGTCTGATGATTGGTTTGCAGATGCTGAAATCGTAATTCGGGCCCGCGAATTAGGATTGAAGATTGGTGAAACTCCGGTTCATTTCTCGGCAAACGACAAGCGCGGCTCGTTCGTGAAGCCCAAAGCAGTTTTTGAGTTTGCCTCGAACCTGTTTCGTTACCGTTTCGCGCGCCGTCAAAAATCCGAGTCGCCTGCAATTGAAACCCAATCTTCTAAAAGTAAAGCAGCCACCCGCGACTAGGAGCCCATCGACGAGATACAGCACAGCGAGCGCAGACCAGACGCCACCAACCTTAGTTACAGTACCGCGAGCGCAGCGACCGGATGCCTCTCAAGACTGTAGTGCTTAAACAACCACCCGCCACTGACAGTACCGCGAGCGCGGCGACCGGATGCTTGGACCATGAGATCAGTCATCATCAGGCAGTGGTGGCCCCTGATCATAGAGGACGTAGTCTATAGCTGCGGTCAAGTCGCGAGTGGCATCCGGTCGCTGCGCTCGCGGTACTGTAATTCGGGTGCACCGTGTCGCTGCTAAAGTGTTGAGATCCATCCGATCGCTACACTCGGGGTACTCTAAGTTTAGAAACAGCAACAGCAGCAAAGACGCAAAAGATCCCGTGCATCGGCAACGCGTAACGCACCTCAGAGTGCGCTACGGAAAGGGTCGCAAGATAATAGACCACCGTTGCGACCAGGACGCCGCTAATTTCAACTGACTGCCTGAAACCAAGCCAAAGACCAATCAATATTAGGGGTAGCAAGATGTATCGGAGAACGCTTTGGACCATGCCCAGGGCGTTTACGGCTGAGGAAAGCGGAACCTTCTGAAGCTTAAGCGGAAGAGTTTTCTCGCTGGTAACATTCACACCAGTACTTCCTAACGAAGGCACGGGTTTTCCCGCCAATTTCAGATGGCCGACAAATCGCCGGGCCATAACTCCGATGTACCAAACAGGATGAGCCTTGATGATTGCGAAGGCCCTTTGCCCGCGCTGACGATCACGTGTAATGCCATCTGGATAGACCAGGCCAAGCGGCGCGTCAGCCGGCAGGCCCATCGCGATCCTGTCCTGCTCAATCATCTGCTGGTCACAACATGGTGCTCCAAATTCGGAGCCTCGCTCAGTTTCTCCGATGCCCGCCAAAAAATTCCAGCCGATATTCAAACCAGTCGGCGCAACCTGCGGATAGAAAACAACCAGGTTTCGGACGACCACCGGCGCAATGACAAGAATCGTCGCAAAGGACGCGGTCAGTCCCAATTGGAGCCGCTTCTTTACGGGAGCGTCCAAAAAGAAGAGCACGCCGACAAACCATGCTCCAAAGAGAAAGAGAGGATTGACCCGAATCCAACAAGCCAATCCAAGTAGTACGCCGGCGACAATCGCATAGGCGACGCTCTTGCGTTTACAAGCAAGAATTAGCGACCAGACAGACGCGAGGACGAACCAACTTGTAATCGCGTCGGCTCCGGGCATCACGCCGTAAAGAGCTAGTAACGGCGATAAGGCGGCGAGCAGACCAGCTATCAATCCGGCGTTCCAGCCGAAAGAAGAAACACCAATTCCAATGATCAAAAGAATGGAAAGCGAATCAACGATCACCTGGACTCGCTGCATGGAAAGCGCTGAGCGTTCGCCAGTCACTGTATAAATGAATCCGATCCACAATTTGTTACCGGGTGGATACTGGATCAAGTCCGTACGAGAAGAGTCGGAAATCCAGAAGAATGACTCTTTGCCATCTAGCGCGTTCTGAGCCTGCCTGTCGAAGATCGCAAACGAACCACTTTGAAACCAACCTGGATCGTTCAAATGGGTGGCGATGAAATGGGCAGTCAGGACTCGGACGATTAAGCCGAGAAAAACAATAGCGAGTAAGGCGACGATCCGCTTCTTAGGGTGAGCACCGCTTTGAATCATCTCGAATTGAGTTAACTGAAACTATTTGCGCGCTGTAATGATCAGGTTCCAGCCAACTCGCCGGCTCAGATTTCTAAAAGTCTTTTGAGAAATCAATGGTGAAAGAAGACGCAATTCTTCCCGAGTTAGCTGATCAACCTCTAGACGGACGTCGGTAAACCGTCTAAACAATTTCAGCGCCTGTTTACGACTGTAGACCTTGACCAGTGGCCGCGCGTCATGGTCGCTACACTCAATCACACGACTCATAATCTCTTCAGCAGAACGTCCGCGCAGAAACTCTGCGCCAAGTAAGCCACGCCGCGCAACTATCTCAACCCAATAATTGAGTGAATTACGATGATAGACCATGATCTTCGCCGTTCCACCTTTTCGCAGCACGCGGTGTACTTCATCGATCGAGCCTTGCGTATCAGGAGTATGGTGCAAAACGCCATTCGAATAGACCACGTCAAAACTCTCCGAGCGAAATGGCAAGTGCTCAGCGTCTGACAGGAGAAAAGAACCGGGCTGGTTGTAAAGTGCAAATCGATGACGAGCGATTTCGATTGAACGTGGTGTTATGTCTACCGCCGTACAGCGGGCGCCACCTCGAGAAAATTGGAGTAGATCGGTCCCCATGCCGCAGCCAATTTCCAGCAAGTCCGAACCTGCGAAGTTTTCAAACTCCATCACTTCCCGCATCCATGGGGCATACTCGGAATAGCGATGTTGTTCAACTGCCTCAAAGAACTCTCGGGTGCCTAACTCTCGATCGCGAACGTACGTCGAACCACAAGGATCATTTGTCCACTGCTCACGTGCGTGCTGTTTTTCGAGTTCCAATGGCTTCATATCAATCCTGCCTGAGCCACTCATGGTAAGCGGAGATCACTCGCTGCGCATTATGGTCCCAGGTGTATTTGTTCTCGACATCACAGCGGGCCTGGTGCCCTAGTCGAGTTCTGAGATCGTCAGCACCGGCGAGTCGAATCAAGGCATTACATAGTTCTTCAATATTTTTCGGTTCTACCAGCAACGCGTTCTTTTCGTGGTGCAACACATCACCTATCTGGCCCAGCCGGCTGGCCACGATCCCTTTTGCCATTGCCATGTACTCGAAGAGTTTGGTCGGTGACCCAAAAAAATCACTACCATCTTCGAGTGGAACATGCGGCGAGACAAGAATGTCACAAGCATCAAGATAGGCCGGTACCTTTTCGTGCGCTACGCCTCCAGTAAAAACAACCCTGTCGCTCAAACCTGCTTCGGTAATAATATTTTCCGTTTCCTGTCGCAGTTTTCCGGCACCAATTAAGAGAAATCGCAATCGGACTGCCGCGGGGATTCGAGTTATGGCCCTGGCCAATTCCAGAACACCATGCCACGGACCAAACGAGCCCACAAACCCTGCGAGTATGACGTCCCTGTCGATTCCCAGTTTTTCACGGACAACGTCGCCACCAATATTTGGTCGAAACTTCTCAACATCGACGCCGTTGGGATTAAGGACGATCTTGTGATCGGGAACGCCCACCCGCAGTAGATTCTGCCGCTCGACCTCCGACACAACAAAAATGCGAGCCGCGGCTTGAAGGTTCAAGTTTTCAAATCTTTCCAGCAGTGGAAACATTCCGGCTGAATCCCAGTATTTTCCGACCCAAACTTCTGATCCGTTGTACTCCAGAAACAATGGCCTTTTAACCTTGAGGGCCGCAACTACTCCGGCCCAGGTAAAACGTCCATACCGTTGATAAATCAGATCGGGTTTAATTTTCGCAATCTCAGCTTCAGCTCCATCGGTAAAATAAAGGTTGTTAAAGAGATCGAAAGCTGATCGAGTGATACCGGTAGCCTGAAGCGGAATGAGCGTCAAAGGCACTTTTGGATTGTCAAAACCGGCGATGTAGTCGTTTGTCAATAAATGGACGTCCACCCCGGCTTTTACTGTCGCGTCGATGAAGCCATTTATGTGGCTTGAAGCCCCACCGGCCTGAGTGCCTGGTCCAGGTGTGGCTCGCAAAAATGCCATCTTCAGTGGACCAGTTTGATTTCGGTCCGTCTGGAAGTTCAGTCCCGCCTTAGTAGCCTTTTCAAGATCGCGGAGCTGTCGATGAGAACGCACTATCGACTGAATGCTTAATGACGACTCACGTAAAAGTCGAACCGGGCCTTTTGCGAGCAAGGCGCCTCCGGACTCGACCCTGTTTCCACCTTGAGCATCAATCGCAAGGACCTCGCGCGCGCCTGATAGAGCTCCAAACAAAGCCAACAGATTCTGCCCTCGTTGATAGGACAAGTTCTCCATCGACAACACAAAGAGATCGGGCCGAAGCTTTCTAAACGTAGCAATACTCTGCAAAACTCCTCTCGACTCTATTTGGGAACGCGGCAGTGTTGTAATAGAGGCTTCAGGAAATCGTTCTTCGAGTATTGCTCGCGCTCTCGCCTCATTTCCATCGAGAGTTAGCAAGAGGACATTCTTTTTTGGGCCAACTTCAGATGGCATTGGATCTTCGCTATCTGAGGGATGCTCCAAGCAATTTTGGATTCAACAGCTGCCGGAGCTCGTTCTGCCTCAACAGCAACGTCGTTGAAAGTTTATTGCCCGTCTTGATACGAAAGTAAGTTGCGACCAGCACAAAAATTAGTGCATAAGTGGCCGTTGAAACTACCGCCGCTGCGATTGCTCCAAACTGGGGAATAAAAATCAGGTTGAGGACGATGTTCACCACAACGCAGATGATCCAGAATATGGGAATGGTGAAAGGCAGGCCCTGTGCATTGAAATGCTGAACCATCACAGATTCGATTCCCAGCAACAAGACTCCGGGCAGCAAGATCAATAACTGGAGCGTCGAACCGCGAAACGCTTCACCATAAATGTATGGAAGAGCAAAAGCCAACGGTACGGCCAGGATGCAAACAAGGAACATCACAAAGGCAGTATGTCGCGTGGCGCGCATCGTCAACTCGCCGTCGACGTCCTGAACAGCAGAAACTCGGGGGAAAAGTAGTGTGGCGATTACAGACGGTAGCAAAATCAATAGAGTGCTCATCTGAGCGCCAATGGCGTAAACACCCGCTTCACTTGATCCTCGCAGTTTGTTCACCAGCAGCAAGTCGACTCGCAGGATGACAATTCCAGCTACCACTGAAGTATAGAATTTTAGACCATACCCGATCATTCGCTTGAACAACTGCGGGTCGAGCTGGAGTACCTCAGTACTGACCTTCCCAATCTCTCGGAAGATGATCACAACAATTGTAATAGCGACGAGAAGCGCGGCTGCCGTGTTAAAGAGTACGAGTACAAATAGATCGACACGCAACGCAAAAGCCAAGCATGCATTAATAAGTAAGAGTAACTGCGACAGCGCGTCCAGGAGATTGAATTGAGTTACTCGCTCCATTCCCAATAGAACATTGAGCCCAAGCAAGTTAATCAGCTGAAAAGGTATCGACGCCGCAGCTAGAGTGATCAACTCGAGCGGCACGTCACCAAACAGAGTGGGCTTTAGTCGTGCTAAGACAATTACCAGGAGGGCAATCACCGAGCCGGCGAGCATTGCGAACAAAAGTGCATTGGACCAAACACGCGCGAGTTTAGTTTTATCCTGAGAGATGAAGTAAGTATTAGCTGAAGGTAAGCCTGCGCATCCCAGTTGCACTGAGAGCGCGACGGTGACACTAAGCACAGCCAGCGAACCGACGCCGATCGTACCCAGCCATCTCGCCACGACAATGCTGGTACCCAGCGTCCCGGCCAGCATTAGCACGCGAGTAACTAACGTTAACGCAACGCTGTGACTAAACGGGCGTCGTGATTCAACTTTTGTAGAGGATTTCCTTCGAGGTCGTTTGGCCACAAGTATCTTATTTATCTATCCAACGTTCGTACCATAAGCTCAAATTCAACAGCCCCCATAATTGGAACCCCCAGTCGCGAACACCGCGCCTGTGCTGGTCCAACATATGGCCTATAAAGCTGTAATCGAGCAA
>Ga0163162_10006922_pt1 | contig 10994 bp, 7 predicted proteins | sample S55metaG_FD_115310 | JGI IMG/M metagenome (GOLD analysis project Ga0163162, IMG submission 115310) | Switchgrass rhizosphere microbial communities from Kellogg Biological Station, Michigan, USA - S5-5 metaG | ecosystem: Host-associated > Plants > Roots > Rhizosphere > Soil | place: USA: Michigan...
ATTTTGACTGGAGCAAGGCAAAAGCATTTAACCCTACTTACTCTTACGGAGCTACAGGATCAACGCCTGCTTTTCAGAACCAGCAAGCGGTTTTAACGGAATATGATGCCGGTGACAATTATTGGAACTGGGTTGAGCATTTAGATTACAACCATACATTTGGGAGTAAACACGTAGTATCGGCGTTAGTTGGCCACGAAGTTTGGGAATCTACTTACGATGGCATACAGGCAACAACCAAAGGCTTTACTGCAGGCAATACACTCCAAACGCTAAACCTTGGTACGCAAAGTACTGATAATTTAGGAGAACCGACAGGTAGTAACTCAATGGAATCGTTCCTGGCACGCTTAAACTATACCTACGATAATAAATACAGCATTTCTGCTACCGCACGTAGCGACAGGTCGTCAAATTTTGCGCAAGGCCACCAAACAGGTTATTTTCCGGGCGTGGCTTTATCATGGAGGATATCGCAGGAACCATTTATGGCAAGTTTGAACCAAACTATAAACAACCTTAAATTAAGGGTTGGCTATGGTGAAGTAGGTAACTCAAATGTACAACAATATGCATATGGATCGTCAATTATCCCGGTCACTACCGGTTTAGGTACAGGTTTTAGTTTTGGTAATTTTAGTAACCCCAAATTAACCTGGGAAACAGACATTCAAAAAAATATAGGCCTTGATTTTAGCTTATTTAATAACCGGATTGATATTACGGTTGATGCCTATGATAAAACATCGAAAAACTTTCTTTTTCAACCACAACCTTCGCCGGCATTTCTTGGAGGCGGTGTAGCCGAATACTCGCAGGCGGCGATAGTACAGGAAGCTTACAGGAACGCGGGCGAAATTGAAAACAAAGGCATTGAGTTTACCATTAACAGCAGGAACATTCAAAGCAAGAACTTTAAATGGAGCACTACGCTTATATTTTCACACTATTCCAACAAGGTAGTTTCATTAGATGGTTTTCCGCCGCTTACGCAGCAGATAGGCTCGGGCGGGGGCTCCCTTATACCTGTTACCAGGACTGGAGTTGGAGACCCGCTTGGAGAATTTTATGGGTATAAGGTGAAGGGTATTGTTAATACCCAGGCGGAGTTGCTCTATTTAGCCGCCCATCCTCAAAATGTTATCGGTGCGCCGTCAGTAATAACCAGCGACAGAACGGTGGCCAACGGTGTATACTTAGGAGATATTGAGTATCAGGGTAATAATAATGGTGCACCTAATACGCAATATAAGTTGGGTAACCCCAGCCCGGATTTTACCTACAGCATCGGCAATAATTTTACTTACCAGGATTTTGACCTGTCTATATTCTTAACAGGTCAATATGGCGGTAAAATATTAAACGCGCTTGCATTTCAAACTGAAAGTTTAGATGGGTTGTACTCTAATCAATTGGCCGCGGCCGGGAGTTTTTGGACCCCAACCAATCAAAATACAAAGATGCCGTCGCCAAGGGCAACTTTTGGTAACAACAACCTGGTCATGAGCGATAGATTTATAGAAAGCGCTTCCTATTTGAGATTGCAGAATGTCCGTTTAGGATACAATTTGCCTGCGAAATTGGCTAAATATGTTATGATGAACCATTTAAAGGTATTTGTAAGCGGGCAGAATTTATACGTTTTTACTAAGTATAGTGGCCTGGATCCGGAGGTTGGTTTTGCGAATCAAAACGTGTTACAGCAAAATATTGACAATGGCAGGTATCCGATACCGCGTGTAATTACGTTTGGCCTTAATGCGGAATTTTAATCACTTTAATAATAAAGAAATGAAAAATTATATAAAATATTTAATCGGTATAGGCGCAATGGTTGCTGTGATTGCAACCGGTTGTAAAAAGGCTTTTTTTAACCGGCCGCCTGGAAACGCACCCACGGTAGGTACGTATTACCAAACAGCCGGCCAGGTGCAGTCAAGTACAAACATTCTTTACGCGGCGCCATGGTTTGGTTTTAATGGGAAAGCTTTTTTGGCAACAAGCGAGGTACTTAGCGGCAATGCACGCTGTTATATAGGTGCCGACCAGGAATTTGGGGCTTATCAAAACTATACTGAGGGCAGTTCTACCCCCGGAGTGATCAGTACCTGGAATTCGTTGTACACAGTGGTAGCACAGGCAAACGCGTTATTAAATAATTTACCCACAGCCGCGCCTGCTTCTGTGCCTTCCGCGGTAATAAACAACGCCCTGGGCGAGGCACATTTAATGCGTGCCGCGGCTTATTTTTACCTTGTACGTCTTTTTGGCAATGTGCCGATAGTTACAAACCCTACAGCTATAGCGGGCTCTGCCACAACAGTACCTACAAACCCGGTAACCGATGTTTACCATTTTATTGAACTCGATTTACAATTTGCAGAGGCTAATTGCACGCCGGGCGTAGCAAGCAGCGGCCATGTTTCCAGTGGGTCTGCATCTGGATTATTGGCGAAAGTTTATTTATACGAGCAGAAATACGCCCTGGCGAAAGCCGAGGCAGAAAAAGTAATCAACAGTGGCGAATTTGGAATATTGGGCGTAGATGTTCCCGGCGCTACGTACAACAACTTATTCCAGATCGCTTTTAATAATAACAAGGAGTCGATGATTGCGATGCAGTGGTCGTCAAATTCCGGCTATGGGTTTGGCAACCAGATACAATCGGTAATAGCGCTAAACTCAACAATAACCGGAACCGGCGACGGCTACGGCGAATTAGGACCGACATTTGATTTACAAAATGCCTACATAGCCGAAGGTGATACCGTGCGTAGACATGGAACAATAATGATCCCCAATGATTATTATCCTGAAATTGATAAAGCCACCGGTGGGTATAAAGTTCCGCTTAATGTGAGCGCCCAGGGTACTGCTGCAGGATTAAAAAAATATGTGGTAGGTACTCCCGCTGACAATAACGGGCTGACCGCAACCCAGGCAACAAGTGGCAACACTTATATTTTGCGTTATGCGGATATATACCTGATTGAGGCCGAATCGATTTTAGGCTTGTCTGCAAACCCCGGTACAGGGCATGGTATTGATACGAATGCCACTTCTGCTGATCCAACTGCGTTGAAATATATTAATATATTACGTAAACGGGCAAACGTACAGCCGCTAGCCAGTTTTACTTACAGACAATTACTGAATGAAAGGCGTTTGGAATTTGCTATCGAAGGCGATTTTTGGTATGATATACAACGGATTGACGGTTTCAACTCAGCTACTCACCCTGTTGCCAGAAACATTGAGGCTGGAATAAACAAAGGCGATTCGTATGGTGCTACCGCTCCTACCTATACCAACTATACAATTAATCATACTTATTATGTACCGACAGATGCTCAATTTCTTCTGCCTATCCCGGCTACTGAGATTGCTGCTGATCCAGCTCTGAAAAATCCTCCGGTGCCTTATAAATTTTAATTTAAAGCTTAAATAAAGAATATGAAACTTAAACAATTAAAAAACTTAAACTGGGTATTATCGGCTTTGATAGTATTTGGTTTGGCATCATGTAAAAAAACGGAAAGTAATATTGTTGGAACCAGTGGCCTCCCAACTATTACATCGGTGCATACTATAAGTAAAACAGATACATCAAAAAAAACGAACAGATCTGTAACCACTATCGATGCCAATGGAAATAGCACAACCTCTATCGTCGGATCTGCGATAAATCCTTTCCCGTTTGATTCAGTTACAACAGTTGGAAAAGGGGGAAACCTTTATCAGATAGTAGGATCAAACCTTGGGAGCGTAACCCAGATTACATTTAACGGGGTTCAGGCTTATTTTAATCCGGCATATTTAACTAATACCAGTGTTATTGTCACCCTTCCTACAACGGCACCATTCGGCCCTAACCAATCCGGCGAACTTGCCTTAACAACTTTACATGGTACAGCCAAGTTTAAATTTACTATTATTCAGCCACCGCCAACTATTACTTCATTTAACCCGGTGGCGGGCTCTCCTGGGGATACCGTTACCATAACAGGTTTGGTTTTCGATAATGCAACATCAGTTAAATTTGGAACCACGCCTGCTACCATAGTAAGTAACACATCAACGCAGCTTAAAGTGTTGCTTCCGGCCGGGATAGTACAGGCCTTCATATCTGTTACTACAGCAGGGGGCACTACTGTATCCACTGCGTCATTCGGGTTTAAGTACCTGATTTATGGTGATGCTTTAACTACAGGATGGGGCGGTAATGGCGGCGGCTATACGGGTTATAGCGGCACTGTTTTTGATTTTAACAACACTCAAAATGTGGAAAGAGGTACAAAATCAATTCAGGCTACATTTGGAGGCCAATATAGTGCAGTGCAGATCGGGTATGGTGGCCCCGCTATATCCGTTCCGACACTAGGGTTAACTACACTTAAGTTCTTTGTTTACGGTGGCGCCAATTCTAAAAACGGCGATCAGTTGCAGATTGTTATCAACGGAAATTATGGTCATGCCGTTATCGTAACGATAAACGCAGGATCTTATAAAGCCATCACCATTCCGCTAAGTCAACTTGGAAACCCAACCACAATTACGGAATTTGTAGCGCAGACCTTCCAGACGTCGAACGAGACAATATATATTGATGATCTTGGATTCATATAATACTGTTTAAGTTAAGATGCCGTCACTTCCTTCTAGTGACGGCATCTTTTATTTTCTATAATTACCTTTAATAAGTCAAAGTAAGAAAATGAGAAATTCCGCAACAACAATTGCTATAATCATTACTTCTGTTATAGTTTTCGAATCGTGTAAAAAAACGTCGGCGCCGGACACCGGAACACCCACAGCACCTGTTGTTATAGGCACAGGCGTTGGCACAGGTCCCGGGGGTGCCATAGTAGCAGGTACTGACCCTGCTATTGCCGCCACACAAGGTTTCTTTTTAAACAACTGGTCGGCAAAAACGTTTACCGTGCCTACTAACGCTGTAAGCACAACCAAACCATCAGGAAGCGGAAGCAATGCTGTTTCGGTAGTGGTTGATCTGAGCCAGATTATTACTAAAGTTTCAACCAATTTGTACGGTAATAATACCAATCCTTACATGGGGCAATATGTTACCGATGCAGTTTTAATGAATAACCTCAAAGGGTTAAACCCTCATATACTGAGGGCACCTGGCGGCAGTTTGTCCGACGTATATTTCTGGAACGGTGATGGAAACGGAAACCTGGCAGCCCCAGTTGATGCGCCGGCAAATTTGTTAAATAATGCAGGCGCTTCATCGACAGCATATTATTGGTTTGGAAACAACACGCAAAGCTGGACATTTAGCTTAGCCAATTATTACAGCGTGCTGCAACAAACAAACAGCAAAGGTTTAATAACGGTTAACTACGGCTACGCCCGCTACGGTACCAGCCCGCACCCTGACCAGGTAGCTGCTCATTTAGCGGCCAACTGGGTAAGATACGATGCAGGCCGTACCCAGTACTGGGAAGTAGGCAATGAGAATTATGGGAATTGGGAAGCAGGTTACCGGATAGATCAAACCCAAAATAAGGATGGGCAGCCAGCTGTAATAACAGGCACTCTATATGGAACACACTTTAAAGTGTTTGCCGACTCGATGCGAAAGGCAGCTGCTGAGGTAGGAAATACTAATATTAAAATTGGCATAGTGTTAAGCACCTTGAATGACGCCAACAACAACGCAGGTGTTTCAAACTGGAATTCCGGCGTTTTAGCTGCAGCAGGCAACTATCCTGATTTTTTTGTTGTGCATAACTATTATACGCCTTATGCTCAAAATTCGGACGCTGCTACGATTTTAGGCACGTCGGCGCCACAAACTACTCAAATGATGCAGTGGATAAAAACCTCGGTCCAAAATGCGGGAGTAATCCAAAAGCCGGTTGCTTTAGATGAATGGAATATACAGGCTATTGGGTCTGATCAGGCCGTATCAAATGTTGCCGGCGTACATGCTGCGATGGTGATGGGCGAGGCGCTAAAAAATCAGATCAGCCTGGCTTGCAGATGGGATTTGGCGAACGGATGGGGAAATGGCGACGATCAGGGTATATTCAACCTGGGCGACGAGCCAGGCACGGTAGCAATGTGGAACCCGAGACCTGCATTTTATTACCTTAATTTTTTCCAAACTTATTTTGGCGACCGGATGGTTAGTTCAACAAGCAGTAGCCCGTATATCGTAAGCTACGGCTCGTCTTTTTCATCGGGCCAGGCTGGCGTGGTTTTAATAAACCAGGGCAGTGTTGCCCAGGTGGTTAATGTTGCATTTAATAATTTTAATATAGGTACTAATTATTACTATTACACGCTTTCGGGCGGTACGGATAACGCGCCATTTTCACGTCAGGTGTTTGTAAATGGTGTTGGTCCCTCAAATGGGATATCAGGCGGCCCTTCAAATTATGCCGCAATTCCGGCAAAATCGGCGGCTGTATCTGGCGGCATAACGGTAAGTATTCCTGCTAATAGTGCTGTGTTTTTAGTGGCAGATAAGTAAATTGCAACCCGTTATGCCAATTGAATATTCAGGGGATAGTACAATTGCATATAAAACAACTAACAATCAATACCACAACCGTGAGCCAAAATTTTTTAAAACGTTTCCTGCCTTTGTTTTTACCGGGCATTATTTTCAGCATTTCATTATATGCGCAAAAATTTGAAGAATTAGCACAAACACCGCCGATGGGCTGGAATAGCTGGAACACCTTTCAAACTAACATCGATGAGCCGTTGCTCAAAGGCATGGTGGATAAGTTTTTGTCTTCAGGCATGAAAGACGCCGGCTATACTTACTTTGTTTTAGACGATGGTTGGATGGCGATGGAGAGGGATGAAAATGGCTTTCTTATCGGTGATCCTAAAAAGTTTCCAAATGGCATTAAATCTTTTGTTGATTATGTGCATGCCAAAGGATTAAAGTTTGGTATTTATAATTGTGCAGGTACTAAAACCTGCGCAGGCTACCCGGGCACACGCGGCTACGAATACCAAGACGCCCGTACTTATGCTTCCTGGGGGGTTGACTATCTTAAATTTGACTGGTGTAATTCCGACGGGCTCAACGCACGTGAAGCCTATACTACTATGAGTAAAGCGATACGGGCAGCAGGTCGGCCAATGGTTTTTAGCTTATGCGAATGGGGAGGCCATCAGCCGTGGTTGTGGGCAAAAGATGTGGGCCAGTTGTGGCGTACTACCGGCGACATCCACGCAGGATTTTCCGCTAATTTGAGTAAAGGTTCGTGGACGGCCTTAAGCGTACTTTCTATTTTAGATAAACAAGACACCATAAGAAAGTATGCAGGCCCTGGCCACTGGAATGATCCCGATATGCTGGAAGTAGGAAACGGCATGCGTTATAATGAGGATAAAGCACATTTTTCGTTATGGTGTATGCTGGCTGCACCACTTATGGCCGGAAACGACTTGCGAAAGATGTCGGCTGAAAGTACAGGCATTTTAACGAACAAAGAACTTATTGCAGTCGACCAGGATCCACTCGGTGTTGAAGGATTTAGATACTACGCATTCGACGGCCTGGAAATGTGGGTAAAGCCATTGTTGGGCAACGAACTGGCAGTTTGCTTTTTAAATCGTTCAACGCACCCGCAGGAAATCAGTTATAATTGGAAAGACCACGTAATAAATGATGAGGTGTCAAAAACCAGTTTCGATTTTAATAAGACCATTTATAAGCTGCGTGATCTTTGGACTAAAAAAGAAATTGGAACAACCGGAAAAGGATTTAAACAAACTATTGGTGCAAACGACGTCGTAGTGTTGCGGCTGATAAAACAATAAACCATCAATAACTATTTAGTGCTTAACGGTATAAAAATTTTCATCGGCATAATATCAGTACAACATTTATATTTATCTTTCAGGCAATTTGATTTCACCTCTATAAAGCAAACATTTTGCCATGATTGACAACGCAGACCTTTACGAAAGTTTACTTGTAGGAAATAAAAAATTTGTAGCAGATACTTTAAAAATCGATGCCGATTACTTCATTAACCTTGCCAAAAGCCAGTCGCCCCCGGTTTTGTGGATCGGTTGTGCTGACAGCCGGGTGCCGGCTAACCAGATTACCAACACTGCCCCAGGCCAAATATTTGTGCATCGTAATATCGCGAACATGGTAATCCACTCCGATATGAATATGCTATCGGTGTTAGACTATGCCGTTAATGTGCTGAAAGTAAAACACGTAATTGTTACCGGCCATTACGGTTGCGGCGGTGTAATAGCCGCCATGAGTAATCATCAATTTGGCTTAATTGACAACTGGTTACGGCATATAAAGGATGTATATCGTTTACATGCGCCTGAACTTGAGCAGATTGCAGATATGGACGAACGTTGCGACCGCTTGGTAGAGATCAACGTAATAGAAAATGTTTATAATTTGTGCAAGACATCTATCGTGCAAAATGCCTGGGAAACGGGACAGCAATTGGGTGTACACGGTTGGGTATACAGCCTCAGCACCGGTATAATCACTGACATGAAAGTGAGCGCATTTGACAATGCCAACATGGACAATGTGTTTAAATTTAAATAGAAAATGTGGAGTGGGCTAGTAAATGCGCTTAAATAACCGGAAACGATGATGGAAGCAATGGAATATGATGGTGAAACTTTTGAAAAAGTGAGCTATGCAAACACCATAATAACCGGAAAAGAATTTCAAGGCTGCACATTTAAAAGTTGCGATTTTTCAAACAGCCAATTTTTAGGCAATAAATTCCTGGATTGCGTATTTGACTCGTGTAACTTAACGATGGTGAAACTTAATGGATCAACATTAGGTAACGCTGAGTTTAATAACTGCAAAATACTTGGCGTGATTTTCAGCGATTGTGAAAATTTTCTTTTTGCAGTGGGGTTCAGGAATTGCATATTGGATTATGCTTCTTTCTTTGGCAAAAAAATGCCAAAAACCAACTTTATCCAATCATCCTTAAAAGAAACTAATTTTACCCAAACCAACCTCTCGGGCGCTGTATTTGATCGATCCGACTTAACCAGTACCATTTTTAACGGCACTGACTTAACGGGCGCTAACTTAGCCACGGCCTTTAATTATTCCATCGACCCCGAATTCAACACCATTAAAAAGGCTAGCTTTTCAATTGATGGTATCCCAGGGCTCTTAACAAAGCACAATATCAAAATAATTTAAAGTATCATTCCGTACTTTGTTGCCATCATTGACAATGGTTTGCCAGAATAGGGGTATTTTACTGTGTCGACGGCGGACTGGGGCATTAAACAAAAAAAGCAGGATCATCCTGCTTTTTTTGTTTAATATCTTAAAATTACTGTAATTACGAATTAATGAGCTTTGAAAGCTTTTGGCTTTTTAACACCATAGTGCGGTTTTCCCTGCGGATGAATTTCGGGTGCGCCAACAAGTGTCATTGCACAACGGAAACCGACTTCAGCACTTGCATCATCTTCATTCATAAAGCGGCGGGTTGATGGATTTAACCAGAAGGCCAGATCGTTCCAGGAACCGCCTTTGTACACCTTTGAGTGGTCATTCACCAATGTGGTTGTGCCATATAATGATGTATTAACGGAATCTGCGTAACCTCTGAAATCAGGATTAAAAGCTTTGCCTTCAAGTGAATTCTTTGGAGTAACTGCGGCTGTAGCAGCCCCGGCAGGCTGACCTGTTGCTGGCGTATTAGCACCGCCCGGGGCAGCGCTTTGACCCTGTTGTAAAGCCAGTAAATCACTGTACTTCATTTTTTTGTTCGACTTGGATGGATCTTTTATAGGCTTGCCATATTTGTCTTTTGCATATACTCCTTTCGACGGATCGGCAAGGCGTTTATTTGTAAATTCGTTTCCGCGGAAAGGGTTAAAGTCTTCAAATTCTTCAAACGATGTTTGACGATAAGTATCCTGAACCCACTCGTTTACGTTACCGGCCATATTATATAAACCAAAGTCGTTGGGCTGATAAGCTCTTACCGGTGCAGTAATATCCGCTTTATCATTCAAATACCCGCCAACACCTGCGTTATCACCGCTGGCACGTTTAAAGTTAGCCATAATCAAACCACGTGTGGCTCTTTTTGCAGAGCGCACACCCAGGCCGTTCCATGGATATATTTTACCATCGTCAATATTTTCAAATTGAGTGTTCCCGATCAGCGACAGCGCGGCATATTCCCACTCTGCCTCTGACGGCAGGCGGTAACCTTGCTTTAAGATACCATCCTCAATACGTACGGGTCTCACCGCTTTTCCTGTTTTACCGCCTGTTGTTGACGGTTTTGCGTTAGGGCTGATATCGACAACCATCTTTTTTCCATCAATGCCTGCGCCGGTATATTGGCCGTTCAGGTAAATATCGGTATTAAAAGGATCTTTATTTTTAGGTGCGGGCGCTGTTTTGCCATTTTTGCCTTTACCGGCCATATCTTTCCATTCTACCATCCGTCCGGTTTCGCGCAATATATTTTCGTTAGTACGGTCGGTGCGCCATGAACAATAGTCTTGTACCTGATCCCAGGTTACGCCAACTACGGGATAGTCCTGGAATGCCGGATGCCTTAAATAGTTATCAACATACGGTTCATTATAAGATAAAGGTTTACGCCATACCAAGGTATCAGGCAATGCGTTATAATATAATTCGTGATCCTGCGGATAGGTAAAACTGATCCAGTGCAGGTAATCGAGCCAGTCCTGGTTTGCAACTTCAGTTTCGTCCATATAAAAAGAAGGCACGGTTACGCGGCGGCGAACATTGTTATAGTCGTAGGTAACATCCTGATCTGCACTGCCTCCCATAACAAACGTACCGCCCTCAATAGGCACAAGGCCAGGGCCTGGAGATGGATGAGTTTGCCTAAAGCGCTCATAACCACCTGTGTTTTTGTCATTATAAGTAATCCCTGTTTTTTGAGATTGCTGGTGTTTACTGCAGCTGCTAATCAAAATTCCAATGCCTAACAGCACCATAGCAGTTTTCG
>Ga0163162_10006924_pt1 | contig 10993 bp, 10 predicted proteins | sample S55metaG_FD_115310 | JGI IMG/M metagenome (GOLD analysis project Ga0163162, IMG submission 115310) | Switchgrass rhizosphere microbial communities from Kellogg Biological Station, Michigan, USA - S5-5 metaG | ecosystem: Host-associated > Plants > Roots > Rhizosphere > Soil | place: USA...
ATTGGGCAGATTGAATGAACGGCAACGTTCTCTTGTCCTGCTCAAAGATTACGAAGGATACTCTTATGAGGAGATTGCGGAGATCACGGGCCTGAATAGCACACAGGTAAAAGTTACACTGCATCGGGCGCGACTTATTTTGAAGGAATGGCTGGTAAGTGTGGAGAATGTTCTTTAATGAATGGAAAATGGAAATCAACCGGATTAATTACGAAAAATTTTTTCTCCTCTACCTGGACAGGGAACTAGGTCCCGCGGAAATCCAGGAAGTGGACAATTTTTTGCGGGAAAATGCCGACCTGCAAAAGGAATTTCTTCAGTTGCAGAAGACTGTTTTTGTACCAGAAGAAATTGTATTTGAAAATAAGGAACTGCTCCTGCGAAAGGAAGAAAAAAGAAGAGTCGTTCCATTTTACCGGATGCGGGTCGCTGCTACCGTCGCCGGATTAATCCTGGCAAGCTGGTTTATTATTTCACAGTCAATAAAAAATCCAAAGACCATCGCAACAAATGACCAGGCGACAAAGGTGAATGAAAAGGGGAATATGACTAAGCCGGCCGATCAGGTTGAAGGAAAAGATGTACAGGAGAAAACAGTTCAGGAAAAAAGAACAAACCAATTTGATTTGAATCAAAAGGATAATACAAATAAAGGGACTAAGGATCAGAATAAATTGATGACAAAGAATCGGAAACAGACGGGTGATCAAAATATCCTGGCAGCAGATAATAATCAGAAAGGTCAAAACGTATCATACTCCCCGGAGGCCAATAATATTCCGGCGGAACCTTCACTGGCCGTACAAAAATCAAGTACTGCCCTGGAAATTGAACCGGTAGCAGGAAAGGTGGGCAATGATCCAGAATTTGTTTCATCACGGCCCGGCGACAAGGCACCGGCGCTGCTGATAGCGGCAAGCGCTAAAACAGAATCATCCGGATCCGAAAATGATGTATGGAAAGAGACCGATTTTCAATCCGAAAACGCCATCAGTGTGGTTGCACTGAATGACAAGAATAAAGGCATCTCCCAATTTTTTAAAAAATTAACCAAGCGTGCCCCGGAAGTTGACAATGCAAAAAAAATCCGGGTAAGTGTTTTTCAATTCAGTTATTAATAAACAAGCATAAAAATGAAGAAAGTTTTTATCATCCTGGCCGTACTATGTATTGGCGTGAAGGGTTTCAGCCAGCAGGATTCAACGAAGGAAAAAAAGGAGAGTCACTGGAAAAAGTGGGAGCAAAAGCATAAAGAAGCAATGGAAGAATGGGAGAGTATGGATAGCAGTGAATGGCATGGTAAATATCCACCCTGGCCGATGCCGCCACATCATTGGGGGAAAAATCATGTTAAACCTGCCAACCTGAGCACAAACTGGCTGATCGTCGATTTAGGATTTACGAACTATAATGACAATACGAATTATTCAGGGGCTGCTGCGCAGGCTTTTGCGCCGGGAAGTAATTCAAACTGGTTCAATCTGAAGAATAACAAATCGGTGGATGTAAACATCTGGTTCTTCATGCAACGCCTTAACATGGTAAAACATGTGGTGAACCTTAAATACGGTTTGGGGATTGAATTGAATAACTATCGTTACCAGGATAATATTACTTACACGACGAATCCATCAACACAGGCAACTGTTGTTGTGCAGGATTCCATTTCATATAGTAAAAATAAACTCGCCGCGGACTATGTTACTGTTCCCCTGATGATCAACTTCAATTTTACACCCCATCTTCGGGAAGGATTTGGTGTTTCAGTAGGAATCAGTGCCGGTTATTTGTATTCATCCCGACAAAAAACAGTCAGTGGTTTATATGGTAAACACAAAACCTTCGATGATTTCGATTTGAATCCATGGAAGCTTTCCTGGATTGCAGAAGCGCAGTTAGGCCCGATTATCTTGTACGGTTCACTGGCTACAAAGAGTATGTATAACAGCCAGGGTTTGGATCAGACACCTTATACATTCGGGATCCGGTTGAGTAAATGGTAATTAAGCCTAAGGCTTAAAGCTTAAAGCCTAAAGCAGTGTGGAAGTATCCATGCTAAAATAAAAAGAGCACGAAAATCGTGCTCTTTTTATTTTCATTAACAAAAAAGCTTTGAGCTTTGGGCTTTAAGCTTTAGGCTTAAAAAGGCTTTAGGCCTAAAACGCTTTTTTCCCCGGGAGGGAAAAGAATCATTAAGGGAATAAAAGCATAAAATTGTCAACAGGGAAAATATATCGACCCGTTCCTGCGTTGAAAAAATAAAGTCCGGCTATGAATTTTCAAAAAGTCCTGTTGACAGCCATGACCACTTTGTGCTTGCTGGGTTTTCGTGAAACAGATAACCGATCTTCAGCAAAGCGTTTTTTTCACAGGCAACTGGGCAGTTCAGTTTACGTGGTGATTGTTAAATCGAATTATGAATTGAAAGTATATGACCAGGACGGATGGTACGCAACCTACCCGGTAGTTTTTGGCAGTAAGTCCCTCGATGATAAAATGATGGAAGGTGACCGGCGTACCCCGGAGGGAACTTATCATATTGCCTCCAAAAGGCCACATGAAAAATGGGACAAAATGATGCTGATTGATTTTCCGACGAAATCGGATCTGGATAAATTCAATGCGAGAAAGGCTAAAGGCCTGATTCCACGCAATGCAAAAATCGGTGGTGGTATCGCCATCCATGGTACCTGGCCGCACGATGATCTGGCTGTGGATTTATTCCAGAACTGGACCAATGGTTGCATTGCCCTTAAAAATGAAGACGTGGATGAGCTTTACGATATGCTTCCCGTGGGCACCACTGTACAGATAGTTAAGGAAGAAAAGATACAGTAGACCATCTGCCATTAACCATATACTAACAACTCATAATCTTCCCTGTTTTATTTCCTCTACTACCGTGGGATCCACCAGGGTGCTGATATCTCCCAGGTTGTCCATTTCACCTTCTGCAATTTTTCGCAGAATACGGCGCATAATTTTTCCACTGCGCGTTTTCGGTAAACCGGAAACAAACTGAATCTTGTCCGGTTTCGCAATGGCGCCGATCACCTGGTTCACCATTTTGATTACACCGTTTTTATCATCGCCAGACAGATGATGCTGCCGGTTCAGGGTTACAAACGCATATATGCCCTGTCCCTTGATATCATGCGGGAAGCCAACGACTGCACTTTCCACGACATCCGGATACATATTGATGGCATTTTCCACTTCGGCTGTACCAATGCGATGACCGCTGACATTTAATACATCGTCCACCCTTCCTGTGATGCGGTAATTACCCTCAGCATCCCGCAGGGCACCGTCTCCGGTAAAATATAAATCCGGGTAAGTGGCAAAATAATTCATACGACACCTTTCATGATCCCCATAAGTAGTCCGGATAATGGAAGGCCATGGAAAACGGATGCATAGATTACCTGTCACCGGCTCGCCCTTTGCACCGGCATGAAAAACACCATCTTTTCCCGCATCGGAGCCGGGAACGGGTTTTCCATTTTCATCCACCAGCAGGGGAATGATGCCAGGCAGGGGCAGCGTTGCGTAGGACGCTTTCCCCTTACTGATTCCAGCCATGTTTGAAATCATAATTCCCGCAGTCTCCGTCTGCCACCAGGTATCGACAATCGGACAGCGATGCCGCCCCACATGTTCGTCATACCAGTGCCATGCTTCTTCATTGATAGGTTCTCCCACTGTTCCCAATACACGGAGCGAGTCGAGACGTTTGTTTACTAACGGTTCAGTTCCAAATCCCATCAGGCTGCGTATTGCAGTGGGAGCAGTATAAAAAATATTCACTTTGTATTTATCTATTATTTCCCAGAACCTGCCCGCATCGGGATAAGAGGGAATGCCTTCAAACATGATCGTCGTGGCACCGGCACATAATGGACCATACACGGTATAACTGTGTCCCGTGATCCAGCCCACATCGGCGGTACAGAAATAAATTTCACCGGGCCGGTATTGGAACACATTTACAAAACTGTAGGTGGTGTAAATCATATAACCGGCACAGCTATGCACAACACCCTTTGGTTTTCCGGTTGATCCCGAAGTATACAGAATGAAAAGCATGTCTTCCGCATCCATGGTTTCTGCAGGGAAATCGTTTTGGGTAACTTTTTTCAGCTCATCCTGCCACCATACATCTCTTCCGGCGACCATATTCAGGTCGATGCCAAGGTTTTTATAAACAATTACTTTTTTTATATGGGATGTTTTCTGCAAAGCCTCGTCAATCGTAGCTTTCAGGCGAATATCTTTTGGTCCGCGGTTTCCGCCGTCAGCGGTAATCACAACTTTACATTGGGCGTCTTCAATGCGGTCGGCAATGCTCTGGGCTGAAAAACCGCCAAATACGACCGAATGAATCGCACCCATTCTTGCGCAGGCCAACACTGCAATAGCGAGTTCGGGGATCATCGGCATATAAATACAAACGCGATCGCCTCTCTCAACGCCATTATTCTTCAATACCCACGCAAACCGGCAGACCTCAGTGTAAAGTTGCCGGTAAGAAAGAACACGGTTAGCTTGTCCGGGATCATTGGGTTCCCAGATGATGGCGGGTTGATCGCCTTTATCAGCCAGATGGCGGTCCAGACAGTTTTCGGTGATATTCAATTTTGCGCCTTCAAACCAGCGTACACGGGGCTCTCTGAAATTCCAGTCCAGCACCTTCTCCCATTTTTTTTTCCAGGTAAAATTTTCAGCTACTTCGCTCCAGAATTTTTCGGGCTGTTCAATGCTGTTCTTATACTTTTCAAGATAATCGTCGAAGTTCCGGATCTGGTATGGGAAACTCATATGGCTGAATCGTTTTGAATCCCAATTTACTGAGTATTTTTTTCATACCTTATGCTCTTATAATGATTGCTGCATGAAAATTAACTCCTTTCTTCTCCGCTGTACAATGATCGCCGCCCTTGGCGGTTTTTTATTTGGATTTGAAACTGCAGTGATATCGGGAGCAGAAAAAACCATTCAGAAACTCTGGGAACTCTCCTCTACAGGAATAGGATTTACCGTCGCATCGAGCCTTTTCGGTACCGTAATTGGTTCCTTAATTGCAGGCTGGCCTGCCCAGCGCTATGGACGCAGGAAAGTACTGATGGTAATTGCATTGATGTATTTGTTATCTGCCCTGGGTTGTGCGCTCACATCCAGCTGGGGATTTTTCGTGCTGTTCCGCTTTATCGGTGGTATTGCCGTTGGCTCTTCTTCTGTGGTTGGCCCTATGTATATTTCGGAAATTGCACCAGCCAGGGTACGAGGCCGGCTGGCGGGAATGTTTCAACTGAATATTGTAACTGGTATTTTCGTCGCCTATCTCACCAATTTCGCTTTTCTGCAACTCGGAGACAATTCCTGGCGTTGGATGCTGGGCATCATGGTAATTCCTGCAGGACTATTTGCCCTTTTGCTTCGGAGTATTCCTGAAAGCCCGCGCTGGCTGATCCTGAATAATCGGGATGAAGAAGCGGCAGGAATATTTTTACGCACCGGTGAGCCGGACGGCGGAGCAGTAATAAAAGATGAGCACGCTTTACTTCATCATGGCGGCTCACTGGTAGCCGGACCTACGGATGAAAAATTGTTCACCAGGAAATACCGCAAACCTATCCTCTATGCGGTATTGCTGGCCATGTTTAATCAGCTGTCGGGCATTAACGCCATTCTATATTATGCGCCACGAATATTTGAGATGGCCGGCTTCAGTCATTCTGCTGCTTATCTGCAACCCGTGTTTATCGGTGGCGCCAACTTGCTTTTTACATTTCTGGCCATGACGATCATTGATAAAGTAGGAAGAAAAACACTTCTTATCACGGGTGCAATAGGAATGATCATCTTCCTAGGTCTTACGGCCTATGCATTCCGCAGTACGGGCTCCGCCAATCAATATGTAATCGTTTACCTGATCGGTTTCATTGCCTTTTTTGCATTCTCCCAGGGAGCAGTTATCTGGGTTTTCATTTCAGAAATCTTTCCGAATGCTGTCCGGTCGCAGGGTGGTTCGCTGGGCAGTTTCACACACTGGATTATGGCGGCAATTATCTCCTTCACCTTCCCGGTGATCGTGGAAGGCAGTCCCAATGGCGGATTTTATTCCTTTATTTTTTACTGCCTGATGATGTTTGCTTCTCTGATTTTTATATGGCGCGTGATGCCCGAAACCAAGGGGCGGACGCTGGAGGAAATTCAGAAAGATCTTGGAATCGTATGAAAGTATGGAAGTATGGAAGTATGGAAGTATGGAAGTATGGAAGTATGGGAGTGGGCGTGAATAAAAAAGCAATGCATTTATATTATCTGATATCAATATATCGGAGTGCTTTTATTAAAAAAACTCCAATACTTCCATACTTCCATACTCCCATACTTTCTTCGTAGTTTCGTGGGCTTTAAGCAGAATACATGTCCATCGAAGTAAAGGATCTGACAAGAATATATGGGGAGCAAAAAGCAATTGACAGGATTTCTTTTTCAGTAGGCCGCGGAGAAATAGTAGGTTTTCTCGGACCCAATGGCGCGGGCAAATCCACGACGATGAAAATTCTAACCGGTTGTCTGAAACCCACACAGGGACAGGCACTGTTGAACGGGATCGATGTGCATTCACATCCGGTACAAACAAAAAAAATAACCGGTTACCTCCCGGAATCCAACCCGCTCTACGGGGATATGTATATCCGCGAATACCTTTCCTTTATTGCTGATATCCACCGCCTGCCCGAAAAAAAAGAGAAGATCAATGGTACCATCGACCAGGTGGGCCTTCGGCCTGAAGCCGGAAAAAAAATTTCGCAGCTTTCAAAAGGCTATAAACAACGGGTAGGACTCGCCGCCGCGCTCATCCATTCACCCGAAGTGCTCATCCTTGATGAACCCACAACCGGACTCGATCCCAACCAGATCGTGGAGATCCGGGACGTCATCAGAAATTATGGGAAAGACCGTACGGTACTTTTTTCCTCCCATATCCTCCAGGAGGTGGAAGCCATCTGCGACCGGGTGATCATCATTAACCAGGGAAAAATAATTGCCGACAGCAACCTGGTAAACATGCGAAAGGAACAAAAGGGTAATTATATTAAAATTATTTTGAAAGAAAGCGTCACCCGGGAAGCCTTTCAGGGACTCGATCAACTCCGGGCAATACGCAAAGCCAGCGATTATGAATGGGAGCTCGAGGCCGTGGATCCCGAATTATTAAAAAAACAATTGCTCTCCCTGTCATTGGAAAATAATTGGAACATTGTTTCTTTGCAGTCTGAAAACAGGAGCCTGGAAGACATTTTCAGAGGGCTTACAAAAACCATCACTCATGAGTAGCATTAAAAAGATCTTTGCAAGACAAATTCTGGACAGCCGTGGCAATCCCACCGTTGAGGTAGATATACATACTGAAGCAGGATACCTGGGAAGAGCCGCTGTACCGAGCGGAGCAAGCACCGGTGTCCACGAAGCCGTTGAACTGCGGGATGGTGATAAGAAAATTTACCAGGGTAAGGGTGTACTAAAAGCAGTAGAGCATGTAAATACGACCATTGCTGCAAAATTGAAAGGATTTGAAGTGTCTGACCAGGCAGGTCTGGATGCCACTATTATCGCGGCAGACGGGACACCGAATAAGTCGAAGCTCGGTGCAAATGGTATGCTGGCGGTTAGCCTCGCTGCCGCCAAAGCCGCTGCCAAAGAATCCGGATTGCCTCTGTACAGATATATTGGCGGGACAAATGCGGTTACACTTCCCATGCCCATGATGAATATCCTCAATGGCGGCGCCCATGCAGATAACAAAATTGATTTCCAGGAATTCATGGTCATGCCGGTAGGTGCTTCGTCGTTCAGCGAAGGTCTGCGCTGGGGTGTTGACATTTTCCATACGCTGAAAGGGGTGTTGAAGAAAAAAGGCTTCAGTACTAATGTGGGCGATGAAGGCGGATTTGCACCGAATATCCAGAGTAATGAAGAAGCCATAGAAACTGTGCTGGAAGCTATTTCTGCAGCAGGCTATAAAACCGGATCTCAGATTGCCATCGCCATGGATGCAGCCAATAGTGAACTCTGGGACAGCAAGAAGAAGAAATATGTTTTTCACAAGAGCAATAAGAAAGAACTCAGCAGCGATGAGCTCGTAAAATTCTGGGCCGGCTGGGTGAAAAAATACCCGATCATTTCCATTGAAGACGGTATGGCGGAAGACGACTGGGCAGGATGGAAGAACCTGACCAACTCAGTAGGATCCAAAGTGCAGCTGGTAGGAGACGATTTATTTGTGACGAATGTGGAAAGGCTTCAAAGAGGCATCGATGATAAAACAGCCAATGCATTACTTGTAAAGGTGAACCAGATCGGGACCTTAACAGAAACGATCAACGCCGTTACTCTTGCCCAGCATAACGGATATAATACGATCATGAGTCACCGCAGTGGCGAAACAGAAGATACGACCATCGCGGATCTCGCCGTGGCATTGAATTGCGGACAGATCAAAACCGGTTCCGCCAGCAGGACAGACCGGATCGCCAAATACAATCAGCTGATCCGTATTGAAGAAAAATTGGGAAAGAATGCAATTTATCCAAAGGGAAAAATTACATTTGGAAAATAATCCTACTGCCAGAAGCCCCCGCACATGCGGGGCCAACGAAAATTGAAATGAGACAATACCTCGATAGAATTCCTTCATGGCTGAAAAATAAATACGTACTCACGGTGCTGTGCTTTGGGATTTGGGTTTTGTTTATCGATGACCGGGATTTTGTCACAACGCATTTCAGGCATGTTAAAGAATTGCACAAGCTGGAGGCCAGAAAAGTTTATTTTGAAGAGCAGATAAAGACCGTACGTAAAGAGCTTGACCAGCTGAAATCAAATCCCGCCACTTTAGAAAAGTATGCCCGTGAGCGTTACCTGATGAAACGTGACAATGAGGATTTGTTTGTGGTGAAGTAAGATTTAAGCATACCATTTATAGCCCGTATTTGATGCACCGGCACGGAAACGATCCGAACGAAGCAACGGATTAAGTGAAATCGGAGTCAGCCGGCATTATCCGGTGAGTGATGTCAATAAAAGCGGTTGGACTAACAAGGAAGATTACACGAAAAGCCACAATAAAACCTTATCCCCTCTGTACCGTTGTTTCCAGGCCCAAAAACTAAGGAAATTCAAGCATTGAGCTGTATGGCCGTCGTACGCCTGCTAAGATCGTGTTAACCGGATTAACCCCGGATTAACTATCTGTTTAAAACAGGCCTGATGTCGTTGATGTTTAAGTATAGACCTGGGTGGCTCCCGGCTTAACCGGGAGCGATGACCCTGGGTTTAACACATGGGTTCGAAATGTTTTTAGGTCTGAAAGGGTCCAAAAGTCTTTTTTAAAAATTGATAAAAACTTTTGGTAAACAACGCAATAACGCAAACCCTATGACGTTTTTACTATCGGACGGATTATTTTTTACTGCTTTCTGATTATTGGACATTCAAATGGTTTCGCCTATGACACTCTTTACACCGGAGGATCTTTTGCGGTATTTGTATAAAGAGTCTTCCCCCGAATTAACAGCTGCCATTCAAGCTGCATTAGCTGAAAACTGGACGCTGCGGGAACAACTGGAAGAATTACAAACATCTGTTAATCAACTAGATATCGAAAGAGAAGTAGTTGCTCCCCGAATGGAAGTTGTATTACGTGTGCTTCAATATGCACGGGATACGGCTGTCGGAACGACCCTTTAGGCGCGGATTCTCCCCCCGCCTTTTTTAGCTTAATTTCGGGCTCATTCTAATCAATGACCCGGAAAGAGCGATTCGATTATGTAATAGCCTGGTTTACCGAGCATGCTCCGGATGCAGAAACCGAGCTCGTTTACGACAATCCTTATCAATTACTGGTCTCCGTGATTTTGTCTGCCCAGTGCACTGACAAACGCGTAAACATGACCACCCCGGCATTTTTTGTCCATTTCCCTGGACCCGGCTCCCTGGCGAAAGGCCATTTTGACGAAGTTTTTCCCTTCATCAGAAGTATTTCCTATCCCAACAATAAGACTAAGCACCTGATCGGTATGGCAAAGATGCTGGTAGAGGATTTCAAGGGAGAGGTTCCTCTTACTGTGGACGAACTGATGAAACTGCCCGGAGTAGGGAGGAAAACCGCTAATGTTATTACGTCGGTAATCGACAAACAGCCCAATATGGCAGTCGATACTCACGTGTTCCGGGTGTCTGCGCGTATCGGCTTAACCCGGGGTGCAAAAACTCCACACGCCGCGGAGAAACAACTGATTCAGCTAATTCCCAAAGGGCTTATACACAAAGCACATCACTGGCTCATCCTGCACGGCCGTTATATTTGCGTGGCCCGGAAACCGAAATGCAGTGAATGCGGATTGCGACCCTGCTGTAAATATTTTAAAAGCCTAAAGCCTATTTTAAAAGCCTAAAGCCTAAAGCCTAAAGCCTAAAGCTTAAAGCTTAAAGCAAGTGTGGAAATGTGAAAGTGTAAAATGAATTTTTAAGATGTTTGTCCACCAGCCGGTAACTAACAAAGAAAGCTTTAGGCTTTGAGCTTTCAGCTTTGGGCTAAACAAAATGGATTACAGAACAACATTCCGGAGCTTTATCAACAGTTACTACCTCAGCGAAGGTTTACGAATCACTTTTGGATTAACCCTTCCTACGATCATTGGTACCTGGCTGCATCATGAAGATATCGGAATCACGATGTCTATCGGCGCTGTTTGCGTTACAATTGTAGATAATGCGGGTCCGGTTCTCCACCGCAAAAACGCAATGCTTGTTTGCAATGCCGTGATATTTATGTCTTCCCTGCTCACGGGATTTGTCGTCGGTTCTCCCCTGGCGACCGGCCTGCTCATCGCCGGCTTTTGTTTTATATTTTCCATGATCGGTGTTTACGGTGCCAGGGCCGGTTCCATCGGGCTCGCCGGCCTTTTTGTGATGGTACTGA
>Ga0163162_10006927_pt1 | contig 10989 bp, 14 predicted proteins | sample S55metaG_FD_115310 | JGI IMG/M metagenome (GOLD analysis project Ga0163162, IMG submission 115310) | Switchgrass rhizosphere microbial communities from Kellogg Biological Station, Michigan, USA - S5-5 metaG | ecosystem: Host-associated > Plants > Roots > Rhizosphere > Soil | place: USA...
GCTTGAAAGAAATTAAGCAAGAGTTCAAAGAAACAATTCACTTGAAGACTGATCGCGGAAGCAAGTCCGATGCTCCTGAAAACGTAGTCTCGCATCGGAAAGACTGAAGTTTTTCGAATAAATGATCATCGAATCATCCGCACCAACGCGCGTGGATCTGGCTGGGGGCACCATTGACCTCTGGCCAATTTAACTCTTTCATCCGGGCGCGACCACCGTCAATTTTGCCTTGTCTCTGCGCGCGTCCGCGCGTATTGAAACTCGCACCGACCGTTCAATCATTCTTGAGTCGCGTGATCGGGGCATCCGTTTGGAATCGAGCGTCGATCATATCGATGTCTTGTGGGAGGACCCGCGCCTCGAACTCGTTTCGAAGATGGTGCATTTCTTTCGCCCTACGACCGGCTTTCATTTGGTCGTCAACAGTGAAGCACCGGCTGGGGCAGGCATCTCCGGCTCGTCCGCGTTAGCGATCGCCCTGATCGGCGCCCTGAATCGGCTGGTCGGAAATCGTTATGACGAACGTAAGTTCATTACGATTGCGGCGAACATTGAAACGACTGTCATCAAGGTTCCGGCGGGATTTCAGGACTATTACCCAGCCTTCTATGGATCCGCCTCGTCGATCGTGTTTCGCGCCGATGGCATCGAACGCGAGCATCTTCAAATCGACCCAGCGGAAATCGAGCGGCGCTTTGTTATTTGTTACACCGGCGAACCACGCAACTCAGGCATAAACAACTGGGACGTTTTCAAGCGTCACATCGACGGCGATCCGGAACTGTTCGAGATCTTTGAACGAATTCGTGATGCGGCGGCGCACATGCGCGCGGCGCTGTTGGCAAATGACTGGAGTCGAGTTGGCGAAGTGATGCGCGCCGCTTATCCGAATCGCAAGCGTCTTGCTCCCGGAATCACGACGCCGACAATGGATGCGTTAGTCGAAAAAGCGTTCCGGAGCGGCGCGGAAGGTGCCAAAGTTTGCGGCGCTGGCGGCGGTGGATGTATTGCCTTCCTGTGCACCCCTGAGCGCAAAGCAGAATTAGAGCAGGCGTTGGCTGCCGAAGAAGGCGCCGAAGTCTTGCGATGGAAAGTTGCGCGTGAAGGTTTGATTGTAAAACAGATCGACTAGCCGCCGGCGTTCCGTTCCTTCACTGCTTCTACCAACGCAGCCAGTCGCGTAATCTTCTGTTCGTGAGTCTCTCCCGCCACTGGTCCAGTATCAGCCACACCAGCGTAAGTTCCTCTTCGATTCAGCGAACGATTCGGTTCACCCGCGGGTGCGTGGGCAGCCGTCGCTGCCGGTGCGACTGAATCAGGCGCAAGATCCGCAGGAGTCTCGGCGCCGGCCACTGGTGATGCGGTAGCGGCGGCTTCGCTTAATGGCGCAGCCGAGGCTGCGCCGGTCGCGGCTTGTGCTTCCGCCGCGGGACGATGCGCGTCAGCCGCAGGCGATGAATCCGCAACCGTGACCGTCGCGTGTGCCGGCCCGCCGCCTTCTTCAGTTCTCTTCTTGACCGCTTCAACTAACTGAGCGAGTCGGGCAATCTTCTGTTCTTTCGTTTCTCCGGCGACCGGTCCAGTGTCTTTAAATCCCGCGTAAGTTGCTCTGCGATTCAGCGACCGATCAGGCTCCCCCAGTGGCGCGGCCGGCGCGGCCATTGATTTCTCGGCAACCGCAGTGGCCTTTGCTTCCGTCGGCGTTGGCTTTTCAGCAACCACCGCCGGTGCAGCGGATTTCGGCGCCGCAGGTTTGGCTGCCGGTGCACCATGCGCCGGCGCAGCGCCTTCGGCTTCGACAATCACATAGACGCCCCGTTCGTTCTTCTTGATGACGGGTAGCGTGCCGCCTGCCGCTTGCAACAGAGCGGACAACTCCGCTTCAACAAACCTTCGTTGTTTCTCAGGATCGCGCACATGACCAAGCGGCGGTCCCATGTAGAGGGTTCCACAAATCTGACATTTGAACAGCACGTCATCGCCGCGCAGATGAACCTCGGACGCCTCGCCCGCAGTCTTCAATTGCTTCAAATGACCGTTGCACAGTTTGCCTTTTTCGTTGCGCTCGTTGCAGACAGTTTGGGCATTCGTGATGCGCTTCGGCACCGGTGGCGTCGCGTTTACCGCGTCAGTTTTCGTCGCTAGTTCAGAAGGGTTCGTGGACATATGCTCTGCGATGTTTGATTCCGCGCCGCAATCTTAGCGACACGCATAAAGCGCGTCAATCTGATTCACCGACTCGCGTGTTATGCTTCGCGCGTGCTTGCCAGTCTCCTTGGCTCGATCTTTCGTCACTTGCCCGGGCCAGTGCGGCGTAGAGTAGTGCGTGTGGGACAAACACGCTTCACCGTCACTGCGGGCGCCTTTGTGTTTGATGACCAAGGTCGCATTCTGCTGCTTGAGCATGAGTTTCGCGCTGACAGTCGCTGGGGGATTCCTGGTGGCTTTCTCGACAAGGGCGAACAACCTACCGAAGCTTTGCTACGCGAATTGCGGGAAGAGGTTTCGTTGGAAGTCACTGACGTCGAGCTTTACTTCGGACGCGCTCTGAAAAGACCGCACCAGGTCGAACTGTATTTCGCATGCACCGCAATTAATAAGCCAAATCCGAGCAGCTTTGAAATTCGCCACGCCGAATGGTTCGACATCAACGAGCTGCCGGATGATCTCTCAAACGATCAGCGAAAGATCATCAGACGCGCGCTTGATGTTAGAGAAAAGCGCAACCGTTGATGTATGCTACCGCGCGAAATTCATCACAACTTTTCAGGAGAAGAAAATGGCGACACCGAGTGTCCAGCTAATTCCCTCGCCGGGCGAGGTCATGCAGATCCTGCGCAAGACCGGCGCATTTCGTGAAGGTCATTTCGTTTATCCGAACGGCAAACATACCGCGCACTACTTTCAGATGCCGCTGGCGTTTCGCCTTTACGACACCGCTCGCGTTCTCGCCGTGGCGTTGAGTCGAAAGTTTCGCGTCGACCGCGACATCGCCAGCCAACTTCCGAAAATCGCCGTCGTCAGTCCCAGTTCCGGCGGCATTCCCGTGGCCTTCGGCGTGCGCGAAGCACTCAGCGCTCAGCAGATTTACTGGGCCGAACAGATGGGCGGCAAGCGATCGTTCCGCCAGTACGTCGACCAGGGCGACATCCTGCCGTGCATCATCGTCGATGACATCATTCGCAGCGGCGCCGCAATTCAGGAGACGGTGGAATTGGTCAGAGAGTTAGGCTCACCAATCATTGGCTGCGGGGCAATCGTCCGCTTCACCTCCGCCCCGGATTCAGTCGACGGCGTCGCGATCAAATCACTTGTTGAGTTCGAAGAGCACTTCTATGACACGGCGAAGGATTGCGCTGAATGTAAACAGGGCGCGCCGGAAGAGCGAGTGGTGTACTGAAAACAAGGAGGCAGGCAGCAGACCGCACGAGGCAGGAACACGATGTCACTCCCACGTGGCTTCAAAGATCTGAAAGCTTATCAATTGGCATACGATTTGGCGATGCAAGTTTTCGTTGTGTCGAAAAACTTTCCCGCTGATGAGAAGTATTCTCTAACAGATCAAATTCGCCGTTCATCGCGTAGCGCCGCGGCAAATATCGCTGAAGGCTATCGGAAGAAGCAGTATCCGAAAATGTTTGTGAGCAAAATGGCTGATGCGGACGGTGAGGCGACAGAAACGCAGGTGTGGTTAGATTTTGCTCGTGATTGTGGTTATCTCTCGCCGCAAATCCAGCGAAAGCTAACCACTGGTTATGAAGAACTCGGCAGGATGCTTGGCAGCATGATCGTCAGACCAGAACGATTTCGCGTTTAAAGTGTCCTGCCGTCTGCCTCCTGCCGTCTGCCTCCCGTTCTTTACATCTCATGCCGGTTCGCCAACGCCTTATCCATCGTTACTTCATCGACATATTCAAGATCACTCCCGACCGGCATACCCATCGCTAAACGCGTCACGCGCACACCGAGTGGTTTCAGCAAGCGGCTGATGTAGTTCGCGGTCGCTTCCCCTTCCGTGTTCGGGTTGGTGGCGAGGATCACTTCCTGAATCTGCACGCCGTCGTTGTTCTCCGGCTTTAAACGCGACAACAGATTCTCCAAACGAAGATCGCTTGGGCGAATGCCGCGAATTGGCGAAAGCGAACCGTGCAGCACATGATAAAGGCCTTTGTAGCTGCGCGTCTTTTCGACAGCGAGCAGGTCGTAAGGTTGCTCGATCACACAAAGCAGCGCACGATTTCGCGTGACCGAAGCACAGAAGCGGCAGGGGTTTACGTCCGTGAGGTTGTTGCAAACGGAGCATTCGGTGATGCGCTCTTTAACTTCGTGCAGTGCATCGACAAGCCGTTCCACATCGGCTTTCGGCGAACGCAGAATGTGAAAGGCAAGCCTTTGCGCAGACTTCTGTCCGATGCTCGGCAGACGTTTGAATTCGTCGATTAACTTCGTAACCGGCTCTGCATAGTCAAGCATGATCGTGTTTGTGCTTTGAGCTTTGTACTTGGTGCTTCGTGGTGTTGGCGGAGCTCTGTGACTTCTTCACCGGGGGTCCGATTCGCCAGCGATCAAAGTACAAAGTTCCAAGTACAAAGCACCAAAAGAGATCGCTGAGGTGATTAGAACAAGTTCCCTAATCCCGGTGGCAACATCGATCCCAGCTTGCTCTTCATCGCTTCGTTCACTTTACGATTGGCTTCGTTGACGGCGGCGATAATCATGTCCTGAAGCATTTCGACATCGTTCTCTTTCACGAGTTCCGGATCGACTTTCAATGAAATAACTTCGTGATCCCCTTTCATCGTGACGTTGACAACGCCACCACCCGCGGACGCATCCACACGTAGCTCGTCCATTTCGCGCGACATTTGTTCCTGCATCTGCTGCGCCTGCTTCATCATCTGCTGAATATTGAGTCCGCCCGGAAATTTCATGATGTTAACCTCGCCTGGAGCGCGGGCCTTCGCCCGCATTTTTATTATGTAATCGCAAACAGCATCCTAGCTGTCATTCAAATCGAATGCAAAAGAGAGCACAGACTTCAGTCTGTGCGTTCCCGGTAACTGATGTTATAAACCAAACGTCGATGAGAGAAACAAATCATTCACCCGTCGTTGAACGAACGCTCACCGCGCAAATCACACTTCGTTACGACGTCGTTCCGGCTGAGGCGCGACCGGCGCCACTGCTGATCGCGCTGCACGGATACGGCGCCAGCAAATGGCACGCACTGCGTGAAGCGAAGATGATCGCCCCGGAAGGATTCGCGCTCGCGGCCTTGCAGGGACCGCATCAGCATCTACGCGAGCCCAAAGAGAAAGGCGAACCACTTCGTTATGGGTTTGGTTGGCTGACGAACTTTCATCCGGAAGAGTCAGTCGCCATTCATCATCAGGCGCTGTTGGAGATGATTGCCGAGATCTCCCGAGAAGGAATCGCCGATTCGAAACGAATTTTCCTGCTCGGTTTCTCGCAAAGCTGCGCTTTAAACTATCGCTTCGCATTCACGCATCCGAATGTTTTGCTCGGCGTGATCGGCATCTGTGGCGGCCTTCCCGGCGATTGGGACGCTAACGATGCATACAAAGAAACTGGCGCAGCCATTTTCCATCTTGCCGGAGAGCATGATGAATATTACGGACCAGCACGCGTGGCGAATTACGCGACACAGTTAAGACAGCGCGCACAGGACGTGGAATTTCGCAGTTACGACGCCGGCCATGAGATTTCGGCTGAGATGCGTAACGATATTCGTGAATGGCTACACTTGAAAACCGTTTAGTTTAGAGCCCCACTTGTGCGGCCGCGGAACCTGCCGGACGACTCCGGCATCTAAACGAACCTATGAAGAAGTATTTGGCGAGCGCGACGTCAAAAGAATCGGCAATTCCGATCCTTTCAATTCTCTTGCTCGCGCTGGTCGTTTCGAGCTGCGAGCGACAGATCGCCCGCACCCGCCAGCCGCTCAAACCTCCCGAAGAAGAAACAGAACTTCGCGCCCTGCCGGCAAACAGTTCGCCGAAGCTCAAACTTGTTATCGACGGCGCCGTCGATCAAGTCGGAAAAACGACCAGCTACGATCCTTCTTATCAGAACATTGACTATCCCAACGGCGACGTGCCGATCGAGACCGGTGTGTGCTCAGACGTGATTGTACGAGCATTTCGGAAAGCGAACATCGATCTGCAAAAAGATGTTCATGAAGACATGAAGAATAACTTCTCCGCCTATCCGACGAAGTGGGGCCTGAGCGGGCCTGACGCGAATATCGATCACCGGCGTGTGCAGAACCTGATGACGTATTTTTCGCGCCGCGCCAAATCACTTTCAACCACCGATAGCGACACATTCTTGCCTGGCGATGTTGTCACTTGGGATCTCGGATTGGGCACCGATCACATCGGGATGGTTGTGAACGTCTGGTACAAACCAACGCAGCATTATCTGATCGTTCACAACATCGGTGCCGGTACGCGCATGGAAGACGCTCTGTTCGCCTGGAAGATCACCGGCCACTATCGATACTTCTAACAACTTCTCTTCGTCCCGTTAGGGACGAAATGTTTGTAGTTCGACCCACCCCCGAAAACTTCTAGCGCCTTTGGGCGCGTCATGTTATAAGGACGCGCCTAAAGGCGCTGATTTTTTCGAGACTTGACGTCGCTATAAACATTTGGCTGCTCCGCAGCCGCGAGACCATCGTGAGAAATGACAAACCTATTATCGTTGTTTTTTTGATCGTAGCGCTGAGTGCGTCCACCTTAGCCCAAAACAAGTCACCAGACGCCAAATCCATCGCCGCTGTTCGCGCCGTGCTCGATGCGCAGGCGGCCGCGTGGAATCGCGGTGATCTCGAAACATACATGGACGGCTACGCGCGTTCGGCCGACACTGTTTTTGTTTCGGGCGATCGAGTCACGCGCGGGTGGCAGACTGTACTCGAACGCTACAAGAAGGCTTATGACTCGCGCGACAAAATGGGGGTACTCACATTTTCTGACGTCGAGATCACTCTGCTGAGCAAAGACGCCGCCATCGTGTTGGGTCGCTGGCACCTGCAACGCAGCAAAGACGAGCCGCACGGAAGATTTACTCTGCTGTTTAGAAAAACGAAAGCCGGATGGAAGATCGTCCACGATCACACATCCAGCGCGTGAGCATGTCCGATACTGCCTCTTCAAATCTCGCCACGATCGAGCGCGAAGTCGGAGCGCATAGCGCTTCGCTTAAGAAAGAACTCGGCCTGCGCGACCTAGTTCTGACGCAGGTCGTGTTTGTCTTTGGCACCGTGTGGGTCGGTTTCGCGGCCACCCTGGGGCGATCGCAAATGGCGTTTTGGCTCATCGCGATCGCGGTTTTTTATCTGCCGCTCGCAGTCGTCGTCATTTACTTGAATCGGCTGGCGCCACTCGAAGGCGGTCTCTATCAATGGGCCAAGGTCGCATTCGATGATTTTGTAGCCTTCCTGGTGGCGTGGAACTTTTGGATCTTTGGCATCCTGGTGATGTCGGGAATCAGCCTGATTATCAAGAAGAACATCGCATACGCGATCGGCCCGCGCGCCAATTGGATGCATGAGAACAAGTGGATGACCACGCTCGTCTGTATCGTGCTGGTGACATCCGTTACGGCGGCTTCGCGCAGAGGTCTCGCGCTGGGAAAGTGGGTGCAGAACTTTGGCGGCGCGATGCTGATCTTCACGGTAGCAATCTTGATCCTGATGCCCTTCATCACCGCTGGTAGAGGAAGCCTCGCGAACTATCATCCAATCTCTTTAAGCCTGCCGGATATAAACAGCCACAATGTAAATGTCTGTAGCAAGCTCGCGGTTGGGGCGCTTTCAGGCTTTGAATACATAGCCATTCTCGCGGGCGAGTGTCGCGCGCCGGCGAAAAATATTAGTAGATCCGTGATCATCTCTGCGCCCATCATCGCGCTGATGTTCATTCTCGGGACGGCGTCGGTGCTCGCTTTCGTAACCCCGGACAAAGTCGATCTCATTGCGCCGATTCCGCAGGTGCTGAGTTTGGGGTTTGGATCATTTGGTTGGGTATCCACTCTGATTTCGATCACGATCTTTGGCGTGGCGGCGCGACAGATTGCTCTGATGAGCATTTACTTTGCCGGCAACACACGTTTGCCGATGGTTGCAGGTTGGGACAATCTGCTGCCGGCATGGTTTGCGAAGTTGCACAAGAGATATCGCACGCCGATTAATTCGATCCTGTTTGTGGGCGCCACGACTTTGGTTTTCAGCCTTGCACCACTCATTGGCGTGAAGGAAGCCGAAGCATTTCAATTTCAGGACAACGCCGCAAGCGTTCTGTACGCGCTGATCTATCTGGTTCTATTCGCGATCCCGATCGTCGCGATGCGGCGGTTTGGGGCCCGTGCGCCTTGGTGGTTAAAAGTCGCGGCCGCGTTTGGGTTCATCGCGTCACTCACAGGAGCGTTCTACACAATATTTCCGATCATCGAGGTGGAGAGTCACTTCTGGTTCGCGGCGAAGATCATTGGTGTTGTTGTCATAGCTAACATAATCGGTACGGCGATTTATCTCCTCGACAAGAAACGCTCAGTCAGTCGCACAAATTAAGTGGCGTCATTATTGTTGCTGTAATATTCATTCGCGGCCCAAGGCTTCAAACATAAAATACCCCCTGAGGAGGATCTGCTCATGAATAAGATCAATCTTGGTCGAGTCCTGTTGGGCGGTTTCGTTACCGGCGTGGTTTTGAATCTTGGCGAGTGGCTGCTGAACGGCGTCGTGCTGGCGAAGCAGATGGAAGCGTACATGACGGAACACAAATTTCCGCAAATGACAGGCGGTGCGATCGGCGTAGCGATGGCGATGACGTTTGTGCTGGGCTTCGTCATGATTTTGGGTTACGCGGCGATTCGCTCGCGATTTGGCGCCGGGCCAAAAACAGCCATTATCGCCGCGCTTTTCGCCTGGTTCGGGGCCGTGGTTTATCCGAACGTGATCGGAGCGGCGTTCGGATTTATTCCGACTAATCTGCTGTTGCTCCTTTTGGGCTGGGAAATCGTCGAGTACATTGTCGCGGCGGTTGTAGGCGCGTGGCTTTACAAAGAAGCCTGACGCATTTTTTACGATTGGCTAATTCCCTCGCAGTAATCAATTGCTCACAAGTCGTCACGCTCGCGGGCGCGAAACGCGCTCGCACGGGCGGTGATCTCCGCCAACTCGCGAGTATCGACGACGGAGCAATATTGGTGCGCGACGAACGTATCGAGGCCGTTGGCCGTCGTCGTGAAATCGAAGCACTGATCGAAGCCGACTGCGAAGTGATCGACGCCGGTAAACGTGTGGTGTTGCCCGGGTTTGTCGATGCGCATGCGCACCCGGTATTTGCGGGAAACCGCGCCAACGAATTCGAGCAGCGCACTGCGGGTACGACGTACCGCGAAATCGCCGCGAGCGGCGGTGGCATTCGCGCGACGGTGCGCGCGACAAGAAACGCATCGCTCAGCGACTTATTGAAGGCTGGCAGGCGTTACGCCTACTGGTTTCTGCGCTGCGGCACAACCACGGTGGAAGCGAAGTCCGGTTACGGCCTGACGCTCGAAGATGAACTAAAGATCCTCCGCGCCATCAAACAACTCAACGAAGAAACGCCGCTCAACTACGTACCCACATTTCTTGGTGCACACGACATTCCTGACGAATACAAATCGCGGCGCGAGACTTACTTGAATCTCGTCATCAACGAGATGCTGCCTCGCGTTGCCGAAGAACGGCTCGCCGAATACTGCGACGTCTTTTGCGAAGAAGGTGTCTTCACGACTGATGAATCGTGGCAGATCCTTTCCGCGGCGCGCTGCCACGGACTTGGCTTGCGCGTCCACGCCGATCAACTTTCATTGTCAGGCGGAGCAAAGCTTGCGGCTGAATTGAATGCAGTGACAGCCGATCATCTCGAGCATACGGACCTAACCGGGATCGCCGCCCTGAAGGCTGCCAACGTTCAACCAGTTCTCTTGCCGGGATCCGTCTATGCGCTCGGCTCCCCTCGTTATCCGGCGGCGCGTGCAATGATCGACGCTGGGCTCGCGGTCGTAGTCGCGACCGATTTCAATCCCGGATCATCACCAACTCCGTCGATGACGATGGTTCTCTCGCTGGCATGCACGCAGATGAAGATGACGCCCGCAGAGGCGATCACGGCCGCGACGATCAACGCCGCCTATTCACTTAATCGAGGGGATGAAATCGGATCGCTGGAGAGAGGCAAGCGCGCGGACTTTGTGATTCACGACGCGTCCGATTATCGCGAGCTGCCATATTGGTTCGGCGTCGAGCATCCTTGGCGAGTGTATGTGTCGGGAAAGCTCGCGTGTCAGAGGCCCGACCGTTAGGGAGGGCAAAACTGACTTCCACCCTCCCATGACGAAACGAGACTACATCGATTTTCAAACCCGTACTCAACCTACAGCTTATCTGATTACCTTTCGCTGCTATGGGACCTGGCTACACGGGGCAGTCCAAGGCTCGATAGATCGAAAGCACTACAACCGATTTGGGACGCCGGACATGCCGCCGAATAGGAAAATTCTCGACGATAAGCGGCGCGAATTAAAGAACCGCGCGGTAAGACTCAATAAACGGCAAGGCGAAGCCGTAGAAATAGCGATTGGGGAAGTCTGCGCATGCCGCAAATATGCTCTCTACCGTCAACATCCGCACGAATCACGTTCACGTTGTTGTCGGCACTTTGTGCAAACCAGAGTTTGTTATGAACAGCTTCAAATCATGCGCAACACGAAAGCTGCGCGAGACGAATCAAATCTCTGGCGACGTAAAACCATGGGCATGTCACGAGCACCAGATACCTTTGGACAGAAGAGCAGGTTTCCGAAGCAATTGAGTACGTAATGTTCGGTCAGGGTGACGAACCTTTGCAGTGATCCGAATTGAGTGTCTTGAGACTTGCCCTCCTTTTACGGTCGGGCTTCTGACACGATGCGCGCACA
>Ga0163162_10006929_pt1 | contig 10987 bp, 12 predicted proteins | sample S55metaG_FD_115310 | JGI IMG/M metagenome (GOLD analysis project Ga0163162, IMG submission 115310) | Switchgrass rhizosphere microbial communities from Kellogg Biological Station, Michigan, USA - S5-5 metaG | ecosystem: Host-associated > Plants > Roots > Rhizosphere > Soil | place: USA...
CCATGGCTCCGCAGCTCACCTACCGCATGCTCGACCTCGACCGCTCGCCGGCGCTGGCCAACAAGTACGGCGTATCGAGCTACAACACCGGCGTGCTCGAAGCCGGCGAGGACACCGTCGTGCTGCGCAGCATCGATGAGGCGGAAATCACCAACGCGCTGCTCAGCCTCTCACGCCGCCGCGCGCGCACCGTGTGTTTCGTCACCGGCCACGGTGAGCGCGATCCGCAGAACACCGATGAGCGGGCCGGATACAGCCAACTCGGCAAGGCGCTCGAGGTCGAGCGCTTTGCCGTCAAGACGCTCAGCACATTGCCGGCCGACGGCGTGCCGGCGGACTGCACGGTGGTGGTGCTGGCCGGGCCGTCACACGATCTGGTGCGCGGCGAAGCCGACGCGCTGGTGCGCTACCTGCGCGGCGGCGGGCGCGTCCTGCTGCTCGTCGACCCCGACGCGCCGCCGTCGGTGCTCGAGTTGCTGCGCCGGCTCGGCGTCGAGGCGGGCGTCGAGCTGATCGTCGACGAGCGCAACCGCTTCGTCGGGGCGGACAGCTTCATGCCGCAGGTGGTGCGTTTCCGCACCGAGACCTTTCACAACAGCCTGACCGCGCCGGCCGTGCTGTCGCTGGCGCGGCCGGTCGCTGGCGTCGAGGAGCCTCCAGACGGTATCCAGGTGGCGACGATCGCCGCCACCAGCCCGGACAGCTGGGGGATGGTCGGGGAGAGTAAACCGCCGGACGGCCCCGTGCACTTCCGGCGCGATGTCGACGAAGTCGGCCCGCTCTCGGTGGGCGTGCTCGCAACCGTACGCAACGATGAGCCGGACGCGCCGCCCGGGCAGCTCATGGTGTTCGGCGACTCCGATTTCGCCTCCAACTTCTACTTCAACATTCTCGGCAACAAGGATCTCGTTCTCAGCGCCGTGGCTGTGCTAGCGGAGGACCCGGCGCTCGTGGCGGTGCGCCGCAAGGGTCTGCCGAGCGGTACCCTCTCCCCGATCTCGCTTACCGCATCGCAAAGCCGATCCATCTTCTGGGCGGCGGTCATCCTCATGCCGGCCGCCTGCATCCTCGCCGGTGCGGCGATGGGATTTCGCCGCGTGCGCTACAGCGGCGGACGCTGACATGAGCTGGCGGGGCACCGTGGTCTTGGCGCTGGCTGTCCTGGCGGCAGGACTCTACCTCTATCGGGACCTGGTCGCGGCGAACGCGGATCTGTCGTGGGAATCGATCATCGGGCCTCGCGAAGCACCGCCGGGTGAGCTGGTGACCCATCTGCTCTCGTTCGACCCTGCCACCGTGACCGCGGTGCACTTGCGACGTGGCGAGCGGGACTGGCGAGTGGAGCGACGCGGCAACAGCTGGAGCGGCATCGAGCGGCCGAGCGACGTCGACGACTTTCTCACCAACATGCTCGGGCTGGCCGAGGTGATGCCATTGGACGTGACCAGCGACGAGCTCGCCGCGCACGGGCTCGACCCGCCCGAGGCGATGGTCGAGCTGGAACGCGACGGCCAACCTCCGATCGTGCTATCGCTCGGGCGGAACAACCCGCCGTCGACCGGCGTTTACGCACAGCTCGGGTCCGGTCGCGTCGTACTCACCGGCGCACTGGCGCGCTGGGAGTTCGAAAAGATGGCGCGGGCGCTCAGCCCGACCGCGGGCGCGCAGTGATCTCGACCGTGTTGCCGTCGGGGTCGCGCACCCAGAGCTGATTGCCGCCCGGGTCGAGCATCTCCAAACCGGCCGCCTTCAACTCGCGGCGGGCAGTGTCGAGATCGTCGACTTCGATCGCAAAGTGTGGCCCGCTCGGATCGATCGCCATGCCGAGTGGATCGCACTGAATGAGGTGCAATTGCCCCTCCCCGATCCCGTACCAGCGTCCCGGCATCCCCAGATCGGGCCGGTCGATGGCGGTGAGCCCCAGCAGGCGCTCGTAAAATCCGCGTGAACGCTCCAGGTCGGCGATCCGGATCGAGGTATGGTGCAGCTGGAGCGGCTTCATCGCGAGATCCTCCCGGGCGAATTTGGCACACTGTAGCGACGCGAACAGCGCGCCGGCAAGCCCGCCGCTGTCGCACCGCCGCCACTGCTCAGCCGATCGAAAGCCTGTGCTGGGCCAGCGGATGCGGCGGCGATAGATGCCTTGCACTTCGTTTGCCTTGCCCCTACGATTAGCAGACGTTATGCACATCGAGACCCTAAAAGTCTTCTGCGACGTCGTCGAAACCGGCAGCTTTTCGATCGCTGCTTCACAGAATTTCATTACGCAGTCCGCGGTGAGCCAGCAGCTGCGGGCGCTCGAGGCCAAGTATCGCTGCAAGTTGCTGGAGCGCAGCCGAGGCGGCGCCAAGCCAACTCCGCAAGGCGCGATCCTCTACCGCACCAGCCGGGAGATCATCGACAAGTACCAGGACGTCGAGTCCGAGCTGCAGCACAGCTGCGCGGTAGTCGGCGGCCACCTGCGGATCGCCATCGTCTACAGCGTCGGCCTGCATGAGCTGCCGCCGTATTTGAAGGAATATCTGCGCAATTATCCCGAGGTGAACGTTCACGTCGAGTATTCGCGCCCGAACAAGATCTACGAGAACGTCATCGCGCAGCAGATCGACCTCGGCATCGTCGCCTACCCGCAGAAGCATCCGCAGATCGTCGTCATCCCGATTCGCGAGGATCACCTGGTGCTCGCCTGCCCCGCCGACCACCCGCTCGCCAACCAGAAACGGATCCCGGTATCGCGTCTGGAGGGCGAGACGTTGATCGGGTACGAGCGCGACATCGCGACGCGCAAAGCCACCGACCAGATGCTGCGCAATCACCACGTGAACGTCCGCTACAGCGGCGAGTACGACAATATCGAGACCATCAAGCGGGCGGTCGAGATCGGTCAGGGCGTCGCGATCGTCCCTCTGCCGGCGATCAAGCACGAGGTCGAGCACGGACTGCTGAAAGTCGTGCGGCTGTCCGACGAGACCCTGCTGCGTCCGCTCGGAATCATCCACAAACGCGGCCGCCACCTGTCTCCCGCCGCCGAGAAGTTCGTCGAGATCCTCAAACGCGACGAATGCGAGTAGCGGCGCCGGTCCATTGCGGGCGGGTTCGGTGTCCGACTCCGGCCGCGGCCTTACCGCACGCCGCTAGCGGCGGCTGGCGATCCGTTTCGCTGCCGCCGCACATTGTTTTCGCAGCGGGCAGACCGCGCACTGCGGGCTGCGCGCGCGGCAGACCGTGGCACCCAGATCCATGATCGCCTGATTGAAGTCGCCCGCCGCGCGCGTCGGTGTCACCTGCGCGGCCATCGCCCAGAGGCGGCGCTGCAACGCCGCTTTGCCGCCGCGCCGCGACACCGCGAACACGCGCTCCAGAACACGCGCCGCGTTGGTGTCGAGAATCGGCTCCGGTTTGCCGTAGGCGATGCTCAATACGGCGCCTGCGGTATAGCGGCCGATGCCGGGCAGCTGCCGGATCAGATGCGGATCGTCCGGCAGGCGACCGCCATACTCCGCCACGACGCGCCGTGCCGTCGCGTGCAGGTTGCGTGCCCGGGCATAGTACCCGAGCCCTTCCCACGACTCGCGAACGGCGGGCTCAGTGGCGCCAGCCAGATCTTCGAAGCTCGGGTAACGGCGCAAAAAAGCTCGGTAGTGCGCTTTGACCCGATCCACCTGCGTCTGTTGCAACATGACCTCGGAGACCAGGATTCGGTAGGGATTGCGGGTACTCCGCCAGGGCAGCCGCCGGGCGTGGAGTCGATACCAGGCGAGCAAACGGCGCTGGAACCAGCGCACCGGCGGGATCGGCTGCGGGCCGTGCATTTCTCGCGAGCGAAACTCCCAGCCGCAATGTAATATTGCAACCGATGGCGAAATGGCGACCGATCAAGAAGCTACGTCGGTGGGTCATAGCCGAGTGCACCCGCCTACTGACGAAACCACTTGCCAGCTACGTGCAGCGGGTCCCGAACAACATCGACAAGCTCAAGAAGACTCTGCGCAAGGGCGACGTTCTGCTGGTCGAGGGTGACCAGCGCGTGAGCCAGGTGATCCGCTACCTGACGCAGAGCAGTTGGTCGCATTCCGCGCTGTACGTCGGCGACGAGCTGCTCAAGGGCAACCCGCAGCGAGCTGCCGAGCTACGTGCGCGTTTCGGCGACGAAGCACAATGTCTATTGATCGAAGCGGAGGTCGGCCAGGGCGTGTGCGCCGCTCCGTTGTCCAAATACCAGCGTCACAACATCCGGGTCTGTCGCGCGCAGGGATTGCATCGCGACGACGTCGACAACGTTCTCGCGCACGTAATCGGTCATCTCGGACGGCGTTACAACATCCGCCATTTCCTCGAGCTGGCACGGTTCTTCTTTCCGGTCAGCATCGTGCCGCAGCGCTGGCGCCGCGCGGCGCTGACCTTCGGAAGCTGCAACGGTCGCGCCGTCATCTGCTCGACGATGATCGCCGAGGCGTTCACGCGCATCGGCTACCCGATCGTGCCCGAGGTAACGCTGGCCCCGGACGGACCGGCGCCGGTGCGCGGTTGGCGACGCGTCGTGGCGCGCAGCACCGCGCGGCCGCAGGCCAAGTTCCGCCACCACGGCAGCGCGCTGGTGACCCCGCGCGATTTCGACTTGTCGCCATACTTCGAGGTAGTGAAGTTCAACCACCTCGGCGATCCGCGTCTCAACTATCGCGAGATCGTTTGGGACGACTCTCCGGCCCTTCCGCTGGTCGCAGCAGGGTCGAACGGCAATGGCGCGGCAACAGCGTCGAATAGTACAGTCGCGCTCCACGCCGTTCGCCCGCGCCTGCGCTTCGCCCTTGCGGGCGCGTGGGCACTGCTCGCCGGGGTCGCGCGCCGCTAGCGAGGATTGCGGACTCGGTCAGCGATTTTCAGTCGCTGCCGCAATCCTCACGCTACTTCTTCACGCCGCGCGGCGTGAGGTCGAGATCCGGGGGCGGCGCGTCGGGCAGCTTCCAACGGATGTACGGCTTGTCCTTGAGCTCGTGATACGCGTTCGCCATTTCGATGGCGGAGTGGAAGGCGTGCTCGAAGGCAGCGAAGTCCTTCTTCTCGATCGCGGCTTCGAGCGGCTTCCAGTTCTCCTCGATGAACTGGTTGAGCGCCTCCTCGTGCTTCGGCCGCATGAACGCGCCGAGCTCCATCAAGCCGCGGATCTCCTTGTATTGGAACTTCGCCATCGGCCAATTCTCCGCCTTGGCGGCGTAGAACAATTTCCATGTCCGGATGCCCACCTCGGGCATCAAACGAGCGAGGCCAGGCTGAATGGTCGCCATGTCCTCGATGGTCATGCTGTTCTTACCACTCCAAAACGTCAGCGCCTTGACCTTGGCCTCGAACTCTTCGTCGCTCACGATAATTCTCCCGCAGTGCTGGTGACCGGCCGGTTGGGGTGATCACGGGGTGGATTAAACGCTCGTTCGTCTAGCGACCTGGCGGCGCTCCGTCAACACGCTGCACGGGCCGGGGGACAGACCTCTTAGGCTCGCTGAGTCGCTGCCCCGCGCACCCGCGCACCCACACCCCCTTTGACTCGCGTCGTCACGGATTATAGTTAGGCGCGTCAGCAACCCACAAAAGGTCCCCACGCCGGGACCTTTTTTTGAACCCGTCCCTAACCGGCCGGTCAGAGGATACAGCGGATGGAAACTGTGCTCGCAACGGTCGATTTGCTGCAGCTGCCGATCCTGATCGGCTTGGTCGCTTCGGCCGTGTTCTACGTCATTGAGCTGTATTCCGCCCGCCAGTTCTTCGCCGCGCGGGCGGAGGCGGACGGTCGGTTTCGGCCGGGGGTCAGCGTACTCAAGCCATTGAAGGGCCTCGACATCGACCTGTACGCGAACCTGGCGACGCTGTGCCATCAGCGCTACGCCGCGCCAGTTCAGCTCATCCTCGGAGTCGCCGACCACGACGATCCGGCGATTGGCGTCGTCCGCCGACTCCAACGGGAGTTTCCGACCGTCGATATCCAGCTCGTCATCGACGAGCGCGTGTACGGCACCAACTACAAGGTCAGCAACCTGTACAACATGTACAGTGAAGCCAAGCACGAGGTCATCGTCCTAGCCGACAGCGATATCCGAGTCGGGCCGGACTATCTCGCGCGCGTGGTCGAGCCGCTCGAGGACGCCAAGGTTGGACTGGTCACGTGCGTGTACCGTGCGGTGAACACCGGCGGCGGCCCGACACTGGTCGAATCGCTGTTCGTGAATACCGATTTCGCCGCCTTGGTGATGTTGGCGCGCAAGGTGGAGAAGTCGAGCTATGCGTTCGGCGCCACCATCGCGATCCGGCGTGAGGTGCTCGACCAGATCGGCGGGTTCTTGCCGATCGCGAACTTACTCGCCGACGATTACGAGATCGGCTATCGCGTCGCGAAACACGGCTACCGCCTCGAGCTCAGCCCCGAAGTGGTCGACACCGTTCTCGCTGTACGCACGTGGCGGCGGCTGTTCGATCACCAGCTGCGCTGGGCACGCACCTACCGCGTCAATCGCCCCGGAGGATACTTCGGCAGCATCCTCACCCACGGGACGTTCTGGGCCGTGGCGAACCTGCTCTACAACGGCTTCGGCCCGTGGAGCTGTATCGCCAGCGGTGGCGTGATCGCGCTGCGCTACCTGGTTGCCGGCCGCATGGCGTGGACCCATCTCAAAACCGATCTGACCCTGTCGCAGTTTTTGCTGGTGGGGCCGAAGGACCTGTTCCTCACTCTGGTGTGGTTCGCGGCTTTCGCCGGCAATGACGTGGTGTGGAGCGGGCATCGCTTTCGCGTCCAGAAGACCGGTGAGATGGTCGACTTGACCGAGCCCGTTCAGCCGGTCGTCGCCGGCGGCGAGAGCCGCGCGGAAGTAACGCGACGCCGGGCTTGACGCCGCTCAGCGGTGGCTCGCCCCGCCGCTCCGGCGATCTGCGACACCAGCAGCCCGGCTGATTCGCCGATTCGCGCCGGCGCGAGCAATACTTCTCCACCCTGTGGTAGACAACCAGAGGGTGGGCTGAGGTCAGCGCCCGCCCGGAGGGACGATGGGCAACCGGCTTCGTGCGTGCAGCACCGTACTACTGGGAATGATCGGGATGGCGGTGCCGATCGCGATATGGCCGCACGCGGCCGCCAACGGCGATAGCGGCGCCGTCAGCGGTGGCCAGCCGCCGCTTGCCTGCGTCGGTGACTGCCGCAATGTCGGCGCCGTAACGATCGACAACCTGATCACCGGCGTGAGCATCGACCTCGGCCTCACGCCCGTCGCTGCGTGCCCTGCATTTGACCGCGACGCCGACGGCCAGGTCGCCGTCAGGGACTTGCCAGGTATGCAGTACTTTCTACCCGCGATCAGCCAGAGCATACACGTCATCAGTCCGCGCCCAGAGCTCTACACCAACCGGCCGGTCGACGGCGTGATCATGCGCGACTGGCTCGCCAGTGGCTTCAGCACGCCGGATGCAGTGACCGATCAGGTCGAGGAAGGGACGCTCGTTGCAGACTTCCCCGGTGTGATGCCCTTCCCGTGTTCGGTCGCACCAGCGGCCGTACGATAGACGCACGCTGCACACGTCAACGTGAACGGGCTTGCCTCGATCCGCCGCGGATGCCGTGCAGCAGCCGATGTGGCATGCGCTGTCGCCGCGACGGCTGGACTGCTGCTCGTTGGGCTGTCGGTGTTCTCCGCGCCGGCCGACGCGCAATCGTGCTGCGGAGACTGCGATGGCGACCAAAGCGTCGCCATCAACGAGCTCGTCACCGTCGTGACGAACGGCCTCACCGAGTGCCCCGCCGCAGGCTGTTGCGGGGACTGTAACGCCTCAGGCGAGGTGCGGATCAACGAAATGGTTACGAGCGTCCAAAACGCGCTCGACGATTGCGTGGTACTCAAGTTCTGTCCGATCAACTTGACAGCGACGCAATCCGTCGGCTGCACCTTTCGCGGCCGTTTCAACGGCGCCTGCGGGGGCCAGCTCGAGGCCCGTTTGGGTGCCGATCAGGGCCGCGTCGTGGTCGAACTGCGCATCACCGGCAGGATTCTCCAACAGCCGGAACGCGGGATTGGGTACGGCCCGCTCGATGCCATGTTCATCAAAGCAAACATGGCAACCCACACCGAGGCCTCGCTGGTCGGGTGGTTCACCACGCCGGACGAACGCGACCTGACGATGATGCGCGGACGGTTGTCGATCAGCGACGGGCGGCACCTGATCATCGAGCCGTACGTGTCCGAGATCACGTTCACATTGAGCGGCTGCCGCTTCAAGCGATTCGAGGCCACACTCACCGAGATCCGGTGACGGTACGGGCATCGCCCCCGCCAGGCAACCCGCGCTCACCCGCCGAGCAGCTTGCGCACTTCGGCGATCGCGCCCGTGTAGATGCCGCGCACGAGATCCTGCGCCTGCTCTTCGGTCACGCCGTCCGGCTCGAACCGGCCTTGCCAATCGACGCGACACTGCCCGGCACCGGTCTCGACGACGCGACACGTCGACACGTAGTCGCGAATCGGTATCGGGCTCTTGCCGATGATCGAGTAGGTCAACGCGCGCCCGGCATCGTCGTAGCCCTCGCAACGTTCCTGGATCGACATGCCGCCGGGCAGTCCGATGGTCCGCACGGCGCCGACGCCGGAACCCTCGACCTGACAGCTCTGCAGCATGGTACCGCCCCACTTCGCCACGCCGCCGAAATCACCCAGCAACTCCCACACTCTTGCCGCCGGTGCGTTCACCGCCTGACTGACCTTCACATCCGTCATGAGCCTCCCTCTCTGCGCGCCGCTGATACGCGTGCCGTGCCGCAGCCTAGCCGAAGCCCCCTGCCGACACGAGCTTGCGATGCGCGGATCCGCAAGGCGCCGCCTTGACTCAGCTGCAGGCCGAGCCCGAGAGTGCCCGGCTCGGAGGATCGAGACCGTATGGCGCACGATCCGATCACGGAAGTGGCTTGCGCAATCACGTCGCGACGTTCAAGAAATACCCGCCGAAGGTCATCGTCGGTCTGAGATCGGGAAAGGAGTGACCATGAAACTCGAAGGTGGATGCTACTGCGGCTCCGTGCGGTATCGCGCCGAGGGGGACGTGTTGTTCAAAGGCCAATGCCATTGCCGAGAATGCCAGTACATCTCCGGCGGCCATCCGAACGTCGTCATGGGGATGCCCGAGCCGGGCTTTACGTACACGCAGGGCTCGGCCAAGAAGTACCGGCGCAGCGACCTCGACAATGCGGTGACTCGCGAGTTCTGCGCGGATTGCGGCACCCATTTGCTGTCGCGAACGCCGGGCCTGCCCGGCGCCGTGCTGATCAAAGTCGGCACGCTCGACCAACCCGGCGTGTTCGACGGACCTCAGATGGTGATCTTCACGATCGACAAGCAGGGATTCCATCATGTCCCCGAGGGCGTGCCCGCGTTCGAACGCCTGCCGAGCTGAACGAGCCGTCGTGCCCGCTAGCGCGCCGCGTTGAGTATTTGGAGTGCGGCAGCTTGCTGCCGCTTTCGGGTGGGCGGGGTTGATGCGCCCTACTCCGCCATGTTTCACGAACACTACGCGAGCAACGCCGCGGCGAGGCTCGAGATGGCGACACCGCGACGTGCCTGCCGCACCGGGTGCCGATCGCAGCCGTTGGTGCAGTAGCCCAGCGAAATGCCGCTCTCCGGATCGCCCCATGCGAGCTGCCCGCCGGCGCCGTTGTGGCCGAACATCGAAGCCGAACCGGTGTGACCGAAGCCCCGATAGGTGCGATCCGCGTCGCCGGCGACGATCACCCCCAGGGCTCGATTCGCCCGCTTTCCGAAGATCGGGTCGGTGAGCTCGCCGCTGCGGACCCGTGTCGCCATCGCCACGGTCTCGGGCTTCCACACTTGCGTCCCGTCGTGGGCGCGTCCGCCCGCCAGCAGCGCCTGATAGAAGAGCGCCAGATCGCCGGCCGTCATGGTGCCGCCGCCGCCCGGGACGCCGACTTCACGCACCGCAGGTTGGTTGAAGTTCTGCAGAGCATCCTCGGTTACCTCGCCGGGCGGAATGATCGGGAAGCCGATCGCGCGCAGCTCGTCCTCGGTCGGCAACGTTCCGACATGCGTGATATCCGCCAGCCGATGGTGTTGCCGGCGCGGTAGCCCCACCCACAGATCGGACAGACCGAGCGGCTGGGCGATGCGGGTGCGCACGAACTCGCCGAACTCGATTCCGGCGCAGCGCTCGATGAGCTCGGCGATCACCCACATGCTGGACGTCGGGTGATACTCGAAGCGCGTACCGGGCGGCCAGTTGAGCCGCCAGCGCCGAAAGCGCTGCATGCGTGCCTCGCGATCGTTCCACTCGAGCAGCGGGAACGGCGCATACGGAAATCCGCAGGTGTGGGTGAAGAGCTGCTCGACGGTGACCACATCCTTGCCGTTGGCGCCGAACTCCGGGATGAGGTCGGCGACGCGCGCGTCGAGACGCAGCAGACCGTCCTGAATGAGCAGCCACGCGGCGGCCGACGTGATTGCCTTGGTGGCGGAAAACACGACGTAGAGCGTGTCGTTGGTCGCCGCGCTCTCGCGTCCTTCATGCATCACGCGACCGAAGCTGCGCATCGCGGCGATCTTACCGTGACGCGCTACGGCAATTTGCGCCGACGGTAACAGGCCCTCGCGCACCTCTTTCTCGGCCCGCGTAAACAGCGCGTCGAGCTTGGACGGATCGATGCCGAGCGCTTGCGGCGAATCGGCGAAGAAGTGGGTCGCTGGCATGGGGTCCTCCCCGCGCCGCAGCCTACCCGAAGCGAGGTTGGTGCCGCCAGGACGCCAGCGCTGCGCGACCACACGAGCGCACCAAGAGGGTCGACTCTTGGTGCGCTCGGCGGGAACGCTTGCGTGTGTCGCCGCTACTTGTTCACGCGCTAGAAATTCTTCGTTGACGACTGGCTGACCGCCGCGCACTCGGCAGCAGTGTTGAAGATCGTGCACGAGTTTTGTCTGGCGGCGTTGCAGTTGTCGGGGCTGCCGGC
>Ga0163162_10006931_pt1 | contig 10986 bp, 7 predicted proteins | sample S55metaG_FD_115310 | JGI IMG/M metagenome (GOLD analysis project Ga0163162, IMG submission 115310) | Switchgrass rhizosphere microbial communities from Kellogg Biological Station, Michigan, USA - S5-5 metaG | ecosystem: Host-associated > Plants > Roots > Rhizosphere > Soil | place: USA: Michigan...
CCGTGGTGTTCGCGCTGGGCAACCCCCTAGCGGCGATCATCATGTTTGCCGCGATCTTCCTGGGCTCCATGTACGGCGGGTCGACGACTTCGATCCTGCTCAGCACGCCGGGAGAGTCCTCGTCAGTGGTGAGCGTCATGGATGGCTATCGAATGACGAAGGCGGGGCGCGGTGGCGCCGCGCTGCTCACCTCGGCAGTCGGCTCGTTCGTCGCCGGTGTGCTCTCGACCTTCGCTCTGGCGCTCGTCGCGAAACCGCTCGTCAAGTTCGCGTTGACCTTCGGACCGGCCGAGTACTTCGCATTCGCGGTCCTGGCTTTGGCCACAACCAGCATGCTGGGTGGCAGACCGCTCAAGGCGGCATTCTCCGCCCTGCTGGGCCTCGCCGTCGGTACCGTTGGAATCCACGCGGTGAGCGGCACCAATCGGTTCACCTTCGGAATCCTGGCCATCTACAACGGTATTGACTTCGAACTGGTCACGATTGGGCTGTTTGCGATCGTCGAGGTGTTGTTCGTAGTCGGAACGCTTCGCTACGCAACAACACCGCGCGTGACCGGCACAATGGGCAAGCTGTACATGACGAAAGAGGAGTGGCGCCGCTCAATCCCATCGTGGCTGCGCGGGTCAGTGCTCGGCTTCTTCGTCGGCCTCCTGCCCGGAGCCGGAGCGACCGTGGCGTCGTATCTGTCGTACGGCGTCGAGCGCAACGTCTCCAAGACACCCGAGAAGTTCGGACGAGGCAAGGGCATGATCGAGGGTCTGGCTGGACCCGAGGCTGCCAACAACGCGGCGTCCCAGGGCGCGCTCGTTCCGCTTCTCACGCTCGGCATTCCGCCGACTGCCGCCACCGCGGTCATGCTGGGGGCGCTGCAAGGGTTCGGCGTCACCACCGGCCCGCTCATGTTGCGCGACAACGCCAATTTCGTCTGGGCCATCGTCGCGAGCCTTCTGGTGGGCAACGTATTGCTGTTGTTGCTCAACGTCCCGCTGATCCGGGTGTGGGTGAAGCTGCTCAGCGTACCGACCGCCCTCCTGTCTCCGATGATCCTGGTGATTTCCACGGTCGGAGTGTTCAGCTTGTCCCGCAACACCACTGACCTCGTCTTGATGTTGATCTTCGGCGCGCTCGGGCTGCTGTTGCGGGTTTGCGATGTGCCGCTGGCGCCCGCGGTGCTGGGACTTGTGCTCGGCCCGCTGATGGAGGAGCAGTGGGGACGTGGTCTCACGGCATCCCGCGGTCACTGGTCGATCTTCGTGTCGAGCCCGACCGCGATCGTGATTCTGATCCTGGCGGCGCTGGCGTTCACATTCCCTGCCCTGGTGAAGGTGTCCCACCGCGTCAAGGCTGCGACCAGCAAGCCAGAGAAAGAGGTTGTGCACCAGTGACACCCGTGACGGCGCCGCGAACAGGCGCGCAGGTGCTGGTCGACCAGCTCGCATTGAACGGCGTCGACACGATCTTTGCGGTCGCCGGAGAGAGCTACCTCGCAGTGACTGATGCGTTGTACGACCACCAACAGATCCGGCTCTACTCCTGCAGGCAGGAAGGCGGCGCCGCCTTCATGGCAGAGGCTACTGGCAAGCTCACCGGCCGCGCCGGCATCTGCCTGGTTACCCGCGGGCCGGGTGCAACTAACGCGAGCATCGGTGTGCACACCGCGTTCCAAGACTCCACACCGATGATCCTGCTCGTGGGCCAGGTCGCTCGTCCTGCGATGGGACGTGAAGGTTTTCAAGAACTGGATTACGTACAGGTTTTCAGCGGCCTGGCGAAGTGGGTGGTGCAGATCGACGATGCCGCCCGCATTCCCGAGATCGTGCACCGCGCGTTCAGCACCGCGATCTCAGGTAGGCCCGGCCCCGTCGTGATCGCCCTCCCAGAGGACATGCTCGAAGACATGGTCACGGTCCCCGACGCGAAAGCCGCTGAACCACAACAGGCTCACGCTTCAACGGCGCAGCTCACCCGCCTAGCCGAGATGCTGGCTGAGGCCGAGCGGCCATTGCTGATCGCAGGGGGCAGCTGTTGGGATCAGGGCGCGGCACAGAGCCTGCTGCAGTTCGCCGAGCGCTGGCGTATTCCCGCGATGACGACCTTCCGCCGCCAAGATCTGGTCGACAACAGGTCATCAGCGTTCGCAGGCGCACTCGGGCCCGGCCTGGGCGCCCACCTGAAGGCACGAGTCCGCAACGCCGACCTGGTGGTCTCGCTCGGCGGCCGGTTGGGTGAGATGACGACCGCCGGATACACCCTGTTTGGCGTACCCGATCCCGGTGTCCGGCTTGTGTACGTGCACGCCTCGGCCGACGAACTCGGTCGCGTCTACGAGGCGGAACTTTCGATCAACGCCGACCCGCGCACCCTCGTGCCCCGGCTGCTGGAACTCGAACCCCCCACCGAGCCAAGTTGGATCGAATGGTACGAGGACTCCCGCCGCAACTACTTGAAGCTGTCCGAGCCTTCGGGGGAATCGGCTGGCCTGGACTTGGCCAAGATCGTACGGACGGTGTCCGATACCGTGCCCGCCGATACCGTAATTAGCAACGGCGCAGGCAATTACACTGCATGGCTACACCGGTTTCACCGCCACGCGCAGCACCCCACGCAGCTCGGTCCGACAAACGGGGCGATGGGCTATGGCCTGCCCGCCGCGATCGCCGCGGCTGCGCACAACCGCGACCGGCTGGCCGTCGCCTATGCCGGTGACGGCTGCATGCTGATGAACGGGCAGGAACTCGCGACGGTTGTCCGCTATGACCTGCCGGTCATCGTCATCGTGGTCAATAACGGCCACCTCGGCACCATCCGGATGCATCAGGAAATGCGTTATCCCGGCCGCGTGATCAACACCGGTCTGACCAATCCCGATTTCGTCACCTACGCCGAGTCCTTCGGGCTGTGGGCCGAACGAGTCACCGAAACCGACCAGTTCGCAGCGGCATTCGAACGCGCCCGCTCCTGTGGCCGCCCCGCGCTGCTCGAATTGATCACCGACCCTGAGCAATCGACACCTGATGCTCGACTGTCCGCTGTGCGCCAAACCGCGCAAGAAAGGAACGTTCGATGAAGTACGCCCGCGTCGCGGTCGATGGAATACCCCGATGGGGCATCGTGCATGGCGACAAGGTCCAGTTGGTGGACGGAAACCCTTACGACAGCGTGCAGCCGACAGAGACCCTGCATGCGTTGGCCGACGTGCGCCTGCTCGCGCCGGTAACACCGTCGAAGATCTTTTGCCTGGGCAAGAACTACCAAGACCATCGCGCCGAGATGGGCTACGAGCACGACGGCGCCCCTTCCGTCTTCATGAAGGGTTCCACCACCGTCATCGGGCCCGGCGACGACATCGTGCTGCCGCCGTTGAGCCTGAGCACACACGTCGAACACGAGGCGGAGCTTGCGATCGTCATCGGCAAACCGGCCCGGTTCGTCAGCGCTGACGATGCCCTCGACTACATCCTCGGTTATACATGTGCCAACGACGTCAGTGCCCGCGATCTCCAGCGCGGCGACCCGCATCCCACGCGCGGAAAAGGATTCGACACTTTCTGCCCGGTCGGCCCATGGATCGAGACCGACCTCGACCTCATCGGCGGGGTTCGGTTGCGCTGCAGCGTGAACGGAACGCTGCGACAGGACGGGTCGACAGCAGACATGACCTACGGAGTCCCGTTCCTGATCGAGTATCTGACCGGCTTCGCGACCCTACTTCCCGGCGACCTAGTGATCACGGGTTCACCGGGCGGAACCGCACCGTTGAAGCCTGGCGACCAGATCGACATCGAAATCGACGGCATCGGCACGCTCACCAACGGCGTCGTCGGCGCCGATCGACCCTAATACGACAACAAACAAAGCCCAACAATGAAGGGAGGGCACCCATGCCCACCGTGTCCGAATCAACCCTGCGGGACTTGCTCGTTCGCATCTACACCGCCAAAGGCACCCCGGCTGAGGAAGCCGAGATCGTCGCCCGTCACCAAGTCGAGGCCAACCTGGTTGGACACGAGTCTCACGGAGCGATCCGCACCCGCAAGTACGTCGAACTCATCGATAAGGGACACATCGTTCCCGGGGCACCCTACGAAGTCGAAAAGTCCGGCCCGACTTCGACAGTGGTGAACGGCAACTGGGGTTTCGGATTCGTCGTCACCGAACGCGCCATGACTGAGACCATCGCTAAGGCCAAGGACTCGGGAGTCGCGATGGCGGCGATACGCCACCAAGGCCACGTCGGCCGACTCGGCGCCTACGCCGCGATGGCAGCCAAGCAAGGGATGATCGCGATGATCATGGCCGACTCGGGACTCGGGCCGAAGTTCGTCACACCGTTCGGCGGTCGAGAATCACGCCTCGGCACCAACCCGATCTGCTTCGCGGCTCCCGCGGGTGCACAGGGTCCAGTGGTTCTCGACATGGCGACCTCCGCCGTGGCGGCCGGCAAGATTCACGTGGCCCGCGACCGCGGGGTGGAGATCCCAAAGGGCTGGATCCTCGACAAGAACGGCAAATCGAGCACCGATCCGCTCGATTACTATGACGGCGGCACGATCCTGCCCGTCGGTGGAGACCAGGGACACAAGGGATACGGCTTGTCATTCATCGTCGAGATGTTCTGCGGCCTACTGACCGGTCTCGGATTCGGCATCGACCCACTGGGTCGGCACAACGACGGCATCTTCTTGTCGGTGTTCGACATCGAGCGCTTGCAGGATCGGGGGCGGTTCGAGGACATGATGGGCGAGTTCATCGCGTATCTGAAGGACACCCCGCTGGCCGAGGGATTCGACGAGATCCTGTTCCCGGGCGAGATCGAAATGCGACTGGGCGCCCAGCGGCGCGAAGCAGGCGTCGAGATCACCGCGAACACATGGGCCGACTTGCTAGCCCTGACAGAGGAAGTCGTCACCGCAGATGCCTGATCGTCCAGTAGTTTTCGTCACTGAGCCCATCGACGAGCATGCGCTCACGATGCTCGCCAAGCACGCCAACGTCGTACGTGGATACGGGCCGGACGCACAAACGTTGTCCGATCACCAAGAACGCATAGATGTGCTGCTCGTGCGTGCCGACAAGCTCGACGCCTCCGTATTCGCCAGCGCCTCACGCCTGCGTTTCGTCCAGCGCGTCGGCATCGGCGTCGACGGCATCGATTTGACCGCCGCGGCGGCAGCAGGCGTTCCCGTCTACAACACCGCCGGCGGAAACGTGCACACCGTCGCCGAGATGACCATCGCCCTGGCACTCGCCGTCGCACGGCAGATCCCGCGGTGGGACGCCACGGTGCGCGCCGGCAATTTTGCCACCCGCAACCAAGATCCCGGACGGGAACTATACGGAAAGCGTTGGGGAATAATTGGTTTGGGCGCGATCGGCCAGAGGGTTGCCCGCATCGCACACCATGGCCTCGGAATGAGCGTTGCCGGCTACCATCCCTCTCACGACGGGCGATGGATCATAGAGCGCGGCGCCGAGCCGACGCCCCGGCTACTCGACCTCATGGCCGAGTGCGACGTCATCAGCCTGCACGTACCCTGCACGGACACGAGCCGAGGAATGATCGGCAGCGCTGAACTGGCCGCGATGCACAACGACGCGATCCTGGTCAACGTGTCGCGCGGCGGCGTCGTCGATGAGCAAGCACTCTTCGATGCTCTGAGTGCCGACTTGATTGGCGGCGCAGCCGTCGACGTGTTCGCTACCGAGCCTCCCCCGGCCAACCACCCATTCTTCACCTTGCCGAACGTCGTTCTCTCAGCGCACCGCGCCGGGCGGACCCGGGAAGCAACAGAGCTGCAAGGCGAGCAGGCGGTGCGCAAGGTGCTGGAGCTGCTGCAGAACCCGTCGACCAACGGCGCAGTGAACGAGGCGATGCTGTCGCGTGCGGGATGACCCCTTGACTCACACTGATCCGCTACGCGAGGTAATCCGGGCACTGTCGGCGGCCGCGGCGTAGTCGCATTTACAGTCGCGGAGGTCCGTCCGCTTCACGCCTATTGCGCGACACCATTGCCGAATGACCAGTTCTCCTTCGCCACTTCGGTGAGGCTGACGAAGACGTCCTCAGAGCGGATCTGCGCGAAGGCCTTGAGCCGTTCTGCCAACGCCGCATAGAACTGCTTCTTCAACTCGACGCTTCGTCCGGCGTTGAGAGTGATGTCGATGATGAATGCCTGGTCGGAACGGTCGATGTCGAGGTAGGTCGGATCGATCAGCAAATTGCCGGAACTATGGGCCGTGACGATCTGGAATCTGTCATGTTCTGGGACGTTGAGGACTTCGACCATCGACTCATAGACGATGGCGGCAATCGCGGTCCGCCGGGTTGGTTCTACGGATTCAGGTACGTCGATGCGAACGAGAGGCATTGCGGGAGTTCCTTTCTCAGCGCTTCATGAGTGCGCGAGGCAGTTCGGGCAGGACCGTGCGTGGAGACGATTCCGCGTTCACGCCGGGGGATGATGTTGTTGACTCCCCACGATGCTCAGTCAACCTGGTCAATCGGGCGGCTCGCAACCGCATACCACGCGCCCATCGGTCCGCGAGGAACTAGCCCCGAAACAGAACTGACGCGCAGTTCTAGTCGTGGGCTGACACCGAGTCGCTTCCGACCGGCTCGGGAGTCTATTGTCAGCGACGCCCACGAATCACGAGCGCCGCTATCACGACAGCGGCTAGCGCGGCCGCGGCGGCAATCGGAATCGCCGGATGTGCCCGGCCGCGACGAGAAGCAGCGCCGCAGTGATCAGCGCCGCCGCCCATACCGGCAACACCAGCGCCAGCGCAGCGATGACGGCGGCCAACGCGAACAGCGAGAGCACACCCGCAGTGCCGATCAATCCCCCGCCGATGCCGGCGTGATTGGCTGACTGCTGGAACTCCTTTTGCGCCAAGCGCATCTCGTCCCGAACCAGCCGGGACGTCTGTGTCGACAAGTCACTCAGCAATTGCGCCATCGATCGGTCGTCGGCTTTGGCCCCGGATCTCGGGTGCTGGTCATCGGGGCCTCCTCCGTGACGGCTCGGGTCTTGCGGAGGCGATGCCCGGCCGATGCGGCCCTTAAACATCTTTCGCAGCGTTACCGACGCCGATCGATCCTCTGCTAGCAATGCAGCGGCCAACGGCGCTCACAGCCGTCAGGTCATTGACCTACGAGACTGCCGATGCCCAACGACATCTCCTTGGGCTACCGCCCCGGATCGGTCTCGATGTCCCGGGGCTGTTCCCCTCGCTCTCGATTTATTCGCCGGCGTCGCTGTCGCCGCCACCGGCGTCGTTGTCGTTGTTGTCGTTGCCAGCCTTGTTGCCGCCTACAGGCTTCTTGGCGCCGTCGCTGGCCTTCGTGACGACCTTCTTGTCGTTGTTGTCGCTGTCGGCCGCGTCGCCGCCGACTGGCTTCTTGGCGCTGTCGCTGACCTTCGTCTCGACATTGTTGATCTCACTACCTGCGTTAGTGGCCGCGCCCCGCACCGGTGTCTTGCGCGTGGTACTGGGCGTGGATGTGGTGGCGGCTGACCCGGATTGTGGCGTGGCCGCAGTTGCGCCGTCTTTGTCGGTTGTCGCAACGGTGTTGCTGCCATTCCCGACAACTGACGTCACTTTCTCTACAGTGTCGTTGACGCGATCTCGAGCGGCGGCAAGTTCCCGGCCAACCGTGCGCTGGGTCGCCTCCAAGTCCTCCTGCGTGACTGGCTGCTGCTCCGGCAGCTGCGACTCGACGGTTTTGAAGAATTGCGACACCCCGTTGCCGAGGTCGCGACTGCCGTTCGTGATCGTGGTGCCAAGCGCCGTAAGCGCCTTTTCAAGCTCCTGATCCTGTTCAGCTGTCAGGTCGAGGTTGAGTGCCTGCACGAGTTGCTCTTTCGTTCTGGTCAGCACATCGCTCAGCTCATTCCCAAAGCCCATGCCCAGGGCCGCAATCAGATCACCGGGCACCAGAGCCGCTTGGGCACGGTTCAGCGTCGGGGTACCGAACAACGTCGGCTCGCCGAACTTGTCCAGCGTCCGGGTATACGTCCCGTCCTCGTTCCGCACGACATCGGTATAGCCGAGGTTGACGAGCATCTTCAACGCCGGCTCGATCGCATCTGCGAACGGAGTGTTGATGTCGGGATTGCCTGTGGCCAAACCGATTGCCTGCGCCGCCGACCGAAGTGGGGCCAGCAAAGGCAGATCATCGACAGGGAGCGTGTAGTAGATCGTGCCGTCCGGCCCGATGTATCCGCCTCCGCCGAGATCCTGGAAGTCGACCCCCGTCAGCAGGTTGGTCAGGAAGATCGACGATGCCACAGAATTGGCCCATGCGATCGGGTTCGCGGTCGCCGGGGCGTCAGACATCAGATCGTATTGCCACCCGACGTCCGCCTTGAGGGTCACAACGATCGGCTTGCCGTCGGCCGAGTTAATCACGGCCTGTAGGTTGCCCAGCTCATCGAAGCTGATGCCGTCGGCATTACCGGTGAGCAGCTTAGTGATCAGCCCCGGATCGACGCCCGGCGGCAGTACATCCTGACGCTCGGGCGTCACCGGGTTGACGCCGGTGAGTTCCTCATAAAGTGGAGCGAAGCGAGCGTACAAGCCGCCGTTCACACGACCCGGGTTGCGGACAAGAACCAACGAAAGCAGGGTCACGTCGATGACACCGCCATCTTGAACGGATTCCCACCCGACCGGCGGAGCATCGGGGTACACGACGTCGCCCGGCAGCGGTACGTCCAAAGGATTGTTGGTGGTGTACGTCTGGCCGCCCACAGTCACCGTGCCGTCACCGAAGACGATCTTGATCTTTCGCGGTCCGGTCTCAGGGTCGCCGACGGCGAACGGGTTATAACCCTCGGGTGTGTTGCCCTTCGCGCTGTCGATAAAGGCTTGGTAGGCCTGGCCTACTGCGATCGCCCCATCGCCATAGGCGATCAGATTGACGTTCGTCAGATACGCGGTCCAGTTCAGGACCGGCGCCAAAGCGCTGAGGTCCCCGTGCTCAATCGCATAGGCGAGGTAGGCGAGCTGGCCCGCCGTCGGCAGGTCGGCTACGTCATCCGGCGACGCGACCCATTGGCCCGAAGTCGTAGTAGACCAGTAACCGTCTGTGACCCAACCGAATTCAGGGATCTCCTGGCTAAACTCTATAGTCTGCGGAATGTTCGCAACGGCCGCCAGCGCAGCGGCGAGCGCAATCTGTGTCGCTTCAGCAGTCGCCACCCCAGGCGCTTGGGCGTCTGCCACGGCCTTTGCCTCGGCTGTCGCCTTCGTCGCGGCCAGCGTTCGGCACGCATTCCCGAGGAAGCCCCCGCCACAGCCACTGGACAATCGCGCATACGCTTCGTTGTAGGCGGCTTGCGCAATCCGGGCGTAGACGACGGCGTAAGCGACGTTGTAGTTGTACGCGAGACTGTATGCCGCGTCGTAAGCGGGTTGATATAGCGGATTCGCCCCGGTGTACGTCGCTGTATGTGAGCCGGTTTGGCCGTACTCGCCCGGCGTGTAGAACTGGTCCTGGCTGGGATTCGTCGGGTCGAACGGATTGACCGGCGTGTACCACTTCACCCACGTCGGCTTCAGATCTACGTCGCCGATCCCCCAGGCGACGAGTGGATCGTGGTCCTTGGCGGCGACGATCGCGTTGTTGATAGCGACCGAATCGGACGGCAGGGTGGATCCTTCGCCAATCGGAAGCCAGCCAGGGAAACCTACGAAGTACGTCTGTGAGGACACGGCGTTCGCGATCGTCGGCGTCAGGCCAACGGCGATAGCCGTTGCCGAGATCGCACCCGCTAGTGCGACCTTCTTTGCCATCGCCCGGTCGAGGCGCCGCCGGCGCGATCGCGCACTTTCAGATTTCACCGCAGGTTTGCCCATGTCAGGCCGGTCCCTCCCAGTTGATTCACAGATTTCGCAGAGAACGTTAACACCGGTCTTTGACTTTGCAGCAAAACTTCGATCGTTGCTCTTGCTAAAATTTTCGTTCGCAAAAATCGACTCGCTCAAGCCTAGTTTCAGTTGCTGATTGCGTTGCGAACGTGGCTGTCTCGCTGGCGTGACGACCACTTGAGTGGCGGTTTTGCTGAATCTCAACATGAGCGTCAATCTTTGCTCGCCGGAATCTGCGCTCGCGATAATTCTTTGCGTGCGGTGGAGCACTTCTTGCCTCGTGAACTGGTCGAATCAAGCCGGAGCACGACTACAAGTAGACCCATCGTCCGGTGAAGCCGATCGTCTTCGTTGCGTGGTGAGAGTTTGCGACGTTGCTCTGGCGTCGAATGCCCCTCTGCGCCAGCGGTTCAGAGATCGCCATCATGGTCCTTGGCTGACTTCGGATCGCGCACAGCAAAAATTGTGCGTGTCATTTCCTATCCGCGGAACGAAAGGGCGTGTGGTACCGCGTGACTTCCGTCCGTCACGTAAGATGCTGTATGCCAGATCGTCACCTTCTCGCAAGCCAGCCGCCCAACACTCTCGCGTCCTGTCGCCCTCATGAGCCTTGTTGGCCAGCAGGGGATTTGACGGTATGTGGATAGCTAGCGCTTCACGAGGAGGCGCGAGGTCCGCGGTACGCGCGGGCACACTGCGGGAGGATCCGCTCGCAGGCGACCACCCAGCCACATCCTGCTGCAACGCAACCCCGTTGCCAGCACAGCAACCATCGAACTGGGCGAGAATCTTGGAGCCAGTCCCAAATACTCATAACCGAGGTGCAATACTTGAGGGGTGTGCTACGCATGGCGCCTTTGAGACGAATGAGGTCTGCGGCCGTTCGTAAGCGCGACACAGGAGTTAGCTAGCGCGGTTTGTCCGCAAGCATCAGCTCGTCCACGCCGATAAGAAGGCCCCAACCCGACCGCCGGCCAGCTACCTAGTCTATCTGACCACCACCTTCAAAGGGCCCCACTGGACTCGAACGCAAATAGCTGGAGCAACGAAAATCACACCCTGTAGGAAGATTTCCGCTGCATTGCCAGTACGGTTGCGGTGCGACTGCGGTCG
>Ga0163162_10006932_pt1 | contig 10986 bp, 8 predicted proteins | sample S55metaG_FD_115310 | JGI IMG/M metagenome (GOLD analysis project Ga0163162, IMG submission 115310) | Switchgrass rhizosphere microbial communities from Kellogg Biological Station, Michigan, USA - S5-5 metaG | ecosystem: Host-associated > Plants > Roots > Rhizosphere > Soil | place: USA: Michigan...
GGTTGGGTTGCACCAATTCGGCCCATGTGGGCTTGTCTTGGTAGGCTGCGTAAAAGATGTGTGTAACATCAGTTAAAATACTGAGTTTTTGCTTATAGTCGTTTTCATCCAGCAGATCCACTGCTATGTAGCGGATATCCCTTTTGTTTGATCCGCCGCGGCGGGATAATGCTATAATGTTCCAATCATTAAGTTTTTCAAGATGATTTACCAAATTAGTACCTATAACGCCATTAGCGCCAACAACGAGTGCCGTATTCCTTTCAGTTTTCATTTTTTGTGTTTTGATAACAGATATTTGTTGATCAAAATTGGGTAAAAGCTGTATGTCGATACTGTAGTTATCTGTGATAATATGGTATATTTCCGCTATGGAACGTTACCGGCAATTTGAACCTGTGCTGATCTCTGATTTTGAGACGGAAAAATGGCCCCATCCCGAACATAATCATAACCATTATGAATTGATCTATATCAAAAAAGGGACAGGTGAGCATATAATAAACGGGTTAACTGTTAGTTACCAAGCCGGTGACGTGTTTTTACTGGGGCCGGAAGAATCTCATTATTTTGAGATAGACGAGCCCACGCGATTTATCTACCTGAAGTTTACCGATCTGTATATTCACCAAGCAGGCGACAAGACCAGCAATGGCGTCCAAAATCTTGAATACCTCATCAAAAGCAGGGAAACTCATTTATCGGGCTTTGCATTGAATAACGCCGACAGGTACACTGTAGAAATGATCTTCAATGTAATAGTTTCGTTAAAGCATGATATGTTTTTAAATGAGCAGCTTATTTGGATGCAGATCATTGCGTTATCGGCTGTTTTGCAAAGAAATATGCCTGAGTTAAAGAAGCCTGCTAACGGCAGTAAAGATATGCAGGCCATCTTTTGTTATATCCATAAACACATTTACGAACCCAGGCTGCTTAAATTACCGGTGATGGCTGCCAACTTTAATGTTGGCGGCGAATATATGGGGCCTTATTTTAAAAGGAATGCCGGTGTTACCCTACGCGATTATATCCGGGATTATCGCAATGAATTAATTAAACAACGAATAGCCAGTGGTAGGTATAATCTTAAACAAATAGCCGCTGAGTTTGGATTAACAGACGGAAGTTACTTAAGTAAAATTGTTCGTAAGGCTTTGTAAATCTGGTTAATGTAGATCAAATTCTTAATTTTATTTGGACTGATTCTAAATAAGTTGTTTCTTTGCGCCAAATCCTGTTAGCAATGAACATCAACGTACCCCCCTGACGATTCCTATAAACAAAAAATCCCGATGCTCCGTCGCCAAACTTTACATCGGGTTAATGTTAACCGATCCTTTTAATCCATTAATCATTTCACTCAAATTTATGAAATCTGTTTTACTCTGCAGTAAACGGTCAAACTTTACTTCACTATTATTTCAACATTTTTACTTTCTCTTAATTATCCTTTCTTTTTCAGCTTTCACAGCTAAGGCCGATGATGGTGCCACCGGTAGCATAAAAGGCAAAGTTACCACTGCCGATGGCCAGCCTGCCGTTGGCATTACCGTCGCGTTAAAAAACACAACTTATGGCTCCCTTACCGATGCTGACGGCCGTTATGTTATCGCTAAGATCAAACCCGGCAGCTACGTTATCCGCGTATCTGCTGTAGGCCTTGCACCCGAAGAAAAATCGATAACCGTAGCTTCCGGTAGCACTCAAAGTCTTGATTTTATGCTGAAGGAAAATGCCAGTATATTGAAAGAGGTGGCTATTACAGGGGCTAAAAGCCGTTATAAGGCCGATGTACCATCCAATTCAATGCGCCTTAATGAGCCCTTGCTGGAAGCGCCACAAAATATCCAGGTAATTACCTCACAAACCCTTTCCGATCAGCAGGTGATCTCCATGGGCGATGGTGTTATTCGCAATGTGAGCGGTGCTACCCGTCTCGAACACTGGGGCGATCTGTATACCCGTGTAAATATGCGCGGCAGCCGTGCAGCTGCATTCCGCAATGGGATGAACGTAACCTCAAACTGGGGTCCGCTTAGCGAAGATATGAGCTTTGTTGACCGGATTGAGTTTGTAAAAGGCCCGGCCGGCTTTATGATGAGTAACGGCGAACCAAGCGGTATTTACAACGTGGTTACCAAAAAGCCTACCGGTAGGGATTTTAACGGCGAGGCCACCATGACCATGGGCAGCTATGACCTGTACCGCGCCACTTTGGATCTGGATGGCAAAGCCACTAAATCGGGCAGCCTTTCATATCGCTTGAACCTGATGGATCAAACAAAAAACTCGTTCCGTAACTATGAGTTTAACGACCGTTTTAGCATAGCCCCGGTACTTACCTGGAAAGTTGATGATAAAACCTCCCTTACTTTTGAATACACCTATCAGCATGCCAAATTATCAAACCTTGGTTCATACTATGTATTTGCAACCCAGGGTTACGCAGTAAAACCTCGCGATTTTACCATAACCGAGCCGGGCATAGCACCTACTTATGTAAAAGATAACAGTGCCTTTATTTATCTCAACCACCAGATAGATGAGCACTGGAAACTAACCGGGCAGCTGGGTTATTTCAATTACCAGCAGCAGGGTAGCTCGGGCTGGGTGAATAGCGTAAAAGCTAATGGCGATCTGATCAGGAGCATATCCATCTGGGATGCATCAAACGTGATGAAATTTGGCCAGGTATTTTTGAATGGCGATGTGCAAACAGGTGCGGTACGTCACCGGATATTGGGCGGGCTTGACCTCGGTAACAAACAATACATTGCCGATTGGGGACAAGGCGGCGCTATTGACAGCGAAGCTAAACCATTTAACATCAACAACCCGGTTTATAATCAACCTGCTTTGGGGCTACCTGTATTTGACAGATCGAAACCCTTGGCACAACGCGGTGCGGGCAATCTTTCAAGCCAGTCATACACCGGTGTATACGGACAGGACGAACTGGGCTTTTTCGATAATGTATTGCGTGTAACCCTTGCTGGTCGTTATACTTATGTAAAAGAGATCAATTACCTTGCCGGTCGTAATCAGAAAAAATTTACCCCACGTTTTGGTGTAAGTGTAAATATCGACAGACAAACATCTGTTTACGGCTTGTTTGACCAATCATTTGTGCCGCAAAGCGCCCTGATCCGTGATGGTAGTTTGCCAAAACCTATTACCGGCAACAACCTGGAAGCCGGTATTAAACGTGATTGGTTTGATGGCAGCTGGAGCACAACCTTATCAGCCTATCGTATCCTTAAAAACAACACCCTGACCGCCGATCCTGATAACAAAGGCTCAGAAGGTTTTGTGATAGATGTGGGCCAAACCAAAACCCAGGGTATTGAATTTGACACCCGCGGACAGATCTTCAGCGGCCTTTCATTAGTAGCCAACTATGCCTATACCGATTCAAAGATCTCCAAAACCGGTGGCGCTGCCAACCTGCCTGCTACGGCTGTTGTTGGTGCAAAAGTGCCTGGCTACGCCAAGCATAATATCAATGCTTCATTAACTTATACCATACAAAGCGGTTCCCTTAAAAACAGCGGAATTTATGCCGGTGCAACCTACCAGGGCGATCGCACCACCTGGACATGGAACGCCAGCAGCGGCCAATTGCAGCTACCGAATTATTACAAATTTGATGGCGGCGTGTTTTGGGGTAAAGACCACATCAAGATAAGCGCTAACGTGTACAACCTGCTTGATAAGTACCTGTACAGCGGTGCCGCCTATGCCACTTATTATTACTGGCAGGCAGAAGCCGGGCGCAACTATCGCCTTGGCATCAGCTATCGTTTCTAAAAAACAATTTATCCACTTGCAGGCCGGGATCCCGGCTTGCCTTTTTTAGTTCAATATGCTTAAAACTGCTACTCCGGCCCGTGCCGTTAAACCAAAAAAGAAAGGCGATTTGCTGTTTAAAAGGATCTCCGCGTGGCTGCATTTGTGGCTGGGGCTTTTTTCGGGGATTATTGTGGTGATTGTAAGTATTACAGGCGCTATTTATGTTTTCGAAAAAGAGATCCGCAGTGTAACCGAACCATGGACGCATGTACAGCCGCAAGATCAAAAAATGCTGCCGCCATCTGCATTAACGGATCTCGCTGTTAAAGCCGTACCGGGGATGAAGCCTACAGCACTAAACTACGGTTTGCCCGATCAGTCGGCAGCTGCGGTGTCTTACAGTCGTAAAACGGGCTTGCTTATAACTGTTTTTATGGATCCCTATAACGGGCGTATCCTGAAAAAAACAACCACCGACTTTGTAGGCAACAAAGGTGAATTTGACTTTTTTAGGTTTATACTGCACGGGCATCGTGCGCTGTGGTTGCCATATCCAATAGGCCGCCCCATTATTGGGGTAGCTATATTGATATTTGTGGTTTTATTACTATCTGGCCTCGTATTATGGTGGCCCAAAAAGTGGACTAAAGCCACGCGCGATAAAAGCTTCAAAGTAAAATGGAATGCCAGTTTCAAAAGGGTTAATTACGATCTGCATAATGTTTTTGGTTTTTATAGTATGCTGTTGTTGCTCATCATCGCTTTAACAGGCCTGGTGTGGAGTTTTCAGTGGGTTAGCAAATCGGTATACTGGGCTACATCCGGCGGGAAATCATTAACCGAAGAAGCTGCTATGGTTTCAGATACTACAAGTAAACTGGCTTTTAATATGGCTTCTGTTGATAAACTCTGGGCCCAAATAGCTATACAAGATAAGCCCGAAGGTTTTTACATCAACTTGCCCCGCCAAAAGGCTGATCTGGTTGAAGTGATTGCATACTTGCGTTCGGGTACTTATTACAAGACCAATATCTACAATTTTGACCAGTATACGCTTAAGCCTGTCAAGTCGGCGGGGCCGTACTCCGGGCGTTATGCAGATGCCGGTGTTGCCGATAAATTGCGCAGGATGAATTACGATATTCATGTTGGCGCTATACTGGGCATCCCCGGCAAAGTGATAGCGTTTTTTCTGGCCATGGTATCTGCCAGTTTGCCTATTACCGGGTTTTATATCTGGTGGGGAAAGCGGAATAAAAAGCCAGCTGTGAAGCCACAGAGGCTTAAAAAGGTTGAGAAGGAGTTGGTTACTCAATAGGAATCGTCATTGCGAGGTACGAAGCAATCGCGAACTATAAGAGCGCCTCTGCTTATAGGGGATTGCTTCGTACCTCGCAATGACGATTTTTTATAAGAGCGTTTTTTTTAATCAATAATCAACCGTTAGGATGCGCATTCTGATACAAAATCACTCCCGTTACTATCAAAACAATTAAAAGCAACACCGCAAGTATGATCTTCATAGCGCTTACAGGCCGCTGACCAATAACTTCGCCGGTGCTGGCGTTAACTGTAAACTGATAAACCTTGTTGTTATAGTTATAAGCACTTACCCAAACCGGCAGCATCAGGTATTTTATAGCTTTATCAAGGTATTGGGTATCCGTGCTGTCTATCCTTTGCTCATCGCCGCCAATGTCGTCTCTTATTGCCGAGTTTATTTCTCCAACGGTTTGCTCGGCTGCTTTTACAAAACCCTGCTCAGGATCTAACTGGTAGGTTTCGGAACGGAAGCCGCTCATGTAGCGTTCATCAAACTTAACCAGCATGTCAAAATTCCAGGGACCAAGCTTATCAAGCGTTTTCTCAGGCAACGATTTACTGGCCGGTACCATCAGGTCGCGAAAATCGCATTCTACCCTTCCCGAAGCATATGACCAGTCCGTATGGCGTACCTGCCTGGTCCTGGTTTGAGATTTGCCGTCGACGGTTTCAGTATAAGTTTCAGTAGTGTAATAGTAATCGCCGCGCTCGCCGGTGTAATCGGTTATCGTATAGGTATCATAAGTCCAGTGGGGGACATAAACGCCTTTAAGTGCCGATGATGCATCGCTTACTTTTTTAGCCAGGTCATTGGGAGCCCACCATAAACTTTTTAGCCATTTTTTGAAAAAATCGATTCCCTGTTGTTGGGTAACGGCGAAAGGTAAAATGTAATGCGGCGGTACATATTGCTGCCCGCTTTCAAGGTCTAACACCAGGGGGGCAGTACAAAACGGGCATTTATCTGAAGTTACAAATTGATCAAGAATAGTTTGCGAACCGCAGTTTTTACAGTTCACCACCTTCAGATCGGCGCTTTGTTTCGTGTTATCGATACCGGCAACAAACTCCTCATAATCATAAGGTGAAATGTCGCGACTATCGGGGGCGCTTTCAATAACATTGCTCACGCCGCAATAATCGCACAGCAAATTATGAGTGCCGGGATTAAAGTGTAATAACGCTCCGCAGCCCGAACAATTTAATGAATTGTTTATAGCCGATGGATTAGCCTGGTTGTTCATTTCAGAAATATAGATTTAGGAATAGTTGCAGATCAGGCTATCGGTGGTGGAACATTATTGAATAGTTCAGCTATTTCTTCAACTGATGAGGCAGCGGCCCATGCAGCCATACCCTTTTTCCAGATCATGCTCTCCCTGCTTAATGTTCCGCTACTAACCATAGTATTGATGTCATCGATTGAGTGCGGCCCGTCAGATTTTCCGTCTTTTACAATATGATATTGAATACCAGGCAGGGGAGGTGGCGGTGGTGTATCAGCACCAGTATTGTTAGGCGTAACCTGGTTTTGCTGAAAGATATTACCAACCTGTCCCATCATCGCTGCACCAACACCCAAACCCATACCGGCGGCTCCTAAGTTACCGCCAATAGTATTTTCGGCAGATTTTTCAATGGCATTGGCAGCCTGGAATTGTGCATAAGCGCCAAGGTTACCCAATATGCCCATTTCGCTGCGTTTGTCAAGCATCTGCTCAACTTCGGGTGGCAGGGAAATGTTTTCAACCAATAATTTGGTGAGGCTAAGACCAAGATCAGCAAAATCGGGCTGGATAGATTCAGTTATGAATTTCCCCATTTCGTTGTAGTTGGCTGCCAGGTCAAGGATCTTTATTTTCGACTCGGCCACGGCATCCATCCCACGGGATACAACGGTGTTGCGTAATTGCTCATTAATGTCCTCAATAACAAAATCGGGATTTGTGGCAGATATTTCTTTGATGAATGTTTTAGGATCCTGAACCTTGAAGTTGAAGGAGCCAAATGCCCTTAATCTCACCGGCCCAAACTCGGCATCGCGGATCATTACAGGGTTTTTTGTTCCCCATTTTTGATTGGTGAACTGGCGCAAGCTCACAAAATATACGTCAACCTTAAACGGGCTTTCAAAGCCATATTTCCAGCTCATTAAAGTGGTTAACAGGGGCATGTTCTGAGTTTGCAGCTCGTAAGTGCCCGCAGTGTATACGTCGGCAATGCGGCCTTCATTCATAAAAACGGCCGCCTGCGACTCGCGCACAACCAGCCGGGCCCCCATTTTAATAGCATTTTCGTGGCGTGGAAATTTCCATACAAGGGTGTTTTGAGTGGTGTCAACCCACTCTATAATGTCTATAAGTTCGTTCCGTAGGATATTGAACAGGCCCATATTTTTCTATATAAGGTTTAAATAATGATTTAAATATGTGAAAAAATAAATAAGTAAATGTGATGATATAACTTTACACGAGTTAAGAATTATTTATAAAAAAGTGATTTCAACCATTGAAGTAAGTTGTCAAAATGATTGCCTGAACTTAAATATGCACTTATTAGTAAAGCAGAAATCGGCAAAGTGATTTTCCATGTTTTAACAATTGCATTAAATACATATTTTCTTATGTGTAAGTCTTTGCCTAAACCGGATAAAAATTGATTACTTGTATTTTTATCTGAATATTCTATTCTAAAAATATCAGGATGCTTGCTCAATGCATCTAAAGCTCTGGTCTTTTCTATCATTGTTTGCCATACTTCAACTCCCGTTTTACGATTGTATAACTCATATATGTCTTTGATAATTAAAGTTTTGTATAGGTCGTTGTTAATGATGTTATGTGCGTAATACTCATAATCAACCCATTCTGTTTTTTGAGTTTGTTTTTGTCTAATCTTTACTGGCATAATTAACTTTTCATTTCGTTAATTATACCGCTTATCTTATCTGGCTCAACGCCATTTTTAATAGCTATTTCAGATAGTAATTTAACTTGTGCTTTTTGCATTTTTAAAAATTGGGGTATGCTAAAAATAGCACGTGTAATGAATATTACTATTACGGATAAGACTATAAAGCCTATCGCATATCCAACAAAAGAGAATATTAATTCATCGTTTTTATTCATCGTTTTAAAGTTTAGAAAACTAATCTAAACAAAAAGCCTCATTTATAATGTTGTAGCCTTATCATTTAGTTGTCTTTCTCAGCTTTGACGTTAAGCCTAAAACCGCTGTAAGCAGTGATATAAATAATTACGCGGTTAAATATTCTATCTTTTTAAACTTAATGTAAAACAAAAGCCGGGCACTAATCATTGACTAATGCCCGGCTCAAATGTTACAGTTTGGTATTAACTATTGTACCTTATCTAAAGGTGGTATATTGGTTTCAGAGCCCGAATAACCCTTACTTTGGTTAATATGACCGTTCACGTTAAGGTCAATCTCGCTTTGCGGGATAGGCCATAAAACGTGGTATGGCGAAATGGTGAAGTGGTTGCCCGAGTTGGTTGCAACGTTAGGGTTTTTGTAAAAATCATTCTTCTCCATGATCCTGTCATAAAAGAAGTTGTTTGTTGAAAAGTTGGCTACGTTATAGCTTTTTCCGTTATAGGCTGGGATCCCTGTTTGTGCAAAGATGTAAGCTATACGGGTAAGCTCGGTTTTACGGGGCTCTTCCCAGTACAGCTCCCTTTGGCGTTCGTCAAGGATGGTACCTATGTTTACGCTGCCCGGATCGGTTAAGAGTTGTGCGTTGGCGCGTGCCCTTACTTTGTTGATATCATCCATAGCAAGTGCATTTTGTCCTTTCCATACGTATGCCTCTGCACGCAGCAGGTAGGTTTCAGCTAAGCGAAAAACGTACCAGTCGGTGTTGGTACCGCGCGGTGGGCTCCACCATTTATCAAGCGCAATAGGGCCTGAGCCGATGAATACCTTATAGTGCGGCCAGCCAAACCATGCACGGATGGTATCTTTGGCACCATTAAGGAAACGTTTACTAACGTTGGCATCGGTATACTGCTCAAGGTGTTTGCCGTACCAAGTAGGATCGGAAGTTTTGATAGCCGGACTGTTGTAAACAAGATCGGTCATGTTCATCCAGTTGCCGGGAGCGTGCCTTAAGTCGGTATTATCCGTCCAAATGTATTTGGTGGCATAAGGTGTACCACGTAAACGGCCAATGCCGCGGCCATACCATAAAGTGAGCGGAAACTCCTCAGTAACTTTATCTGAAATACCCGGTTTAAGCGCTCCGGGGGTAAGGATAGTACCGTTATGCCACATAGGCACACAGTTCCTCATCACTTGTGATCCGTTTGGCGTAGCACCATCAAGCGTTTCGCGGTCAAGTACTACGTACAAAGCTTCGGCATTGGTTCCCAGTGCTTTGTTTTCGGGGCGGTGAAGGTCCCAGATGATGTTTTTTGAAGCATCGCCCGCAACAATACCAAAACGGCTGGTCATAAGATGGTAAGGGCCGTTTATAGCAACGTTAGCTGCTGCAATAGCATCATCAAATAAACCAAGTGCAAGATCAACCTTAGCTAAAAGGTGGGCAGCCCCCCCTTTTGAAATATCGCCTTTGGCATTTGCATCGGTAAGGTTAGCTACAGCAAACTCCAGGTCGGTTTTCATTTGCTTAAGGATCACAATACGCTGCGTGCTGAAGTAGCCGGTATTAACAGCCGTTTCTTCTTTTAGCAGCAATGGCACATCGCCAAACTCATGCACCAAACGGTAGTAGCGGTAAGCCCGGTGAAACAGCGCTGAGGCTTTTACCAAATTTTTATCGGCATCAGATGACCATTTAATGTTATCTATCCTTGATAAAATAACGTTACAGTCATGGATGCCCTGGTACCATGCACTCCAGTAGCGGCCTATTTTGTTGTAATCGTCGCTGTTTAGGTTGGCGGTAGGGGTGATACGTGCGTTAAGGTCCTGTGCAGGTGTTGTTTTATCAGTAGTGCCCTCAACGGCGGCATCTGTAAATATCGATTCGGTAAGTAAAGGGGCCGAGTCGCCGAAATACTCAAACCTGACACTTACATTTAGTGTAGCCAAAGCGGCTTTAAATGCGGCCGGCGAGGTGTAAGTTACGTCGGGTGTAAACTTTGAAGGTGCCTGCGGATAAAGATCAGCCCGCTTGGTACAGCCTCCCGTTATAAATATGGTTGCCGCTGTTAAAGCCGCAGCCATGATGTTTTTGTTTATCTTGTTCATGTATAAATCCCTTCTTTAAAAAACTACGTTAAACCCGGCTGATAAATATCTTGGAGTAGGGCCGCCATTTTGCGGGTCCCAAAGCGGCCAGCTTGAAAACACAGCGGCATTGCTTGCGTTCACAAATAATTTGGCGCTTGATATGCCCAGGCGTTTGATCAATTGCGGACTGAAAGTATAACCGATTGACGCGGTTTGCAGCCTTACAAGCGAAGCTTTGCGCCAAACGTTAATGGTAGTGCCTGATGAGCCTGAATTTAAGCGGGCGTAATCATCAATCTGGTTATCTGGTGTCCAGTAAGGCAATACGTATGAGTTCATACGGGCAAAGCCTACACTACCCGGATTGTTCAAAGCCTGGTTATATTGCTTTAACTGGCCAATGCTTGATACCAGCAGGAACGATACATCAAAATGTTTCAGGAAGTTGAAATCGTTACGTAACGACCAACTGAAGCTTGGGTTTTGTGAACCCAGGAATTGCTTATCATCGTTGGTGAACTTAAAGTCGCCGTTTACATCCTGAAGTTTAAAATCGCCTGGTTTAGCGCCGTATTTAGCAGCCTGGTCAGCCTCGGTTGTTTTCCAAACGCCCTGAATTTTGTAATCCCAAACGGCATTTATATCGTGACCAATGAACCA
>Ga0163162_10006936_pt1 | contig 10983 bp, 11 predicted proteins | sample S55metaG_FD_115310 | JGI IMG/M metagenome (GOLD analysis project Ga0163162, IMG submission 115310) | Switchgrass rhizosphere microbial communities from Kellogg Biological Station, Michigan, USA - S5-5 metaG | ecosystem: Host-associated > Plants > Roots > Rhizosphere > Soil | place: USA...
CCACGCACCTCGAACTGACGATGATCCACGAGGCGCTGATCCTCGAGTATTCCGGCCGGCATCTCGCTCTGATGGAATGGGCCGCGAGCCTCAAGCTGTTTGCATACTCCTGCATCGGTCTCGCCTTGTTCGTTCCGTGGGGAATCGCGGAGGGCGGCAATCCCACGGCACTGTTGCTTGCCATACCGGCCCTTCTCGTCAAGTTGCTGGCCGGGGGCGCGGCGCTCGCGGCCGTCGAGACGGCCAACGCAAAGATGCGCATTTTCCGCGTGCCCGAGTTTCTTGCGACGGCCTTCCTGCTGGCCGTCATCGGCATGCTCGTCCACTTTCTGCTGGGGGCTTGAATGCACGGGTTCGCGACGCAGATCATCAATTTCCTGGCGGCCATCCTGCTGCTGGTGTCGTTTGCGATGCTCAGCCAGCGCCGCATCCTGTCGCTGATCCATCTTTATACGCTGCAAGGCTTGACACTCGTGTCGGCCAATGTCGTTCTGGGATTCGTCACGGCCGACACGCACCTCTATATCTCCGCGATGCTCACCCTCGTGCTCAAGGTCGGCGTGATCCCCTGGATCCTTTACAGGCTGGTGCAGCGACTCAACGTCAAAGCAGATGTGGAGTCCCTCCTCAACATTCCCGCGACCCTGCTGATCGGCATCGTGCTTGTGATCGTCGCCTTCAATGTCGCCTCGCCGGTCAGCCAGCTCGCCTCGTCGGTCGCCCGCGGCACGCTCGGCATCGCACTCGCCTGCGTGCTGCTTTCTTTCATGATGATGATTACGCGCGCCAAGGCGATTCCGCAGGTGATCGGGTTCCTGTCGATGGAAAACGGCTTGTTTTTTGCCGCTGCCGCGGCGACCAACGGCATGCCGATGATCGTCGAACTCGGCATCGGACTCGATGTGCTGGTGGGCATCCTGATTCTCGGCGTGTTCATGTTCCAGATTCGCGAGCAGTTCGACAGTCTGGACATTCATCACCTTGAAAAGCTCAAAGATGACTGAAGCCTGGGTACTGCTGCTGGTTTTCGGAATCCCGCTGCTTGCCGGCGCGTGCCTGGCGATCGTCGGGCAACATCGTCTCGCCGCGGAACTGAATGTCGGCTTCAGTTTTCTGACCTTTGCCGCCGCCACGCTGCTCGCCGTGCAAACCGTGGCGCACGGGCCTGCGTTCGCTTTGGGCAAACTCTTCTTCGTCGACCCGCTGAACGTGTTCCTGGTCGCGCTGACAGCCTTCGTCGGCTGGACCACCTCGATCTTTTCACGTCCGTACATGCGGATCGAGTGCGACCGCGGCAGGATGACCGGCGCACGCATGCGCCTTTATCACAGCATGTACCAGCTATTCATCTTTGCCATGCTGCTCGCGCTGCTCACCAATAACATGGGCATCCTGTGGGTCGCAATGGAAGCCGCCACACTCGCGACCGTGCTGCTCGTCAGCGTCTATCGCACCGCGGCAAGCCTCGAAGCCGCCTGGAAATACTTCATCCTGTGCGGGGTCGGCATCGCGCAGGCTCTGTTCGGCACGATTCTTCTCTATCTGGCCGCAAGCCGGCAGTTCGCCGGCGGCGATGCGCTGCTATGGACCAGCCTGAACGCGATCAAGGGGACCCTCGACCCGACCATCATTTCACTCGCGTTCGTGTTCCTGCTCGTCGGCTATGGCACCAAGGTCGGCCTGGTACCCATGCACAACTGGTTGCCCGACGCGCACGCCGAGGGCCCGACACCGATTTCGGCCGTGCTCTCCGGTCTGCTGCTCAATGTCGCGCTATATGCGGTGCTGCGCTGCAAGGTGCTTGCCGATGGCGCACTCCAGAATGGTCTTCCGGGGCGCCTGCTGATCGGTTTCGGACTGGTCTCCGTACTGGTCGCGACCTTCTCCTTGTTCCGGCAGAAAGACGTCAAGCGACTGTTTTCATATTCGTCGATCGAGCACATGGGCCTGATGACGTTCGCGTTCGGTCTGGGCGGCCCCACCGCGACCTTTGCGGGACTGCTGCATATGACGGTTCATTCGCTCGTCAAGTCGGCCATCTTCTTCACCGTCGGGCACGCGGCGCAGAAGGCCGGCACGCAGACAATCGACGATATCCGCGGATTGCTGCGCGTGAGTCCGACGGTCGGATGGGGCATGGTGCTCGGCGCGCTCGCGATCGTCGGCATGCCGCCGTTCGGCGTCTTCGCGAGCGAATTCCTCATCCTGACGACAGCGATGAGGAGTCTGCCGTGGGCGACCCCCTTCCTGTTGCTTGCTCTTGCGGTGGGATTCGCGGCGATCTTTGCGCGCGTGCTGGGCATGGCGTTCGGCGACACGACCGTCAAGCGTCTCGAGCACCCGCCAGCGCTGCTGCCTGTGTTCGTTCATCTGGGCCTCGCGCTGATGCTGGGCCTCTATATTCCGCCGTATCTTGCCACGTGGTATCGGCAGGCGGTGGCCATGATTGCGGGGTAAGGCATGCGCGTTGATGCTCTTGGTTTGCCGGACACGATACGCCTGTCCGCGTTCACAGGCAGGTCCTCCGCTTTTCTCGCGCGCGTCGATTCCGCCGCGTGGAGTCGCACCGCCGCGACAGTGCGGGAGACGGGCGGCCGGCTGATCTCATTGTGGGGCACCGAGGAGACTGCGGGCGCACTCGTGGTCAGCGCAGCCTATGCGATGGAAGACGGCATCCTGTGGCTTCAGATGGCAATCGGTGACGAAGACGGATACCCGGATCTATCGATTGTCTTTCCGTGCGCCACGCGTATGCAACGGGCTGTCTACGATCTGCTCGGGCTGCGCGCGATCGGGGCCGGCGACACCCGGCCCTGGCTGAATCACGGCAGCTGGCCCGCCGATTACCACCCGCTGCAAGAGAGCGCTACCGGCACCGAACAGGTCGAGTCGCTGGAAGCGGACTATCCCTTCGTGCCGGTCGCAGGCGACGGCGTCCACGAGATCGCCGTGGGTCCGATCCATGCGGGTGTGATCGAGCCAGGGCATTTCCGTTTCTCCGTTGTCGGCGAAAAGGTGCTGCGGCTCGAAGAACGACTGGGCTATGCGCACCGGGGTGTCGAGAAGCTGTTTGAACGGACGCCGCTGCTGCTCGGGCATCGGCTGGCGGGGCGGATCGCAGGAGACACGACTGTCGCCTTTTCGTGGGCCTATTGCATGGCGGTCGAACGCGCGTTGAACGGGCGGATTCCGCCACGCGCACAGTGGCTGCGTGCGCTACTGCTCGAACGCGAACGTATTGCCAATCATCTGGGTGATCTGGGAGCGCTCGGCAACGATGCCGGATTCGCCTACGGCCTCGCGCAGTTTTCCCGGCTGAAAGAAGACTGGCTGCGCCTGAATGACGAGGCATTCGGGCATCGTCTTCTCATGGACCGGATCGTCCCTGGAGGCATATCAACCGACCTCGATGCGCGCTTCGTCGCCACGATGCTGACGCAGTGCGATCGGATCGACGCGCAGGTCCGCGTGATGCAGCGCGTCTACGAGGATCAATCGGGACTGCAGGATCGCTTCGCGGGTTCAGGGGTGCTCTCCGCCAAAGTGGCAGAGCACTTCAGCGTGTGCGGCCTCGTCGGGCGGGCAAGCGGCAGGATAACCGACCTGCGCGTCGATCATCCATACGCGCCCTATCACGAGATTCAGACGCAGGTGGTCAGCGACGACCGGGGTGACGTGGCAGCCCGCGTCGCGGTCCGCTTTGGTGAAATCTACGAGTCCATGCGGTTGATCCAGACCCTCCTCGCCGGTCTGCCTGACGGAGACATTGTCACGCCGCTCGAACACGACCAGCCACCGTCCCGCGGAGTGGGCTGGATCGAAGGCTGGCGCGGCGACGTGTTTGTCGCCCTCGAGAGCGGTGAAAACGGGACCATTTCCCGCTGCCACTGCCATGACCCGTCATGGCAGAACTGGCCGGCGCTGGAGCACGCGATCATCGGCAATATCGTTCCCGATTTTCCGTTGATCAACAAGTCGTTCAACCTGAACTATGCGGGGCACGACCTGTAATGTGGCAACTTCTCAAACAGATTGCGCGAACCGGTACGCCCAACGAACGCGCACCGCAAGGCGACGACGCGTGGCATACCGAAAGCCAGCAGATCCAGCAGGATATTCTCGATGTGCTCGGCCGCGCCCTGTGCATCCGGCAGATCGATGGGGGCTCGTGCAACGGATGCGAACTGGAGATCCATGCGCTCAACAATCCCTATTACAACATCGAGGGCATGGGCATCCGGTTCGTCGCGAGCCCCCGTCATGCGGACATGCTGCTCATCACCGGCCCGCTGACGCTCAACATGAGGGAAGCCGTCTGGCAGGCCTACGAGGCAACGCCTCATCCGAAGCTGGTTGTCGCCGCCGGCGAGTGTGCGTGTACGGGTGGCATGTTCAGGGATAGCTATGCCGTATCCGGGCCACTATCGACACTCCTTCCTGTCGACGTCACCATCCCGGGTTGCCCTCCGCCGCCCATCGATCTCCTCAAGGGCATTCTCACCGCTCTTCGGGTGAAAGGCGCGACCCTCCCGCCATGATCGAGTTCACGCGTGTGATGGATAGAGCGGATTCTCAATGGGGGTGGTGAACCAGACCAACCCGCACACCATATTCAGGCGACGTTATTCGGGATTGTATTCACGATCACCGAATCGTGCAGCCTCGCGCTCCGCGTAGGTACCCACCGTGCCCGAAAGCCTCACGATGCCGTCGGACACTTCGATATGAATGTGCTTCGCCTCTCGTTCGGCATGCCGTTGCAAAGCGCGGCCGATCTGCTCGCCTATGTTCTCTGCAGTGTGATCAGCATGCACGTGGATCAGGTTTGTGACGCCCGTCACCCCCCGCATGTGGGCAATCTTTTGCGCAGCGGCCTGGCTTTGGAAAGGCCAGTCAACATCGCCCAGCAGCGTCACCCACCCTTTTTCCACCTGAACCTTCACCGCGCCTTCGCGCAGTCCGGCGGTCCAGTGCAGGAGCGAATCCGCTGCGCGCGCGATGTCGGCATCGTTGCGGATGTCGTCGTGGGGCAGCCGCACTTTCATGTCGATAACGACCGCCTTGACTCCCGAGACCCGCTGGGCCGCTTTTTCTGCCGCCACCTTTTCCGCATAGCTCGACGGGTGACCCGACAGCGTGACGATGCCGTCCCTTACCTCGACGCCGATGTTCGTCGCTTCGACCTCCGGCGTCCAGTCAAGCTCCTCTTCCACATCCTGCTTCAGTTTCCGGTCGGACTTCACGTCGGCCTCCTCGATCATCACTGCGGCGCAATGAAACTCGCGCGCCAGGTTCACTTGATTTGCAGGCGTTTCTGCTCTGAAGGCGCTTTTTTCGGCAGCGTGAGCGACAGCACTCCGTCCTGATACTGCGCGGTGGCACTTGCCTCGTCGATGTCACTCGCAAGGGAAAACGAGCGACTGACAGCCCCGCTATAACGCTCCCGGCGAATGACCCGTTCCCCTTCCTTCTCTTCGCTGTTCCGTTCGACCTTAGCGTTGATCGAAACCACGTTGCCGTCGATCTTGACGTCGATGTCCTTCTTGTCGACGCCCGGCAATTCCGCCGTCACCCGATAGGCGATATCGGTTTCCGCGACATCGATCTTGACCTGTGCGAGCGGTGCGCCTTCAGGCGTCATTGCACGCAAGGGACGAAAGAAGCCCTGGAACAATTCGGATACGGGATCGACTGCAAACGGATCGAAGTGTGTCAGATTGCTCATCGCGTATCTCCTTGGGGTGTCGATGTGAAGCGACGGAGCCGGCGCTCTGGTGACCATCCGGCCCGACGTGATGGCCCGACAACAAACCGTCTGCCCGGCCGCAAGAAAACTTTAGGCTCACCGGTCAGTACCGGGTTGACCTGGGTCAATTGGTACGATCGGGCGCGAATGGATGAGCGTGTCTGTCACACGCCCGGCTTGCCGTCTCTCTGTCTCACCAGAATCAGCGGAATGCGTGCGAACTCGGCCACGCGCGACGCAACGCTACCGAGCATCCAGCGCGCGACACTTCGCCTGCCATGAGTGCCCATCGCGAGCAGGTCGGCTTGCCACCGGGTCGCCTCTCGCAAGATCGCAGTGGGAACGTCGTCACCGGTACGGTCGGTGCGCGCGAGGTATGTCTCGTACTCGATGCGATCGGCACGACGGAAACCGGCAAAGGCATCCATCGACCTTGAAAGCGCGACCCGGCCCTCGTCCTCGAACGCATCCTGCAAGCCTTGCGACACATGCTCCGTTACTCGTGTCGCCCGATCGATGACATATAGAACCTTTATGTGAGCCGGTTCGGTCGCGAGCCCGATGGCTGTGCGCAACGCATCCATGGATGCCGGACTGCCATCGACTGCTACAAGGATTCGCTGCGGCCGGGCGCTGCGGGACGTTTCGCCTCCCTGCGGTACGACGAGGATCGTGCACCCTCCTATTCGCATGTCCGGCGCTCCCGCCGCCCGTTCGACCCACCGCACCAGTCCGCGATGGTGACGCGCACCGAGGATCATCAGATCCGCCTCCCACGTCTGCGCCGCATGGGCGATGGCATGCGCCGCGTCGCCGCCATCCGCGATGAGATCAACCACCTTCGTGAAAACCGCGGCACCCGACTCGTTCACGAGTTGGGATGCTTCGGCCACACGCGCATTCACCTCCCTCAGCAGCCTGGCATGAGCCGCGTTCTGATTGAAGTCGGCGAGTGGACCCAGCGGTATAGCCGCGCGAGCGTTTTCGAGGACACCGACGATCTGCACCTGCGCCCCGGTGCCCGCCAACGTCCGCACGAGCATAGCGGAGGCAGCGACAGGGGTGGTCGAATCGACACACAGCAGGATTCTATAAAAGCCGATGCGGTGCGGTGTGCCGGCGGTTGACGCGTTCATGAAGGGCTTCTGTGTCATGCCCGCCTCGCCTGGTCGTGATCGAATGGAGTTCAGTCCGCGCATATCACGCGGTTACCGAACGACTGTATGCGCGGAGCCAGTCCGAGCGTTGACCTGGATCAAGCGACGCATTTCGGTCGAAAGAACTCCGAACTCCGGCGTAGACTGGGGAATCCCCGCCGTCGCAGCCGTTCGAGGCGGTGGGGCGCCTCGCCGATGGCCGCGTTCGTTGGACCGTTCAGGGGAATCGTCTCCCGGCTGGCACGTCGTACGGCGATCGGCGACAATGATTCCCAGGACCGATCCGGCTCCGCCCTCGCGGCCGAATGTCCTGCGCATCTGCGTCTGACACCCGCGGACGAGCCCGCCGGCGCGGAACGTGACCCCTCCCGGCGCCCACACGGTCTTCAGGCCGTGTTCGACCACCGGGGCTACGCGGTGACTGCCTCTTTCGCTTGCACACCGTGCGACTGGAGCAATCGCATCATGACCATCAAGGTATTGATCGCGGACGATCATGCCCTCGTGCGTGACGGGCTGCGCCACATCCTGACGAACGCCTCCGGTTTCGAAGTAGCGGGAGAAGCCTGCGACGGCGCCAGCACGATCGCGCTCGTGCGCTCGACCGACGCTCAGGTGCTCGTGCTCGATCTCTCGATGCCGGGTCGCACCGGCGTCGAACTCATCAAGCAGGTCAAGGAAGAAAAGCCGGCCATGCGCATTCTCGTGCTCACCATGCACGCCGAGCATCAATACGCGGCGCGCGCGTTCAAGGCCGGGGCGTCGGGCTATCTGACGAAGGAAAGCGCGAGCGCGGAATTGGTCGCCGCTGTCAGCAAGGTGGCGGCGGGCGGGGTTTACGTGAGCCTCGCGATGGCGGAGCGGTTCGCGCAAAGCCTCACCGAGTCGACGGACGCCTTGCCGCATCAACGGCTCTCTGACCGTGAATTCGAAGTTTTCCGCCGAATTTGCGCGGGCGAAACCATCACCCAGATCGGCGAGGCGCTGTGCGTGAGCGTCAAGACCGTCAGCACCTACAAGGCTCGCATCTTCGAAAAGATGCAGATGCCCCACGAAGCGGCGCTCGTGCGCTACTCCATGCGCCACAAGCTTTTCGACGACAACGAGGAAGTCTGAAAGCTTGACAATGCGTGTCGGAAATTCCCTACAACGCTTCCGAAACACCTACCGCAAGTTCCACCACCACCGATTTTATTTTGAGATGGCGCGTCCAATAATTGGGTAACGAAGCCAGCCCAACTGCGTGTCACGCCAGAACGTATGTCGGGTGGAGGATTCGATGCTCATCCGTCAATGACTGACGGCGATGCTGACGGGCGCCGAGGTTGTCGGCGTGGCGCAGGGGCCGGAAGCGACCCTCAAACGCATCGCGGCAACCGGTGCCGATGTGGTGGTGGTCGGGTTACGTGTGGCGGGTGAAAGCGGGTTGAACCTTGTCGCCCGCTGCGCGCGAGTGTCCGCGCTTCGCCGTTATCGTGCTCACCGATGCGTCGGGTGCTGCATTTCGCCACGCCCGTTCGTCAGCAGGAGCCGACTACTCTTTCGACATGGCGGCTGAATACGGCCCCGCGCGCGCCACGATCGAATGTCTCGCCCGTGCGCGTGTGTTGACGAAATGCGGTCTGATCATCAGGAGACGAGCATGTATGCCGAGATCGAAAGCAGGATCGACGTGCCGCAATCGGCAACCCTGCCGCACCGTACGCTGCCGATCGCCGACACCAGTCCAAGGCGTGCCGGCGGGAAATGCTCGAGCTGTGCGATGCAGCGCATCTGCATGCCGCCCGATCTCTCGGCGGATGAACTCGCACGGCTCGACTCGGTCGTCTATACGACGCGTGTCGTCAAGCGTGGCGAGACGCTGTATCGCACGGGAGACGGCTTTCATAGCATCTATGCAGTGCGCGCCGGATGTTTCAAGACGGTGTTGATGCATCGCGACGGACAGGAACAGGTGACGGGTTTCCAGCTCGCGGGCGACGCGCTCGGTCTTGACGGAGTGTATTCGGATCGACACGGCTGCGATGCGGTGGCGCTGGAGGACAGCATCGTGTGCATCATTCCGTTCGATCTGCTCGAATTGCTGTGCCGTGAGGTCAAGTCGATACAACATCATGTTCACCGCCTCATGAGCGGCGAGATCGTGCGCGAATCGGGACTCATGATGCTGCTCGGGACCATGACGGCCGAACAGCGCGTCGCCGCGTTTCTCCTGAATCTTTCCTCGCGTCTGAGGGCGCGCGGCTATTCGCCTGACGAATTCGTTCTGCGCATGACCCGTGAGGAAATCGGCAGCTATCTCGGCCTGAAGCTCGAAACGGTCAGCCGCACGTTGTCGAAGTTTCGGAAGGCAGGGGTCCTCCGTACCCATGGCAAGGAAATCCGCATTGCCGATCACGCCAGACTCGCGAAGGTGTGAGCCAACCCCTTTATGCATGCGCGCGAGGTTCGTGATTCACGATTCGCATTTCATCGACAGGGCCGATCGCCGCTTGACCTGCGTCAAGAGCCCGTAGCGCGCCTCTGCGACGATGGCATCACGACACCTCAAGCAAAGGATGCCAGATGCAACCGTCAACAGACATTGCTGCCTGGGAAATCAACGAGGATCGCCTTCCTCCGCTTGGAGGTATCGAGGCGAGATTACGCTTCTCGCTTCAATACGCGGTGCTGGCGCCATCGAGTCACAATACCCAGCCGTGGCATTTCATCGTCGATGGAACGAGTCTCATGCTTTGCGCCGACCGAACGCGCGCGCTCCCTGTTGTCGATCCCTATGACCGTGAGCTGATCATGAGTTGCGGGGCGGCGCTCTTCAACCTGCGGGTAGCGCTGCAGCATTTCGGGCTCGGCTACGCGATCACCCTCTTTCCTGCGTCGGCGGACCCTGACGTGCTGGCCCAGGTGCACGCGCTGCCGACATACGCAGGCGACGCTGGCATCGCCGGTTTGTTCGGCTCGATCACGAAGCGGGTCACGACGCGCGAGCGCTTCGACATCCAGCCGATACCGCTCGACATTCAGGAACAGTTCGTACGGGCGGCAGAAGCCGAAGGCGCAGATGCCGTCTGCATCGACGGGGCGCCGGCGCGTGAACGGATCGCCGAGCTGGTCGCCGAGGCCGATTACCTCCAGTTTCACGATCCGCGCTTCAGGCGCGAGCTCGCGAGCTGGATTCATCCGCGCCGCAGCAACGATGGCATGCCTGCCTATTCAGCCGGCGTGAGCGCCCTGCTCGACTTCGCGGTGCCTCTCGTCTCGTCGGCAATCAGGACGTTCGATCTGGGCGGCGGGCTGGCGGCAGCGCACCGACGCCTGCTCGAAGGTTCACCCCTGCTGTTTTGCATCGGTACCCGTGCGGATGATCCGGCCGCGTGGATCGCCGCCGGTCAGGCTCTCGAACGTGTCTTGCTTACCGCCGCCCGGCACGGCCTCACTGCGTCTTATCTTAACCAGCCCGTCGAGGTTGACTCGCTGCGCGAGGCCTTACGCAAGGAAGCCGGGCTGGACGCGCAGCCACAACTGCTTTTGCGGATCGGACGCGGACCACAGGCGGCGCACTCGCCGCGTCGCGCAATGAACGAAGTCGTGTCATGACACCTTGTACGCGCTGCTGGCCGGACGGGCCTGAAGGCCATCGTATGAGTGCGCGCATGAATCCGGCGAACTTCGACGCCCATCCGAAGATGACTTCCAATCGAGCAAAACCCTTCGTCGCCGCGGCGCTGTATGCCCTCTCGGTGCACGTGTTCGCTCAACGCGAGCCGACGCCGCTCGTCGATCAGCAGCATTGCATGTTCTGCCACACCGACGATGCCCCGTTTCTCGCGCCGTCGTTTCAGCAGATCGCCGAGCGCTACCGCAACGTACCGGGCGCCGCGCCGATGCTAGAGCACAAGCTGCGCATGGGCGGACGCGCTCACTGGGGTGACATGGCGATGCCATCAGCTGGCGAGCGCGGAGGCCCCCTGTCCGCCGAGGATGCACACACGCTCGTCCAATGGGTCCTGAATCACTGAACTTCGAGCTTCTGGAGAAAGTCATGCGAGTTACCGTCAAGCTGGATTCGTTCGACCATGC
>Ga0163162_10006937_pt1 | contig 10983 bp, 14 predicted proteins | sample S55metaG_FD_115310 | JGI IMG/M metagenome (GOLD analysis project Ga0163162, IMG submission 115310) | Switchgrass rhizosphere microbial communities from Kellogg Biological Station, Michigan, USA - S5-5 metaG | ecosystem: Host-associated > Plants > Roots > Rhizosphere > Soil | place: USA...
CCCCTTAGTTCGGGTTGATCGAGCCGAACAGGCCGTGGCTCTCTTCGTCGGGCCCGGCCGTGAAGAAGAGCGTCTGGGACGATCCAGCCGCGCTGTCGTTCCCGAAGCGGAGGGCCCAGAGCCCGTCGATCGCGAGCGGCTTGCCGTCGGTGTCGCGAAGCTCGCCGCGATGGGCGAAGTGCCCGTTGGACAGCTCCTCGTAGGCGTTGATGTTCCCGTCGCCGAAGTTGCCGACGAGCAGGTCGCCGCCGAAGCGGCCGAAGCTCGCCGGTGCCAGGGCGAGGCCCCAGGGCGCGTTCAGCTGGCCGTGTTGCGCCACGCGATCCAGGAGGTTCCCCTGCGTGTCGTAGGCGTCGACGAAACCGCGGCCCTGCCCGGCGATCTCGTCATGGGCGTCCTCGTCCTGCTTGGCGTATGCGACGAACACCCGGTCGCCGATCGTCTGGACGTTGAACGGTGCATAGCCCGCCGGCAGGCCCGGGTCGACGAACCCGCTGTTGGGCACGAGCCCGAAGCTGCCGTTGAAGACGTCGACCCTTGCGTTGTGGAAGTCCGCCGCGTAGAGGCGAGGCCCGGCCGCGGTGTCCGCGATCGAGAGGCCCTTGTAGATCGCCCCGACGTCGGAGCGGTCCTTGACGACGATCGCCGTCGTGCCCTGGGCGCCGTTCCAGCCCCTGACCACGCCGTCCTCGCCGTCGAAGAGGAACAAGGCCTTGCCTCCGGTTGGCAGGAGGAAGGCCGACGTGCTGTTGAACACGGTGCCCGTCGGGCCGCCGGCGACGGTCACCACGAGGGCTCTCGGGGCCCCGTCGCCGCCGTAGAGGGTCGACTTGTTGGTGCCGTTGTCCGAGACCCACCACGGAGTCGTCGGCCCGGCAGTCAGGCCCCAGGCGTTGACGAGATTCCCGTCCGTGTGCGTAGCCACTCCCTGCTGGTCCGAGACCAGCGACGTGACCGTATATGCGTTGCGCTCGGCGGCAGTCAGCGGCGATACCGCGACCAAGGCTGCGCCGAGAACGAGCGCCAGAGCCAGCATGACGGTCTGGCGCCGCGCGATGCGATGCTCTCCCATCTTCCACTCCTTCCCTCGAAGGTTCGCGCGCCCAGGGGGCTCTACGAACGGAGCGGCCGACCGGTTTGGAGCTCGCGGCATCGCGCGGCACTCGGATGCGGCAAGGAGCCGGAGGTGGGATTCGAACCCACGGCCTACGCCTTACAAGGGCGTTGCTCTGACCAGCTGAGCTACTCCGGCACGGCGCCCAGCGTACCGCCGGTCGAAGCTAGCGGTGCTCGATCACCTCGTCGATCAAGCCGTACTCCCTGGCTTCCGTGGCGCTCATGAAGTGGTCGCGGTCGGTGTCGGCCGAAACGCGGTCGAGGGGCTGACCGGTGTGGTCGGCAAGGATCCCCTCGACGCGACGCTTCAGGTCGAGCACCTCCCGGGCGCGGATCTCGACGTCGGAAGCCTGACCGCCGAAGCCACCGGTCCAGACCTGGTGGATGAGGATCTTCGCGTTCGGAAGCGCACTCCTCTTGCCCTTCGCGCCCGCTGCAAGGAGCACGGCGCCCATCGACATCGCGGTCCCGACGCAGATCGTCCGTACATCGGGCTTGACGAACGTGAGCGTGTCGTAGATGGCGAGCCCTGCGTACACGTCGCCGCCCGGCGAGTTGACGTAGAGCGAGATGTCCTTGTCGGGATCCTCGGACTCGAGGTGGAGCAGCTGCGCGACGACGACGTTAGCGATTTGGTCGTCGATCGCGCTGCCGACCATCACGATGCGCTCGTTGAGCAGGCGCGAATAGATGTCGAAGGAGCGCTCTCCGCGCGAGGTGTGCTCGATCACCATCGGGATCTGTGGACTCACCCGGCGACCACCGCCTCGCGCGCCGGCGCGAGGTCGCCGACGCGATGCACCGGGACGCCGTACTCGCCCAGGCTGTCCGCGACCGCGGCGGAGTTCGGCACGGACGCCGGGACGAAGATCTCGACCGGCCGCGCCTGGGCGGCCCGCCAACCGGCGCTCCCCTCGATCGTCGCCCCCCAGAGAAGGACGCGCCCGAAGACGCGGTCGCCGTCGCCGACAGTCAGGTAGTGCTCCCACGCCGCCAGGTCCCGACCCGCGTGGAGACCGCACTCGCACCCAGGGAGCGGCGCCTCGTGAGGCGTCCGGAGAAGGCGGCGGCATTCGGCGCGCACCGGCTCGCGGGTCGGCCAGAGGTCGCCGTACAGCACGCTGCGGAGCCGGGTGCGCTCCGGGCCGTGCTCCACCCGCCACACCTTCCAGCCGACCGCCGGCCTCAGCGCCTCGGCGGCCCAGGCGCGTTCTACCTGGCCGATCTTCATTCCTCGTCCTGCTCCTCGCCGAGCCAAGCGAGTATCGCCGACCGGGAGAATCGCCACTCCTGGCCGAGCTTGCGTGCCGGCAGCTCACCTTGCTCGGCGAGCGCGACCACCGCCTGCTCGTCGACCTGGAGAAGCTCGGCGAGCTGAGCGGGCGTCAGCACTTCGGTCTCGGTCGGGAGAAACGAATGCCGGCCGACAGCCCACTCCGCCTCTGCCGGCATCGGAGGGCCGGCGAGCTCCTGAGTCCAGACGGGATCGTGTGGGTCGAAGCGGGCGACGAGCTTGGTGATCAGCTCGCGCTTCGGCGTCCCCAGGACGTCAGCGGCGCGGTGGAGCTTCTCGGCCTCGGCGGACGGGATGCGTACGAAGAGGGCGGTGTAGTCCTGATCCCGTCGCGGTCGAGCCATGGAGATATCTTGATATCACAAAGATATCTCGAGCCGCAAGCCGCTACTGCAGGACTTGCCGCGACTGCTGATGCGACAGCACCTTGCGCTTCACGCGCTGCAACGCGTTGTCGATCGTCTTCGTGTCGCAGCCGAGCCGCTCTGCCATCTCCTCGTAGGACTCGCCCTCGAGATAGAGCTTGAGCGCGTCGGCCTCGAGCTTCGAGAGGCCGCTTCCCAGCGTGAAGACCAGGCTCTGGAGCTCCTCGGTCGAGATCACGCAGACCGAGGGGTCGTCCACGGTCGGGCCAGGCAGCGCGTCGCCGAGGTTGCAGTCGCCGTCCGGTTCCTGACCGGCCGGTGTGTGGCTGAAGGAGACGTAGGTGTTCAGCGGCGCGTGCTTGAAACGGGTCGCGGTCTTGATCGCGGTGATGATCTGCCTCGTCACGCAGAGCTCGGCGAAGCTGCGGAACGACGTCTCCTTGTCGGCGCGGAAGTCGCGCACCGCCTTGTAGAGCCCGATCAGCCCTTCCTGGATCAGATCCTCGGCGTCGCCGCCGGCGAGGAAGTACGAGCTCGCCTTGAGGCGGACGAAGCCGTGGTAGCGGCGCATGAGCTCGTCCAGCGCCTTGCCATCGCCGTTCCGCGCACGCATGACGAGCTGGAGGTCGGCGAGCTCCCGTTGGAGCTTTTGCGGGGTGTGGATCGTCTGTGCAGTTCGAGCGGGCACGGCTTCCCCCTCGCTGAGGACGGGCGATCTGCACAAGCCTCACCCTGAGGTTGAGGATCAAGATAGCAAGGTCCCAGCACGTTTACAAGACCTTGCTAGTTGTCGTTCTTAACCGGACCCTTGGCCTCTGCGCAGCTTCTCAAGACGTTTTCGCGTCTCTTCGTCTACGCGATCGCGAAGCTGCGAGCGCTTCGCTTCGACGTGCCCCGGCTCGTCGAGGTCTCCCAGGAATGTTCGAGAGCTCCGCTTCTGTACCTCCTGGCCCGAGGTACCGCGCACAGCGGAGTCGGACGAGACGAGGCAGACCGTCTCGCTCGCGCGGTGCTCCGCGGCCAGCCGCTCCAGGAGCGCATCCGCGTGCTCTGCGTAGCGCACCTCGAGCGGCCCGTACGCCTTGTCCTCCCCCACGCCGTCGAAGACGACGACGCCTCGGGCGCCGTGCAGCGCGACGAAGCTCGCGAGCCGATCGACGAGCTCCCGCGGCTCGTCGAACGAGCCCGCGTGGAGGAGGTTGTAGCCGTCGAAGAGGTACAGCGTCGGCTCAGCCACCGCGCTGCCGCCTCGCCTCGTAGAGGAGCAGGGCAGCGGCGACGCTCACGTTGAGCGACGCGACCTTCCCCTGGAGCGGAATCCGAACGGCGTCGTCGCAGGTGCGGCGGACGAGGGGCCGCAGGCCCTTGCCCTCGGCGCCGAGCACGAATGCGACCCCGCCCGAGAGGTCGGCGTCCCACATCGTCGTCTCCGCGTCACCTGCGGCCGCCCAGACCCAGAGCCGCGGGCCCTTGATCTCGCCGAGGTAGCGCGAGAGGTTCTTGACCACGGCAATCGGCAGGTGTTCGACAGCGCCGGCCGAGGCGCGGCAGACAGCCGCGGTCACGCGCGCCGAGTTGTGGGCAGGCAAGACGATGCCGCTGGCACCGGCCCCCTCGGCGCTCCGAGCCACCGCGCCGAGGTTCCGCGGGTCGGTCACGGAGTCGAGAACCGCGAGCAGAGGCGCCGGCTCGGCCGCGACCTCGTGCGCGTCGGCGTAGCGGAAGGGCTCGACGCGGGCAACTACCCCCTGATGATCCGCGGTGCCTGCGAGCGCGTTCAGCTCCCGCTCCGGCTTCACGTGCACTCGCACGTCGGTCTCGGCCAGCCAGGGCTCCGCCTTCAGCGCCCGCTCGGTGACGAAGAGGTCGAACACCTGCCGCGGTCCGCGAACAGCCTCCCGCACGGCTCGGCGGCCGTAGACGAGCTCGGTGGTCACGGCTTCGGCACGAGCTGGAAGCCGGGCTCGGCTTCTACGTCCCGTACTTCCCAACCGGCGGCCTCGATCTGGCCGCGCAGCCGGTCGCCCTTGTCGAAATCTCGACGCCCGCGGGCCTCTGCGCGTTGCCGGGCCAGCTCTTCGAGCTCCCGGGGAGCCGATGCGCTCTCGGCGAGGGACTCGAGCCCGAACACCTCCAGGCCGCGCCGCAGCACCTCGTGGTTGCGCCAGCCGTGCAGGATCGCGAGCGCCTCGGGCGTGTTGAAGTCGTCGTCGAGCGCGGTCCCGAAGGCCTCCCAATCGCCGCCGGGCTCGGACGGCTGCCGGAAGACGTTGCGGAAGCTCTCGGCCTGGGCCCCGGCCTGGCGGAGCACCTCGTCCGAGTAGTCGAGCGGCTTGCGCCAGTGGCCGCCAAGGAAGTAGACGAGCAGCGTCTCGCGCCCCCACGTCTCGAGGGCCTCGCGCAGCGAGACGATGTTGCCGAGCGACTTCGACATCTTCTCGCCGGCGAGCCGCAGCATGCCGTTGTGCATCCAGAGCTGCGCGAACTCGTGGCCCAGCGAGCGCGACTGGGCGATCTCGTTCTCGTGGTGGGGGAAGACGAGATCGATCCCGCCGCCGTGGATCTCGAACACCGGGCCGAGGTGCATCTCCGCCATCGCCGAGCACTCGATGTGCCAGCCGGGGCGGCCGCGCCCCCAGGGCGAGTCCCACCAGGTGTCCTCGCCCTCCTTGTGCGCCTTCCAGAGCGCGAAGTCGCGGGGATCCTCCTTGAGCTCGCCGGCCTCGTCCTCCTCGGAGGGGTTGTGCGTCGCCTCCTCGTCGTCGTGGCGGCCCGAGAGCTTGCCGTAGTCTGGGAAGCTGGCGACCCGGAAGTAGACGTCACCGCCAGCGGGGTAGGCGTGCCCACCCGCTACGAGCTGCTCGATCATCGCCAGGATCTCCGCGATCGACTCGGTCGCCTTGGGCTCCCGGTCGGGCCGGCCCAGCCCAAACCCGCTCGTGTCCTCGACGTACCAGTCGCTCGCGTCAGCCGCGAGCTTTGCGCTGGCGCCCGGCGCGGCCGCGTAGATCTTGTCGTTGACGTCGGTGATGTTCTCGACCAGCGTGACGTCGTAGCCGCGGTCTTCGAGCCAGCGCTTGAGCCACATCGAGAGCACGAAGGGCCGCGCGTTGCCGACGTGGATGCGCTGGTAGACGGTGGGCCCGCAGAAGTACATGCGCACCGGGCCGGGGGGCGGCGGCAGCTCCTTCAGCCCGCGTGTGGCGGTGTCATAGAGCCGCATCGATCCTCCGCAAAGCTTCCTCGCGCGGGAGCGCGGCCACGACCGCCCAGAGCTCCGGGCCGCGCTCGCGGCCGGTCAGCGCGAGCCGCACCGTGCGGAGGTCCCCGCCGACGGCTTTGAGCTCGCGGAGGAGCTCCTTGGGATCGGCGGAGCCGTTTCCGCTCACGAGCAGCTCCCGGAAGCGCTCGAGGGTCTTTGGCGAGGCGACCTCCACCGAGGCGGGCTCTTCGAGGATCGAGGCCGCATATTCGCGCGCTTCGTTCAGGTCACGGGCTCCTCGCAACGCGGGCACGAGCTCCACCGGAGCGCCCACGCGCTCCGCCAGCTCACGGTCGGGCAGGGCTCCGATCGCCTCGATCGCCAGGCGACGGATCCGCGGCAGGTCGTAGTGGACGTCATGCCGCGGCAGGCCGAGCTCCTCGAGGTAGCGGCGCACGGCCTCGGCGGGGATGCCTGCGTCCCGGAGCGAGCCGACGGTTGCGCCCTCTGCCCGCTTGGAGAGCTTCTTGCCGTCGTCGCCGAGGATCAGCCCGTGGTGGACGAACTCCGGCACCGGCGCACCGAGCGCCTCGAAGAGGCGACGATGCAGCGCCTCGTTCGGCCGGTGGTCGTTGCCGCGAACGATGTGCGTGATCCCGAAGTCGACGTCGTCGACCACGCTCGCGAGGTGATACGTCGGCGTCCCGTCCTCCCGCAGGAGCGTGATGCCGTCGAAGCGCTCGCCGAGCTCGCCGGCGGCCTCGACGTGGCGGTCACGCCGCTCGCTCTGGCGCACCGGGCCCTCGTCCCAGCCGAGCTCGAGCCACTCGAGGTCGTGCATCAGCTCCTCCTCCCCGCCGGGAACGTTCCGTGCCGGATCCGTGTCGTCGATTCGCAGCAGCAGGTGGTCGCCGAAGTTGCGGTTGGCGACCGCGCTCAGGGCGTTGCCGACGTGCAGCGAGCCCGTGGGGCTGGGAGCGAAGCGAACGCGCCTCATGGCGCGGAATCTATCGAGCTACCTGATGCGGTAGGCGAGCGCAGCCGCCAGCGCCGGATCCTTGCCGCGGAAATACGCGATCGAGCTCAGCGGGACGTTGATCCTGGGCTGGATGGTCAACCGCGGGTCGTGCGCAGTGCTCTTCTGCCACCAGATCGCCGCGACGTCCACCGTGACGCCTGCGCTAGGCAGCTCAACGCGCTGCACGTCGCCGTAGAGGTTCGGGCTGCCGCCCGAGGGCTCGCCGACGAACGTCACCCGGGTCTTGCGCTCGAGCTCCGTAATGAAGTTCTCGGCGGCGGAGAATGTGCTGCGGCCGATCAGGACGACGAGCCTGCCGGGCTTGTTGATCCTCTTCGAGCGGAGAGTCGCGAGTAGCGGCACGTAGGTGTGGTTGTCGCCTCCGGGGTTGAGCCTGACGTCGACGATCACCCGGCGCACTTTTCGCTGCTTGGCCAGGCGGGAGACCTTCTGGGCCAGCGCGAACGTCGAGCCGAGCGTGAGGTTGTAGCCCACGAAGATGACCCGCCCGCGGTCGAGCGTCGTGACGTAGTGAGCGCTGGCGCGCCGCCGCAGGTACAGCGGGGAGGAGCGCTTCGGCAGGGCGTAGACGAACGAGGGAAACGCCGGCTTCATCCGCGCCAGGTACTGGGAGGCGGTCACCGGCGGGAGGACGACGTCCCGTGACGACTGGCCAGGAGCCTGGAGCGTGAACGAGGCAGGGCCGATTCCCGCTCGCAGCCCGAGCCCGTGCAGGATCTCCACGGTGAGCATGAAGCTCATGAACCGGTCGGTGCGCGTGTGCTCGTTGTCGCGGGGGACGAGCGAGCGGACCTGCCGCTCGAGCTCGTCCACTCCGATCCCGTCGATCGCGAGCACCTTCGAGCCGACCAGCGCCTCGTTGCCGGGCGCCGAGACGACGAAGAGGCCGTCGCTGAACTTGTAGAGGTAGAGCGGGAAGAGGTGCAGCACGCGCCGGTTGCCCGTGTCCAGCGGGAAGATGCCCGAGTGCCCGTCGCGCTCGCCGAGGAGGTTGGTGAAGCGCATCAGCTCGACGAGCAGCTGGTCCTGCGAAAGGGAAGGCGCCCGCGCCGCGAGGTCGTCGGCCGCCGCCTGGAAGGTCGACTCGGGAGTCGCGTGGAACGGATTCGGATGGATCTGCCTGATCTGGGCCATCAGGAGACGGACGTCGTCGGCGGCGCTCGAGGCGGCGGGCGTCGCCCGCTCGGCCGCCCCACCGGCGCCGACGAGCGCGGCTGCGAGAATGATCAAAGTTCCGGTGCGTATGGAGGCGAGTTTAACAGTACTAACATTGAGTTCAACTACACTTACATGGCCATGGGCCTGACGCAGACGGGCGAGATCCGCATCGGCGCCAGGCTGCGGAAGCAGCGGACGATGCGCGGCCTGACGATCAGCGAGGTCGCGGAGCAGGCGGGCCTGACGGCCGGCTTCATCAGCCAGCTCGAGCGCGACCTCACCTCCGTCTCGCTCTCGTCCCTCTACCGGATCTGCGCCGTCCTCGGCATCCGGGCCGGCGACCTGATCGACGACGTCCCTGAGGGCCGTCTGATCCGCCGTGACGAGCAGGCGAGGCGCTCGCTCGCCATGGGCGACACCGAGCATCTGCTACTGAGCTCGGGCGACGAGCGGCGCTTCCACGTGACCGAGTCGCGGATCCCGCCCGGAGTGAGCGCAGGCGAGGAGCTCTACACCCTGCCGGCGGACGTCGAGCTCGCCTACGTCCTCCAGGGCTCCCTCGAGATGCGAGTCGGCGCGGAGACGCACTTGATCGAAGAGGGCGACACCTTCACGTACTCGCCACGAGACCCGCACACGTGGCACAACCCCTCCGAGACCGAGGACGCCGTCGTCCTCTGGTTCGCGGTGCCAAACCCCTACGTGGTGTGACCTAAGCGACGCGCGTGTGCCGCTGAATGAACTCCAGCACGCGGCCCCACGCGTCGTCTGAGGCGGCGGCGAACTCCTCCTGCTTCCGGTCGAAGAAGGAGTGCGGCGCGCCGTCGTAGCTGACCACCTCGTGCTCGACCCCAGCCTCGGTCAGCGCTCGGTCGAAGGCCTCGTTGTCCTCGGCCGTGATGTTCGCGTCGGCGCCGGCCTGTAGCGCCAGCACCGGTGCCTCGATCTGCCCCGCGAGCTGGGTCGGGCCTGGTAGGCCGTCTCTCGACTCGCCGGGCCGTCCGTAGAAGCCGATCGCGCCCGCGAGGCCGTGACCGCCGGCGTCCGAAAGCCAGGACGCGCGGCCGCCCATGCAGAAGCCGACGGTGAAGATCGTGGTCGCACCGAGCGATCTGAGGTGCTCCACGGCGGCCGCAACATCCGTCTGGATCTCCTCGGGACTCACAGCCTCGACGTGCGGCGAGTACTCGAAGTCCTCGCCGCGCTTCTCGGCGCCCGCGGTCCGCCCGAAGTAGTCGAATGCGAGGGCCGTGTAGCCGCGTTCGGCGAACCGCAGCGCCAGCTCCTCGTAGAAGCGGTAGAGCCCGCGGACGTCGGGCAGGATCACGACGCCGGTCTGAGAGGGCTCCTCGGGTGTGGCGAGGAAGGCCGCGAACCGGTTGCCGTCACCGGACTCGAGCACGAGGTCCTGGTGCGAGACCGCCGCGCCGGAGATGACCGGGATCGGCGGCAGGGAGTCGAGCTCGAAGCACATGGGCGGGGCGAAGTCTAGGGTCCCGCGGGTGAGAGACGCGCTCCTGGCCTGGTACCGCGAGCACGGGCGCGACCTGCCCTGGCGCCGGACCCGAGACCCGTACGCGATCCTCGTCTCCGAGGTGATGCTGCAGCAGACCCAGGCCTCGCGGGTGGTGCCGCGCTACCTCGCCTGGCTCGAGCGCTGGCCGACCGCCGACGCACTCGCCGCCGCGTCGACGGCGGACGTGATCCGCGCGTGGCAGGGGCTCGGATACAACCGAAGGGCGCTCAACCTCCAGCGCGCAGCGCGGCAGGTCGCGCGGGACGGCTGGCCCGGCGACCTGACGGTGCTCCCGGGCGTCGGCCCGTACACGGCCGCCGCGGTCGGCTGCTTCTCGCTCGGCCGGCCCGTCTTGCCCGAGGATGTGAACGTGCGCCGCGTCCGCGAGCGCACCGGGCACGAGTTCGACCCCACGTGCGCCCAGGCGTTGATGGACCTGGGAGCGACGATCTGCATCGCCCGCGTACCCCGCTGCGGCGAATGCCCGCTGGCCTCGGATTGTCCCTCGCGCGGGCGGCGGTTCGAGCCGCTCCGGAAGCAAGGCCCGTACGAGGGCTCGTTCAGGCAGCGGCGGGCGCAGGCCCTGCGGCTGGTCGCCGAGGCCCCGCGCCCGCTCGCCGAGGTCGACCTCGAGGCGGTCGAGTCGCTGAGGCACGACGAGCTCGTCCTGATCGAGGACGAGCTCGTGCGCCTGCCTTCTTAGGAGGTGGTGAAGCCGCTGGCTGCGATGAAGGAGCCCGGTCCCGCCGCTCCCTGAATCCGGACGAGCACGACCGGTGCCAGGCACCTGCTCGGAAGCGTCACGTTCTGGTTGATGCGCGCGTCGCCATCGGTCGCGAGCGGCACCGGCCCGGCCGTGAACGCCGCGGTGGCGTTTGAGTCGGGCGCGCAGAAGAACGAAGCAGCGATCATGGTGACCGTGCCGGTAGTCCCGTTGGCGGCGAGGACGAGCCCCTTGACCCGCAGCTCGAAACGGCCACTGCGACTGAGCGTCACGCTGCCCTTGTCGAGCACCCAGGGCGCGCCTGCTCGGTTCACCCCGTGGATCGGTGAATCGGCGAGCACGTTGCCCACCAGCCCCGACCTGAAGAGCTTGCCGTGCTTCTCGTGATGCCCGCGCGAGGCCCCGGCCTGCAACGAGAACACGAGCGCCGAGACGGCGGCGACCGAGAGCATCAGGCCGACGAGCGACTTCTTCGAGAACGTCATGTTGCTCCTCTCTCCCTTGGAGTATCGAGAGGGGGTACGGGAGCGGCGGCGGTTCGGTTCTCAGCCTCGCTCGAGCAGCGCGAC
>Ga0163162_10006941_pt1 | contig 10981 bp, 4 predicted proteins | sample S55metaG_FD_115310 | JGI IMG/M metagenome (GOLD analysis project Ga0163162, IMG submission 115310) | Switchgrass rhizosphere microbial communities from Kellogg Biological Station, Michigan, USA - S5-5 metaG | ecosystem: Host-associated > Plants > Roots > Rhizosphere > Soil | place: USA: Michigan...
CCCGTTGCGCTTCAGGATCAGAAGTGAATTCAAGGGGCAGCGACCGCATGAGCGTTTCTCCTCTTTGCGTAACGCCTGAAGCGGCGGAGTATATATAAGGTAGGAGACGGTACCTCAATTCGTCGTACTGAGTCAGGGTGCGCAGGACTTCCGGGCCGTAATTCCAAATTTCGGCATTAGTTTTGTACCCATGGACACGGAAAATGGGGCAGAAGGCTCCGTATTGAAACCAGCGGATCAGAAGTTCGTGATAGGCCTCTGATGTGTATTGATCCTGAGGCCGGAAAAATCCACCGACGTCTGTCGTCCAGTAAGGCAGCCCGGACATACTAAAGCTGAGGCCACCGGCAATCTGGCGCCGGAGTGTAACCCAATCGCCTGTGATGTCACCCGACCACGAGGCGGCTGCATTTCTTTGTTGACCGGCAAATGCCGAACGCGTAAGGATTACGACCCGTTTGCGGTCGGTGGTGGCGCGTTGCCCTTCGTAAATTGCCTTGGTGACATAAAGAGGATAGGCATTACGAACCGTTTCGCCGCTACCAAGAAATGTTTGGCGGCCTTTGAGAATGTCAAACTCGGGCTCTGAGGCGTCCATCCACCACCCGTCCATCCCGTCCTGGAAGATTCCTTTGTTGAGTTCTGACCAGAATGTGGTCTGCGCGTCAGGATTAAAAAAATCGGTCCATGGAGTTCCGGGAATAAGGAGGGAGCGCGCCGACATCTTCTTGTATACGTCGGTGTCTTCCCCGAACCTTGACCAGATGGAAATCATCAGATGGAGGTCATCCCCGTGAAGTTGGTCCAGCATTTTCTTAGGTTCCGGGTAATGGTCCTCATCGAACTTCATCGCGCTCCATCCATATTTGCCCCAGTACTGCCAGTCCTGCACCAGAACATCAACGGGAATCTTGCGCTTGCGAAATTCCGCTGCAGTATCCAATATCTCCTGCTGACTGTGATACCTCTCACGACACTGCCAGTAACCGTACGCCCATCTTGGAAAGAGTGGGGCTTGGCCAGTTAGCGATCTGTAATCGGAGATCACCTGGTTTAACCCCGGACCATAGAAAAGATAGTAGTCAATGGCTTGCCCCACTTCGGAGCGGAACGTAGTCGTGTCTTGCGGGGCGCGCACCGCCAAATTTAACCCGGCTCGTCCGCCATGCGCTGACACTTCCACCTGTTTGCCGCCTTCCAAGGCAATCACTCCACTTGCGGTGGAGGGTGTCCATTCGTTTTGCAAATCGATCACGTGCTGTCCATCCACTTCGACGTTGAGTTGATCTCTGTTGTCGCTGCTTAACAAAAATCCGTAATTGCCTTTTGCGCCGGTAGTGAACTTGCCCTTGCCCGTGTTGGGATCGATAGAAATCGCCTGGTCGGCAGGGTTGAAGTCAGTGAGAGAAGGGTTGTCCCACAAAAGCCCGTAGCCCTTGCTTGATAACAAGAATGGAACCGATATGTTCGTATTCGCCTGGTGCAGACGAATGGGCACGCCTCGAACATCAAAAATTCCTTCCTGATGTTGTCCCAATCCATACAGAGCTTCGTCGGCGGGCGAAAGAAACGTTTGCTGGACCTGCCAGGTCTTCATCTCCGCAATCGACGGCACGTCAAAACTCTTTCCTCCGTCTTTTGGTTCAGCCAGCAGCAGTTTTCCTTCCCGCGAGACAAAGCTGAGCGCGCCGGTCGTGGCATCGACGGTCACGGTCACAGCAGCAGTGGAAACGCTGATTTCTTTTTTTGCAATTTTGATTTGAGCGTTACCAGATTGACATCGCCGGGTAGCCACCGGAACCAGAGGGGCCGGAATTTCCGATGTGCGGCTGGCCACAACGTGAATGACACGATCGCCACAGGCCTCAATGCGCATGGCTCCTGTCGCCGTCTGAAGTGTGACCCCGTCTGCATCCCGACGGGACCCCTTAATGGCAAATTGTGGGCCCTCTGAGGCCCATGTGCCTGGAATAACTGCCAGAATAAAGAGAACGGCAACGCGGTAGTTTGTGGTCATTGAGTTACGGTTAATGATTTCCTTTCGTAATAGGTGCAGAGATATCCACAACGTCTTCGGAATGCACAAAACGCGTTGCGCGCCAAATTTTTACTGAGGCTCCCCGCTGTATTCGCCTTGCTGCAATGCAACGGCTGCCCTGTGTAATTCCTCGTGCTTCATTCGCTCGGAGACTTCGAAGGCCTCCGCGGCTGAAGCTCGATCCCCAACTTTCAAGTACAGACGACCAATCTGATAATGGAGCCGGCCATCCCTGTCACCGGCGAGAGCGAGCTTTAATTCCGTAATGGCTTGCTGTGGCCGATTGGTTTCGGCATAGACCTTGCCAAGCAATGCGTGCACGTGGGAGACGAGTTCTGGTTTGGTGCTAACGCTTTTCTTCAGATACGGTTCTGCACCTGAGTAGTCATGCTTGGCGCAAAGGATCTCGCCCATCAGTGTGTTGAACTCGGGGTCCTCCGGACTGCGCCCTACGGCCGCCTGCGCCATACGAAATGCCTCGTCTATCTGGTTGTCGCCCAGCAGGGCCAACGCTAAACCAAAGAGCGCGCCCGTGTCTTGCGGCTGAAGCGTCAGCGCCTTTCGATACTCCTGTTCGGCAGCGAGGAAATCCTTCCGCTGGCGGTAGACGTCGCCTAGCAAGATGTGCAGCTTGGGTGAGGCAGAATCGAGCCGGCTTGCCTGCGCCAGAGCCTCGGTCGCAAGTTTCTGGGCCGATTTTGTCTCCCAATACAGACCCCCGGCTGCAGTTGCCACGTTCGCCACCAGTTTGGTTGCCGCCGCAAATGCATCCCGGTAGTCGCCGGTTGCGTATGCACAGCTGGCGAGCAAGTGGAGGTCTTTGGCCTTGAGCAACGCAAATCGAGAAGTCAGCAGTGCAGCACAATCGCAGTATCTCCCTTTGGTGTACAGCTCCGCTGCTTTGGCAATGGGCAATTGGGTGGGCTCAGCTGCACTCTCCGACTCGGTGCTTGGCCGCAGGCCGGGATTTTCGGCGGTGTCCGCGGAAAATAGTGTTGCGATCTCTGCTTGGCCCTCGCCGGCTGCACGTCGTTCCTCGAAGACGTGCTTCAGGTCGGTGCGGTTCTGCTGAGAAAGTCCCGCACGGAATTGTGCGGCGTTGGACTTGAGAAAACCCGGGTCGGTTTTGAAGACATTTTCGATTTCTCTCGCGCTGCGTTCTGTTGCACCTTGCTCCAGATGGACTCGCGCGAGACCGAGCTTCGCCATCAGACTGCCAGGGTTGGCTGCGAGTTCAGCATTGAATTCACGTTCTGCTGCGACCGGGTCATGCTGACTTAACAGCACGAAACCATAGCTTGCGTGTGCGCCAGCAGGAAACGTGGGCATTGCCAATAGTTTCTTATAGGTTTCGTCGGCTTGAATGAAGGCTCTCTGCTCAGACAATGTTTCCGCTATGAGTGCCTGCAGGTATGCTGACTCTTTGTGCCGCGTAAACAAGGTGCGGGCGTTGCTCTCCACCTGTTCCAGATAGCTAACGCCGAGGTGATACCAAGTATCAGCTTTTCCGGGATCTATCTTCGATGCTTGCAAATAGGAATTGATCGCGAGATGCGGATTCCCGGTGCCCGCATACGCTTGACCCAGTGCTAGCTGCGGTTGTACGTCCCCGGGGTTGGATAGTGCTGCCCGTTTGAGATACGGAATGGCCTCCTTGAAACGCTTCAACTTTACATAATCAAGTCCCAGAAACAGATTTGGAACGAACAGCACCGGTTTGAGGCGAACGGCTTCCGAAAAGCTCTCGATTGCTTTCTCATCCTTTCCCGTCTGGTAGTACATCAGTCCTAGATTGGCTCGGAGTTCGGCAATTTCGGGGTGGAGTTCTAGCGCTTGGCGATAGAACTCGGCGGCCGACTGGAAATCATTCCTGGCCTGAGCTTGTTGAGCCGAAGCCAGCAGCGATTCAAACGTATTGGGCGATTGCGGAAAGGCTATGCTCGATGCAAGGCACACCAAGCAACAACGCACAACCGCATTGGTCCAGACTCGGCGCACGCATCACCAGTAGAGCTTAAGTGCCGCCTGCATCTGGCGCGGGCCCCAGGCTGCGTTAAGGGACCCAATTGTGCCTGACCCGAAATTAGTATCAGGTTTGTAGAAGTTAACGTGATTGAAAGCGTTGAACATGTCGAGACGGAACTGCAAGCGCACGTCTTCGTGGATCGGGAAATACTTCTGGATACTCATGTCCCAGTTGTTGTAACCCGGAGCACGTAGATCAGAAAAATAGCGCGGTGCATCCCCCAGGCTCCATTTCGGGGCTTGCGAGAACGCCGCAGGGTTGAACCACTGGAATCGGGTTTGATTTGAAACATGATAGTCACCAACCACGTTTACGTTCTGGCCGATGCCAAATTCATTTAGGTTGCCGACGTTAATTCTGAGTGGGAACCCGCCCTTAAACGTCGCGATACCGGAGGTCTGCCAGCCCCCGACAACGGCGTTCAACACGCTGTTCATTCCGCCGCCAACCTTCTTGCCTTTGCCGACCGGAAGCTCGTATACGTAGCTCAGAACAAAAGCGTGGGTAATGTCATTGGGATCGACTGACTTTTCAGCCGCAAGGTTATATACGTTGCGAATGTTCTCCCCAAAATTGGCGGAGGTATTGGCCCACGTAGTAGGCCCTCCCACATTGTCGAGGAACTTCGAGAACGTGTAGGACGCCAGGAGCGTAAGGCCTTGCGACACCCGATGCGTGTAGTTAAAGTCGAGCGCATTGTAGCTCCCGCTACCCGCAGGAATCAGGTTTTCATTGACGTTGCAAAACTCGGGGAAGGGCCTGAGCAGCTGCCCCATTTGCACGGTGGGCTGATCCAGGCCGCAGCCGCTCGATGTGATGTGCCCGAAAAATGGATTTGTCACCTGCGTGTCCAGGGCATTCCCCATAGACAAGTATTTCGTATCCAACTGATTGAGATTCAGGCCGCCAGTAGTAATGTGAACGCTGTGATTCCCCACATACGAAAGTTCCAGCACATCAGACGTTGTCGGCGCGTACTGGAGACCGTACGACCACTGCTGAACATAGTACGTCTTACGCGAAGGCGAAACTGCGGTGACGTCGAAACCTACGTTTGTGAGACCGGCCAAGGACTTGCCTACTACAGGCACAAGACCACTCGAGAAGGCATTGCGCAACATGCAACCTGTGCACGGCCCTATTCCGTTGGTACTAGCTACGTACGGGGTATCCGAGCCAAATCCGGGAATGATCGGGACTCCTGCGTACTGGCGGGGGAAGAAGACACCGTATCCTCCCCGCATTACCAGCTTCGGGATCAATTGGTAAGCGAATCCGAATCGGGGTGCGAATTCATTGTATTTGGCATCGTACTGGCCTCGGTTGTCCGAATCAGCAAATACCTGCGCGCCCTGGTAGGTATTACCGACCGCGGTGCTGATGGGATTGACCGCGTTATAGTCAAACCGCGCCAGCCGATCCAGTCGGTCCGTCACCGGACGGGGAATTTCCCAACGAATTCCGAGATTCAGAGTGAGTTTTCGTGTGGCTCTCCAGTCGTCCTGCAAGTACACTCCGTGAAGCCACTGGCGAGAAATCTGTGAAACCGCGATCCCAGTGTTCCCGCTGGCAGGGGTGCCGAGCATTAGCGATGCCATCGAATTGCCGGTACTAGAATTAATATTGGTGGGATCCGGCCCGGCCGTAAACACGTTGTCGAAGTTGAACTGGGTGGGATGGAACCGACCGCCATTCTCAGTGAGTGCGACGGCCATATATCCGAAGCTCAGCTGATGCTTGCCCTCCACTTTGACAAAGTCCAGAGATCCGGTGGCGGCGGCGCGCGGAAATGCGCCTTGTCCCGCACCCTGTTGCGGTCCCTCACCCCGGAAACCCGTGGCAGCGATCACAGGAAATTGCGGAGAGTTTGGATCAATGAAGGCCGGCAGGCCGAGGGTAGAAACTTTGAAGCCCTTGCTCTGCATGTCATTGCCTTCCACCCAATGCACGAGGCCCAGGTTGCCGCTCATGGTAAAAGTCGGCGTGAAGAGTTGGCTGATGCCAAACGCGATACTGTAGCGGTTGTTGGGGTTTCTCTGGCCCGGACCTGCGGGATTGTCAACGCCGAAATAGGGCGGAGATTCATCCTTGAATTCTTTCTTATACGAGTATCGTCCATAAAGCCGGGTCTTATCGCCGAGGTTGTGGTCAATGCGGCCGCTATACTCATCCGAGTTGTTGGCGCCAAGACCCGCAGCCGTCCAATTCCCGGCCAGCTGAGTGTTGATCGGCTGCGGATAAAAATTAATAAGCTTTTGCCCAACTGGGTCAATTCCATTCACGGCGTTAGCAACATTGTTCCCCACGATAGGATCACGGATCCAGACCGAGCTCCCAGTGTTTGGTCCGCATGTCGCCGTTACCTGCCGGGTAGTGAACGGGTCGTAAATCTGCCCCGACAGAATCGGCCGGCACAATGCATCTGTTCCAATGTTGCTACCCAGTAGGGCGGAGAAATCTCCTGAACGGAAAGCGGGAATGGGTATGGTATCAACGTTCGCAGTCAGTGGATCATTTTGCCGATGGGACTCCCAATTGAAAAAGAAGAATGTCTTGTTGCGCTGCTTGTAGACGCCGGGGATATAAACTGGCCCGCCCAGCGACACTCCAAACTGGTTGCGGTGTGAATTCTGCTTAGGAGTTCCGTTAATTCCGTTAAAAAAATAATTGGCGTCGAGCTTGCCATTGCGTAAGTACTCGTAGGCGTTTCCGTGCAGGCTAGTGCCCCCCGACTTTGTAACTACGTTGATGACGTTCCCCGTACTCCAGCCATATTGTGAGGTGAAGGAGTGCTGCTGGACTTTGAACTCCTGGACGTTGTCGGGCGACGGAACGTAAATGACCCCGCCCCAGCTGCCGATGGAATCCCACGCGCCATCCAATAGGAATGCAGTGGTCCCAAAGAAACCGCCACCAAAGTTGAAGAACGAAACATCCTGGTCGGCTGTGCCCTGCGACCCGCCCGATTCAATGAGTTGTCGCTGAGAATTACTCACAGACGAGTTCAGCTGCACAAAGTTAAATACGTTCCGAAGATTGAGAGGCATCTCCGTCACCATCTTTGTAGAGACTTCGGCGCCGAGATTGGCATTGTCCGTCTGAAGAAGGGGCGCAGCTTCGGTGACCAAGACCTGTTCGGTCGAGCCTATCGTCAACGCAATGTTTTGGCTCGCAGACTGGCCGACTTCAAGCGTGAGTCCTTGTTGCTTGAAAGTCTTAAAACCCGCTGCCTCGACTGTCACGACGTAGGTTCCAGCGGGAAGTAGTGGAAAGGAGAAGTTGCCTTCGTTATCTGTTTTGAAGGTACGTGTGATTCCTTTCTCCGTGCTGGCCAAGGTTACAGTCGCATTGGCTACGAGAGCACCAGAGGGATCCGAAACTGCACCCGAAAACGAAGCCGAGGAAGCTAAAGTCTGTGCTTGGACAGTAGGCAGGGTCATGCTGGCCGCGAGGACGATAGCGCCGACCAACAGTTGAAGCGGAAGACTCCAGGATTTCGACATTTGCGAGAACTCCTTAGTGTTTCATCCCCAGAGCGCTCGATTCTCAGCTTTGAGAAACCGCCGTACACACGCTTCAGGGCGCAGGACTAGGTTGGTCTATTCCCGATTGGCGATGCTGTCTAGGTTGGCTGCCGTAGTTTACCGCCGAGTCTTTGATGAAATCTTTGCTTGACAATCAGTTACGGGCAGAGATAAAAAGCATGATGGCCGGTAACTTTAGCGGTACCGTACGTCAATTCTTGACCATTTGAAAGCGGAATTTGCCTGCACTCGTGGCTACCTCACACAATTCGCTTTTAGAGCCCATCCCTAGGTCGGCGCGTATCCAACTCAATGAATTGTTGGAGGACATTTTACGTAGTGTCCCATTCAGAACTAGCCGGCAGTGCCAGGAGTTATTTCGCTATATCGTCGAGCACAGCCTCACTGGTGGGGAAGACTCACTTCGCGAACGTGTGATTGGAGTTGAAGTATTCGGGCGGGCACCTGACTATGACACAAGTGAAGACCCCGTGGTCCGGCTTCGCGCCGCTGACGTCAGAAAAAGACTGGCCCAGTACTATCAGGCGCACACCGAACCGATCCAATGGAAAATTGAAATTCCGACGGGGTCGTATAAAGCACAGTTCCATCCAGTAGAGGCTCCCTCTACTCAGCCTGCGGCACCGGCAAAGCTTATCCCACTAGATGTTAGCCGGACTCAATCAGCCACGAGTGCAACCGACGCCCGACCCGGTGAACGCAAGCGCTTGTGGCTAAGTGCTCTGCTCATAATATGCCTCGTCATGGCACTTGCTGCTTTGAGCCAATTTCGCCGCACATCGAGCTCTGAGACTCCGTTTAACTTGTTTTGGGGTCCGATCCTGAGGGATGCCAAGCCCGTGCTAATCTGCGCGGGTAGTAATCGCGTTTATATCTTGTCGCGAGAAGCTGCCGCACGGTACAGGAAGAACCACCCGCTCCCAGACGACGGCACTCCAAACCTGGAAATACTTGTCCCCAAGGAACATCTCAAGAAATTCACGGGCCAGGACTTCGCCCCCGTCAAGGACACCTATCTCACGGTCGGCGATGCTTCGGCAACCGCGCAGATTTCCTCGCTATTGACCTCGCGCCATCACAGCTATGACCTGCGTTTCGGAAGTGATCTTTCTTTCGGTGATTTGCGCGAGGGTTCGGCAGTTTTGATTGGGGCGTTCAACAACAGTTGGACCCTTAACATGACCGATAATCTTCGTTTCTTCTTTGAGGCCGGCGATACGGCAGAAATGCATGTTCGAGACCGATTCGACATGTCGCGTTCTTGGCGGCCAAAGTTCTCCGGAGGAAAATTCAGCGAAGACTACGCAATCGTTTCCCGCATTTTGGACTCGAAAACAGGCGGCACTCTGGTGACGATCGCGGGCCTCGATCACACGGGCACTCGAGCCGCGGGTGACTTCGTTACCGATCCGCAGCTTCTTGCAACGCTCATAAAGGATGCGCCGAAAGACTGGAGCAAGAAGAATCTCCAGTTCGTGCTGCATACGAATGTTGTTAACGATATCCCGGGTTCACCGACAGTGGTAGCGGCGTACTACTGGTAACGCCCCCAACTGCTTGATTCGTGGTCAGCGATTCGCCGGCCCAGAGTCCGGTCGGACTCTGAGCGCGGTTGCGCTAAACGCTGGCGCCGTCCCCGCGGCTCAATCTTCCCCAGGTGAATCCGTAAACAGTGACGAAGACAAAACATATGAGCGGCACCACGAAACCGATACGCATCGAGTGCTGGTCCGCGATGTGCCCCATGAAAGGCGGGGCAATCGCCCCGCCGACGATGGACATCACAATCAACGACGAGCCGAACTTTGTGTGCTCACCGAGGCCGCGTATGCTGAGCCCAAAGATAGTCGGAAATCCTACCGACATAAAGAAGAATGAAACGAACATCGCATACATTCCGGCTTTCCCGCCACACATTGTGACCGCGACCAGCGTCACATTGGCCACAGAGTAGAGGGCCAGCACGCGTTCGGGCTTGAATTGGCTGATCACGGCACTGCCGCACAAGCGACCAACCATGAATAGCACGAACCCTACAGCGCCAAGCCACCGCGAGGCTTGTAAACGGGTCGCCCCCGGATCATTCTCCAGGACGTAATTCACGCAAAAGCTAAAAATGCCGGTCTGTGCCGCCACATAAAGAAACTGCGCGGCCACCCCGAAAGTGAAGTGCTTACGCCGGAACAGGTCCCAGTTTTTAGACACTACCAGGAAAGCAGCCACATAGGCAGCCACCAATAGCACGTATTTCGCAAGCTGGAAAAGGGCTTCGTTCAATTGCAACAACGTCCACATCACCTGAAGAATCGGAACGATGAAGAAATACAGCAATCCGCAAACCGCTGCCAGAGTAAGGGCGATCCACATCTGTTGCGTGCCGGTGGGCTTGAGCCGGTTGTCCCCGGTTGCCGCGCTGCGACTTTCATCCGCAGCATGCAAATCCGGAATGCTCGATATAGCAAAGATGACTAGCAGCAACACGACAAATACACCAATGCCGATATACGGAGTCGTAAGGCCGGAGTTGGCGTTGGTTCCATCGGCGCTCGAAAAAATAAAATAACCACCTACGATCGGCCCTAAGATCCAGCCGAGTCCGTTAGTAGTTTGTGCGATGTTGATACGCGTGGGTCCGCTTTCGGGTGGTCCGAGTACGGTGGCGTAAGGATTGGCGATGGTCTCGAGGAAGGTCATACCCGCAGCAATCACGAATAGACCCAGCAAGAACGCCCAGTACGTGCCGATATGAACCGCAGGAATGAACCAGAAAGCGCCTGCAGCAATTAGCGAGAGCCCCAGCAGAATCCCGCTTTTATAACCGAATTTTTTCGCGATCAAACCTGCTGGAATAGCCAGGAGGAAATAGGCGAGATAATTGGCCGCTTGCACCAAACCGGACTGCTCTTTGTTGATCCGCAGCGTATCCTGAAAGTGCTTGTTGAGGATGTCAATCATTCCATTACAGAATCCCCAGAGCAAGAACAATGAGGTAATCAAGGCAAAGGTAACGGCAAAGTTCTTTCCATCGCTTGTCCGAAATAAACCATCCTTTGTCGGCGGCGAGGGTACGGTGGTCGTTGACTGAGTTGTCGGTGTATTCATTTGTACACTGAATATCGTTGTCCGCTGGGGACAATAACCGTTACCGTTACCGATGTCAACGCATCAATAACAAAAAACTGATAGTGACGCGACATCTCTCCGTAACATGTCAACGAAGCAACGCCGATACCATTTTAAGGCAGCTGTTCCAACCTAGGATCAGGCCTGGAAATGTCTTATATACTGATTTACCAACTATGAGCATGCGTATGAAGGACATTGCCAGGGACCTTGGACTATCAGTTATTACCATTTCCAAAGTCCTACGCA
>Ga0163162_10006942_pt1 | contig 10981 bp, 5 predicted proteins | sample S55metaG_FD_115310 | JGI IMG/M metagenome (GOLD analysis project Ga0163162, IMG submission 115310) | Switchgrass rhizosphere microbial communities from Kellogg Biological Station, Michigan, USA - S5-5 metaG | ecosystem: Host-associated > Plants > Roots > Rhizosphere > Soil | place: USA: Michigan...
ATTGCCTGCAACTTCTGATGAAGGTGTGAGTGGAACGTGGAATCCTGCAACGATCAATACAGCTACGCTCGGTGCAGCAACATATACGTTTACGCCAGCAGTGGGAAGTTGCGCTGCTCCTGTTTCATTGAACATCACAATCAATCCGAATATCACACCAACATTCCCGACGGTGCCAACGTCGATTTGTCAAAATGCAACGGCGCCAATATTACCTGCAACATCAAACGAAGGAGTGAACGGAACCTGGAATCCTGCGGTCATCACTACGGCGGCGCTTGGAACAACAACGTATACATTTACTCCGGCGGTAGGAAGTTGTGCAGCTCCAACATCTGTCATCATAACAATTACAACGAACGTCACACCAACGTTCCCGACTGTACCAACAACTATTTGTCAAAATGCAACGCCACCAACACTACCAGCATCTTCAAACGAAGGTGTGAACGGATCATGGAATCCTGCAGTGATCAATACTTCAACACTTGGAACCACATCATATACGTTTACTCCGGTAGCGGGAAGTTGTGCAGCTCCTACTTCAATTGATATCACAATTGTCGCGAATGTTACAGCAACGTTCCCAACCATTCCAACTTCCATTTGTCAGAATGCAACAGCGCCGGCATTGCCACTAACATCAAATGAAGGAGTGAACGGAACATGGAATCCTGCTGTGATCAGTACAACCGCACTTGGAACATCAACATATACGTTTACACCAGCAGCCGGAAGTTGCGCAGCTCCGGTATCAATTGATATCACGATCACAACGAATGTCACACCAACATTCCCAACTATTCCAACTTCCATTTGTCAGAATTCAGCAGCACCTGCATTGCCACCGACATCAAATGAAGGGGTGAACGGAACATGGAATCCTGCGGTAATTAATACAGCTACACTTGGAACAACAACATATACGTTTACACCAGCAGCCGGAAGTTGCGCAGCTCCGGTATCAGTTGATATCACGATCACAACAAACGTAACACCGACGTTCCCAACTCTGCCAACTTCTATTTGTCAAAATGCAACAGCACCAGCATTGCCACCAACATCAAGTGAAGGAGTGAACGGAACATGGAATCCTGCGGTAATTAATACAGCTGCACTTGGAACAACAACATATACGTTTACACCGGCTGCAGGTAGTTGTGGAGTACCTGTATCAGTTGATATCACAATCACAACGAATGTCACACTGACGTTCCCAACTGTTCCAACTTCTATTTGTCAAAATACGACTGCACCGGTATTACCGACCAGTTCAAATGAAGGAGTGAGTGGAACATGGAATCCTGCTGTCATCAATACTGCAATGATTGGTACTACGAGTTATACATTTACTCCTGCAGCAGGAAGTTGCGCGGCTCCGGTTTCAGTGGATATCGCAATTGCGAATAGTGTCACACCAACTTTTGCAGCAATTCCAACTTCAATTTGTCTGAATGCAATTGCACCGATCTTGCCGGCTACATCAGTAGAAGGAATTAGTGGAACTTGGAACCCTGCAGTAATTAACACAGCAACACTTGGCACTACTGTCTACACGTTTACTCCGGCAAGTGGAACTTGCGCCGTTCCTGCTACTTTGAGCATCACTATCGGCGGTAGCGTCACTCCTACTTTCCCAACTGTACCAAATTCGATCTGTCAAAACACAACCGCCCCTGCATTGCCTGCAACATCGAATGAAGGAATTGCAGGAACATGGAACCCGGCAATTATAAGCACGACCAATCTTGGAACAACGACGTATACATTTACTCCGGCTGCAGGAAGTTGTGCAAGCCCGGTTTCTGTTGACATCACTGTTGCGACAAGTGTCACGCCAACTTTCGGAACCATACCAACTTCGATTTGTCAGAATGCAACGGCTCCGGTGTTACCTGCAACATCCATCGAAGGAATCGCGGGAACCTGGGATCCTGCTGTCGTAAACACATCCGCTATCGGTACAACTGTTTATACCTTTACTCCAACTGGAGGCACTTGCGCAACGACAACTACATTAAGTATTACAATTGCCACAGGTGTTACGCCAACGTTCCCGAACTTACCAACATCAATTTGTCAAAATGCAACTGCACCAGCATTGCCGGCAACATCAAATGAAGGCATAGACGGAACTTGGAGCCCGGTAACTATCAATACCTCTACAGCAGGAACTACCGCATACATATTTACACCAAACGCGGGCAGTTGTGCAAGTTCGGTCACTGTGAATATTGCAATCACTGGAAACGTTACACCAACATTCACAACCGTGCCGACTTCCGTTTGTCAAAATACTTCGGCACCAGCACTTCCAGCAACATCTACCGAAGGGATCAACGGTACATGGAATCCTGCAACCATCAATACATCCAACATTGGTACGACCACATACACGTTTACACCAGCAGCCGGTTCATGTGCAGGTCCGACTTCTGTCGATATATCTGTGACGAGTGCTGTAACGCCAACGTTCACAACAATACCAACAGCACTTTGTCAAAACACTACGCCACCGGTATTGCCGACAACTTCTATCGAAGGAGTTGGCGGAACATGGAGCCCAGCGCTTGTCAATACATCATCGCTCGGAACAACAGTCTATACATTTACTCCATTAAGCACCAGTTGTGCAAGTCCTGTTACAGTAAGCATAACAGTCAACAGTGGAATTGCTCCAACATTCCCGAACATACCAAGCTCAGTTTGTCAGAATGGAACACCACCGGCACTTCCAGGAACATCTGACGAAGGAATCACAGGAACATGGAGCCCTGCAACTATCAATACATCATCGCTTGGAACGACAACATACACGTTTACGCCAACGACTGGAAGTTGCGCGAGCCCGGTATCAGTTGATATTACGGTTGTGACCAGTTTGAAACCAACCTTCCCGCCGATTCCAAATTCACTTTGTACGGGATCGACAGCGCCGCCATTGCCAACTACGTCCAATGAAGGCGTTACCGGAAGCTGGACCCCTTCTGCGATAAACACCAATCGCATTGGAACAATCGTCTACTCATTTATCCCGTCGCCGGGACAGTGCGCTACCCAACTTTCATTGATTGTAACAGTTGTGAACAGTCTTATTCCAACATTCACAACTATTCCTGATTCACTTTGCCAATTTGCAACCGCGCCGGCACTTCCAAAAAAATCAACAGAAGGAGTCACGGGAACATGGAGTCCATCAACAATCAACACATCGACTGCCGGTCGCGCCACGTATACCTTTACGCCAGACAGTGGCCAATGCGGAACCATTGCGCACATCGATGTTGTTATAAATGCACTTCCGGTTCTGGATATGGGTCCGGATATCACGATTACCCCGGGAAGTAACACACATCTCAATCCGTCCATCACTGGAAATATTATTTCGTACTTATGGAGCCCAACAATTGGATTGAGTGATCCGACCATCAAAGATCCAATAGCAAGTCCGGCCGCTACGACAACATACACACTCGACGTCAAGGACAACTTGCAGTGTGAAAACAATGCGAACATTAAGATAACTGTGTCAGCTATCGTGTCGAAGCTTGGCATACCAAATGCATTCTCACCAAATGGTGACGGTGTTAACGACACATGGGTCATCACTAATTTGTCAGCATATCCTGGAGCAACAGTTGATGTATTCAACAGATATGGTCAGAAAGTTTTCCATTCAGAAAACAATAGCAGACCATGGGATGGAACTTATAATGGCAATGCACTTCCGCTTGGAACTTATTACTATGTGATTGATCCGAAGAATGGAGAAAAGAAAATTGGCGGTTCGGTAACCATCTTTAAATAACATGTAGTGTATGAAAAAGAAATTTATAATCAGTTGCATGTTTTTGTTGGGGGCGGGTTTTTTACACGCGCAACAACAACCTTATTACACACAGTATATAATGAATAACTTCATATTAAATCCTGCGCTGGCGGGCATTGAAAATTATTGGGACCTCAAAGCCAGCTATCGAAACCAATGGGTTGGTTTAAATGGAGCGCCAAAGACAATGTATTTGACCATACACGCCCCGCTTGGGAAGATCGATTATGATAAACGAACGCCTACGACGGTTCCGGATGAAGAGGCTAAAAGTTTGGGTGCCAAACAATTCTCTATGGAATACACAGCACCTCCGGCGCAGCATGGAGTAGGATTCTCGATCTTAAATGATAAGACAGGACCACTCAGCCGGATCGCGGCATATGGATCTTATGCCTATCATGTGCCGGTTGGTACGCGAACAACCCTTAGTTTTGGCGCGTCAATTGGTATACAAGAAGTAAAAGTTGATGTCAATGAGGTGGATTTTGGACAAACCAACCCTGTTGACCCGGCGGTATTGACGAGCGGATACCTAAATAAAATCGAACCTGACATGAATGCCGGGCTCTGGTTATCAAATCCCAGTTTTTTCCTTGGGGCGTCCGCACAACAGATCATTCCAGTTCCTATTAATGCCAGCAATGGAGCAATCACGTCAGACAGTGTTACCTTGCTAACCGGAAAATTAGTCCCGCATATGTTTTTTACGGCGGGTTATAAAATATTGGCAGGTGATGACATTAGTGTATTACCATCCGTCATGCTCAGATATGTGCAACCATTGCCGATCGGCGTTGACATCAACGTAAAAGTCCAATACCAGGATTTACTTTGGGTAGGTTTTTCGTACCGCCACCAAAACGGATTTGCCGCTATGTTGGGAGTCAACATCAGCAGCACTTTTAATCTAGGATATTCATATGATTATACCACAACCGAATTAAATACCGTGAGCAAAGGCACGCATGAAATCGTGCTTGGATTTTTATGGAGGAAGAAAAATAACAATAATTAAAGACTGATTTATTGAGACCCTATTTTTTGTGGCGGATGATTTGTAGATTAATGTTAGCAAAAAATAAATTTTTTACAATTAGTTCAACCCGGTAGACCAGCAAGGCAATAACAGAAAAAAAATAACGTATATGCGAGATTTTTTAATTACGCACAACCCACGACCCCGCTATCGTAAGCAACCTAAATATTATTTTGGGTTCATCATTCTTTTACTGATTTCGCTATGCAATTCTTTTGCAATGGCGTACGCAGGCGCAGGCAGCGCTATTATTGAGCGTGTGGCTGGTCCCGTTATACCGGAGCCTGCAAGGGAAATAATTATGAGTGCACAGGAAACTGACACTTTGAAGCCAGCAGTCGAAGAACTGCCCGGTAAAGTATCAAGAGATGATTTTAAGAAAAAAGCCCTTGCCAAGATAAAAGAATTCCAGGGCTGTTTATTTATTCTTTGCGATAAAACGGCTACTACCGTTGCGCAGGATAACGCAATCGACCAGGCATCCAGTTTATTTGTCGACGGCGCAATCATTGAAGTTTCATCTGTGAATAGCAATGAAAAGAAACATCTGAAAGTGCGCGACTTCCTGGAGAAGCTAAGGAGTTTACGGTACGAACGCATCATCATCACGTTTTCACACGTGGATTATGTGAGCAACATTCGCAAAGGAGCTGACGGAAAATATTATGGCATCGTAAGTTTCGAACAAACGTTTCGTGCGTTTAGTGACGGACGCCTTGTGTATGAAGATGAAACAAAAAAAACAACCGAGGTTCAGCTAATCGTTTACGAAAGAAACCTGCGGGGGAGTACAGTTCAACAATGGGATGTGATGTTGTCAGATGTAGAAGTGTTGGGAACGAAAACCCCAAAACAATAATCGCATTTTTTGATATGTCCGGATCTCTTATTGGAAAATATTTGTTAGTTATTTGTTTTTGCTTTTATCAGAATTACCTCTTTGGCCAAGTGTACACCACGGATGACGGTGTTAAGAGGGACAAGCATTTTATTTACCAGGTCAAAGAGATTGATGAATTTTTTGAGAGATTTAATGACGATCCGGCTTCATTTATCAGGGCGGTGTACAGAGAGCGCCATAGAAAATTTAATATTACCCGTCAACGATTGATCAAAAGCCTCTTTAATTATGAGAACACTTCGTGGGACAGCACCATGATGTTGCGATTTGTTTCCGAAGTGACCAACAAAAAAAATCCAATCTACCTTGACTTTTATGGCGACAACTGGTATGCCGAACTAACATGCAGATTCAGGTACAATTCTTCATCTATTGTGATTCCTGTCGTCATGAAAATAGAAATGACGCAAAATGGAGGATCGAAATGGATGATTGTTGGTGTGGGGCAAAGCCGGTTAAAATCAAACATTGTGGTAAGGGAAATGGCGGAAAGCAAGATCAAAACAAAATGCCTGAGTCCAACGAGTCACGCGACCAATTTTGTTTCGTTGAAACGGGCATTGGACGACAAGGAGAATTTATCCAATTACTTCGAAAACTCATATTTCAACCGATCCAATATGCTTGCATTTTACAATGCTGTCCTGAATCGCCAGATAGAATTTTCACATGTTATTAAAATAAAATATCATTTCTTGCTGGCGGATAAATGGATCTTTACCGTGGAAGATTTTCCTCGTGAGACTTTGTACTCGGGATGGCTGATCAACCACATGCAAAAAGTATCGTCATCCAGTATGGAAAATTATAAAAATAAATTACTAGGTGTCAATTAACCCCCGAGTCTTGACCAACGATTAAACAAGTGTTTGCATGAATAAGGTAATTATTTTGTTTATTGGATTCAGTTGCTTGATTCAAATGTGCTGCGCGCAGGATTCGATAACCACGAATGATGTCAAGGTTATTAAGGCAAAATCAGAGACTACCATTGAAAGGTATTTGAACACGTTGTTGAATACAATTTCTTACACGGGCGCAGAAAGCTCTGATATCAGGGAATTGATCGCACAAAGTGTCGAAGGGTCCGACAAAAAAATATTCCTGAATGGTCAAATTGCGATTGCAGACGATATCAGCGACCCGAACTACACAAATGGTGCAGGATCAAATGATGTGCCTGTTGCGCAATACCTGAATGCCGTTAATACCTTTTACGCAAAAAGCGATACGAATTCAATCTTCTTTAGTGACATCAGGTCTTCCGCGGTTAAAAAAGGAAGAAATAATATTTATATCAATGTGTACTTTACTTCCACATTAAAAAATAAATGTCTCGCAAACCCAAATGACCCATACAAACCGTCTAAGCGTGTAGCTGAATTGTTTGTTCAAAAAAGCAACAACAAGTGGCAGGTTTTTATTTCAAGAATTGGCTTCTTCAGTCCGGCCGATACTGTGACGGATATGGCGGATAACATCGCCATCATTGATGCGGGAAAACAAATTGAAGACGGGAGTAAACCACCCGACGTAGCTCCTGCAGAAATAAAAAAAGAGGGTGAAAAGAATGAAGCCGTAACACAAGCATTCAATCAAAAAATGGCGGATGGCGACAAGGCCTTTGCCAATCGAAACTATGTGTTGGCGAGGGAAGCCTACCTTGCGGCATACAGTTTGCGACCAAACGACCCGGCTCCCCGCGCGATGCTTTCAAAACTTCCATTACAAACAGAAACCGACCGGTTCAATCAATATATCGAACAGGCGCGCTTCGAAGAAAAGAAAAGAAACTATCAAACAGCAATCGGATTATATAATAAAGCGATCGACGTCGATCCAAAAAAACGAAGCGAATTTGAACCGCGCATCAAAGAACTGAATACTTCTTTTCGTATACTTTCTGACCTCGAAGAAAAATATCGATCCGGAAATTACAAAGCTGCTATCAAGGGATATTCAGAACATCTTAGAAAACCCAAGGCAAATACCGATTTTTCGAATTCAGATTATTATTTAGGAAGAGCGAAGTGTTATGACAGAATGGGACAGGCAACAAAGTCGTACAATGAGCAAATCAAAAATTATAATGATGCATTGGAAGACTACGTCAAATCATACGAATATGACAACGACAATATGGAAACGATCCGGAGCCGTGCCGACTTATATAGACGCATGAACAGGAACGTGGAAGCGCTGACTGAATACAAAACTTACCTCGCAAAAGATCCAACTGAAATATCGATTTATGAAGCGATGGCAGATCTTCATATGCTAAATGGTAATATTGACCAGGCGATAAAAGATCTTGATGGCGCATTGAGCCAGGAAACGATCGATCCAATCTTTAAAGCAAAGTTGAATATTGACAAAGGGATCCTGTATGCAAAAAAGATGGACTATGACAATGCAAATGATTTTTTCACAAAAGCAATCAGCCTGGACAGCAACAATGCGTTTGCATATTATAATCGAGGAATGGGTAAGGTCAGGTTGAATAACATTCAAAGCGCGGCTGATGATTTTACTATAGCCCGTCGAAAGGGACTCGATTCATCAAACATTAAAAAGATTGATAGCTCTGCAGAAATCATTTTTACATATGGATTGAAGGAGTTCGGTAGTGGGCATAATGATTCAGCATTGGTATACATTGATGCGGCCTCAAGAGTCAATCCGTTCAAGAGTTATTACTATTATGCAAAAGGTGAATGCCTTTTTGCAAAAAATGATTTTGACAGAGCGATCGAGGCATATTCACGAGCGATACAGTTATCTTCTAACTATCACGAGGCATATTACAAAAGAGGATTGGCAAATCTTCAAATGGAAAAACCCGGTGATGCGATAAATGATTTCAACAAGACCCTTCAATACAATCCGCAATTTTATTTGGCGCAGAAAGGAATAGGCGACGCTTATTTCTCGCAGAAAAATTATAAGAGTTGCATATCGAGTATGGAAGCCTGCCTTGAAATGAGTTCACTCAAAAAAGCGAATTCGAATAATACAGTGGCGGAGATTTATAACACAATCGGCAAAGCACAGTATAATCTGAATGACCTTGACAAGGCGCTCGATAATTTTTCAAGTGCGGAGAAAAAGAATGAGAATTTTGCAGAAGCGCATTTTAACCGCGGGCTTGCGTACTACAAAAAGAATAATTTCAATGACGCAACCAAAGAGATCAGGGAAGCCATCTCCATAGAAAATAATCATGCAGAATGGCATTACTACCTCGGACGTGCATTGCAAGACGGGCGTCATTACGAAGACGCAATAGCTTCCTACCGTAACGCCATTGCGTTAGATTCGGCAGGAAGATTCCGTGACGCAACCTATTACGTCGGTTTATCGAATTACAGGATAAAGAATTATCAAAATGCATTGGACAGCTACAGGAAATTCCTTACGATTCAACCAAATGGGGTACCTCCGTCATTTAATTATGAACTGGGCAATATCTATCTGAACATGCGTCAGTATGATTCGGCATACAATTACCTGGTAAGATGTTATCAAAGCGATTCCTCAAACGGGTACTTTTTGTATAGTATGGCCAGTTGCATTTACTTGCGTGGAAATACTGAAGAATCGTTAAAGTGGTTTGAGAAATCATTTAGAACGAATAAAGTAGAGAAAAGCTTTGTGGACCATGACGCATTGCTTGGAACTTTGCAGGACGATAAGCGTTTTAGAGACTTAAAGAAGAAGTATCTTTAATGGTGGAATACTTGTTGCAGCACATGTAGATGGCTTAAGATTTGCGAATATTTAATATAGATTATGATAACTCCCGAAAGCATTTTTTATTTATTTGAAACGGGTGAAAAAACAAAACAGGAAGATTTTATCTGGCCTGCCCCCGGAAATGCGACCGTGAATGACCAGGTGTTTATTGTTTGCGATGGAGCCGGAAGCTTTGAAAATGGTGAGATCGCAAGCCAATTGATCAGCCAGTTTATGGCCGCCAAAATTTTGAAATATCCCGAAAACAGGATGAGTACCGAACTTATCAATAAATTATTGATTGAGGGAAGGGAACGCCTGATTACGTATGCACGGGAATACAAGTTGGATACCGACCTTGCCACAACTTTTTCGATGCTGGTTTTATACGATCAGAGAGCAATGATTTCATGGTATGGAGATAGTAAGGTCTATCATGTCAGGAATGGCGAAATCCTTTTCAAAACAGAAGATAATGCACTCGTAGGTGAGTTAGTACAGCTGAGTGAAATCTCTAGTGAAGGCGAACATGTGCACTCGGGTAGCAATAACGTTTTCCATGGCATCAAAGCGGATAGCGCGTCGATTTATGCAGAAACAAGATGGATCGATGATGTGCAGGATGGCGACTATTTTCTGCTTTGCACAAAGGGATTATGCGAGGTGATGACTGATGAAGATGTGACTTCTTTACTTGGCAGCAATCAGCCGTCGAATGGCGATTTGGCTGAGTCGTTTAAACAATTAGTTGTTGGAAAGACGATGGAGAACTATTCGATGTACCTAATAAGAGCCCGCGTCGGCGTGCAAAGACGGACCGCAGTAAAGCATGTTACAGTCTCGGCGCCTCCCCGCAGGCCAATCAGTACCGTGCCCAGCAGCGGTAGTGTCAGAACACCAATAATCATTTTGACGTTGATGATTGTCGGACTCTCTATTTTATTTATCTATTTCAGGGGACGAAACTCTGCTACAGTGCCTAAATATAGTAATCCAACAAGTCAACCCGTCGATGCCGTAAGGCACGATAGTGTGCCCAGTGCAATTAACAGGGGGCTGAAACGTCCGGCGACAACGGCAGCAACGACAGCTGCTCCGGCAGTAACGGATTCGGGAAAAACAAAAAATGAAAATCCTCCGCCAACTCCGCAACCGGTTCAACAACCGCCGCCAACCGCACAAAAAGATGACGATGCAGATATTCAACCGGAAGAAAAGCCTGCGCGCGCAAGTCAACCCGCATTGGGTTTGAAAAAACCCGCGCAACAACGCAACAACGCGGGCTTGCGGCTCGTTCAATCCCGCCATGACACGCGAAGACCTCTTGCGGAAAGCGCGCGAGAAACGCCAACGAGCCCAGCGCATCCGGCAACTGGCTGCCGACCTGTCGCGGGAAACCGATCAGGCCACGCTGGCCCAGATGGCTGACGAGAAGGAGCGGGAGGCATCGCGACTTGAAAAGAAGGCGGAGCGCAATGCG
>Ga0163162_10006946_pt1 | contig 10976 bp, 11 predicted proteins | sample S55metaG_FD_115310 | JGI IMG/M metagenome (GOLD analysis project Ga0163162, IMG submission 115310) | Switchgrass rhizosphere microbial communities from Kellogg Biological Station, Michigan, USA - S5-5 metaG | ecosystem: Host-associated > Plants > Roots > Rhizosphere > Soil | place: USA...
CTCGACCTTCGCCTGCTGGGCCTTGACGCTGCCGTTCAGTGACACCATGTTGTCGCTCATCTTGATAACGGTCGTGAGCGCGTCCCACAACTTGTCAGTCACGCCCATCACGCATTCCCCGCATTCATTGCGGCGATACGCTTGTTCGACTCCTGTATGAACGACAACGTATCAACGAGCGATTCACTGGCTTGCTTTGCAGATGCATTCGCACGGTTAATCAGGTCGAGCAGATCGCGTTCGTCTTCTGATGGTGCGAAGCCCTGTGCCGCTTGACGCATGAGCTCACCCGGGTTCAGTCCGAGCCGCCTTGCTGTGCGTGCAATAGCGCGCTTCTGACCCGTGGTCACCTGCACGACAATCCGTCCGCTCGTTGATGCCATTTCGCCTCCAAAGCCTGTTTCCCTTAGATAGAAACATAGCATTGCGTCAAAGCTCGGAGTCAAGCGAAGAATCGTGGAGTTGTGTCAAGAAGCGTCGCAGATGGGCGGTAACTCACGGCCTGCAAACGACAAAACCGGCCGAGGCCGGTTTTGTCGTTGAATCGTGGTGGAGAGGAGGAGGTTCCTCCCCGCGCCGCCGAATCCTAATAAAATCAAAGGCTTGAAATCTCTGCTTGGTGCAGTGTGTACCGATGGAGGTGTACCAGTCAAGTTTTTGAACCCGGTTGCAAATTTGGCAGACAAACAACCGAGTCCGGGCTGCATTCAAGGGGAGCGTAAGTATCCCGTCCGTCCCCTAAAAGAATTGCAAAAGCATGCTTGTTCGGTTACGTTGCGTTACATATTATTAAAACTGACCGACCGGAAGGGCCATGCAGCTGTTTAACCTAGTTATTTCACGCGTCGTTCTGCACGAAGTTTTCAAACGGGGAAACGACGCGAACAAGGTTCCGCCAGAATTTGGCGAGGAATTGGAGGAGCTCGACGACGAGGCTATCGACGCACTCCGAGACCGAGTGGTGACCGCGATGACCAGCGCGACTCGGTGCGTGCAGATGAGCATTGCCAAAATCGGCGCTGAAAGTCTGGTGGCACGAGCGGCGGTCGCCCTAAACGCAGACGATGGCGGCTTCGTAACCGCATCTCAGGGAATTGCGGATAAGTTAGCGGAAGAGCAAAGGTCGCGAAACCTACCGGGCGGCGTTGTAGTTGTTTTTAGTGGCACGGCTGGGCATCCTGCACGTCGAATCATCGGCGTCATCAAGGCGGAGGTTCACAACGGATTCATGAGAGAGCGGGCGGCTGACGGCGCGAAGCCTAAGCTCAAGTTCCTCAAATCTTTGATGCTCACTGCTCAGACGAAGCTATACAAGGTCGGCCTGTTCCTCGAACCAGCCGTTGCCTCTGCGGAAGAGTTCCCCAGCGGATGGGATGCACATATTTATGATGAGACGTTGACGGTTGCGAACAGGTACGGCGCTGCCAAATATTTTTATGATGGCTTTCTCGGGCTTGCGTTTCCCGAGTCAAGTGCGCGTCAGACAAAAGAGTTCTATGAGTTCACAAAGACGTTCATTCAGTCGATAGACAAGCCCGAAGAAGAAAAAATTGTGCTGCACAACGCATTGGTTACGTACCTCAGGGCTGACCAATTGCCTACTGTTGGCATCGCTTCGTTTGGCGACACGTATCTTGGAGATGCAGACGAACGTGACTCCTATCGAGCCTTCATGGTCGGCAAGGGGTTCCCAGAGGCAGCAGTTAACAAAGACACTACAGATGTCGTCGCCGCAATTAAGCTTCGTCGTCTAAACTTCGCTAGCAAGGTGCGTATTTCCGGCCCCGCTGATTCGTTCGACCAATTGGTGTCTGTCGCTTTGATTGACGGACCGCCAGTTGAAGGCGTCGTTCAAAAGTGGACTCAGGTAACTATCAAAGACAGGATTTCAACTCAAGAATGACAGAGGCTGAGTTTCTCACGAAGTGGCACGCCGAACGCGCATCGTACGCGGCGTGGGGCCTATTCGTGAGAGACCAGATTGTTCATGGACTGGAAGCGAACATCGAGCGTTTCGACGCGCACGCGTTTCTAAAAATTCCGCCCGAACCGCGAACGAAGGAAGACGACTCCCTCATCGGGAAGGCGTTCCATCGAAACAAGCCATATGCCGACCCATATGTCAGCATCGAGGACAAGGTTGGCGTCAGGTTCGTCGTGCTGCTCACTTCCGATATCAATAAGATTCAACATGTCATCGAGAACTCGGACTTCTGGACGTGCAGCCTTGACAGAGACTTTGAAGCGGAACGTGAGTCCAGACCGATGGAGTTCACGTACCAGTCCAAACATCTCGTCATCAAAGCCGCAGAGGATTGCCGATTACCTTCGGGCGAATTGATTGCAAAGGGCACGCCGTGCGAGGTACAGCTTAGAACCTTGCTGCAGCATGCGCATAGCGAGCTGACGCACGACAAAATATATAAACGGGAATCCGGCTCTGAAATCGCGAAAACCGTAGAGCGGACGGTCGCTAAAAGCATGGCGCTAATCGAGGCCGTCGACGATTACTTCATTAGCGTTGTCAAAGAGCTCGATTCGGCGACGAAGTCCGAGCGAGATGCACTTGCGACTTTGACTGCTATTTACAGCGAGCACGTGGGCCACCCGCCACACACAGACCTCAGCAATCGCTTGGTGCTGCAGGCTTATCGTGCATCCCTAGGCGATGACCTGCGCGAACGTCTGGTAACCCTCCTGAACCAGCGCCCTCAGATAGCTGATTTGGTGCGCGCCAGATTTGCATCGCAGTACATTTACCGGCAGCCGTGGGTCCTTCTTGCGTATCTAATGGCCGACTCTGCACCGGTTGCAACTGCGGAACGTTGGCCACTTACGCCTGATGAGCTCCGTCCGATTTACGTGGACCTTGGCCGAGCATTTCCGCAGCCTGTCTGAACCGCTTTGCAACCGGTTTCAAATCCACCCTCCTTCAGCACCGACGTTCACGCCGAACGGACCGCATTTCAACTGATGGTGGCGCGAAAGTCGGCTTTCTCGGCCAATCATGCAATACGGCGCTTCGCTGCGGGACGAACGACGTCAGATACTTTTGCACTGTTCCTCGGATGCCCGTACCCGCATTATGGTTTGGCGGCTCGTCTTAAATTCTTTTGCGAGACCGGCCACAGTCGCGCCGTTTTTTAAGCTTGCCAAAACAGCGGCTCGTTGCTTTTCCGTGAGAGCTGACGGTCGGCCCATAACCTTCCCCTCGGCCCGCGCCCGCTCGATACCGGAATTCGTGCGCTCGATTAGAAGGTCCCGCTCAAATTCCGCAACGGCGTTCAAGACTTGCATTGTCATCCGACCTGCCGCGCTCGTTAGGTCCACGCCGCCAAGGGCGAGGCAGTGCACGCGCACTCCTTTTTCCGAAAGCATTTCAACCGTCGAGCGTACGTCCATTGCATTGCGCCCAAGCCGGTCCAACTTCGTGACCAGAAGGATGTCGCCTTCTTCTACGCGGTCGAGCAGTTTCGCGAAACCGGGGCGTTGGATGGCGCTCACGCTCCCCGAAATTGTTTCAGCGACAACACGCCGCTTATCGACCTGGAATCCCGCCGCTTCAATCTCACGTATTTGGTTGTCGGTAGTCTGGCCTGTGGTGCTCACTCTTGCATAAGCGAAGGTGCGGGACATTGCGTGCTCGTTCGGTGTACGTAATCGGTGTACGTATCTTATACCAGGTACGAAATATGTGTAGCCTTACTTTCGTACACTCGCCGCGTGGCTGTCCTAAAGTGGTCGTTTTCGGTCACTCGGAACTAGGCCCGCTGCTTCCTAGCGCCCCCTGAAGTTCGGCAATTGTGAGGGCCGGGAGAGTGCGATGAATGACCGCGTGGCAGTTGGCGCACACTGGACGTAGGTCTTCGATTGGATTCACCACGTAGGACGTTCTAACCTCTGACAGCGGCACGACATGATGGACATGAATGAAACCCTTGCCAGCTTCGCCATAGGCAAGCTCAAAATCGAAACCGCACGCGACACACTTGATTCCGTAGTGCTCAATGCACTTTTTCCTCGCTTGCGGATTTCTCTCGTAGTAGTTCACAAAAATCTTCTTGGTTGCCCCCTCAACGTAGTCTTCGGCTTCCGGCACTTCTTCAATCGCTAAGGATTCCGTTTGGAAATAGCCTGCAGCCATTCGATATTGGCCGTGACCAACCCGAAGAAATTTGCCCTCCTTTTTCGAGGAATCGTACCCCTTCGCCTGCGGGCAATAATCTTCAATTTTGCGTTGAATTGTTTGACGAAACGATTTCTGGTCCTGGTAGTTTTCCGGAAAGACGCCGTTGCAAAACATCGCCAGCACCTTGTCTTGAATCTGCTTCGCTTTCGCGTCGCCCCCAAGACTGAGCAAAGCTGCCTCAATGTCTGCAATGTTTATTGTGTACTTGGCCATATCAAGTCTTGTAGTCGGTGTATTTTCGCGAGTCACCTCGCACCTTGTCGGCGGGATACTTCGCGCGGTTGATGTCCATCTTCGCAAGCACGGCTTGAAAGAGGTCGACATCCAATTTGTCTGCGAGGCGAATGAGGTACATCAAAACGTCTGCCATCTCGTGGCGGATACCGTCGAGCTTAGCGTCTCCAAGTTCTTGACTGTCGCCCGAAGCGAGCCACTGGAATGGTTCGAGCAGTTCGCTAGCCTCCACGCTCAGTGCAGTTGCCAAATTTTTCGGGCTGTGAAACTTGTCCCAATCTCGCTCATCGACGAACTGTCGGACAAGGTCCCGCAACTCGGTAAGGTCACTTCGAATTTGAGGCTGCTCCATGCCACGGCCCTGTATAGAAGAGATGTTCGCCCGGTATCAACCAGTTGGCCCTCCAGGCGTGATTGCACGTGAGTTTGCACCAGTAGTGCAATGACAAGAACACGCGACCGCCATTGCGATTTTTGCACCCTACCTTGCGAGCGCGGGCACAACAATGCCTTAACCTACCGACGTGGACTCTGGCGGAAGCACTTCAAGAGGAGTGAATCTCGTCGGAGCTGACAGTTGCATCTGTTCCTGCGACAGTTTCAATTGTTTGAGCTTGGTCAGCGTGATTGCGTTTTTATTATCTCGCTCTGACCTTCGAGACGCGGCAAGGACGGGCGCAAATGGACCAAAATACAGTTCCGCCCAAGTTCCGTCATTAGCGACGCTGAGGACCAGTAGGAAATCCGCATTGCCACGAAAACCAATCTGGCTTGCCGCAAAGTTCGCTTTGATTTGCACCGTTCGGCCGTCAGGAAGTAAGGCGTCGTGGCCGTCTGTGCCCGACGGCGCGCGGATAAGCCCGTATGCCTCGATTGCCATCAACTCGCCGAAGTCACCGAGAAGGTTGCCAAGTCCCGACCACTTGAACTCTGGTGCGAGAACTTTAAGGGTGCGCTGCGATGCGAAGATGCTCGCCAATACGTGTTGAATCGCCTGCACTTTCTCAGATGGGACTGTCTTACTCATTGAACCCCCGATATCTTGCGCAAAACCGCTAGATGAATGTGTATTCTGTGCCGAGACAAGGTGCTTAATGGGAAGCTCTAAATCCCTGCACGACGCCCACGTTGCGAGCCTAGGGCTGGGTACACTGCGACAATGGCCAGAGACGGCCCTATGGCCCCTCCTAAGCCGTCTGACTCACACCTCGACTGGCGCAGCATGTGCCCTCGACTCAGTCAAGCGTGAGCGGTGTCTATCCGCAGTAACTCGCGCGTGCGAGCCAAACGTCTTAACTTCTACACGAAAGAGAGGCTCATGCCTCCAATCGACGTTCTGCCGCTCCGCCTTGCTACTCCATTCACACAGCGACGGTAGCTACTGTGCAACCCGTTTCAAAATCTCGGGAAAAGTTGTCTACGCTACGCAGCATTCTTAATGCAGTATGCCTATCCAGCGCGTCAAAAGGACTCCTGGACGTATTTACATCTATGACTCACCAAACGATTCAAATAATCGCTGAAAGCGCACCGCGAGAGGATAGAGATTGCCAGTGGAAGAAGGAGACCCTACGCGCACAGCATCGACAACATTCAATCGCACCAGCGCTTGTGCTTCGCTCGTGGATAGTTGAAAACCTTCGCCTGTCCGCAAGCCGCCGCGTGTTAGCAGCAGACGAAGAACATCTTCCACGCGACTTGGATTCGTTGAGTATGCAACTGTCAAAAGTCCCACGAGTTCGCACATAGATTCGACATCGCTTCCCTCACGCCTCAGCTCAGAGCGGCTCGTGAGGCGGCTCAGGATTTCATCACGCGCGGAATTTGCCCTCGACAGCGCATCGCTTGCAATTTCACGCATTCTTCTCGCCAGTGTTAGCTGAGACGCTCCGGGTGGCTTTTTATTGTAACGGACCTCAAGCCGAACCCTATCGACGCCTTTGACGTAGAGCGCGAGCCGAATGGAGGCCGTCAAGCGCATGGAATACGAAATGATTTCCTCGTCATCATCAAGCGACCATATCCTTTCCTGCAGGTGATTGCAGATTGACCATATGGTGGCGCGAAGCCCACGCACGTATCTGATGGCATCGCTGTGACCAAACTCCCAATAAATCTCGGCTTGTCGAACAGTCCAAACGTTCCGTATCGGCGAGAGTCGCACAGGCGCCTCTGCCCATGCGGTATCCAACTCGCCATGCACCAGGTGTAGAAAAAGAGCCTCCACGGCGGCCACGATGGTTTGAACGCCGTTTGACGTCTGGTCAAATGTTGCTGCTACCTGATATGCGCTCGACGGAAGCAAATTGTCGTGAAGCATATTCACTGATTCGTTGCTTACGAGCTCGTGGGTTTGAGCGTCGGACGTGAGCAATGTGCGCCAATTTGCACTTGATTCATTCACCGCGCGGCGAGCCGCATGGGCTGAAACACGCGTCGGGCTAACAACCAAAGCGACCCTCATTGAGATATCAGGACGAACATCATCTGTGTGAGAGTCGGCACGACGACGCACGGAACGAAACTCAACATCAAGCGAAATCAACCACCGATGCTCACCGACCGTGCGCCCGACCTGGAGTTTTATCCCGCCGTCTCCCCTGCCGCTTTGATATTTTGTGAATGCGTTACAACGCTCATCCAGTGGTCGTGCGACGCCCAAAAGGCTCTGATGGTCGTCGGCGATTATCTGTGCGAGTTCGTAGCCTGAATCGTAATCGCGGGGAATACCCGTTAGAAGATATTCCTGAGAAAGCTCAAGCTTGTCAAAGCGCGCAGCATCAAGTTCGAGTGCTGATTGCGCGTCAAATCGCGGAAGAAATCGTGTGATTCGTGAACGGCGGCGCACGAGTGAGCCGTTTGCTCCAGGCCTATAAGTAGCCATGACGCTCGCGTTGGTCTATGTTCATGCAGACACTTCGGTTGCTTGATTGCCCGCTTCCCTGATGTCTGATGGGTCGTTTACCACCTGTAGGATAGGTAGTATTTTTTCGACGCTTGGAAAGCGAATTTTTTTTATCTCCCGTGCCATGTCCGGTAACAAGGTCTCAGTGCCGCCATACAGCTCAGACGCAGACTTGGCCCCGCTCCATCCACCTATTCGTCCGTAGATGGCTAACGGTATCTGGGCTGAGCGGCATGCGTCGACAAAGCCGTGCCGGAAAGAATGAAAATTCAACCTGCTATCCGACAGACCTTGGTCGGAGCAGTACCGACCGAACCACTTAGAAAAGTTCTTCGAGTAGGAGCCGTCTACCGAGACCGTTAAATCCTCAAACAACATGACTTGCCCGGCGGCGCGCACACTTTCGCAATAGTCTAGGAAGCCAAGCTCGATGATGACGGGATGTACGGGTATCGTTCGCTCGGCGCTCGCAGTTTTCAGTCGTTTGGTGCGACCGTGAAGACCCTCTACCGTAATCCGAATCGCATGTATTCCATCGATTTCGACAATGTCTGAAGCCTCAAGCTGACACAGCTCGTTCTGCCGAGCGCCATGATAAAGGGCAAGTAAAGGCACCCAATATTTGCCAGCCTTTTGGCTATCGATTTTGTTGAAACGATGACGATATAAATCATCGGAAAAGAGTCGACCTAGGTCCGAGGACGAGAAAGGTTGACGGGATTCAGCCTTCGACTTTCGCGGCTGTAGCGCCGTCAATCCATTAAAGCGGGGCTTGTCCACGAGCTCCTGGTCGACAGCCCACCGAAAAAAAGCAGCAAGCCGAGCAAGAACGTTAGATGCCGTTTTCGCTTGCATCGGCGAATCGCCTCTCTTAGCTGCTTGCTGTGCTGCTTCTTGGGCTGTGCAATTCGGATAACTCTTTTTAGCATTTGCGGGCATGCGGCTCAGTAGTTCTTGTACAGCCTGCGCGTGAGCAAGCGTTACACCCCGTAGCGGTGTGTTAGCGCCCGCGACATCTTTTAGAACTTTGAAACCGGTTGCATATCCTGCAGCGTTATTCGCACTTAGCAACGACCTCTGCGGGTCCGATAGAAACCGCTCGATGGCTTGATTGACGGTTATTGGCGACCCCGATGAAGCTAAAAGCCTTGAACTTTGGCTGCTAGCTGGCTGCAATGTCCTGTCGTCGCTGAAGTCATTGAGCGAGACAAACAGGGTATCCCGAAGACTATGGCTTGTATCGCCGTCATAGTGACGAAGGCAGGCCTGAAGCACATCTATCTCCCCCCGACGCATGAACGAACCAAGGATTTCGATACTGTCAGTGTCGGCGTCCGAAAAGCCAGTGACGATTAATAGCTGCTGCGCTATCCACGCGTACCCTGCGTGAATTTCAGGGGCGCTTCCTTTCAGCTCTTCGACGGCCTTATGCATGACGTACACCGGGTCGTCCAATTCTGTTTCGAATTGTTCGAGCGGTTTCCATAGCTTGAGCTGCTCAGCGCGCCATCGGGGACGAAGCCATTCGATAGCGAGAGCGCGCAACCGAGACTCAGGGATAGGAACTTTCACCGAGGTGGTCGCAACATCGCGTCCCCGGACTGTGGCAGCCGCGACTTCGCGATGGAAATTGACAATCTCTCTGTCGTAGCGGCAACGCGCCTCTTGGGGGTCTTTGGTACCAAGACTTACCTTAAATTCGACTTTGCTTATCGCTTCACGTACATGCAATGGATAGCGTCGACGAATTATATAAGTCCCGTCGCGGCGGACGAGACCTGGCCGGGTTTTCATTGCTTCATCGTCCTCTGTGTACCAGTGTTCGTGGTCCAGAGACTCGGAAGCCATTGATTTTTCTAGTTTTCCCAAGGTGTTCAAACGCTTGGAGTTCCGTGGTGGAGAGGAGGAGGATCGAACTCCCGACCTTCGCATTGCGAACGCGACGCTCTCCCAGCTGAGCTACCCCCCCATCGTGCGAACGATTCTAGCACAGCCTAAAGCGTGCCTGACAAGCATCCAACGGGACAAAATCCCCCATCACTTCGCCGGCGATCCAGCCAGAATCCAGCCAACAACCTTCTTGATATCGCCTGAATCCATCGAACGATGTGACGGCATTGGCAACATGCCCCATACGCCGCTGCCACCGTCCCTCACCTTCCCTTCAAGCCGCGCCGGCGCCTTCGCATCGCCCTTGTACTTCTCGGCGATTTGCTGAAACGACGGCCCCACCAGCTTGCGATCCACCGCGTGGCATCCCATGCAGGCGTTCTTGCGCGCGATGTTCATGGCGTCGGCGGGAGAAACGGCAGACGTTGGCGCATCCGCCGCAAAAGCGTTTTGCCCCGCCGCAACCAGACCGGTCGCGGCGACCACGCTACTCAAAAACAACTGCCTCATTTTGCCGCCGGTGCAGGATTGCCCGGATGCACATCCGAGTTTTTAACCGGCGCGGGCGATGTGCCATCAAGCGGCTTCGAGCTCACCGATGAATCCGGTACGGCGCCGACCGTGGGGTTATCGTCGATAGGCGTCACCGCCGGCGCGCTCGCGCCCGATGCAGCCGCCGCCGACAACGCCTGCGCATCTTCAGGCTTGATGTACTGGAACACCTTCACAACCTGCTCGACACCAGGCACTTGCGCCGCGACATTCGCGCCGGCCGTACCTTCCTCACGCGTGACGAGCCCCATCAAGTACACCGTGCTGCGCTCGCAAACCACCTTGTAGAAATTCGCGCGCAGATCCTTCTCGCCGACCAGCGCACCCTTCACGCGACTTTCGAGATAAGCATCGTTGGTACGCGATGACAGCGAACTCGCGCCTTGGACGGCAAGCTCGTTCACGATGCTGTTCACGTTGTTGATGCCGCGCACCACCTCTTCGGCCTTCTGCTTCCATTGCTCGGCCGGCACTTCGCCGGTGAGGAGCACACGGCGGTTGAACACGGTCACGCTCACATGCGCCTGATCGGGAAGCGTTTCGCCAATCCGGCTCTTCGCTTTCACCTGGATCTCACGATCCTCGGTTTGCGCGCCGAGCGTACGCCGGTCGGTTGCGACCAGCGTGCCGCCGCCCACGGCGCCGCCCATTGCGCCGATTGCCAGAAGCGCGCAGCCCTGCATGCTCAGCGCGACGCCCGATAACAGTCCAGCCAGCAACGTGGCCTTGGCAAGCGTCGATTTGACGCGTGTCGTGTTCATCAACTCGTTCCCCTTGAGATCATTCTTCGCCCAGCAGCATCGCGTCGATGCCATCGCACAAGCAATGAATGGTTAACAGATGGACTTCCTGGATTCGCGCCGCCCGCTCGGACGGCACGCAGATTTGGATATCGGTATCGGCGAGCACTTCGCTGATCACGCCACCACCGCTGCCCGTCAGCGCAATGACGAACATCTCGCGCTCATGCGCTTCCTGGATCGCCGCCAACAAGTTGACCGAGTTGCCCGACGTGGAGATGACGACCAATACGTCACCCGCCTGTCCAAGTGCTCGCACTTGCTTCGAGTAGATCTCCTCGAACGCGGAACTGTTCCCGATCGCCGTCAGCGTCAGCGCGTTTGCATCGAGCGAAATGGCGGGCAAGCCGGGACGCTCTCGCTCGAACTGGCCAACGAGTGTTGCCACGAGCCGCTGCGCGTTGGC
>Ga0163162_10006947_pt1 | contig 10975 bp, 10 predicted proteins | sample S55metaG_FD_115310 | JGI IMG/M metagenome (GOLD analysis project Ga0163162, IMG submission 115310) | Switchgrass rhizosphere microbial communities from Kellogg Biological Station, Michigan, USA - S5-5 metaG | ecosystem: Host-associated > Plants > Roots > Rhizosphere > Soil | place: USA...
CCGGCGCCACCGTCATGTTTTCCGAGACCACCGAGGTGCGCGACGGCATCGACCAGCTCACCGCCCGCGCCGCCAGCCCGGAGTTGGCGGCAGCGATGGTGCGCGAGATGGCCTGGTACGACGCCTACCTGGGCCGCGGCGGCGCCGACCGCAGCGCCAACACCACCCCGGGGAACAAGGCCGGGGGCCTCTCGAACATCGTCGAGAAGGCGATGGGCTCGATCGTCAAGTCGGGGTCCAGCCCGATCTCGGGCGTGCTTTCACCCGGGGAGCACCTGCGCGAGCGCGGCATCGAGCGCGGCCTGGTCTACGCGGCGACGCCGGCGAGCGACTTCATCTGCGGCACCCTGCAACTGGCGGCGGGCATGAACCTGCACGTCTTCACCACCGGCCGCGGCACGCCTTACGGCCTGGCGCCGGTGCCGGTGGTCAAGGTCGCCACCAACAGCGAGCTGGCGCGGCGCTGGCATGACCTGATGGACCTCAACGCCGGCCGCATCGCCGACGGCGAAGCCTCGATCGAGGACACCGGCATGGCCCTTTTCCGCCTGCTGCTGGAGGTGGCGAGCGGCCGGCGCACCTGGGCGGAAACCCACCGTCTCGGCAACGCCCTGGTGCTGTTCAATCCGGCCCCGGTGACTTGAGGCCAGGCGGGGAGTAGGGCCCGGACGGCAGGCCCGCCGTCTGCCAAGGAAACCCCGACTGCCAGGACGGGCGGTGGCATAGTCGCGCCACCCCGAAATTCAGCCCGCCGGAAACCTCGTGAAGAAGACCAACGAACCCCTTCACTCGTACGAACTACCGAAGGCAAGAACCGGCATCCAGGGTCTCGACGAGATCACCGGTGGCGGCCTGCCGCGCGGTCGGCCGACGCTCGTCTGCGGCGGCGCCGGCTGCGGCAAGACCATGCTCGGCGCCGAGTTCATCGTCCGCGGCGCCACGGCGATGGGCGAGCCCGGGGTCTTCATGACCTTCGAGGAGAGCGCCGCGGAGCTGAGCGCCAACGTGCGCTCGCTCGGCTTCGACCTCGATAAGCTGGTGCGGCAGAAGAAGATCGCGCTCGACTTCGTCCACATCGAGCGCAGCGAGATCGAGGAGACCGGCGAGTACGACCTCGAGGGCCTCTTCATCCGTCTCGGCCACGCGATCGACACGATCGGCGCGAAGCGGGTCGTGCTCGATACGGTCGAGGCGCTGTTCGCCGGGCTGCCGAACCACGCCATCCTCCGCGCCGAGCTGCGGCGGCTCTTCCGCTGGCTCAAGGACCGCGGCGTCACCGCGGTGATCACCGGCGAGCGTGGCGAGAACTCGCTCACCCGCTACGGCCTCGAGGAATACGTCGCCGACTGCGTGATCCTGCTCGACCACCGCATCGTTGACCAGGTGTCGACCCGGCGGCTGCGCGTTGTCAAGTACCGCGGCACGGCGCACGGAACGAACGAGTATCCGTTCCTGATCGGCACGGCCGGGATTTCGGTGCTGCCGATCACCTCGATGCGGCTCGATCACAAGGCGCTGAACGAGCGTGTCTCGACCGGCATCGCCGGGCTCGACGCGATGTTCGGCGGCAAGGGCGTGTATCGGGGCAGCAGCGTCCTGATCTCGGGCTCCCCGGGCACCGGCAAGAGCACGGTCGCGGTCTCGTTCCTCGATGCCGTCTGTCGGCGCCAGAAGCGGGCGCTCGTGTTCTGCTACGAGGAATCGGCGAGCCAGGTGATCCGCAACATGCGCTCGGTGGGCGTCGATCTTGCGCCCTGGGTCGAGAGCGGCCGGCTCAAGATCCACTCCACCCGGCCGACGTTGCAGGGGCTGGAGCAGCACCTGGTCGAGATGCACAGCTTGGTGAAGGCGTTCCGGCCGGCCCTCGTTGTCGTCGACCCGATAAGCAACCTGACGATCAGCAACACCGACACCGCGCTCAAGGCGACGCTGATGCGCCTTATCGACTTCCTCAAGGAGGAGGCTATCACCGGCGTGTTCACCAGCCTGACCGCCGACGGCGCGTTGGCCCTCGCCGACTCCCAGATCGGCATCTCCTCGCTGATGGACACCTGGCTGATGCTCGCCAACATCGAGGCCAACGGCGAGCGCACGCGCACGATCCAGGTGCTGAAGTCGCGCGGCATGCCGCACTCCAACCAGGTGCGCGAGTTCCTGCTCAGCCGGCGCGGGGTCGAGCTGGTCGACGTCTACATGCCGGAGGACCGGGTACTGACCGGCTCGGAGCGCCTCGCCCACGCGTCGCGCGCCCGGGCCGACTCGGCCGGGGCGATGCCACAGGAGGGCCGATGAACGCCGTCGTCGCAGCGAAAACGAAGAAGAAGGCCGAGAAGGCCGCCCCGGCCGCCGAGTGGCAGCTCCGGCTCTACGTCGCCGGCCAGACGCCGAAGTCGGTGGCCGCGCTCGACAACCTGCGGCGGCTGTGCGAGTCGCATCTCGCCGGCCGTTACGAGATCGAGGTGATCGACCTGCTGGTGAACCCGACCCTCGCCGCCGGCGACCAGATCCTGGCGGTGCCGACCCTGGTGCGCAAGTTCCCCGAGCCGATCCGGAAGATCATCGGCGACCTGTCGAACGAAGGGAAGGTGCTGGTCGGCCTCGACGTCCAGCCGATCGGCAAGGCGCCTTCATGAGCTCGCCGGAGCCGCTGGTGTTCTGCCTCTACCTCGCGGGCAACACGCCGGTGTCGGCGCGCGCCGTGGTCAACACCCGGCGCTTCTGTGAAGAGCATCTCGACGGTCGCTACGAGCTCGAGATCGTCGACATCTCGCTTCATCCCGAGCGGGTCCGGGAAGCGCAGATCATCGCCGCGCCGACGCTGGTGAAGAAGCTTCCCCTGCCCGAGCAGCGCGTGATCGGCGACATGTCGCGCACCGAGCGGCTGGTGCAGCGCTTCGACCTCGCGCGGAGGGCGGCGTGAGCGAGGAGGCGCGCCTCAAGGCGGAGAACGCCGAACTGCGGGCGCAGCTCCAGGAGGCCGAGGACACGCTCTCGGCGATCCGCAGCGGCGAGGTCGATGCGCTCGTCGTCGGCAGCCAGGTCTACACCCTGGAGAGCGCCGACGCCAGCTCGAACCGGCTGCGCAAGGACGTGCTGGCGCAGATGGAGGACGCGGTCCTCGCCTGCGACGAGGCCGGCCACGTGATCTACCTGAATCCGGCGGCGGAGGCGCGCTACGGCACGAGCTCGTCGGCCGCGCTCGGCCGGATCTGGACCGACCTGTTCGAGGAGCGCTGGGCGAATGCCGAGGATCGGCGCAAGGCCGCCGAAGAGCTGGAGAAGAGCGGCGTGAGCCGCCGCCACACTCTGCAGGTGACGCGTGCCGGCGCGCAGATCCATGTCGAGACCACCATCAGCCGGCTGAACGACGCGAACGGCTTGCCGATCGGCTATCTCTCGGTCATCCGCGACGTCACCGACCGCGAGCGGATCGAGGCGGCGCTGCGCGAAAGCCGCGCCCACCTGCGCTTCATGCTCGATTCGGCCGCCGTCGGCGACTGGGACTTCGACCTTTCCACCTTCGAGGTGCGCCACTCGCTGCGCCACGACCAGTGCTTCGGCTACAGCGAGCCGGTGGCGCAATGGAACCCCGGGATCTTCTTCGCTCACGTCCATCCCGAGGACCGGGAGGTCATCAAGGCGCGCTTCGAAGCCGTGCTCGAGACCCAGAGCGACTGGCACTTCGAGTGCCGCGTCGTCTGGCCCGACAAAAGCATCCACTGGATCGAGGTGCACGGTGCGATCTACCGCAACGGTGGGCAGCCGGCGCACATGCTGGGCACGATCGTCGACGTGACCGGCCGCAAGTCGGTCGAGGAGGCGCTGCGCAGCGCCGACCGCAGCAAGGACGAGTTCCTCGCCACCCTCGCCCATGAGCTGCGCAATCCGCTCGCGCCGATCCGCAATGCGCTCGAGATCATGGGACTGACGCGCGAGCCGCAGACCCTCGACAGCGCCCGCCACATCATCGAGCGGCAGCTCGGGCAGATGATCCACCTGGTCGACGACCTGCTCGACATCAGCCGCATCACCCAGGGCAAGATCGAGCTGCGGCCGGACCGGGTCGACATGCTGACGGTGCTGCAGAACGCGGTCGAGACCAGCCGGCCGCTGATCGAGTCGCGGCGGCATGAGCTGAGCCTGCGGTTGCCGCCGGCCGAATCGCTGACCCTTCGCGCCGATTCGACCCGGCTCGTCCAGGTGATCGCCAACCTGCTCAACAATGCCGCGAAGTACACGCCCGAAGGCGGCCGGATCGTCCTCGGCGCCCGGCGCGAGGCCGGCCACGCCGTGGTGACCGTGGAAGACTCGGGCCTCGGCATTCCGGCGACGATGCTGCCGCGTGTGTTCGACATGTTCGCCCAGGTCGACCGCAGCCTTGAGCGTTCGCAGGGCGGCCTGGGCATCGGCCTGGCGCTGGTGAAGAAACTGGTGGAGATGCACGGCGGCAGCGTGCAGGCGGAAAGCGAGGGCGAGAACCGCGGCTCGCGCTTCACCATCCGCGTGCCGACGATCGCCGCCAGCGCCGGCAGCGCCCAGGTGCGCCAGCGTCCGGACGACGTGCTGCCGTATGCGGGCACCCGGGTGCTGATCGTCGACGACAACGTCGACAGCGCCAGCAGCCTGGCGACGATGTTCGAGCTGCTCGGCTGCCGGGCGGCGATGGCCCATGACGGCCTGGCTGCGGTGCGCGAGGTCGAGACCTTCGTTCCCGATCTGGCCGTGCTCGACATCGGCCTGCCCGGCATCAGCGGCCACGAGGCGGCACGGCGAATCCGCCAGCTAGCGGCGGGTCGCACCCTGCTGCTGGTGGCGGTGAGCGGCTGGGGGCAGGAGGCCGATCGCAAGCGCTCGATCGAGGCCGGCTTCGACCATCACCTGGTCAAGCCGGTCGACATCGAGGCGCTGAAGGCGATGCTGCCGCGGCGTGCGGCGAACAACGTTCACCGCCTCGATCGCGGCGTCAGTGGGCGATGAAATAGATCGCCACGAGGACGATCAGCGGCACGCCGAGAAACCAGCCGAGTACGTATTTGCCCATGGTCTTCTCCTGAGGGAGGATGGATCGAGGGAATGGAGCGTAGCCAGCGGCCTGGCCCTCGCGTGACGGGCGAAATGCTGATCGCGTGTAGGAAGCGGTCGGCGGATGAAGGTCGTGGCGACGGCATACGCATTGCCGTTGCTTTGCGGCGCGATCAGGCGCGGCAGCAGTGGAGATCGACATGACCGATGACAACCAGCGCGGCGGCGCGCGCAAGGGTGGCGGCGGCCCGGGCAGCAGGTCCGGCGTCGGCAAGCAGGGCCAGGGCGGAGAGTCCGCGCGCGACGATCAGGATCGGGCGGGCAGCGCACAACAGGAGCAGGGCGGCCGCGCAGCGCAGCAGGACGGCGTGCGCGGTCGCGACCAGGACGAGAAGCGCATCGACGACGACGTCCAGTCGGGCTCGTCGCCGCGTTCACGCAGCGATTCGCCGGACGAAGGCAAGGGCGCAGGCTCCTGAGCCTCGGCCCGGCGCACGCCGGCCGAGGGCCCTCAGTTCCTCGACAGGCGCAGGCCTCGGCTCTGCGGCGTCGCCACCTCGTGCGCATTCTTCAGATGGCGCAGCGCGGTCGCGTTGCGCCCGACCGTCTGCGAGCCGACGCAGTCGGCGGGCACGATCACGCCGTAGTCCTGGATGCGCGCCTCGATGGCGGTGAGCAGCACGCACTGATCGCCGGCAACGCCGGAGATCAGGAGCCGCCGCACGCGCAAGTGACGCAGCAGCAGATCGAGCGGTGTCGCAAAAAATGCCGAGTGCTTCGGCTTCAGGACGAAATAGTCTTCGTCGCCGGGAAGGAGGCAGGCGGCGATCGCCGCGCCAGTGGCCGTGGCCGCTGCGCTTCGCGCGACGATCCCGGGCGCATCCGAGCGCCAGCGGCCTTGGTTGTCGTTGACGAAGACGGTCGGGATGCCGGCCCTGTCGCAGCGGGGTTTCAGGCCGGCGATGCGCGGCGCGACGCGGATCGCGGCGCGAGCGAGAGCCGGGGCGTCGGGGAAGTCCCAGCTGCTGAACATGTCGATGACGAGCAGCGCCGTCTCGGCGGCGGCCGCCTCTTCGGCGAGCGGCGTTCGTTGCGGCGCGACGGGCATGCGGACTTCTAGGCACGCCGCCTGCCTGCTCGTGGTCCCCGCGGCGCTCGCCGTCCTCACTACTTTTCGCAGGAGACTTGAAATGAAAGAAACCACCACCCGCACGGACGCAAACCGCGACCCGATCAGCGGCGCTCCGGGATCGCACCCGGTCGGCACGGGCGTCGGCGCACTCGCCGGCGGCGCCCTCGCCGGTGCGGCCGCGGGCAGCGTCGCCGGTCCGGTCGGCACCGTCGTCGGCGCGGCCGCGGGCGCGGTCGCCGGCGGCCTCGCCGGCAAGGCGATCGCCGAGCAGATCGACCCGACCCGCGAGGACGCCTACTGGCGCGACAACTACACCTCTCGTCCCTATGTCGATCCGGATGCGAGCTACGACGATTACGGCCCCGCCTATTCCTATGGCGTGAACTCCTACAGCACCCACGCCGGCCGCGACTGGGACGACGTCGAGCCCGAGCTGTCGAGCCGCTGGAACGTGATGCGCGGCCAGTCCTCGCTCGAATGGGATCGCGCCAAGCATGCGACCCGCGATGCCTGGAACCGGGTGAGCGACGCCGTCGAGCGTGCCGTGCCCGGCGACTCCGACCGCGACGGCAAGTAAGCTCACCTCGAGGAGACAGCATGGCCACGAAAGCAACCAAGCCCGCAGCCAAGAAGGCGACCGGATCGGCCCGGACCGATCCCGCCACCAAGCTGCTGATGGCCGACCACAAGGAAGTGCACGCGATGTTCCAGCAATACAAGAAGCTGGCCGACGCGGACGCCGAGGCCTCGGAGCGCGAGGCGCTCGCCACCGAGATCTGTCACGCGCTCACTATCCACGCCACGATCGAGGAGGAGCTCTTCTATCCGGCGGCGCGCGAAGCCGAGGTCGATGCCGGCCTGCTCGACGAGGCCGAGGTCGAGCACGCCTCGGCCAAGGAGCTGATCGCGCAGATCGAGGCGATGAGTCCCGATGACGACCTCTACGATGCCAAGCTCACGGTGCTCGGCGAGTACATCGACCATCACGTGAAGGAGGAAGAAGGCGAGCTGTTTCCGAAGTGCCGCAAGTCCGACATGGACCTGGAGGGCATCGGCGAGGCCCTTGCCACGCGCAAGCAGGCGCTGACCGCGGAGATGGCCGAGATGGCCGCCTGACGCGCTTCGACCGCCCGTGAAACGCCGCCCTCGAGGCGGCGTTTCTTTGCCGCGCGGGCACACGTCGTGCCATGGATCCGGGCCGGCACGCGCCGGCGCGAGGAATACCCACGATGGACTGGGCCTGGCTTGTCGATTTCAAGGTCCCGGCCTGGGAGCTGATCCTGCGCGGGTCGGCGATGTACTGGTTCCTGTTCCTCATCTTTCGCGTGGTGCTGCGTCGCGATGTCGGGTCGGTCGGCGTTGCCGACGTGCTGTTCGTGGTGCTGGTCGCCGACGCGTCGCAGAACGCCATGACCGGCGGCTACGTTTCGGTGGCCGAAGGCGCGGTGCTGGTGGCGACGCTCATCGGCTGGAATCTGCTGCTCGACTGGTTGGCCTTCCGCTTCGCCTGGGCCTATCGACTGGTGGAGCCGCAACCGCTGCTCCTGATCCGCCGCGGCCGGGTGCAGCACAAGCATCTGCGGGCCGAGATGATCACCCTGGCGGAGCTGCGCGGTCAGCTGCGCCAGCATGGCGTCGAGTCGTTCGACGAGGTCAAGGCTGCCTGGTTCGAAAGCGACGGCCAGATCAGCGTCATCAAGCGCGAGGACGGGGCCGGCGAATCCGTGCCCAAGCGGCCGTTGCATCGATAGGCCGGATCGATCCGCGCCCTCGCCATGCCGCGGCGACGACGGCATATCGATTGCTGCGCTTCGCCCTTGTTCCCACCTCAACCAGGAAGACATCCGTGGCCAATCGAAAAGCAGAGACTCGAGCGGGCCCGCAGAGGCCCGGTGCGCGCCCCGACGACGGAGCGACCGGCACCGGCAACGCCGGCGAGCTGCATCAGACCTCGGGCGGCGCGCATCCGCCGCTCACCACCAACCAGGGTCTGCCCGTCGCCGACAACCAGAACTCGCTGCGCGCCCATCCGCGCGGGCCGACGCTGCTCGAAGACTTCATCCTGCGCGAGAAGATCACCCACTTCGACCACGAGCGGATTCCCGAGCGCATCGTCCATGCCCGGGGCAGCGCGGCCCACGGTTACTTCGAGCTCACTGCGTCGCTCGCCGACTACACCACGGCGAAGATCTTCACCGAGGTCGGCGAGCGCACGCCTGTCTTCACCCGCTTCTCGACGGTGGCCGGCGGCGCCGGTTCGGTCGACACGCCGCGCGACGTGCGCGGCTTCGCGGTCAAGCTGTACACGAAGGAAGGCAACTTCGATCTCGTCGGCAACAACATCCCGGTGTTCTTCATCCAGGACGCGATCAAGTTCCCCGACCTGGTTCACGCCGTGAAGATGGAGCCTGACCGCGGCTTTCCGCAGTCGGCGACCGCGCACGACACCTTCTGGGACTTCATCTCGCTCACGCCCGAGTCGATGCACATGGTCATGTGGATCATGTCCGACCGCACCCTGGCGCGGTCGCTGCGGATGATCGAAGGCTTCGGCGTGCACAGCTTTCGCCTGCTCGACGCGGCCGGCAAGTCGACCTTCGTCAAGTTCCACTGGCGGCCCGAGCTCGGACTGCAATCGACGATCTGGGACGAGGCGGTGAAGATCGCTGGCGCCGACCCCGACTTTCATCGCCGCGACCTGTTCGAATCGATCGCCTCGGGCGCATCTCCCGCCTGGCAGCTGGCGGTGCAGCTGTTCACCGAGGAGGAGGCCGCCGCCTTCCCGTTCGACCATCTCGACGCCACCAAGCTGATCCCCGAGGAGCGGGTGCCGCTGAAGGTGATCGGCCGGATGGTGCTCGACCGCTGGCCGGACAACTTCTTCGCCGAGACCGAGCAGGTGGCCTTCTGCCCCTCGCACCTGGTGCCGGGCATCGACTTCTCGAACGACCCGCTGCTCCAGGGGCGCCTGTTCTCGTACCTCGACACCCAGCTGTCGCGGCTGGGCTCGGCCAATTTCCACCAGCTGCCGGTGAACGCGCCGAAGTGCCCGTTCGCCAACCAGCAGCGCGACGGCCACATGCAGATGCTCGTTCCCAAGGGCCGGGTCAACTACGAGCCGAGCTCGCTCGCCGCCGACTCGGCGCGCGAGAGTCCGGAAAGCGGCTTTCGCAGCGCCGCGGTCGGCGAGGCGGGCGAGCGCGGCCGGATCCGCGCCGAGACCTTCGCCGATCACTACAGCCAGGCGCGGCTCTTCTTCCGCAGCCAGACCGCACCCGAGCAGGCCCATCTGGCGTCGGCGCTGGTGTTCGAGCTGTCGAAGGTCGAGGCGCCGCACATCCGCGAGGCGATGGTCGGCCATCTGCTCAACATCGACCCCGACCTCGGCCGGCGCGTCGCCGACGGCCTGGCCCTCGACGCCCTGCCGCGCCCGCCGGCGCCCGCGGCGCCCATCGTCGACATGGCGGCCTCGCCGGCGTTGCGGCTGATCGGCAAGAGCAAGGACACGCTCGAGGGCCGGGCGGTCGCGATCCTGGTCGCCGACGGCTCCGACGGCGGCCTCGTCTCGGCGCTGAAAAAGGCCGCGCTCGAGGCCGGGGCGAGCGTCAAGATCGTCGCCCCCAAGGTGGGCGGCGCGAAGCTCGCGGACGGTTCGCGCCTGCCCGCCGACGGGCAGCTCGCCGGCACGCCGTCGGTGCTGTTCGACGCCGTGGCGGTGATCCTCTCGGACGCCGGCGCGGCTGCGCTGTCGAGGGAGGCCGCGGCGATCGATTTCGTGCGCGACGCCTTCGGCCACCTCAAGGCGATCGCCATCGACCATGGCGGCCAGGCACTGTTGCAGAGGGCCGGGGTCGAGCCGGACGGCGGCGTGGTCAGCGCCCATGACCGCGGCGCCTTCATTGCCGCGGCAAAGACCCGGCAATGGAGTCGGGAACCGGGGATCCGCACCCTGGCCTGAGGGTTTCCGGGCCTGCGAGAATCGTCCGACGGGGCAGCAAAGCCCCGGTGGGAGCGATATTGGCAGGTGAAGACGCAAGCGCGCAACGCGGCGCGCTGGGAGCCCATTTCCGGAGTCGCATTCCGGCGCTGCTCGACGCCTGGCGGGCGGCGATCGCGGCCGATCCGGACCTGACGACCGGCGACTCGTTGCCGCGGGGGCAACTCGTCGATCACCTTCCACCCTGGCTCGAAGGCCTGGCCACGGCACTGGGCGCGGCCCCCGGCGCGGCCAAGGCCCGGCCGCGCCGATTCGACGACTCGAGCGATGCCAAGGCGCATGGCCTGCAGCGCTGGCAGCAGGGCTACGACCTGCACGAGGTCACGCGCGAATGGGGAGCGCTGCACCTGTGCCTGGTGACCGAGCTCGACCGCTACTTCGCCGACCACCCGACCGCGCCGGAGGTGCAGGCCGAGGCCCGTCTTACCCTCGCCTGGTTCATCAGCGATTCGGCGAGCGAGAGCGCAGCCCAGTACTTCCGCCTCGAGCGGCTCGAGGCGGCCGGCGCGGTGCGCGACCTCGAAGCGGCGCTGAAGGACATCCGCGTCCTGGAACGGCGCCGGGCGGAGCTCTGGCAGCAGGCCGCGCATGACCTGCGCGGCAACCTGGGCGTGGTCTCGAACGTCGCCCAAGGGCTGGCCCTGGGCGACTTGCCGGAGCAGCGACGCGAAACCTTTCTCGGTCTGCTGCAGAACAACATCCATGCGCTGCACCACCTGCTCGACGACGTTACCGACCTCGCCCGCCTGCACGCCGGGCAGGAAGCGCGACGGGTCGCGCCGTTCGACGCGGCCGACCTGCTGCGCCGACTCTGCGAGGACCTC
>Ga0163162_10006949_pt1 | contig 10974 bp, 9 predicted proteins | sample S55metaG_FD_115310 | JGI IMG/M metagenome (GOLD analysis project Ga0163162, IMG submission 115310) | Switchgrass rhizosphere microbial communities from Kellogg Biological Station, Michigan, USA - S5-5 metaG | ecosystem: Host-associated > Plants > Roots > Rhizosphere > Soil | place: USA: Michigan...
GTCGGTGATCCGGACTTCCCCACGCCTGACTTCATCACCGATGCCGCCATCCAGGCGTTGCGCGAAGGTGACACCCACTACACCGAAATCGCCGGTCGCATGGCCTTGCGCGAAGCCATCGCCGCGCGCTACGGCAAGCTGTTCGATCGCGAGTTGCAAGCGTCAAACGTCATCGTCGTGGCCGGGGCGCAAAACGCGCTGTTTGCGGCTTCGATGTGCCTGCTCACTGCCGGCGACGAGGTCATCGCCCTCGATCCGATGTACGTGACCTACGAAGCAACGCTCAAGGCCTCCGGCGCCACGCTGGTGCGGGTGCCCTGCTCGGCGGATGATGATTTTCGCGTCGATGCCGCCATGCTGGCCAAGGCAATCACCCCGAAGACCAGGGCAATGTTCTTCTCCAACCCGAACAATCCCACTGGCGTGGTGATGAACCGCGAAGAGCTGCAAGCTATCGCCGATCTTGCCATCGCCAATGACCTGTGGGTCGTGGTCGACGAAGTCTATGAAAGCCTGACGTTCGAGCGCGACCATCTGAGCTTGGCGGCGTTGCCCGGCATGGCCGAGCGTTGCGTGGTGATTGGCAGTCTGTCGAAATCCCATGCCATGACCGGCTGGCGCATTGGCTGGATCGTTGCCGATCAGGCATTGGTCGCGCATGCCGAAACCCTGGTGTTGAGCATGTTGTACGGTTTGCCGGGGTTTGCCATGGAGGCCGCGCTCAAGGCCGTGCAGGCCCATGAAGAAGTGACTCACGGCATGCGCGATATCTATCGTCGTCGACGTGATCTGGTGGTGGCAGGTCTTTCGGATTGCCCGGGGATTTCAGTGCTCAAACCCGATGCCGGCATGTTTGTCCTGGTGGATGTACGCGGCACCGGTCTGACCTCGCTGGAGTTCGCCTGGCGGCTGTTGCGCGAGGCGCGCGTCTCGGTGCTGGACGCGGCCGCCTTCGGCGAACCTGCACAAGGTTTTGTGCGTCTGTCGTTCACCCTCGCAGAAGAGCGGCTGGCCGAGGCCTGTCAGCGTATCCGCGATTTCGTCCTGGTGCTCAACGGCGAAGCGCCGCGGCCCATCATTGCACACGTGACCCGTGAAGCCGTGGCTGCGCCCGTTGGGGCCCGGACCATGATCGAGGTTGAGCAGCTGCATAAACGCTTTGGCAATATCGAGGTGCTCAAGGGCGTGTCCCTGACCGCCCGCGAAGGGGAGGTGATCTCGCTGATCGGCGCCAGCGGCTCGGGTAAAAGTACCTTGCTGCGCTGCATCAACATGCTCGAAGTGCCGGACCAGGGCCGCATTCTGGTAGACGGCGAAAGCATCCACCTCAACCAGACCCGCCCCGGTTTACCGTTGGTGTCGGACGCCAGGCAACTGGTTCGTATCCGTTCGAGCCTGGGCATGGTGTTCCAGAACTTCAACCTCTGGCCCCATCGCACGGTGCTGGAAAACCTTATCGAAGCGCCGACCCAGGTCCTGCGTGAAAGCCGTGCCGAAGCCACTGAACGGGCAGAAGCCTTGCTCGAGCGTGTCGGGCTTGCAGCCAAGCGTAACGAGTACCCAGCGTTTCTTTCCGGGGGGCAGCAACAACGGGTGGCCATCGCCCGTGCCTTGGCCATGCGGCCCAAGGTCATGCTGTTCGATGAACCCACCTCGGCGCTCGACCCGGAACTGGTCGGCGAAGTGCTGCGGGTGATCCGCTCTCTCGCCGAAGAAGGCCGGACCATGATCCTGGTGACCCATGAAATGGCCTTCGCACGTGATGTCTCTTCCAAAGTCGCCTTTTTGCATCAGGGGCTGATCGAGGAAACCGGTTCGCCGGACGAAGTGTTCGTACACCCACGCAGCGAGCGTTGCCGACAATTCGTCAACGCTCATCAGACTCGCTAATAACAACAAAAGACGGGGAAAAATCATGGGAAATCGACGTTTGGCAAACTGGTTGACCGGCGTGGCGTGCGTAATGCTCGCTGGGATGAGCGCGGCGCAAGCCCAACCGATCCGCTTCGCGGTCGCGGCCGAACCCTATCCGCCGTACACCGAGAAACAGGCCAATGGTGAATGGAAGGGCTTTGAAGTGGACCTGATCCACAAGCTGTGCAGCGAAATGAAAGCAGAGTGCGAGATCAAGGAAGTGGCGTGGGACGGAATCATTCCGTCGCTGCTGGCGAAGAAGATCGACGTGATTTTCTCCTCGATGTCGGTGACCGAAGAGCGTGAAAAACAAATCGCGTTCAGCAAGGCGTATTACGACTCGGTGATTGCGATTGTCGGACCGAAAGATGCTTCGGTGAAAAAGTATCCGGATGATCTCAAGGGCAAGACCATCGGTGTGCAGAACTCGACGGTGAGCGCGAGCTTCCTGAAGACGTACTACGAGAAAATTGCCAACGTTAAGTATTACGACACCCAGGACTCGGCCAACGCCGACATGATTGCCGGTCGTATCGACCTGATGATGGCGGATGGCACGGCCATGACGGCCTTCGTCAAGACCCCCGATGCCAAGGACCTGGCGTACCTCGGCGCGGTGCCTTATGACCCAATCTTCGGCAAAGGTGTGGGCGCCGGCCTGCGCAAAGATGACACCGAACTCAAGGCCAGGCTCGACAAGGCCATCAAGACCTTGCTGGCGAGCAAGGACTATGACGACTTGTCCCAGAGCTACTTCGGTACCAGCGTGAAGCCGACGTTCTGACCTGGACACCGAACCTGTGGGAGCGGGCTTGCTCGCGAAGGCGGTCAATCATTCAGCAATGAAGTTGACTGACCCAACGCCTTCGCGAGCAAGCCCGCTCCCACAGGGGAGGGTGTCGGACAGTGATTTCGCTAACCGGAGACTGAAATGCCAACAATGTTCGAGATGATCGGTTTCAGCGAACAGGGATGGGGCTGGGCGCTGCTGAAGGGGCTCCTGATGACCATGCAGATATCGGCCGGGGCCTTTGTGGTCGGGCTGATCGTCGGATTGGTAGTCGCCTGCCTCAAATTGGGTGCGCCCAAGCCGATTGCGGTACTGGCGCGTGGTTACACCACGTTGTTCCGCGCCGTACCAGAGTTGTTGATGATCCTGTTGCTGTTCTATGTCGGCTCCATGCTCCTCAATTCGTTGATGGAATGGTTGGGTTATGACGCAGTGAACGTCAGCGGGCCACTGGCGGCGATCCTGGTGCTGGGGCTGGTGCAGGGTGCCTACGCTTCGGAAATTTTCCGGGCGGCGATCCAGGCGATTCCTTACGGCCAGATCGAAGCCGGGAAGGCGTTCGGCCTGCATGGCTTCGGACTGTTTCGGCGTGTGACGCTGCCGATCATGGCGCCTTATGCAATGGCGGGGATGGCCAACCTGTGGATCAACCTGATCAAGGACAGTGCGCTGATCAGCGTGGTCGGCACCAACGAGTTGTTGTACACCGCCAAGCAAGCGGCGGGGTCGACACGCCAATATCTGTTGTTCTACCTCACGGCCGCGGCGCTGTACTACGCAGTGACTCTGGTGTCCAACTATCTGTCGGGACGGCTAGAGCGACGTATTCGTCGCTGGATGCCTTTGGCTGAGTGAATGAAATGATTCCAGCGTGGGCAGTTGAATACGCATCGTTGTTGATTCGAGGGTTGCAGACAACCATCGAAATTCTGTTGATTTCCTCTGTGTTCGGTTTCGTGCTGGCGGTGCTTGTGGCGCTGGCCCGGATTTCAAAAAACAAAGTGATCGCCAAGGTCAGCCTGTTCTATACCAGCGTGACGCGCGGTACACCGTTGCTGATCCAGATCTACATTTTCTACTACGGCCTGGGCAGCCTGTTTGCGCAGTTTCCGCTGATACGGGGCAGTTTTTTCTGGTCTTATCTGCGCGACGGTTACTGGTACATCGTGTTCGCCCTGGTGATATCGGTGGGTGCGTACGTTGGCGAGGTGATTCGCGGTGGCCTGCTGGCGGTGCCCAAAGGCGAAATGGAAGCCGCTTCGGCGTTTGGCATGACGGCGCGCCAGGCGCTGTTGCGGGTGCGTTTGCCCCGGGCGCTGCGCTTGCTGTTGCCGACCCTGGCCGGGGAAACCGTGATGCTGCTCAAATCCACGGCATTGGCCTCGACCATCGCAGTGATCGACTTGCTGGGCGCGGCCAACGTTGTGCGGGCCCAGACGCTGCAAGTGTATGAACCGTTGCTGCTGGTGGCCGGTGTGTACGTCTGTCTGACGTTCCTGATTGAGGCGTTGTTTGCGTTTGCCGAACGGCGGGGAACTCCAGTGCGCAGGTCCGCATGATGTATAAGCCACTGGTTGACCGCTCGCTGCAAGGCATTGGCCTGTGCACTTTGGGCTACGCCTTTCTGTCCTTGCAGGACGCGGGCATCAAGTGGCTGGTGGACGATTATTCGGTGTTCACGATCCTGTTCTGGCGCGCGGTTGTGGTGGCGTTAGCATGTTTGCTGGTGGGCCGCCTGCAATTGGTTCAGCGAGCATGGCGCTCGCCCAGTCGACGTTTGCTGGTGGTGCGCGGCTTGCTGTCGATCGCCGCCTGGCTACTGTATTACACGGCGGCCAGGGACCTGACGCTGGCGGAAATGACCACCCTGTATTTCTCTGCACCCATCATGGTGACGGTGCTGGCGATGGTAATTCTCAAGGAGCGCGTCACCGGTTGGCAGTGGTTCACCCTGATTATCGGGTTTGTCGGCGTGGTGATTGCCTGTCGCCCCAATAACATGGTCGATCCGTTGCCGATTGTTTTGACCCTGTTGGCGGCGATGTGCTGGGCGTTTACCTACATCCAGTTACGCCAGGTGGATGACCAGACCTCGGTGCTGGAACAGATGCTGATCACCAATGTGGTGTTTGTCATCTGCATGGCGGTGGCGTTGCCCTGGACCTACACCCCGACACCGATTCCCGCCTGGTCAGGCATGCTCGGCGCAGGTGTGATGGGCGGTATCGGGCAGTTCCTGTTGTTCGCCAGCTTCCAGCGCGCCACCGCGACCGTGCTGGCGCCGTTCGAGTACACCGGACTGATCTGGGCGTTCCTGCTGTCGAGCCTGATCTGGGGCACGCTGATGGATGTGTCGCTGATGATCGGCGCCGGTCTGATCGCGGTCAGCGGCACCCTGGCGATGATCTTCGGGCGGCACCCGTCACAGGACGTCGTCGGCTCCGAATGCTCCGTGTCGCAGCCCCTTTATCCAGCAGCGGCAGATGTGGAGGCCGTTGGCGGGGCTGAAGGTCTCGGGGTTCAGGCACCACTCGATCCAGAGGCCGTCGAGCATCGCCGATAAACCGATGGCGGCCAGGCGGGTGTCGTGGATCGTGAAACCTTCGCTGGCGGCCAGGTCATCGAGCAACTGACGCAGCAGGTCGAGGTAAGCACCATAGCTTTTTTCGTGGGACTTGCTGACGTGCTCGGAGTGGCGGATCAGGCTCCAGAACACCACCCAGGCACCCAGCAGTTTCGGGTCCATGACTCGCGGCGAAAAAGACCCGACCAGGAACGCATCCATCTTTTGCGCCGGTGTCCCAGCCTGGTGGATTTCGTGGAGCAGGGCAGTGGTGAGCTCGCTGGCGAGCTTTTGGTAGGTGTCGGCGATCAGCGCATCGATGCTGCCGAAATGGTGATTGAGCAGGCCAACGGACACTCCGGCCTCGGTAGCGATGCGCCGCACGGAAATCCCGGCGTGGCCATCGCGAACCAGACAGCGCAAGGTCGCTTCAACCAGCAGTTCGCGGCGTTCGTCGGGATCGGCACGGCGGTTTTTCGGGGCGAGGGTGGTCACAAAGAATTCCTTGGAGTAGTTCCACGCTGGCGAGCTTAGTTGTACAGACGTTCAATATCCAGTATCGGCAGCAACGATGTTTAACAGTCATCACTGGAGGGCAAACACATGGTGCAGGACGTTTCGTTCAACGTACTCAACAATAACGGCGACGCGGTGCAGGTCAGTGCCTGGCGCTTCGTGGGCGACGGCCACGGGCCGAAGGTGCATTTGCAGGCCGGGGTGCATGCCGACGAAATCGCCGGGATGCTGGTCTTGCACTTGTTGATGCAACGTCTTCACGTGGCGCAAGCGCAGGGCCGGTTCAAGGGCAGTGTGACCGTGGTGCCACAGGCCAATCCCCTGGGCATCGGGCAGTTTTCCCAGGGGCGGATCCTAGGGCGCTATCACGATGCGACCGGACAGAACTTCAATCGCGGATTCGACCGGTCGGCGGCGATGGAACGACCTTCAACCAACGTTCAGCAGTGGCAAAAAAAACTGGTGCAACTGGCGGCGTCGGCAGACTTGATGCTCGACCTGCACACCGATGACGAAGCGCTGCCATACCTCTATGTACACCGCAGTTTCTGGCCCCGTGGCCGTGAATTGGCGGCGGCGATGAAGATGGACGTGGCGATCATCTGGGACGACGGTGACGATGGCTCCTTCGAGGAGACCATCATTGCGCCGTGGCTGCGCGACGGCACCGCCGATCAGCACATGGCAGCGACCCTGGAGCTGCGAGGGCAGGGCGACGTCTGCGATCGATTCGCCGAGCAGGATGCCGAGGGGCTGTATGCCTGGCTGTGTGCAAATGGGGTCATCGACGATGCGGTATCACCGGCTGACTGGCCCGTCGAAGCCGTGGATATGGGACACATGGAGACCATTCTTGCACCGCAACCGGGGGTGCTGATCTTTGAAAAGGAACTGGGCGATGTCGTCGAAGAAGGGCAGCGTTTTGCGCGAATCCTGCGTCGACCGGGTGATCCGAGCTCCGAAGTGGTGCTGTTCGCCGAGCAAACCGGGCGCTTGCTGACACGCTATCGGGATCGTTTGATTTCCCAGGGCATGGGGGTGGCGAAGTTTACGGGCAATCGTCCGTCGCGCAATTGGAGCGGAGGGTTGCTGGACCCGAACTAGGGCCAGTTGCTACAGGGGTTGTGGGGCGACGCTCACAAAGGTGAATCGTACGCCCCGGTTTTTGCTCCTTCTACTGTCCGATCGAGAGGTCAGCAGGCACAATCGCACCACCCTTCATCACCACGGGGAGGGCCTCAAGAATGGAAATATCAGCAATCGGATCGCCGTCGACCGCGATCATGTCGGCGTAGCGACCCGCACTGACGGCACCTACATCCTCCTGCCAATTGAGCAAATCGGCGGCGACCACAGTGGCGGACTGGATCGCCTGCATTGGCGTCATTCCGAACTTCACCATGTAGGTGAATTGTTTGGCATTCGTACCAATTGGATAGACACCCGCGTCGGTGCCATAGGCAATCTTCACCCCTGCCTTGACCGCCTTGCGAAATGCCTGACGCTGTACGTCAGTGGTCTCGGTGTTCTTGCGCAAGTAATCCTCCGGCCAGTTTTCCTTGCGACCGACCTCATCGATGTAGTCACCGTTATAGATATCCATCACCAGGTAAGTGCCTTTTTCTTTCGCCATTTTGATGCCTTCGTCATCCAGCAACGAGGCATGTTCAACAGATTTCACGCCGGCACGGATAGCGGCCTTGATGCCTTCCGCGCCATGGGCATGCACGGTGGCATAGCTTTTGTGAATCCTGGCTTCGTCCACCACCGCGCGCATTTCTTCTTCGGTCATTTCCATTTGACCCGGTTCAGTCCCTTCGGCCAGTACCGAGCCGGTGGCCATCATCTTGATCGTGTCCACGCCGTGCTGGAACAGGTAGCGGGTTTTCGCTTTTGCGTCATTGGCATCACGATAAACCCCGACTCGCATATCCGCTGGAATCTCCACACCTGGCGCAAATCCCGTCACCTCCCCACCGCCACCCGCAACGGTGATGTACGCGCCGACCACGTTCATTCTTGGCCCCAGCACCCGATTAGCGTTGATCGCATCACGAAGCGCGACATCGGTAAAAGCACGGTAGGTACCAAGGTCATGCACGGTTGTGAAACCCGCGCGCAATGTTTGATAGGCGTGTTTCGCGCCAATCAGCGCGACATCCTGAGGCGAATGCAGAAGCGGTTCTGCCACATTGTTGGTCATGTCCCAATCGGAGATATGCGTGTGCATATCGATCAGCCCTGGCAACACGGTTTTGGTCGACCAATCGATGACTTTGCTATCGGCCGCTGGTGCACTCCAGGGCTCCACGGCAACGATGCGCTCGCCCTCCACCTTGATGCGTTGATCGGTCAACATTTTGCCTCGCTCGACATCCACCAGACGGCCGGCGTGGATGTAGACCGTTTCTGCTTGAGCAGTTAATGCCATCGACGAGAGTGTGACGGCCAACGCAATGCACTTTACTGAAAAGTTTTTCATGTAAGACCTCTTGTTTTGAACGCAGGGGTATCTCTTTAAAATAGATCCAGCGGAAACTCTGTAATTATTCTGAGTTGCTTCACGCTGTCGCCGGTAAATGCATGCTCGGCATAGCGCACTCGTATGGACAGATTCTTGAGCGCCCCCGTTTCAACTACGGTTTTCAGGTCGATATCTCGCTCTATCTGTTTATCTGCATGAGCGAAGTAGGCGTATAGGCCGTCCGGATCGACTGTCTCATTATCGATATCAAACCCATAGACATAACGAAACCCGAGTGTTGTGCGCAACCCGCCAGTACTTCCGAAGTCATATTCATAACCGAGCCCTACTGACGTTTCTCCGGGGCCATTGAAATCCCCATATTGCGAAGAGTTCGCCAAGTAGATGGAGTCCATGTAAGTGCCATCTGAACCCATCAAATAGTCGAACGGTTGACTGCCGTGTATTTTTTGTAAGGACAACGTGTAAGTGTTTGGGCCATTGCCATAAGCGCTCGCTAACGACCAGGCCGTGACGTTTATTGCACCGGCACGGGCCTGCCCTTCATCGAGTGAGCGATAGAGATTGAAATCAAAGCCCAGTGTTTGTTCCGCTTCCAGGGTGAAGGTGTAATTGGCATTGACGTAGAACTGACGCCACAGATCTTCTGCGCGAGACGCATAAAAGGCAACGCTACCCTCATCGACGGGCTGGTACGTCAACCCGGCGTAGTCCACGTCGCCGGCGTCCACCCCGGCGTACCCGGCCATGAACCCCTCGTGGTGATTTGTGGTTGTATAACCTCGGGAGGAATAAAAATGCCCGATATCGATACTGACCTTCTCGATATCATCACTTAATAATTGAAAGCCCCTTGTGGTCATGGGCATCAATCTTAAATCAGGCGTTGCGAACACAGGGTTATAAGGACGCAGGTCGCCATATTTTAAAACCGTGTTCGACCATTTCATCTTTGCCGACGCATTGAGCGTAGAAGACTCTGTTTTTTCTCCCTCGCCATCGGCGGGGAACATTCCCGTGCCCACCGTGCCACGCCCACCCTCTAACTTGTAAGCGGTGTAGGCACTTGCATCAACACCGAATCCGATAACGCCAGGGGTGAAACCGGATTGATAGTCCAACTGGAAACCCTGTCCCCATCCTCGTGAGTCGGGATAATCAGACAATGAATTTCGATTGAAATACATATTGCGCGCAATCAACTTGGCGGCTCCACCCTCGACAAACCCATCTTGGGTTTCGTCAGCCTGCGCTTGCAAAGAATTTACGGACATCGAAAATATAAACAGACCCAACAGTGGACGCTTCTTCATTGGAGGCCTCTGGGTTTTGATTCTTATTATTTTATAGACGCGCCTGTACAGCTCAGTGGTTATCAGTCTCCTGAAATCAAGCCATACCGAAATGTCTAGAGTCAGCGATCATTTCTACGGTGAGCAATAGCGTGGGGATTTGCTGAAGTATCGAATTCCATGCCGCGTGCGGAAGCGAAAAAAGAGGGGTGAGGCCGGCCCGACAAAGGCTGGCCTCGTACCGTGCTTAAACGGGTTTGAAGCAATAGGCAGCCAGTTTGTTGCCGTCCAGATCACGGGCATACGCAGCGTAGGCATTCGGTGCCCAGCCACGTGGCCCAGGGAGGCCTTCACACGTACCGCCAGCGGCCAATGCTGCGGCATGAAACGCGTCGATTGCGGCACGCGTCGGTGCCTCGAAACTGACGGTCACACCATTGCCGACGCTGGCGGGTGCGCCATCAGCCGGTTTTAAAACGAAAAAAGAAGGGGCATTCTCGCCCCAGATAGAACCGTTGTCTGCGAGGTCTGCGATACGTTTATGGCCAAGTTTGCCCAGCACGTTGTCGTAGAAGCTGCGGGCTTTATTCAAATCATTGGTGCCAACTGTAACGTGAGTAAAGACACTCATTTTTTAGCTCTCTTTGGTGGAAACGAGTTGGGTCGATGTTGGCGCTAAGAATGTGCCCCGTTCATCTGAAATTACAGTGATGTATCTGCATTAATCCCATGTGAAGAGCGCATAGAAAACATGAGCAGTCGACTGCTATCCCTCGAGCCTTAGCTGCCTTGCCACTTCATTAAGCTTGGCAGCGAGGAATGGCGGACAACAAAAAGCCCGCGCATGGCGGGCTCTCTGTATGGGGTCAAATCCTTTTGTCCATTCAATCTGCGCTCCGTTCTGTGAGTACTTCGTGAAAAGCATGTCGATGGAACGAAAAAAACCGGCACTTGGCCGGGCTCTCTGTCGATGGGGCCAAATCCCTTTGGCTGACGGCATTGTGCTGGGTGGATGTGACGAAGGCATGACAGGGCGGATACGAAAGCGCAGGCAAAAGTCAGTTCCTTATTCCGATCTGCCGATTGGTACGCCTGTTCCGGCAGACACTGACGCTCGCCGGTATCTGCTGGCCCTCTACCGCTTCAGGCCTGACCCTGCGACGCTTTACTACAGAGTCCGGTCATGCTGATAGAATCGGTCAGGTTATAGATAACACCCTTCTGAGAAACGATATGAATACACAATTGACGGAAGAAGAGATGCGCCGGGCACTGTTCGGTGATTCTGAGCCCCTTGCGCCGGCAATTACCTCACACGTGCAAGACTCCGTCCCGGATGTCGTGATCGTGCAACCGGTAAAGGCAGCGAAGAAAAAGATAGTCTCAAAAGGCTTCACGCCCAGGTTGAGAGTCA
>Ga0163162_10006955_pt1 | contig 10971 bp, 6 predicted proteins | sample S55metaG_FD_115310 | JGI IMG/M metagenome (GOLD analysis project Ga0163162, IMG submission 115310) | Switchgrass rhizosphere microbial communities from Kellogg Biological Station, Michigan, USA - S5-5 metaG | ecosystem: Host-associated > Plants > Roots > Rhizosphere > Soil | place: USA: Michigan...
CGTCGTTAACAATGGCGGCGGCATCTTTTGTATTTCCTTTTTCCAATTCGGCTTTCATCTCTTCCAGCAGTTCATTGCTCACGTCAGAGAAATTATTGACGAAATTCAATGGATTTTGAATCTCGTGCGCGATGCCTGCAGTAAGCTCACCAAGACTGGCCATTTTTTCTGATTGAACCAGTTGCTTTTGTGTGGCCTGCAACTCCACGAGTGCATCCTCGGCATGTTTTCTTGCCGCCTTTATTTCAATGAGATCCTGTTCAGCTTTCAAGGCATGTGCCTCGGCAATTTTCAAATCGTTGAACCGTGTAAAGGTGAGATTGAACACGGCAGCAAACCTTTCCAGCAGTTGCATGGTTTCAGCAGGTTGCTCATCCGGTGATGCCATTCCAATAAACCCTTTACCGAAGTATGCTATGTATTGTAGTCTTCTTTTGGGGGAAAGCCCGTCTTTGAAGGGAACATTGAGGTCGTTAAGAAATTTAAAGTATTCATCGAGTTCTTTGCCATGTATGTCAATGATCAGCGATTTCTTTTGAGCCCTCCACCCGTCGTACATTTTTTTGAATGTAGGATTTGTATTCAGATTGGTTGAATAGGCCATGGCTACTTTACTTCCGTCTTCATCTGTTATCCAAAACTCCCCCTCCCCATTTTCGTTTTTTACAATATTAATGTATAGGCGATTAGGCTCAATGCCCAGGTTAATGAGCTGCTGAAAAAGAACAGATGCCGTTCCTGCCAGTTCATCAGACTTTTGCATCGCCAGTGTTTTTGAGCGAACTCGTTCCAGTGCGGCCTCGATTTGCGCTTCTCTTGCCTGCGCTTCGGCTTTTTGGAGATCAAGAAAGCGTGTGTAAGCCCGTTCAAACTCTGTCGCAAATCGTTCCAATATTTTCTTTTCATCTTCATGGAGTGGATGTTTCACCATTACACCAAAGCAGCCATACTTCATGAAGGCTTCAACGTAAAATAATCCATCACTAAAATATTCAGGCCTTAATTGTTCGACACCTGCAATCAATTCATTCCATGCCGCAAAATAATTTTCAACGCCGGCTGGCGGTACATGATAAGCGACAACAGACTCATTGCTTTTCCAGTCAACCAAACATTGTGCAGTTGCAGGTTCATTTTTATCTAATGGATAATTGATGGCTTTGCTTTTAAATGAGCCATTTTCTGCCCACGCAGCCCAAAAAATATGTCTGCCTTTTTCTTCATCAGGCAGCCATAAAAACGAAAAAGCTGAGGGAACGTTCAGCTGCAAAACCTGTTCATGAAACACACGCAATGTATCATCCAACTCTGTTGAATGTTGCATGATCATGCTTTGTGCGCGGGCACGCTCTAATGCTAATTGTATCTGGCCTTCTCTTGCCTGCGCTTCTGCTTTTTGGAGATCGAGAAAACGTTTATAGGTAAGATTGAATACATTGGCAAACCGTTTCATCACCGCTTTTCCCTCGTCGGAGAATTCAGCTTCCTGAAAAGCAAACAGGCCACCCGCGCCGAATGATGTAACATAGTAAAACTGGGTCATTGCCTCAGCCTGGGACCGGGGCAGACGTATATTGGTTTCACCAACTGCTTTATAATATTGAAGCAAGTCATCCCCTTCCAGCCTATACGAAAAATCGCTTTGTTTGATCCAGGCTTCAAAAGCACCCTGCAACAAAGGATGGATATCCATGGACTCCGCGCCAGAAACCTGCACTGTATTGCTTGCATCGGACACCGAGGTTGTCCAGACCGCGACAGTCCGTTTTTCTCCGTCAATGATCCCGATCCCGCAACGCAGCATGCCGAGGTTCAACTTATCCAGTTCTTCAAATACAATGGCCACCGCGGGATTAAGATCATCAACGTTGTGCATAGCCATAGCCTTTGCCCTTACTCTTTCCAACGCCGCCTCGATCTGGGATTCTCTTGCGTTCGCTTCTGCTTTTTGGAGATCAAGAAAGCGGGTATAAGTTTGTTCGAAGACCTTTCCAAATCGTTTAAATATGTCATGTGCTTCAGGCACGGGTTCATATGTAATGAACATCAGGCTTACTTTTGAACCAAATACAACATGCTCGAATTGTTTCGTCGGGAATTGAAAACCACTTTCCAATATTCCCTTGAACTGGTCTTTGCCAAACCGTGCAAGTTGTCGGTAAGTCTCCGCAAGTAATTCCCCTTCCTCATAATGGACGAAAAATTCATCTCCTCTTTTCTTTGCATCACTCATCAGCTTAAACACAGAAAATTGATTGGCATCTATTGTATAAGGCTCAACAAATCCTCCCTCCGGATTGGTTATATAATCTGTATAAAAGTTGTTGTCTTCACTCCAAACATTAAAACCAGTTGTCCATGTTTTGATACCGAGATCGCTCACTTGTTTGAACAATAAAGCGGCCACGTCGGTAAGCTCATCACTATGATGCATAGCCATCGTTCTTGCGCGAACTCTTTCCAATGCTAATTGGATCTGTGATTCTCTTGCCTGGGCCTCTGCTCTTTGCAGATCAAGGAAGCGCGTATAAGCCTGGTCGAACACATTGGAAAATTTCTTGAGTATCTCACTTTCTTTTTCTGAAAATGATTTTTTAAAGTACCGGGTGACATGGATCGCAGTGTTTTGGGCTATGGCCGCTGACATCGTCGCACATTCCTTTTGCAAAAGAGATTCCTTTTGTTCCGGAGGAGTAAATCGAAAATCAGTATGATCAAAAAGATAATTGAGCAATTCATTTTTTTGCTCAAATGAATATAAACCTGAAAGCAGATCGCCTTTATTTTCCCTTGCTTCAAATAAATTCCTGAGATAAAAAATATCTGCATAGTCTACGGCAATCCTTAAATACTGTTGATTCGCGCTGTTTTGAAGCCACCATACTGTATCTTTTGATCCTTCTGCAAAGACGATAATGATAGCGGTGTCCAACTCAAAACTCAATTCATTCAGTTTTTCAAAGACAGCATGAACCACGTCCTGTAGCTCATCGCTTTTATGCATGGCGAGTGACCTCGAGCGAACTTTTTCCAATGCTGCTTCAATATTTGCTTCTCTTGCCTGGGCCTCGGCTTTTTTTATGTCGAGGTACCGGCGGTAAGCTAATTCAAACACGTTGCGAAAGCGTTTGAATAATTCAATTTGCTCTTCACGTAATGGAGTATATGCGGACATCCCGATCGCAACAGGGCCCAATGAATTCCAGTAATAGTCCAGTGTATCGGCGTTCTCAAGGTAGCTATCAACGAATACATTGGTATTTTTCTGGTAGTTGAGCCAATCCTTTACTTCCTGACCTCTAAAAGCGTACATCCAAACCTGGTTGGGTCCCTTGAGCATCTGCTCTGCAAAATTTTTGGCGACGGGATGATCACTGTAATTGACTTCCGTGATCAATGTTTTATTATGCTTTGAATAAAACTCATAATTGAAATACATGCTCTTTGCCTCGACAAAAATGGCTGTCTGCACATTCCTGATCTCTTTTACTTTCAATGATTCCAATTGCAGAGCGATCATTTTGCACACTTCCAGCATGTCTTCCGGTATTTTCATTCCCATGGCAACAGACCGCACTCTCTCCAATGCTGATTCAATTTCCAGCTCGCGGTTTTGCGCTTCGATAGCTCTGGATTTTTTTTGCAGGTCTTCGATACTCTCTTCAAGCATCACCTGGAGAGTATGCCTGTCTTTTTCTACGCGCTCCAGTTTGAACTGGAGCATGCGTTGATTTTTTTCTGAATCCCTGAGTGCCTTGATGAATGCTTCTTTTTCTTCGGCGGAAAGATGATCGATTGTTGGTATTTTATCTAATATGGACTGAAAAACGGAATTCATGAAAGATCAGTTTTCTTTTAGTATTGCCAGGGAACAGGTCATGTTATGAAATTCGTGTTGTCCTGATACGACGCGCCCAATCTCGCCGTAACAAAAGAACCCGGCCAAGGGAGCATTCCAGATATTTTTTATTCCATTTATTTCTTCGCTTGCATAAGGGCCGAGTGTTATTTGCCGGCCCGCGCACGAGAAAACGATCAAGGCATCTGCCTCCGGCTGTTCATTTTTATATTTCACAAATTCGGCTTGCGTGGCTTCTATCACGTCAAACCCGGGCAATAAACTTAATTTCACTTTTGATCCCTGGGGTAAACTACCTGCAAAAACAATGGATCCATCATTTGTATTTGCTCGCATGGGTGTCCGCATCACGGGATGCTTATCCTGTCGTTGTAACTGCAATTGAAAATTACTTGCCAGCATAAAATTTAATCCATTATCTGTGTCCACATCTTTCAGGCCCGCATATCGTTTTACAAAACTTAATGCCGGTTCGTCATCAATTGTATAAACAACATTGCCCTCGCTTTTGGTGATAACGCGATCCATACCGACGGGACGCCATCCGCCTACAGCTACTCCATTTAAAGAAATTTTTTCTCCATTAAGGACCAGGGCAAGCAATCCTTTATCGGTGAAGGTGTCATTCGTGAAAACGTAAGTTCGCTGCATTTTAAGAGCATCCGCGGCAAGCCCACCGAATATTGTTGTGTCTTTACCGCAAACACTTTCGAATCCCTCCAAGATCTCATCTCCGTCAATAGTTAACCCACCTGAAATGACCAGAAACGCAGGCCTGGTAAATAATTCTGCTGCTCTTTTCCCAATTTGAGAAGCGCTTTCTTTGACGCCCTCTATCTCGCATTCCTTTATCTCCAACCGGAAATACGAGGGATTGATATCGAGAAGCATGAGGGCTGTCGCGCCTGATTCTACCTCTTCGTCTATAAAATTATCGCCGGTGGAGGCACCGAAGATTCTAATGTTGTTTTTGGTCAATAGCTTAGTGATCGCAGGACGTTCACTATCATTGGCAATAAACACAATGGCCAATGTGGGTTGGAAATCCTCACCAATGATCGCTTGCAACGCAGTATTTATTTCCTCGTAAGATTTTCCTTTGATCGATTTTGCTTTCATTCTCAATTTTGTTTTATCCATTTCAACCTTCTTCGGTCGGCATCATTGTATAATTCCAATGTATCGATCCGAAAATAAATCTTCGCTGCACCGTTGTATTCCAGGCACAAGGAATTGTACTAACTGCAAAAACTTCTACCGGCTCTTTTACATTTTTGAACAGATATTTACCTGGTGAAACAGTTTGAATATCTCTCTGGTTTTTTATATCGTCATAGACCTTTTCTGAACTGAAAATACTACTCGCTACCTCAAAGGATTCAAGCCTGGAAGACATATTGACTCCATCGCCGTAGACATCTGCTTCTTCAAAGATCACGTCTGACTGATAAATGCCGATCCTTCAGGCAACTTTAGAATCTTTATTTTCTGATTCACGAGTTTGTGATCATCCGGCATACCGAAATATACTCATCCCGATCACGGCGAAGATGAGCAAGACGGCGATCACTCTGCCCGCTGTACCCAGCCTTTTTCCAAGCATCTTCAATTCATCCATTTGAGCCGGGGTGGGTGGGCCACCGGCTACTGCAATTGCTTTTCCAATCCTTGCGATCCTCATGCTTGCAGGGCGGCTAACTAAAAAACCGATAATAAAAGCGATGATCGCCAACACACCGCCCGTCGTCAGCACCGTTCCGTATCGGGTCGACAGCCACTGGGTTTGCAAACCCCCTGATAATTTCCAGATCAATAAAACTCCGGCTGTCACCGTGATCAGTGCCGCCAAAAGAATAACGACAGGGAAACGATTTGTCTTTGCAAGTTGCTGCATGAATTTGGGTCCTTCAATCCCCAATGCTGTAACGGCAGGCTCGACAAAAAAAGCCACGTAGATGGCTGTGCCGGCCCAAAATATGCCGCAGCCAATATGGAGCAGGCGAAGGATAAGCAGGTAAGTTTGGTCGCTCATATTAGTCGTTGCGTCCGAAGGACTCCTTCGGAGGTTTAAAATTTCCTTAAGATACAAAAAGATGAACCGATAAAAATTCGAATTTCCCCGCATGAATATTTTTTGACAAGTTTGGGTTTTGCCACGTTGATCGAGATTCGGATATTAAAGCATTGCAAGACCCAATTCCAATATCCCAATCAGCAAATGGATTAGTTTATTGAATAAAAAAACCGCATCATGAAACATCACAACGCGGTTAGAATATTTTTATTAACTAATTATACGACTGCTTCAGCAGCACCCTGAGGCGGTAAATTATCTTTAACTGCTTTTATTTTTGCCGGCTTTTTTAATTTTTGTTTTTGCTTTGCTACTGCTTTGGCTATATCAGCCGCAAATAGTTTGCTTGCTTTTTTGAGGTTGCTGTCGAATTTTTTTTCTTTAAGATTTGCCTTGTATTCAGCCAAGGCGTGCGAAAACTTTTCGTAGACTATTTTTCTCGCTTCTTTTTTGGATAGTTTAGGAGAGGTCTTTTCTGTAATCTCTGTCATACAATGTTATTTTAGTAACCTAAATTTAATTGTAAATTAATATTACCCAATATTAAGTTTGCCTGAAATAATTTCGACGCCGCGGTTCCCGCTGAAAAAAGGGGTTAGCCATAATTTATTTTTCTTCATACCCGACTGAAAGACAAGGCTTCCCGACCATGAAATGGTGTTTGATGATACTTAAATCCCTGGCAAGTTGGTTTGCAGACCACCCAGCGGGTGAATACCTTTACATCACCAACGCATTAACAAGCTAGCCAGTTCCAAATCTAACCACTGCTTCACTTTTTTGCACCTTGCCTCTTTCTTCGATTGCACTAACCGGTTTCAAAAATGTTTTGCTTCCATAGTTTGCTTGTCATCGTGATTGCGCCATATTACCGATTTATTAAACCCATTCTTAACAAAAAAAAACGAAGTATTATGAAAACAAAGATTAGAAATTACGGAACTATCGCCCTGGCTCTTGCTTTTAGTTTTATCGCAACCGTTTCATGGGCAACTGATGGAACAAAAGATACACCGGTTGTCGCATTGAAGTACATTGGTCTTGTTCAAAATCAACCCATGTTTCAATTGGATCTTAACAGTGTTGAAGAAACTGACTTCTATATTTCGATCAAAGATCAGAATGGCCAGGTGATCTACAACGAAAAAATAACGGCGAAAAACTTCACAAGGAATTACCGTCTTGATATAGAAAATCTTGACGACGCAATTCTCAAAGTTGAAGTGAGAGATGGTAATAATAAACCGCAAGTATTTACCATCAACAGGAATACCCGTTACTATGAAGAAACAAGTATCAGCAAACTCTAAACTGGTCCGTAACTAGTAAACAGGTCTTTTTCAGTAAGGCATCCCGACAAGTCGGGATGCTTTTTTTTATTAGTTCTGGAATTGCCTTTTTATTAAATTCAGCGCACTTCCCGCTTTGAACCATTCTATTTGTGACTCATTGTAAGTATGATTCAGCACTACACTGCTTTCTGATCCATCGCGGTGATGAAGTACCATGGTTAATGGCTTACCGGGAGCGAAGGCAGTCAGCCCCGTGATATCTATAGTGTCTTCTTCCTGCACTTTGTCATAATCTGCTTTGTCGGCAAATGTAAGCGCCAGCATGCCTTGCTTTTTCAAGTTGGTTTCGTGTATCCTTGCAAAGCTCTTTACAATGATCGCGCGAACGCCAAGATGCCTTGGTTCCATCGCTGCATGCTCCCTGGAAGAACCTTCACCATAATTCTCATCACCCACCACAACGGTACCGATATTCAACTGTTTATATTGACGCTGCGTAGCGGGTACCGGACCGTATTCACCCGAGACCTGGCTTTTTACAGAATCAGTTTGTTCGTTGAAGAAATTGACCGCCCCAATGAGCATATTATTGCTGATATTATCGAGATGTCCCCTGAATTTTAGCCAGGGGCCAGCCATCGAAATATGATCAGTCGTGCACTTACCTTTTGCCTTGATCAACAGTTTGAGATTGGTAAGATCAGTGCCTTCCCATTCAGGAAACGGAGAAAGCAACTGCAATCGCTGGCTGTCAGCTTTGACCACCACCTGCAAGTTACTTCCATCCACGGCCGGTTCCTGGTATCCCGCATCGTCTACAGCAAAGCCTTGTGGCGGTAATTCAAAACCTATGGGTTCTGCCAGTTTTACTTCTTCCCCTTTGTTATTTTTTAAGGTATCAGTGATCGGATTGAATGCAATGGTACCGGCCATGGCTAATGCGGTTACGATCTCGGGTGAGGCGACGAATGCGTGTGTACTTGCCAGGCCATCGTTTCGTTTCGCAAAATTCCTGTTGTAAGAAGTAAGAATTGTGTTTTTCCTGTTCGGATCGTCAATATGTCTTGCCCATTGACCGATACACGGCCCGCATGCATTAGCAAGTACCACGCCTCCTACATCCTCAAACTCTTTTATGAAACCATCTCTCTCAATGGTATATCGCACCTGCTCACTCCCTGGTGTAATAGTAAACTCGCTAACGGCTTTTAACCCTTTGCTGATAGCATCCTTTACGATGGAAGCAGAGCGGCTCATGTCTTCATAAGATGAATTGGTGCAGCTACCAATTAACGCAACTTCCAATTTTGACGGCCAGCCCTTTTCTTCAACAATCGATTTCATTTGCGAAATGGGAGTTGCAAGGTCGGGAGTAAAGGGACCATTTAAATAAGGTTCAAGTTTATCGAGATCCAGGTACAAAACCTGGTCATAATATTTTTCAGGGTCATTATAAACCTCCTGGTCAGGGCGAAGGTGTTCGCGAACACCATCAGCCAGTGCAGCCACTTCCGCACGATCGGTCGCGCGGAGATAAGCACTCATCTTGGAGTCGTATGCAAACAATGAACAGGTAGCACCGATCTCGGCCCCCATGTTGCATATGGTTCCTTTACCTGTTGCGCTTAAACTATCGGCACCATCTCCAAAATATTCAACGATCGCGCCGGTACCACCTTTTACGGTTAATTGGCCCGCTACCCAAAGTATCACATCCTTAGCGCTTGTCCAGCCGTTCAGCTTACCGGTAATTTTTACCCCGATCAGCTTTGGCATTTTCAATTCCCACGCAAGACCGGCCATCACGTCAACAGCATCCGCACCGCCAACACCGATTGCGATCATTCCCAGACCGCCCGCATTCGGAGTATGAGAGTCTGTTCCGATCATCATACCGCCGGGAAAGGCATAATTCTCCAGCACAACCTGGTGAATGATCCCGGCACCTGGTTTCCAAAAACCAATTCCATATTTATTGGAAATGCTTGCTAAGAAATCATAAACCTCTTTATTGACATCGATCGCGGTCGCCAGATCCTTTACAGCCCCCACTTTTGCCTGTATCAGGTGATCACAATGCACCGTAGAAGGTACAGCCACTTTATCGCGCCCGCAGGTCATGAATTGTAACAATGCCATCTGGGCTGTTGCATCTTGCATGGCCACTCGGTCGGGAGCAAAATCAACATAGTCTTTACCACGCTGGTAAGGAGTTTGTGGCGGCTGAAATGTATGAGAGTATAAGATTTTTTCAGCGAGAGTCAGGGGTTTACCGGTTAATTTCCGGGCTGCTTCAATTTTGCCGGGCAGTTGAGCATAGACTTTCTTAATGAGATCAAGATCAAATAACATGACACTTCCGTTTGAGGTTTAAAGTTTGATGTGCGAAGTTGGGTGAAGGTATTTAACATCGAACCTCGACTTTTTAACATCATACCTGGATTTCGCGTGCGAATTTACTTAAATAACAATCTTTAAAAAAATCAGTTGAGATAAGCGGTCATTTTTTTTGCTTTAAACTATGAACATGTGGTGATCTTTTGTTGCAATCAAAATCAAAAATTTTTATATTAGCTATATGAAGAGGTTTAAAAACTTCGTTGAGTGGCACGCTTTCGGGGTCTGTTCAGCTATTGGCGCTAAATTGGGCATCGCGACCAGCCGCATCCGCATGTGGTTCATCTATATTTCGTCTCTCACGATGGGTTCTCCCATTATTATTTACATGGTCCTTGCTTTTTGGATGAACATGAAAAAGTACATGAAGGCAGCCAAACGAAATCCGTGGTATTATTTATAATTCCCGAATTAGCTTGACAAAAGCTATAGCTGAGAATTGTTTGCCCGGTAACGGCGCGTCGCCTGCAAATGCCTGCAAAGTGCATTTATGATAGATTGCTTCAATTCGCCCAGCTGTTTACTTGCTATCGGTAATGCCGAGTGAAAGCAGCCTTCTTTCTCCAAAATAATATGATTGCCATATAACAGCCGCTCGAGGTCTCCGTTCATAATGGTAACACTGTGCACTCTCATCTGGTCGTCTTCTTTCGAACGAATGAGTGCATAATACTTTCTTGAGCGGTATTTAAATTCTAATGAAATCATGTTATCCATTTCAATATTTTTTAAAAATGAGAGTTAATTTGCACAGCTGAGACTGGCGTTAGATCTTCAGTCGTGTTGAATGGGAGGCAGCCTGGATCGAAACGTTAAACCTGCCGTTATGTAGAGCACAGGGTACTACATAGTCACGTGAAGCAAAGAATTTGCCGGAACTGAGTCTGCAATAAATGGAATATCCTGGAAAATTTCTGCTAAAAGAAAAAATGATCCCTGTGGAATCATTTCTACTTTATTGTTGCCGTATGAAGTGCCTGGAGTGAAACGGCCCTCTCTTGTATTTTTACAGACAAATAGTTATCAGATGACTTGCTTTTTCTTGTCGATGATCTCTATTCTTAAAAAAGTTCGGAAATTGTCTTTTACTTCAGCCAGGATCAGTTTTTCAAAATCTGTTGCAGAAAAATTACCATTTTGTCCGTGTTGAGACTTGATCGCGCCGCTGATGTGAGTCAGGATGCCTTTATCGTTATAAGTTGTTTTATCAAACCTGAGCTCGTAGCCTTTTTCTTTCATTTGCCTCTTAAGATCTTCCAGTTGCGTGGCGGTTGTCGTCCTGGTGATGGTGACCAGTACATCTTCATCTTCCGTAATGGCATATGCGTCGCTATTAACTACCGCTACAC
>Ga0163162_10006956_pt1 | contig 10971 bp, 12 predicted proteins | sample S55metaG_FD_115310 | JGI IMG/M metagenome (GOLD analysis project Ga0163162, IMG submission 115310) | Switchgrass rhizosphere microbial communities from Kellogg Biological Station, Michigan, USA - S5-5 metaG | ecosystem: Host-associated > Plants > Roots > Rhizosphere > Soil | place: USA...
AACAATTTGATTTTTTGTGGTTTATGGGTTTGTTGTGAACAGGATATGGATTGCCAGCTTTTCTTATAGTTAAATATAGGCAGGTAAATCACCAACAGTAGCGACAAAAAATACATTTCATAAACATCTCCGCGTATAGTAATGCTTATTTTTACAATCGCCATGCATGAACTTAAAGGTGTAATGGCTGTTAATTGATTAAATTTACAGGATAAAAAAGCTATACTTTGTTAACAGATAATCACGGCCGGAAGATCAGTTACATGCGCCTCGCGGTGACAGACAAGTGCAACCTGCGCTGTTTCTATTGCATGCCCGAGGATGGCCTGAATTGGCTTTCGCGCGCTGAGCTCATGAGTTATGATGAAATGCTGCATAGTTGCCGCTTGCTGGTAAAAATGGGTATCGAAAAGATCCGTATTACCGGGGGCGAACCTTTTGTACGTAAAGATATTATGGCTTTGCTCACCGGTATTTCCAGACTGGATGGTTTAAAAGAGTTGAGTATGACCACTAACGGTGTGCTGACAGCTCCTTATGTACCCGAACTGAAAAAGATAGGCGTACGGTCAATAAACCTGAGCCTCGACACACTGGATGCCAACCGCTTTTTTACCATTACCCGCCGCGACGAATTTGCCAATGTGATGGCTGCTTTAGATGCTATGCTGAGTCATGATATGGAGGTAAAGATCAATGCCGTGGTAATGGATGGAAAAAACATACAGGACATTATCCCGCTGGTTGAACTGGCTAAAGAGCTGCCGGTAAGTGTGAGGTTTATTGAAGAAATGCCTTTTAACGGTGATGGCCATGTATATGATGGATTGCATTGGGACTATGTTCGCATTTTAGATGAAATAAAAAGCAAATACCCGCAAATAAAAAAGCTGGATGACCCTGCTTATTCTACCTCGTACAATTACCAGGTGCCCGGGCATAGGGGAACCATTGGTATTATAGCGGCCTATTCGCGTACTTTTTGCGGTAGCTGTAACCGGATCCGTATTACCCCCCAAGGCGAACTGAAAACCTGTTTATATGACGACGGGGTGCTTAATTTAAAAGATTTAATGCGTAACGGAGCTTCTGACGAGGTGTTGAAAGACACCCTGCTAACTGCTTTTAACCACCGGTCGGCAGATGGCTGGGAAGCTGAGCGGATGCGCGTGGCCAAGACCGGCATTCATGAATCAATGGCCACAATTGGCGGATAGTTTAAAAGATCAGGAAAGATGACAACCGTTGAAGAAGCAGAAAAACTGGTACTGGCACAAACCCGGGATTATGGTACCCAAAGTCTCCCGTTTGAACAGGCCTTAGGTTATGTTTTGGCCGAAGACCTGAAAGCCGACCGCGATCTGCCTCCATTTAACCGGGTAACCATGGATGGCATAGCGATCAAATACGATGCCCTTGAAAACGGCATTCATATTTTCCGCATCAAAGCTACCCAGGCAGCCGGTGATGAGCCGGTTCTGATCAATGAAGAAGATGAATGTATCGAGATCATGACGGGTGCTGTGCTGCCCGCTTCGGTTGATACAGTGATCCGTTATGAGGACGTTGAGATCATTGCCGGTTCGGTGAGCTTGCACACCAGGGATATTAAGAAGGGACAGAACCTGCATTTGCAGGGCGTGGATAAAAAACAAAACGATGTTATTGCATCGTCGGGCCAATTGGTGAGTCCGGCTATCATCAGTGTTGCGGCATCAGTAGGTAAAACCCATTTGCTTGTCAAGAAAATGCCCAGGGTAGTTGTAATTTCCTCGGGCGATGAGCTGGTTGATGTTCATGAAACGCCATTGCCATACCAGATCCGCAAATCAAACAGTTATACAGTAAAGGCCGTTTTAAAGCTACATGGTGTTGATGCTGATATTTTGCACATCCCAGATGAACCAACCATCACCAAAGAAAAGATCCAATACTGCCTTAAAAATTATGATGTGCTGCTGCTAAGCGGTGGTATTTCGATGGGTAAGTTTGATTATGTGCCCCAGGCATTGGAGGAATCACAGGTAGAAAAGCTGTTTCATAAAGTAGCCCAGCGTCCCGGCAAGCCTTTTTGGTTTGGAAGGCATAACAATGACGCATTGGTGTTCGCCTTTCCGGGTAACCCGGTAGCGACATTCATGTGCCTGCATCGGTACTTTTTAACCTGGCTTAACGCAACGCTTGGTTTGCCCGCAAAAGAGCCGACATTCGCGATATTGGGAAAAGATTTTACATTTCAGCCCGCATTGCAATATTACCTGCAGGTAAAGCTGATAAGTAATGAGCAGGGCCAATTAATAGCCATGCCCGTTGAGGGAAATGGTTCGGGCGATTTTGCTAACTTAGCAGATACCGAAGCTTTTTTAGAACTCCCGCTTGAAAAGAATAATTTTAAAGTGGGAGAGGTGTTTAAGGTTTGGAGATTCTGAACCGGGATTAATCGGATTTAAGGATTTACTGGATTTTGATAGCATAATAGTTGGACAATTAGTAAAATCCTGTAATCAGAAAAATCCTTAAAATCCAGGTTCAGACAAAGTAATCAAGTAAATCAAGGTTCAAAATGTTAACCCATATAAACAAACAAGGCGATCCGAATATGGTTGATGTAACTGAAAAGCAGGTTACACACCGCACTGCTACCGCGCGTAGTGTGGTTGCTTTGCCGGCTGAAGTATTCGAGCTCTTGTCGGGTAATGAATTACAAAGTAAAAAAGGCCCGGTTTTTCAAACGGCAATTATTGCCGGGATCATGGCTGCAAAAAAAACCGGTGATTTGATCCCGCTTTGTCATCCGCTGGGTTTGGATAACTGTAATGTTGCTATCCGCATAAATGAACAGCAGGAGGTAGAAGTGGATTGTACCGCGAGCATTACCGCGAAAACCGGAGTGGAGATGGAAGCACTGGTAGGTGCTTCAATAGCGGCGCTTACTATTTATGATATGTGCAAGGCCATGAGCCATGATATAGTGATAAAAGAAACCAAACTGATCTCAAAAACAGGAGGTAAACGTGACTTTAAAAGATCATAACCAGCCATCAGGCAAACACAAAAAACACGCTAAATTGGCAAGGCCTTCAACAGGTAGTTTTGGTCGCAACGAATGGGCAATTTTGGGCGGACCCTGCACAGTGATCAAATTATTAGCCGATGATGTGATCCGGGCACTTTCGCCGGTTTATAAATGTGCTTATGTGGATACATCGCACAATGATGATATTACTTTACTGCCTGGCAGATTGCCAAGCGGTGCGTCGCTTGAATATACCGATCAGGTAAACTACCAGCAATTTAACTATCAAAACCCGGTATATCCCTACCAGCTTCTACAGCAATTTTCGTCTGCCGACCTGGTACTGGTTAATGGTAACCATCAGCAAGCCAAGGCCCAGGTAGTAATTATCGACATTAATAAAAAAGCATCGCTGCAAAAAAGGACAGATCAGCTTAATAATGTTCTCCTTTTCCTGCTGGCCGATAATGCAAGTGAGATCCCTGATTTTATACAGGAGGTGATCCCTGAGTGGCAGCAAATTCCTGTTTTAAAAATAGACGAACGTGAAAAGATAGTAGCTTTTTTTGAGGCTGCCTTAAAGCAGGCTAAACCTGTTTTAAACGGATTGGTACTGGCCGGTGGTAAAAGCACCCGCATGGGTTTTGATAAAGGGGCAGCCAACTGGCATGGCAAGCAACAGCGCTATTATATGGCCGATCTGCTTAAAAACTTTTGTAAAGAGGTTTTTATTTCCGGCCGGCCGGGACAGCAACAGGAAATTGATCCGGCTTACCTTGTTATTGAAGATACCTTTACCGGGTTAGGCCCTTACGGGGCTATCCTTTCCGCATTTCGCGAACAGCCGGATGCAGCATGGCTGGTGATAGCGTGCGATTTGCCTTTGATGGATGACAGCACACTTCGTAATTTAGTGGCATGGAGAAATAGTTCGTCGGTAGCTACGGCTTATCATAGCCCCGTAAATGATTTTCCGGAACCTTTGATCGCCATATGGGAACCTAAGAGCTATCCTGTACTGTTGTCATTTTTAGCACAAGGGTATTCATGCCCGCGCAAGGTTTTGATCAACAGTGATATCACATTGCTAAACGCCCCCCAACAGGAAGCCCTGACCAATGTGAATACGCCCGAAGAATTGGAGAAAGTAAAATCAATGATCCACCATAAAATAGTTGCTACTAATGAATGAGGATTTACAAAGATATAGCTGCCAGATAGCACTGCCCGGTTTTGGTGAGGAAGCCCAGCAATTGCTGAGGCAAGCCCGTGTGCTGATTGTAGGTGCTGGCGGACTGGGCTGCCCTGCGGCACAATATTTAACATCAACAGGTGTAGGTACCTTGGGCATTGCCGATTTTGACCAGGTATCGATAAGTAACCTGCATAGGCAGGTATTGTATACACCTGCTGACGAGGGTAAGAATAAAGCCGAAGTGGCCTGTAAACGTTTACAAGCGCAAAACCCCGGGATTAAGCTTGTACCGCATACCGCTAAAGTAACGTCTGATAACGTGATGGATGTCATCAGCAATTACGACATTGTACTGGATGGTACAGATAATTTCGAAACCCGTTACCTGCTTAATGATGCCTGTGTACTGACCGGTAAACCACTCGTTTACGGTGCTATTTACCAGTTTGAAGGACAGGTTGCAGTTTGGAACGTAAACAACTCTAAAGGGGCAAACTCGCCCAATTACCGGGATCTATTTCCTGAAGTAGATGCCACACAGATCCCTAATTGTACCGAAGGCGGGGTGATCCCCACGCTGGCTGGTATCATTGGCTGTATGCAGGCCAACGAAGTAATTAAATACATCACTAAAACCGGAGAGTTGCTTGCCGGAAAGGTGCTGATCTTCGATGCGCAAAGCATGCAAAGCCGGATCTTTAAGATAGGGCCGGTTACTAAAACGCATATCCGCCGGTTAAAAACAACTATTACCATCCCTACTATCAATGCCGACGAGCTAAAAAAGCGGATCCTTTTGGACGATACTGTTGAACTTATTGACGTACGCACCCTGCAGGAGCGAGACGCTTACGATATTGGAGCTACCCATATCCCGTTGGACGAAGTAGAAGAATACCTGGCCTACTTTACCAGTCCCAATACCAAAGTACTTTACTGTTCATCAGGCAAAAGAAGCGATGAAGCTGTAAAACTGATCCTCAAAATGCTCCCTGAAGCCGATGTTTTTTCATTGGAAGGAGGATTAGAGGAATATAAGGTTGATTAGATGATTTGATTTCGGAGTTCGGATTTTCGATTTCGGAATTAGAAGTTGAGATTTTTAAATTTTGAATCGGAAATTTAAATCAAAAGAATCCGAAATCGAACATCCCAAATCCGAAATCCTAAGGATGTGCTGCCACCCAAACATCCCCATCCTCAAAGCTTTCCTTTTTCCAGATGGGGACGGTTTGTTTAAGCGTATCGATAATATACCGGCAGGCATCAAAAGCAGCATCCCTGTGAGCAGCAGATACGGCAATAACCACAGGTACCTCGCCAACATCCAATAAACCGGTACGGTGGTGGATCAATATCTTTTGAACCGGCCAGCGTTCAAAGGCTTGTGCAGCAATTTTATTCATTTCGCTGACGGCCATGGGCTCATATGCTTCAAAATCGAGCTTTAAAACTTTTTTGCCTTTGGTGGCATTGCGCACAGTACCAATAAATACATCTATTCCCCCAGATTCGGGCGACATGATCCAGTCAATACATGATTGGATATCCAGTGTTTGGGCCGATAGGAGGATCTGTGTGTTCATAGCAATGTTAATCCAATAATGATTTCATGAGGTATTTTGGCGATTCAGAATACCCCTGCCTGTAATAAAAACGATGAGCGTCAACCCGGCGCGTATGGCAATGTACCTCTATCCGGTCGGCATTGCGCTCTTTGCCAAGTTCGGTAATATAACCCTCAAGTACTTTTCCAATGCCTTTACCGCGAGTATTTTCATCGACAGAAAAACAACTGATGCGGATAAAATCCCCCTTAACTACCAGTTGCGTTAAAAAATCAATGGCAATAAAACCTGCAACCTCACCTTCATCTTCATAAACCAAGACCTGCGATGACGACTGCCCAAGCATTTTTTCAAGATTTCCCGGTAAAAAATCTTCAGTGCCGGGATAGCCTAATTGTGTAAGCAGGTTTGATATCACAGCATGATCGGCAACCGTAGCGCTTCTGATAGCCATTATTTTGTTAGGTTGAGGGCTTTTTGATTATTGGAATTATGGATGTTTTGGGCGTTTGGCAACTACTGCAAACTGCCCACTAAAAACTGCAAACTGATTTACTGCCAACTGACTATCCCCCACTTACTGGCGGAATGATCGCTATTTCATCGCGTTCGTGAATGGTATCGCCGGGCAGGGCGTATTCGTTGTTAACAGCCAGCATATAGGATGAAAGCTGCTTTAAACGTGGATATTGCTGCTCAAGCAGGTATTTCAAATTGGAAATAGTAGCATCGTTGGTCATTTCCAGGCTAACTTCGCTGCTTCCAAATATCTCCTTAGCCACTCCAAAAGCCAGTACGTTGATCTTCATATCTCAAAAATATTCAAATTAGCTTATAAAACGAGCAAAGGATTAAATTTAACAAATCGGAAAAGTCTCTGCAAGTTCAAGCGTCCACGCTTGAATTATTTTGAAGGTAAGCGTCCACGCTTGAACTTGCATTGGAAGACAAAATCCGCCTAAACAAACCCTCCCATTAAATTGTATATTTGAGTATGTCTGCATCACCAGTTATACATATCCCGGTAGTAAAAGTTAATGCTAATCAAAGCGCAAGGGAAGAGGATAGTATCGCCATTGAAGAACCCCTGGAAATTAAGTTGGAATACGGTCAGGCCGATAAAAGAGAGGTACGCAATATTTCGGTAACCATGCGTACCCCCGGGCACGATGCCGAACTGGCAACCGGCTTTCTTTTTACCGAAGGCATTATCAAAAATGCCGATGAGATAAAATCGGCCAAACACAGCTTTATTGCCTGTGCCGAAAATAAAGAGAATACAATATTGGTAACCCTTGAACAGGATGCACTGCCGCACCTCCAAAACACCGAACGTAATTTTTATACCACCAGCAGTTGTGGTGTATGCGGCAAGGGCTCTATCAGCGCCATCCGTACGGTAAGTAATTTTGCCGTCGGGGCGGAGGATGGTAATACGATCCACAGCGTTGTACTTAACCAACTGCCAAAGATATTGCGCAGGCACCAGCGCGTATTTGATGATACGGGAGGGCTGCATGCCTCGGCTTTGTTTACCCCTTTGGGCGAGCTGTTATTGTTGAGGGAAGATGTTGGCAGGCACAATGCTTTAGATAAACTGATAGGCGCCGCCATGATGTATAACTGGCTGCCATTGCAACAAACGGTATTGGTGCTGAGTGGCAGGGCCAGTTTTGAGCTTGTTCAGAAGGCTGCCATGGCGGGCATCAGTATGATAGCTGCGGTGGGTGCTCCCTCAAGCCTTGCCGTAGAGCTGGCAAACGAATTTAATATTACACTGATTGGCTTTTTACGTGACGAGCGCTTTAATATCTATACAGGCGCTCACCGAGTAATGGTCCCTGCTGATGAGGCTGCATTAACAGCGCCATCAGCATAAATTGATACTAATGAAAATAAGGATAAAAGGTAATTCATTAAGGTACAGGCTTACTAAAACAGACGTAGCCAAATTGGCCGAAGAAGGTTATGTACAGGAAACGGTTGATTTTGGCAGCCAGCAGCTTATTTATGCTTTGAAACTGGTGGATGATGAGCAGCTTTCGGCAACTTACAAGGAAAACGCCATAACATTGTATGCACCTAAAGCCATGACTACCGGCTTTGCTGATGAAGACAAGGTAGGTTATGAAGGCAAGCACGGCAATCTGCACTTACTGGTTGAAAAAGACTTTACCTGTTTGGATGAAGTTGCCGAAGACCAAAGCGATAATTATCCCAATCCTTTAGCCGTTAAAAAGATATGAGCAAGGAACCAGAACAGGAACCCGCAGCTGAGAACCCCGAAGAACTGCTCGACCTGAAAATAACACATCCTAAAGACTGGGCAGCGGGCATCCCTGCTGTAACGGTTGCTATGGCTGATATATTAAAGGAAACCGGTGTGGTTAGGGGGATGGAGGGCTTGTTTAAAATGAACAAGAAAGGCGGATTTGATTGTTCAGGCTGTGCCTGGCCCGATCCGGACGATGACCGTTCGCCCATTGCCGAATATTGTGAGAATGGTGCCAAAGCCCTTGCAGAAGAAGCCACTACCAAAAAACTGACAGGGGAGTTCTTCGCTGAAAATCCGGTTGCGGAATTAGCCAGGCTTAATGATTACGAAATAGGAAAGAAGGGCCGCATAGCCCAGCCGGTTTATCTTGCAAAAGGGGCCACCCATTACACCCCGGTAAGCTGGGACTTCGCCTTTAAAAAAATAGCTGACGAGCTTAACGCTTTGGCATCTCCTGATGAGGCTGCATTTTACACATCTGGTCGTACAAGCAACGAAGCTTCATTCACATACCAGTTGTTTGTGCGCGAATTTGGTACCAATAACATGCCCGATTGCTCCAACATGTGCCATGAAAGTACCGGTGTTGGCCTTGCAGATACTATTGGTATTGGCAAGGGGACAGTTACCCTTAATGATTTTTACGATACGGATGTGATCATCATTATGGGGCAAAACCCCGGCACCAATCATCCGCGCATGCTCAGTGCACTTGAAAAGGCTAAAGAGAAAGGCTCAAAGATCATTGCCGTGAATCCGCTGCATGAGGCAGGGCTGATGGGCTTCAAAAACCCGCAAACGGTAAAAGGTATTTTAGGTATCAAAACCCAATTGGCCGATCTGTATTTACAGGTGAAAATAAACGGCGATATGGCGCTGCTCAAAGCCATGGAAAAGCTGTTATATAAAGCAGAACTGGAAAACCCGGGGAGCGTTTTCGATCATGAGTTTATCAAAAAGAACACCACCGGTTACGTTGCCTTTTTAGACAGCCTGAAACAATACGAGGTTGATGACCTGGCTAAAGCCGCTGGCCTTACAGTAAACGAAATTGAGCAGGCTGTAGATTTAATTAAACATACAAGCCGCATCATTATTTGCTGGGCTATGGGTGTTACCCAGCATAAAAATGGGGTGGCTGTTGTGAAGGAGATCGTGAACCTGACCATGCTTAAAGGCGCTATAGGTAAACCCGGCGCGGGGTTGTGCCCGGTGCGCGGCCATAGCAATGTACAGGGTAACCGTACCATGATGATCTGGGATAAGCCGAAACCTAAACAGTTAGATAAACTCAAAGAAATTTTTGGTTTTGAGCCACCGAGGGGGCACGGTTATGACGTTGTTGAATCCATCAAAGCAATGGACGAGGGCAAGCTTAAAGTGTTTTTTGCAATGGGCGGTAATTTCCTTTCAGCTACACCCGATACCCTGTTTTCAGCCCAGGCTATGCGCAAGCTTAAGCTGTCGGTGCATGTATCCACCAAATTAAACCGTAGCCATCTGGTTCATGGCGAGGAGGCTTTGATCCTCCCAACACTATCACGAAGTGATAAAGATGTTGTAAACGGAGAAGAGCAATTTATAAGCTGCGAAAATTCCATGGGAGTTGTCCAAATGTCACAAGGGATGCTGAAGCCGGTATCTGACCATCTTATGAACGAGAACCAGATTGTATGCAACCTTGCGAAAGCCACATTGGGTAACCGCTCGGTTATTGACTGGGATAAGTACGCCCAAAGTTATGATGCCGTGCGCGACGTGATAGCCAAGGTTATTCCGGGCTGTGAGGATTATAATCAAAAAGTACGTTTGCCAGGTGGTTTTTACTTGCCCAACGCCGCACGCGAAGGAAAGTTTATTACCGAAAAGAACGGAAGCATTGTGCCCTTTAATATCGCCCCGCTGCCGAAGCATGAGCTGGCTGCCGATGAATACCATATGGCAACCATCCGCAGTCATGATCAGTTCAATACCACTATATATGGTCTTAACGACCGCTACCGGGGCATCCACAACGAGCGCCGGATAATTTTGATGAATGAAAACGACATGCAGAAAGCAGGTTTTAAGGCGCAGGAGAAAGTAGATCTGTTTAACTATGATGATGGTGTGGAGCGTATAGCAAGGCTGTTTGTAGTTGTGCCTTATAACATCCCCGAAGGGAACACGGCTACCTATTATCCCGAGGCAAATGTGCTGATCCCCATTAACAGCGTAGCCGAACAAAGTAATACGCCTACGTCAAAACTGGTTGTTATCAAGATCAGGAAACATGTGGCTTAATAACCATTCTAAATACTTATGTGCTAAAACAAAAGCGTTTATATGATACTTATCTCCTAAAAAAAGGAGAAATATGTCATTTGATCAATATCACGAACCCGCAAATGAATTATCAGACGAAACCCGCACGTTTGCCCGTATGATAGTTTCGTTAACCGAAGAGGCTGAGGCTATAAACTGGTACGAGCAGCGCATCTCGGTTGAAAAAGATAAACAGGCAAAAGCCATTATGCAAAATGCACAACAAGAGGAATTTAAGCATTTCGGAATGGATCTGGAGTTTTTATTACGTAAAAAACCTGTTTGGCGTACTACCCTGCAAGCTATCCTTTTTAAAAAAGGCGATATTGTTGAACTGGGCACCAAAGGTGAGGAAGCGGCAGAAGAATAACCATTTTTACAATTTAACACCATTGTTTTATCATAGTTACATTAAGTTAGGGCTATTGTATTATCTTTAGCGCTTAAATTAATACGGCCCTATAAAATAGAATATGATCTGGTACGAAGAGGATGTGAAGCAGTTGGAGATTAAGCGAACAAAGCTTAATTATGTGCCGCGGGTAATTTTTTATGGAAGCTCATCCATTCGTTTATGGAATACGCTTGATGCTGATTTTGATGACATGCAGCC
>Ga0163162_10006957_pt1 | contig 10971 bp, 8 predicted proteins | sample S55metaG_FD_115310 | JGI IMG/M metagenome (GOLD analysis project Ga0163162, IMG submission 115310) | Switchgrass rhizosphere microbial communities from Kellogg Biological Station, Michigan, USA - S5-5 metaG | ecosystem: Host-associated > Plants > Roots > Rhizosphere > Soil | place: USA: Michigan...
AGATAGCCACCCTCTCGCACCTCGGCCACATCCTGGGCGTAGGTCTGCGAATTCATGGCGACCATCAAGTCGTAATCCAAAGCGCGCGCCGTGTAGCCGTCCTTATTGACGCGAATCTCGTACCAGGTGGGAAGCCCTTGAATGTTCGAAGGGAAAAGATTCTTGCCGGAGACCGGAATTCCCATGCGGAAGATGGCCTGCATCAGCAGGCTGTTGGCGCTAGCGGAGCCAGTTCCATTGACATTCGCCAGCTTCAGGGCAAAATCATTCACGCGTGTGCGTAGCAGTTGGTGCACGTTACTATCCTTGCTTCTCTCTTTAATTATCACGCGTGCGACAAAGCGGGCTCCGCCACCGCACTCCCTGCGTAGGAAATCTGGAGTTCGAACTTTTGCATGTCCCAGGCCGCGGTGGGACAGCGTTCGGCGCACAGGCCGCAGTGAACGCAGAGATCCTCATCTTTAAGCATCAGACGACCGGTTTGGGGGAGGGGCTCGGAAGCGTAAAGCGCCTGGTCGGGATTGACGGCGGGAGCCGAAAGCCGCTCCCTCACTTCGGCTTCGTCGCCATCGCGCGTAATGGTGAGGCAGAGCAGCGGACAGATGTCGATGCAGGCGTCACACTCGATGCACTTGACCGGGGTGAATACCGTTTCGACGTCGCAGTTGAGGCAGCGCTGCACTTCGCGCGCGGTCTGTTCGGCGTTGAAGCCGAGCTCCACTTCGACATTTAGCTGCTCGAAACGATGCACCAGATCGACGTGCTTCATTTTCTGGCGGGCCGCTGGGTTGTAGTCGTTGTGGTAGCTCCACTCGCTGATCCCCATCTTCTGGCTGATCAGGTTCATGTGATCGGGAGGCCGCTCGTTAACCGGCGCGCCCTGACAATGGGCGTGCATGGAGATTGCCGCTTCGTGGCCGTGCGCAACCGCCCAGATGATGTTCTTAGGTCCCCAGGCAGCGTCGCCTCCGAAGAAAACGCCAGGGCGGGAACACTGCGTGGTCTTCTCATCCACCACCGGCATATCCCACTTGTCGAACTCAATGCCGAGGTCGCGTTCGATCCAGGGGAATGCGTTCTCTTGCCCGATGGCCAGGATCACATCATCGGCGGGAAGGAAGATCGTCTCCACCACCTTCGATTTGGCGGCCTTCTCGTCCCATTCCAGCCGCTCGAACTCCATTCCTTTGAGCACGCCGTTATCGATCACGAACCGCTTGGGCGCGTGATTGATGACGATCTCGATGCCCTCTTCCTCGGCATCTTCGAGCTCCCACGGCGACGCTTTGAAGTACCCGCGCGGACGGCGCGCCATGACCTTGATATCCTTGCCGCCCAGCCGGCGCGAGGAACGACAGCAATCCATGGCGGTGTTGCCGACACCGATGATCAGGACTTTCTCGCCGATCTTATCGATATGTCCGAACGTGATGGACTCTAGCCAATCGATACCGATGTGGATGCGATCCGTGTCGTGGCGGCCGGGGATTTCGAGATCCTTGCCGCGTGGCGCTCCGCTGCCCACGAACACGGCATCGAAACCCTGACCGAGGAGCTCCTTCATACTGTTGACGGGTGAGTTGTAACGGATATCGACACCCATATCCAGGATCGCGTCGGTCTCGAATTTCAGGACGCTCTCCGGCAGCCGGAACGAGGGAATGTTGGTGCGCATCAGTCCGCCGGGCTGGCCGTACTTCTCGAAGATCGTGACTTCGTAGCCTAGGGGCATCAAGTCGTTGGCGACCGTGAGCGAAGCGGGCCCAGCTCCCACGCAGGCCACCCGCTTCCCGTTCTTGCGTTCCGGCGCGCGCGGCAGCAGGTTCTCGATATCGCCTTTTAAGTCCGACGCCACGCGCTTCAATCGGCAGATCGCCACCGGCTTGGTATCCAGGCGGGTACGGCGGCAGGCAGGCTCACAGGGACGGTCGCAGGTGCGGCCGAGGATTCCAGGAAATACGTTCGACTCCCGGTTTAGCATGTAGGCGTCGGTGTAACGCCCCTGCGCGATCATCCGGATGTATTCCGGAACGTTCGTGTGCGCGGGACACGCCCACTGGCAATCGACGACCTTGTGGTAATAACTAGGGTCGTCTGTCTTGGTAGGTCTCACTCATCCTCCGGTGCTGCAAAGTGCGGCGCAACTAGGTGCAAACTCAACATTATACAATGGATGCCGAATTGAAGCGAAATTCGCGCATGCATTCGATTCCTGTAAGGTGGTACAGGACGTTTCTGAAAGCCTCTCAACCATTATCTCTCGAAGGAGCACTGACCAATGTCTGTCGAAGAAGAACTCAAGGAACAAGCGGAGCACGCAAAGGAACCCTTCGACCGGAATGTGGCGCTCACCATGGCGGTGATTGCAGCAGTGATGGCGATCGTTTCGGTGGCGGGTCAGATCCTGGTTACCGAGGAGCTGCTGAACCAGCAAAAAGCGTCCGACCAATGGTCCTACTATCAGGCCAAGGATATCCGGCGCTACGAATCGGATATTGCCCGGGACGTGATGGCGGCGGTTTCCGCGGGGCCGGCGGCGGTCAACAAATACGCCGCGAATATGGATCGCTACGACAAAGAAAGAGGCGAGATCCAGACTGAAGCAAAAAAACTGGAAGAGGAGAGCCACGTCCATGGCGCGCAGGCCCTGCGCGCGCACTTGGGTGAAGTGTTCCTGGAGATCGCAATCGTGCTGGCTTCGCTGGCAATCTTAACCAAGCGCCGGCCGATGTGGTACATCTCGATGCTCAGCGCAGTGGTCGGCGCGGGCATTGCCGGCACGGCTCTGCTGGTGCATTAGCTATCGGCGCCTCGGTCGAACCCCCGCCCTGCCACAGCGTGGCAGCCTGCGCGACAATAAAAGTGGGAAGGTTTGGGCCTATGGCCAACCGGATTTCTCAGACATTGCGCTATTTCTCGACAGCTGGGGCTTGCCTGGTTCTCGCGCTGGCGGGCGCAACTACCGCTCGCGCTCTCGATCCCAATAAAAATTTGACTCAGTACGTGCATCGCACGTGGCAAACGCCGGAGGGTCTGTCGCAAACTTCCGTCTACTCCGTCACCCAAACCCGTGACGGATACCTTTGGATCGGCACGCAGAGCGGGGTGTTGCGCTTCGATGGGACGGAGTTCGCTCCCATTCGCGCGCTGCAATCCAATTCTCTGGGCGATGTATGGGCGCGCTCCATGATGGAAGACGGGGGCGGACGTCTATGGATCCTCACCAATGACTTCCAGTTGATCCGCATCATCGGCAGCAAGGTAAAGGTGTTCTCCGAAGAAGATGGGCTGCCAACTCAATATTTTTCTTGCCTGGTGCGCGGATCGGGCGACGATGTGTGGGCTTGTACTCCTACCGGTTTGGTTCACTTCGAGGGAGACAAATTCGAGGTACACGAGTCCCCCTCCCAAATCGGCAGGCGTCCCGATACAGGATGCCGTGCGAGCGATGGAAAGATCTGGATGGCGGGGGGAGATTTGTTGACTACTTGGGACGGCTCGCAATTTTCGCGGGTTTCGCTCAAGTCCATGGGTGGCAACCTCGAACTGCGGGCATTGCTGTGCACAACAGACGAAGTTTGGATCGGAACCGGGAAGGGCCTGGTTCGCTATATTGCCGGCGTCGAGAAACTCTACACATCCAAAGACGGCCTGGCGGACGATCCGATTCTTTGCCTGGCGCCGGGCCGCGACGGGACGGTGTGGGTGGGCACCCGCAACGGGTTTAGCCGCGTACGGAAGGGATCGATCGAAACCTATAGTTACCGCGATGGTCTTTCGCAGAATACCGTTTATTGGCTGTTTGAAGACCGCGAAGGTAGCCTGTGGGTCGCGACGAAGAATGGCCTCAACCAATTCCTGGACGGCGCCGCAACGCGATACAGCAGCGCCGAGGGGCTGCCCGGCAACAATCCCGGGCCGGTGTTCCAGGACCACCAGGGCACACTCTGGGCGGGTTCGCTGGATGGCGGGCTCAGCCGGCTCTCTGGCAATGCATTCACGCCGCTGAAGGCTTTTGCAAGACAACCGGTTTCCGTCCTTGCGGAAGACAGTAGCGGCAACTTATGGGCGGGAACAAACTCCGGCGCGTTCCGCTTGCACGACGGCAAGGTCAGCGAAATTTACACTACCGCGCAAGGGTTGCCTGCAAATCGAATCCGTTGTATGTTTCGCGACCGTGCCGGTAGGCTATGGGTCGGCACCGACAAAGGTCCGGCGGTCTTTGAGGATGGCCGCTTCGTTCAAATTCCCGCTCTACGCAAGGAATTGTCCGTCCCGATTTCCGCGATCGGCGAAACCCGCGACGGGGCTATCTTGCTGGCAGTGGCGCGTGAAAGTGTGTACCGCTATGCCGGCGGAAACCTGACCAAGGTTGAGCAGATCCCGCGCGTTCTAACTCCGATCCAGGACGTCAATGCCATCTACACCGACTCTGGAGGGGTTACGTGGATTGGTATGAATGGACTCGGTTTGGCTATGTTGCGCGACGGAAAGCTGATCCGGATTCGCGTGAGAGATGGCCTGTTTGATGGTGAAATCTACGGGTTTGTGCTGGACGCCCAGGACCGCCTGTGGATGGCATGCGGAAAGGGCTTTTTTTGGGTGGATCGTAAGGATTTGCTCAAATTTGCGGATGGCAAGATCACGAAGCTGGCCAGCACGCCTTATAGCCCGCTGGACGGTTTGCGGACCATACAGGGAACACCTGGAGTGCAGCCAGGCGGGGTGCGGACCGCGGACGGCCGGCTGTGGTTTTCAGCGACTGGATGGCTGCTGGCATTCGCTCCCCGCATGGGTACCCGGCCCGGCGCGATTCCGCCAGTGGCGATCCAGAATGTCATCATCGACGGCGAGTCGGTGGATCCAGCGGATGTCAGGACATTGGGCCCTGGCAGAAGTAACGTTGAATTCGAATACGCCGCCCTTACCTATTTATCTCCCCAGCGAGTGACCTACAGTTACATGCTCGAAGGCTACGACCGCGGCTGGACCAACGCCGGTGCGCGGCGCCAGGCGTTCTACACTAACTTGCCGCCGGGAAAATTTCGCTTTCACGTAGTGGCTTGCGGGGCCTTCGTCAATTGCAATGAAACCGGCAGCGCGTTTTACTTTGAGGTCGCGCCGTTCTTTTATCAAAGGATATGGTTCTTGCCGTTGTGCCTGGCCGTCATCGGCTTACTGGTATGGCTGGTCTATCAGTTCCGTGTTGAACAAATACGAAGCCGGTTCGCCCTGATTCTGGCCGAGCGCAGCCGAATCGCCCGCGAGCTGCACGACACGCTGATACAGGGCTTCTCAGGGATCACTATGCAGTTGCATGCTTTTGCGGATCGATTGGGCGCTTCCGAGGACCGCAAGGCGTTGGGAGAAATCATTAACGACGCGGGCGTCTGCTTACAAGAAACGCGGCGCTCCGTGGCTGGACTGCGCGGCGGGACGGGATCGAGCGCGGGCTTGTCCACAGCGGTCGCCGACGCGGCGCGCCAGCTGGTCCAGGAACACGATATTAAATTGAAATTGAACCTGGATGACCGGCGCCAAGAGCTGCCGGCCGAGGTGAAATATAATTTACTTTGTATCGCCCAGGAAGCTATAACCAATTCGATCAAGCACGCGGACGCTCGCACCATCGAGGTGGCTCTGGCATGTTCGGCAAACGATTTACGCTTGTCGGTACGGGACGACGGTCAGGGGATGAGTAATGGTGACGGCAACGCGCGTACCGGACATTATGGGATCATCGGGATGAAGGAGCGGGCCAGCCAAATCGGGGCGGAGCTCGAAGTGGCGAGCACGCCGGGCCGGGGGACGAAAGTTTCCGTGCGGGTCCCGGTCGTGCCAGGGCCGCTGCCATCTCCTCAAGGAAGGTTAGAGCCGGTTTGATGGGCGAGTCAACGGAAGTCCTGGGAATACTGTGTGTCGATGATCATCCCTTGGTGCGCAAAGGGATCGCAGCGATTTTGGCGAACGAAAAGGATATGAAGCTAATCGCCGAGGCCGGCAGTGGCGCTGAGGCGGTGGAGGCTTTCCGGAAGTTTCATCCCGATGTTACGTTGATGGACTTGCGTATGCCGGGCGTGGACGGCATCGAGGCCACCAAGGAAATTCGCAAGATCGATCCCGAAGCCAAGATCATCGCGCTTACCAGCTACGATGGCGATCAGGAGATTTATCGGGCTCTTGAAGCCGGCGTGCGCGGCTACATACTCAAAGAGTCGGTGCACACCGAAATCGTTCGCGCCATCCGCGTGGTTCAATCCGGGAAGCGCTTGATGCCGCCCGAAGTCGCGGAACGGCTGAGCGAGCATTTCCCGCAAGTGGCGCTCACGCCGCGCGAAATCGAAGTGCTGCAGCACGTCGCGAAAGGACTCGGCAACAAGGAAATCGGCGTGCGCCTGGGGACCGCCGCGGGAACCGTAAAGATGCACTTGCAGAACATCCTGTCCAAGCTGGGCGCGTCCGATCGGACGCATGCAGTGACGCTAGCGATACGGCGCGGGATCATTCACATCGATCGTTGAAGGGCAGGGCCCGTTGGTTGACACCGCTGGGCGACAAGGTGAATTCCACGGCCACTTCCGGTTTGTCTCCCTCCACCACCAGCCGCGAGGCCGGTCCGAAAAAAGCTGCCGCTTCGACGGAGGGCATCGCTGGAGCGATCGCACGCAGCACTTGTGGGTCCCAAAAGCGCAAAGTCAGCGACTGCCCGCTGCGAGTGTGAAGCGTGACAAACGGCCGCCAATGTTGCAATGTGCCTTCAAAATCGAGGGCCGCCGCAAAATAAAAACCCCAGCCGCGATTCCAACCATCCTTGATCAGCACATCCAACAACCGGGATTGAGGCGGAAGCAGAACCAGGAACGGCGAGGCAACATTCTCCTCATCCAGGCGAGCATATCGGTCCCCAGACGCATCCAGAAATGCGGGAATGCGCGGATCGCGCACGGCATCCATCACGGCATACACTGAGTCGCCTTCGCGATAGAGCGTGTTGCGCAAGACCGGCTGCGGGTGCAGCCCCACCGGCAAGTCCGCGTTGTCGCGCAGTGGAGCATCTGCGGGGCGCTCCAACCCGGCGGGACCCGGTAGCTTGAGTGTGGGGGCATACGTGGTCCTCGGCGGCGCCGGAGTTGGACTGGCTGAATCGATGTGGACGATGAACGTGCTGCCGCCCGCCCCTACCGAATCGCCCGCTTGCAAAATGCGGTCCGTGATCCTGACCCCATTGACGAACGTGCCGTTGCTGGAACCAAGATCGCGGATTCGGCACTGCGCGCCGTCATATTCGATCGCGAAATGCTGGCCCGAGAGGTACGAATCTTCGCCCAGCACATAATCGGATCGCACAGTTCGCCCGACACGCAAGATCGACCCTTCGGGAACTTGGATCTTTCTGCCGTTTGCTGGACCTGCCGTAGCTTCTAAAATCACAAGCATGCTTTGCTCGGGTCTCAAACTCCGTGCGAGTATATCCGCACCGGTTCGTGTGCGTCAAGACAGGTCAGCGAACCGGGCTGCGCAACGTATCCTTCCACAGCAATTCGGCATCCGAACGCCGGACGTAGTTGGCATCGATCTCGTCAGGATCGACTGCCTCGCCATTGCGCAATCGCTCGAATGCGATGCGGCTGATCGACCCGGCCAAGGCCTTGGGCGCCTGCACCACAGGCGGGGTGGCTCCGCTGAACGGGAATCCTCGGGTGATGATTTCGAGATCTCCCTGTGGCAGGGACGCGAGCCAGACCGGGAGCGTCGCGACCATTTCATCCTGCACAAGCTGCAGCGCGGCGTCGTAAACTCCACCGTAAACTTCTCCGCGGCGCGCATCCAGGACCACGGCGCGCAGCGGCCGCGATCCGTACCAAGCCAATGCCTGCAGATTCGACACCGCAATCACTTTGCGCCCCGTCGCTTCCGCGAGGCCTTTGACCGCCGTCAGGCAGACCCGTACACCAGTGAAAGAGCCTGGGCCCGATGCAGATGCGAACGCATCCACTTGCGAAACGTTCAGACCGTGCCGCTCCAACAGGCGCTCGATCTCATCGAACAGCACATGAGCGAAGCCGTCAGGCGATTCCAGCGCCACTTCCTCAAGGAGGCCGCGCTCACTGGCCAAAGCTATGCTTCCCACGTCACTTGTGGTGTCAATTGCCAGCACATACGCGCTCATGGGTTTAGCTTGTATACCCGATCCAGCACGTACGCCTTTCCGTTGGCGTTGAGCAGCATCATGTGGAGACTCATCACCGCGGGGTAGCGGTTCGCCAGCGACTTCGGTATGGTGAGCGTTCCTTCCCTTCCCGTTCCCACCACGCGATAACCCTCGCCATCGAGCGGGACTTCCGCAGTCCATTCGACCAGCAACGTGCGAGTAGCTCGGCTGTCGCGCTTGATCTTGACTGCGAACGGGGCCGGTTTTGAAAGGGAAATCTCGGTGCCCTCCGGAGCGGTGATCTCGAAGGGGATCTTCAAAGGACTCTGCTCTACTTCCTGTACCGGCACCGGCCGCGAATCGAACTTGTAGGATTTCAGCATCCCCGCTTTGCGTCCCTCGCGCGATACCCGCAGCACCCAATCATGCATCTTGTCGGGAGGCTCCCCGGTGAAGTGCTCTCCCTTATAGTCCTTCTGCTTGACCAACTCGCCATTCGCCGGATTCATCCACACCACATCGTAGCTGTGATTCTCAACTGTCAGTTCGACCAGTCCAGGCTTTTCAACGTAAACAATGTACTCGACACCATCGAGTGCCAGTGCCCTGCCCCCGTCGACATCGAAGTACGGCTCCAGCTCCCAATAACGATTTCCGGCCATGAACTCCGCCCACGCCTTCATGTAGGGGCCCGAACCCGACGCCGGATATTGGCCGTTCATGGTGGCATTCCACAGATCCTGCTGCGATCGAATTCCCGCGTTGAGCGCGGGAAGCTGGTAAAACTGGTGCTCCACCGATCCGATGTTCTGGTCGGCGGTGCCATAGGTCAATACATTCATCCATCCATCGCCCGCGAGCGCCGCCGACGTTCCAGTTGCCATAGTGGCGCGCGGATGATCGTAGGGGTCCAATTTCTTCAATAGGGCCCCGGTATCCTTAATCACCGCACGGCCATGCGTCGCCGCTTCGAATGAAGCCATCCCCGCCCAGGTAATGTTGAACGCGGAAAAACGAGCTACGACGCTATTCAGGTACGTTTCACGCTGTCGCGCATCGGCTGGGATAGGCGCCAGCACGATATCAGCGGTCAAGCCCTTGTCATTGATGGCACGAACTCGCGCCGCCGCCTCGCCCAAATCCGTTGCTGCGTCGAGCGTGACGCGAAGGTGACTAAACTTTTCCTGCGAGCGCTGTTCGACCAACCGGTCGAAATCGGCCCGCGGCATCTCGGCGAAGCGATCGACGGCAGCAGACATCCACAAATGTTGCTGGAGATTTTCCGTGGCGAAATGGTGCACGTTCGCGACCCGCACGAAGCCGGGCGAATCAGACTCGGCGGCGGATATATTCCCAGCCTGCCCATCCAACCGCGGCAGGTTGCTGGTCAGGCGATAAACCCAGTTGCCCGGTTCAGTCGGAGCGAACCGGATGATCAGCTTGCGACCATCTAAAAACGCGTGCAGCAAATAGGTCTTGAAGCGGGGAGAGCGAAACTCCGCGCGAAGCTCGGCCCGCTCGGGATTTTCCGTGGATGCGAGTTCAAAGGCCAGATCGCAGGCGCTCCAGGACCGCGCAGTGGTACAACCCGCCGGTGCGGGCGCCGGCTGCGCCAACGCAGCACCGGACGCAACTAGGAAGATGAGAATCGCGAGCATCGAAGCGGCACCGTCTAGTGACACTATATCGCGGGGCGCGCCGGACGGACGAAAACGCTTGCGAGGCCGAGCGCTACAGTCCGGTCCAATTGGCGAGGGTTTTTTCCCACTCGAAGAAGAACGTCTTCTGTCCCTCGCGGTCATGCCACCAACCATCGGCCGTGAAATTTTTATCCGGTGCGGCCACGACCAGGATCGTCAGATCCGGCGCTAACTTTCGAAAAATTGCCCCAGCCCGTCGGGTGTGGAAGTTGCTAGTGACTACAATGATGCGCTTGAAGCCCATCCGGCGGATCACTGGCAGAACTGCTTGCGCCTCGGACACTGTGGAGACCGCCGAGTGTTCCATGTGTACAAAATAGGATTCCGGATATCCCTGCTTCACTGCGAATGGAATCGCCAGGTCGCACTCATGGAGACCGTAGTTGCCATCCGGTCCGCTAACCAACACTTTGGGAACAAATCCGTCGCGAGCGAGTTGCGCCGCCGTGAGGATCCGGTAGCCCCATTCGTCCCCGGCCAATACCAGCGCCGCGTCGGCCTTTTGCGGCGGCTCCGCGTGCACCAGATAGGCCCCCAGCGCGCCCAGTATCCGCGCGTGTAAGACGACGGCCATCACTACGAAGCCACTCAGCAGGAGCGCCCCTGGCCACAGGCGCCGGCTTCGTGGTTTGGATTTCACAAGATTCGTTGGCAGGAACTACTTCGTTTCGTCGGAGCTCTTGGACTCCAGGTGCCCCACCGATTTCAAGCGCTGGAACAACCGCTCCACTTCCTCTTCGTCTTCGCTGCGGAGAACCGGGTAGCGGAGAGGAGCAGACGCGTCCTTCTCGGAAGACTCAGGGGCAGATTTCTTGGTGGGCTCGCTGGATCGGGCAACGGCGGCCAGCTCTCCCCAAAATTCACGATACGGAACACCGTCAAGAAGAGCCTCACGCGAGAAGCGGCGGAGATGCCGCAACAGGCTGCTGGATGAGTCCAAGTCTCCGGAATAGAGAATATGAATGCGCTGGCGGTCCTGCAGGGTCAGAATCACCACTAGCGGTGTATTCCACCCGGTCTGATCCACTCGCCGAATGTCGCGCCAGGGAATCACCCGTCGCCCGATCGCGAGATGCGTCTCATAGACTTCGATAGCCGGGCGGATGGTCACCGCAGCCA
>Ga0163162_10006958_pt1 | contig 10969 bp, 8 predicted proteins | sample S55metaG_FD_115310 | JGI IMG/M metagenome (GOLD analysis project Ga0163162, IMG submission 115310) | Switchgrass rhizosphere microbial communities from Kellogg Biological Station, Michigan, USA - S5-5 metaG | ecosystem: Host-associated > Plants > Roots > Rhizosphere > Soil | place: USA: Michigan...
GCTTCGGAAGCCTGGTGACCGCTATGGTGCGATCAGATATGCTTGCAACCCATCGCAGCCGATTTACTGGAAGCGAATTTGGTATACCACAGAATAAGCTTGACGCCTATCACTTTATTTCGTTTCATTAGTTTTCATTTCGTTTCCCGACTGAGTGGAATCGCCGACACGGGAGGTTTTGCGAAATCAGTGTCCTGCCTTAAACTCTCCGTGCCATCGACATCGACAAAGGAGCAACTGTGACAAAGCAGCTGCGGACCAACTACTTGATCAGACGCCTTTCGATTCTCGTGCTTTTCGGAAGTATTGCGCCGTGCCTTGTGGTTGCCCAGGCCCCGAGCGGAACCAATCAGCCGCCGAGTTCATCATGCCGCATAGAAGCCACGGATTACAAGGGATGGCACGCACAGCAGGTGTCCAATCGTTGGGTGCAATTGATTATCGTTCCCCAGAATGGCGGACGGCTGATGCAGGTAATTTTCGGCGGCCATCCGTTCCTGTTCGTCAATCCCAAGTACGCGGGCAAATATTTCCCGCCCGACCCGAGTCACTGGTTCAACTACGGAGGCGATAAGCTCTGGCCGTTGCCCGAGGGCAATGACGATGAACAACACTGGGCGGGAGGCTCGGACGTGCTGGACGACGGTCCCTACACCTTTCGAAAGGTTTCGGAAGCGCCATCCTGTGAAGTAGAGCTCACTGGACCGGCCGATCCCCGGACCGGGATCCAGTACCGGCGCACGATCCGCCTTGACTCAGACTCGCCACGCATCCGTTTTCACGCCAGCATGAAGAACGCCAGCGGCCACTCGGTGGAATGGTCGATGCAGTCGGTCTCTCAGTACGACACGGCGGGCCCAGGTGATCCCTCGCGAATGAACCCTGATTTTCGCACTTTCGCGCCCGCCAATCCTGCCAGCAGGTACCTCAACCGCTATCACGTTCGCTTCGGTCCCGCGGAAAACCCCTCCGCCTCTGTGAGAGAGGACGGACTGTTCTCCGTTCATTATTCCCACATGGCCGCCGAGTTATGGCTCGACTCGACTGCAGGCTGGCTCGCCGTCGTGGACGGCACAAACCGCTATGGCATGGTCGAACGGTTCCACTATGAAGCCGCCCGCACTTATCCCGACAAGGCTTCCATCATCTTCTGGACGAATGGGCCCGAAGTGAAATTGAAAGACGGTGAGCCCACGATGGGTGCCGGGGGAGACGGCTCTCCTTACTATCTGGAGGCCGAGCTCAATTCCCCTCTCTGTCAGTTGCGCCCTGGAGAAAGCTGCGATTTCGAAACTGAATGGTTTCCGACTCGCGCCGGCATCGAATTTCATGGCGTCTCTGAGGTGGGCATCGTGCTGCGACCTCTTCGAGCCAATCTTCTGCAGAGCGGCAGAGTGGGACTCTCCGGATCGTTTGGCGTTTTGTTTCCCGGAAAACTGATTGCACAATTTTATGACGAGCGTGGCTTAAGCTTGGGAAACGTACCCCTCGCTACTTGCGATCCCACAGAAGCCGTGTCACTCGAAACAGAAGTTGCTCCCCCCGGAAAGCCCGCGCGCGTATCCCTTCACCTGCAGGATGGCAGCGGGTTGGACCTCGGGTCCCTGCAAGAAGTTCAAGTGGAATCCGGGGAGAAACGCTGACATGAAGTCGTGCGGTCAGGCATTTCTGATCTTGTTTTTTATTTTCTCCACCATCCTCCCATCGCGGGCGCAAGAGCACGAACAAACTTCCGTAAATGTCAGCGCGGACGTGAGCCCGAAAGACTTGCTCGCGCGCCCGGTCGGCGAAAACTGGACGTCTTACAACGGGGACTACACCGGACAGCGATACAGCAGTTTGAGTCAGATCAATACTGAAAATGTCTCGCAATTGCGCGCGGCGTGGGTATTTCATCCTGGCAATTCACTCCGGCTTGAAGCAACTCCCCTCGTGGCAAATGGCGTGATGTACGTTACCGCAGCCAATGATGCATTCGCATTGGACGCAGGAACGGGACGGACGTTGTGGCATCACCATCGCCCCGTGAGTTCAGGACTGCTCGACGATGCCGCCGGCCATCAGAACCGCGGCGTCGCCCTGTTGCGCAACTTTGTCTACATGGAAACCGATGATGCGCACCTGCTCTGCCTCGATGCCCGGTCGGGAAACCTGTTATGGGACGTAGAGTACGCCGACAAAACCAAGCACTATGGCGCGACCAGCGCTCCCCTGATCGTGAAAGACCAAGTGATTGTCGGAACGTCCGGCGGAGATTCCGGAGTGCGTGGCTTCCTCGCAGCCTACGATGCGATCACAGGAAATCTGAAGTGGCGTTTCTGGACCATCCCCGCGCCGGGAGAGTTCGGCTCGGAAAGTTGGCCTGGCGATTCGTACTTACATGGCGGGGCGACAACGTGGATGCCCGGCACTTACGATCCCGACCTCAATTTGCTTTACTGGACGACGAGCAACGCCGCCCCCGATTTCGAAGGATCATCGCGTCCTGGCGACAACCTGTACACCTCGTCTGTCCTGGCGCTTGATCCTGATAATGGAAAACTGAAGTGGTATTTCCAGTTCACCCCTCACGACCTGTATGACTACGACGCCACTCAAACTCCCGTGCTTGCGGACGTCGACGATGGTGGCGTGACCCGTCACTTGCTCGTGCAAGCCAACCGCAACGGCTTCCTTTATATTCTCGATCGGACAAATGGCAAATTCCTGAAAGCCACCCCGTTTGTGCAACGGCTGAACTGGGCCACTGGTGTCGATTCGTCGGGCCGCCCCGTACTGTCGGGCCGAATCCCAACCAAGCAAGGCACCTATATCTGCCCGGGCATCATCGGAGCTACCAACTGGTTTTCGCCTTCGTACAATCCCGACCTCAAGTTGTTCTATGTCATGGCTCTCGAGACTTGCAATCTCTTCTTCTCAGAACCAAGACCATTTACCCCAGGCCAGACTTTCTACGCCACAGGTACGAAACGTCCGCCTGACGAACACGCACAGAAAATCTTGTTGGCATATTCAGTGCCCGAGGGAAAACTGGTTTGGCGTTATCCCCAAGTCGGCCAGGGCGATTCCTGGGGAGGAACGCTGGCCACTGCAGGTGGACTGATATTCTTCGGTGATGACGCCAACTCTCTGGAAGCAGTTGATGCTCGCACCGGCCACCCTCTCTGGCACTTCAATGCGGGGCAGAAGATGCACGCATCCCCGATGAGTTACATGGTCGATGGCACGCAATATGTGGCAATTTCCGTGGGCAGTAACGTATTCGTTTTCTCACTCCCTCGCGGACAATAAAGCTGCCGTCATAGAGAAAGATGGTTGTCGACCTTCGCTCAACCTGACAGCCGAGAGCGACTGTCAAACCCAACGCCCGCCTTTTACGGGATAGTCCTATCTCGCGCCTCAGTATTTCCCCCACCTAGAGTTACGGCACGCCCCGAATTTTCCACATGCAGGTTAAAGTCTTTGAATTGCGCTGTATCAAGGAGCAACGTTTCTGGATCGAACGCAATCACAAGCAAGGCGAAATCAGGGGGGTGAATATGGACCAGCATCAGCTGTCCATCGTGATTGGAGTGGTAGCAATCGTCGTCTCGTAGCGATCGTTGCCGTCTGTCCAGGAACGCTGAACGAGGCATTAGACCAGGGCATCGACCGAGCCCGTAGATTTGACCTCGATCAGCTGCGTTGGAGGTAAAATGACGACGGGCGATCTCGTCGGGCATGGTCGACGAGATGATCGAGGATTTTTGTGTTGTCCGCTGTAGCATTTGTGATGAAGTGTGGCAGCGTCTGCCTCCAACGCGGCACCTTGCTGTTGATCGCCCTTTGTGGCTGCCTCGTCGCGTGCGGCGGCGAATCAACTCCACCCTCCACACCCGTGGGTTCCCTTCCCATGGCGACCACGACGCTACAGGCGGAGGCGGGTAACAATACGAGCACAGCCGACTCGTTTGTCTCCCAGACCAGTGGAAACGTCAGCGCCGGCAACGTCAGCAAGATGCCGTTGCGATCTTTGCTTTATAGCGGGTCGAATACTCGAATCTATACCACATGGCTAGGCTGGTTCGGAAAGAAGGATCACATGAACGTCGGCTACAATTCGGCCGACGCCGGACAGGTACATCGCCAGGTCGAGGACATGATGAGCCGCGGCATCCAGGGCGCCATTGCTGCCTGGTACGGCCCCACCAGTACAGTCATCGACAATGCCACGATGCTGCTCAAGAATGAGGCCGAAGCCCATTCTGGTCAATTCGAATTTGCGATCATGGAAGATGTCGGGGCGCTGAGCTCGGCAGCGGTCAGCAATGGATGCGATGTCACCGATCAACTCATATCCGACCTTTCTTACGTGGCAACGCAGTACGAATCATCATCCGCGTACATGCATATGAATGGCAGGCCCGTCGTTTTCTTTTTCGGCGTGGATAGCTACTTCATAGACTGGAGTCGCGTCGTTTCGTCGATCCCCGGCAATCCAATGCTCATCTTTCAAGGAACGAGTGGATTAAATCGGGCGTTCTCCGATGGCGCATTTTCCTGGATCAACGTCAACCCGTCGAATCCTTTCGATGTCAATCTCGCAGCGCAGGATGCGTTTTATACAGCGGCAGAGAAGAAGCCAGCACGCATCACCTTCGGATCCGTGTACAAAGGATTCAATGACACGCTCGCCACGTGGGGCACGAATCGCGTAACCAATCAGATGTGCGGCCAGGCCTGGCAGCAGACTTTTAGCGAGATCGGCAAGTTCTACTCCAGTAGCGAACAATTGCCTGCCATCCAGATCGCAACTTGGAATGACTACGAGGAAGGGACAGCAATTGAGCCCGGCATTGACAACTGCATCTACCTGGCCCCCTCGCAATCGGGCACGAAGATCAGTTGGAGTGTGAACGGCGGAGATGAGAGCACGATCGATCACTATACCGTCTTCATCACCTCCGACGGCACGAACCTGGCGAAGTTGGCCGACGTGCCTTGCGGCACGCACACGTTTGATGTTGGTCCACTCCAACTTTCAGACCAGACTTATCTTGTCTATGTCAAGGCAACCGGTGCACCCAGTTTTCAGAACAAGATGTCACCTGTTATCGCCTACCACCCTGGCGACCAGCCCCCTGACGTTGCGCTTAATATCTCGCAGACCGGACCTTTGGCATACACGGCATCGGTGGGAAGTTCCTCTTCGAGCGTCGCTCGCTCGGTGATCGACTTTGGCGACGGCACCATCGCCAATGGTCTATCGGCCTCGCACACTTATAAAACAGTGGGGACATATGTTGTCACCGCCTCGGCCTATGACGCGACTGGAGCCTCAACGGTAATGGTGCAACAGCTCTCGGTGAAACCGTCGTCTGGTGGCATCACCGTCTTCGCTCCCGGCAATAACTCGACTCTGAACTGGCCGACTACGCTCGTGGCCTCCGCGAACCCGGGAACTCCGGTTGCCATCATGAGGGTATTGATCGATGGTCAACAGGCTTATGCCGGTGAGGGAGCCACTTTAAATACTGGCTTAAAGATCTTCACAGGAAAGCATGAAATATCGATCCAGTCGTTGGATGGAGCAGGAAATCAAACCGCCAGCACTTCATTGCACGTGATTGCTGAGCCCAATGACATTCCGCCGGTGGCTGACATCACATTACAGCCCATGCCTGACATATCGCCGACGACAGTTCTTGGATGCACTGCCAAATCTTCTGACCGTGACGGTTTTCTGATCAGCAAGCGACTACGGTACTCGGATGGAAGCCTGTTCTCCACAACAGCGGCGCTCGAGACCTTTCCCGCATCGGGTAAATACACGGCAACAGCAACGGTCACAGATCAATTCGGAGCAACCGACAGCACAGCCATTACTTTCACCGTCGGGGCTGACGGCAAATTACATATTCTGCGGTCCGAAAAAATTCCCACACCGTTGTTTCTTGAACCCCCTGGGTACTTGCAGCCCATCGACTTTCCATAAACATCGCGATAGGCCGCAGCCCTCCTCCGACGCCTTAGCAGAGCACTCCTCCTGCAACGCCGCCGCAGGGTTAGCAGTCAGGACGCATGAATAGACGATGGCCTCCTCCTTCGAGGGGGCCATTTTTCATTGGATGAACAATGATGGAAGAAACTGTGGACAGGACGGAACTTTCTCAAGTCCCTTGGCCCGAAAGCCGCCGCCCGCGACAGAGCAGATTCAATGAGATAAATGGTAGGCACGACTGGACTCGAACCAGCGACCTCTACCGTGTCAAGGTAGCGCTCTAACCAACTGAGCTACGCGCCTGCCGACGATCTTTATTATTGTACCGGGCTCGCGATGTGCGGGCAATGTTGGGTTCGGTAGCGGCGCAGTTGCCAAATTTGGCGGCTCGCGGCGACAATCCTTAGGTGCAACCGATCGAGTCACATGACGTGTCCGCGCGCAGCGTGGACAATCCGTTTCGGCCTGGCGCCGTCGTGGTGGTTGCGCTTACTAATCCCAGGGAGAAATTCTGGGGCGCGATCCTGGGGCTCACGGCTCAAGAACTCAGTCTCTCCGGCATTGAACTAGGCTCGTTCGATGATCTCGTCTCGATGATAAAGGCAGGCGATCCTGCCTCTTTCGGTGTAGTCTTCTTTCCGATGCATCGCATTGAGCGCGTTGAGCTTGATTTGCCGGATGGCAATATTCCGTCGCTATCGCAGCGTTTTGCCGAGAAGACGGGACTAACACCCGCCACCGTCCTTACTGGCAAACTTGCGGCCACTTCCAACCCCCTGGGAGATGTGGAATGAAGTTCTCCCAACTGCTTACCGCGCCCAATCAGTTGACGCTTCTGCGGATGATGTTCGTGCCGTTTATTGTCATCGATCTGGTGGCCGGACATTACAAGTGGGCGTTGATCTTATTCGTGCTGGCTGGATTCAGCGATGGGCTCGACGGACTGTTGGCCCGCACTCTGAAGCAGCAGACAGTACTGGGACAGTATCTCGACCCGATAGCCGACAAGCTTTTACTCAGCACTATGTTCATGGTGCTGGCCATTCTTCACAAAATTGCCTGGAAGTACACCGTACTGGTGTTCAGCCGCGATATTTCAATTCTCTTCGCCAGCGCCGTGCTCTATGCCATCGCGGGGCTGCGCGACTTCCGTCCCAGCATTTTTGGGAAAGCCAATACCTTCGCACAGGTGGCTGCGATTTTTTTTGTGATGCTGTTTCAGATCAAACATGACCGCTGGGTTTGGATCACGCAGACTACTTTTTTGCATGCCACTGTCGGATTCACAGTGGTCTCCGCTCTTCACTATGTTGTGCTCGTGGGGCAGCGGCTGCGCGCCGGCAACCATGTTTCCGCGGAGACCGCCAAATCTGCGAAAGGTTCGATTTGACCGTGTTTCCGGTGTCCCCCTAAAATTAACGATTCCGTCATCACACTTTCCTATCTCATGGCTCTACGCCTGTACAACACGCTGTCCGGCAAGATCGAAGAATTCCATCCGCAGCAAAATAATGAAGTTCGGATGTACGCCTGTGGACCGACGGTTTACGACTACGGTCACATCGGCAACTTCCGGACATTCGTCGCAGTCGATATTCTGCGCCGTTTCCTTCGGCAAAGCGGCTTCGAGATCCGCCACGTCATGAACATCACTGACGTGGACGACAAGATCATCCGCAACTCCTCGCAGGAAGGGTTGAGCGTTAAGGAATACACGGCGAAATACGAAAAAGCCTTTCTCGAAGACAGCTCCACTCTGAATATCGAACAGCCCATTCTTGCTCGCGCCACTGAGCACATCGAAGAAATGGCGCAATTCATTGGCGAACTTGTACAGAAGGGTTTCGCCTATCGCACCGACGATGGCTCTTATTACTTTCGCATCGCAAGTTTTCCCGCCTATGGCAAGCTTTCGAAAAAAGACTTTGCCGGAATGGAAGACGGCGCGCGGGTTGACGTGGATGAATACGAAAAAGACAACGCTCGCGACTTCGCCTTGTGGAAGGCTCCCAAGCCGGGGGAAGCGTCCTGGGAGAGTTCGATCGGGCCGGGACGTCCCGGCTGGCACATTGAGTGCTCGGCCATGTCGATGCAGGAACTGGGAGACACTTTCGATCTGCACGCCGGCGGCGAAGACCTCATTTTTCCGCATCACGAGAACGAAATCGCGCAATCCGAAGCACTCACCGGAAAACCTTTCGTGCACTTCTGGTTTCATGCCCGCTTTCTCCTGGTTGAAGGCGAGAAGATGTCAAAGAGCGTGGGCAATTTCTTTACCTTGCGTGACCTGGCACTGAGGGGATACAAGCCTTCCGCGATCCGTCTGCTACTGGCGTCGGTGCCTTATCGTCATCAACTCAACTTCACGTTTGACGGACTGAAGCAGATGTCCAGCAATGTAGAGAAGCTGCGGAACTTTCAGCTGCGCCTGAAGGCCGGACAATTCCCTTCCGGTGCCACCGATTCAACCCTTGCCCGCGAAACGGTTGAGCGCATGACTGCTGCGCTCGAAGACGACCTGAATACTGCGCAGGCGCAGGCGGCCATTTTCGACATGGTGCGCAAAGCTAACGTCGCGATCGACAGCGGTCTGATTAAGAAAGAAGATGTTGCACCGCTATTGGCAGCGCTCGACAAGTTCGACGAAATCTTTGCCGTGCTGCGCGATGACGACGCTCCGAAGATGAAATCCATCCTCGAATGGGCAAAGGCTGACGGCCGCGAGAAAGATATCAGTCAGGAACTACTCGACGCCGTGGGCGCGCAAAGCCTTCCCGATGCCGAAATTGAAAGGAAAATCGCGGAGATGGAAGCTGCTCGCAAAGCGCGCAACTTCCAGGTCTCCGATGCGATCCGCGCCGAACTTACCTCTGCTGGGCTTCTCGTCGAAATCACAAAAGATGGAGTGCGCTGGCGCAGAAAGTAGCCGGTCCTCCCACCCGGCCCAAAAACCCGAAACTGAAACCAGAAAGGTGAAAACAAAAACAAGAACTGAGAACTAAAAGCAGTTCCCAGTTATTAGTTCTTTGTTCTCAGTTTAGTTTCGGGTTGCGCACTCTTGGCTATCGCAATACTCGCTGGCTGAGAGCAGCATCAAGCGCTGCATTACCGCTGGGAGCACACACTTGCTGGTTCCACTGCTTCTTCAAGTCCCCAGGACTCGGGATGGTGACGCTCTGCCGCGACGCGATCTTCGGCGTTGCAACCTGAGCCTTTGGGATGAGCGATGCAAAACTACTCACGCTGGTGAGAATCAGATTGACCGCAGCCGTGATACGAGCGGAAAGCGCCGGATCGCTGATATGAGCGGCTTGCAGCAGAGCTGGCAGGTTCTGATTCGTATCCTGAATTAGGCTTTCGATCTTTTGCAGCGTGGCGGCACTGGGTCTGGTTTTGTAAGTGTTGTATAGCGATTGCAGAAGCGTCAGATCTTTACTGGCTTCTGAAGAGAGATTCTGAATCGCCAAGGCCTCGGACGCAGGCAACTGTTTCCCCGATTGCAGCGTTGAAACCAGGGCGCCAATGTTCAGCGCCATCTGAGTAAGAACCGGCAAGTCGGCGAGTGCCACGGTGATCCACTGGGCACTGCATCCGGTGGTGATCAGAGAAATGCTCAGAACAACGGCCATTATGATTGTTGTCGAATTCATTTTCATAAATGCTTGTCCTCATTAAGACTTGGGTTGGGTGAAGTTTGAAAGAAATAGCCGAGCCAGGCTCGGCCTGGACCGCCGAGGGCGGCTGTCTCCACGTGGTTCGCGCTAAAAACAAAAACGCCACCGGCCGAAGCCGATGGCGATTCTGTGTAGAACGAAAATTCTAGAATTTAGGGTTTATGTTTAAGCCGCGTTCTCGCTTGCCTGCGCTACCCGCAAAATTGTCGCTTCATCAAAATGACGGCCCAGAATCTGCAGGCCGATCGGTAGCTTTTCCTTGGTCTCACCACACGGGACAGAAATTCCCGGGATCCCAGCGAGGTCTGCGGTCACGGTGTAGATGTCCGCCAGATACATGGCGAGCGGATCATCCACTTTTTCTCCGAGTTTGAAAGCCGCGGTCGGACTGACCGGACCGACAATCGCATCCACCTTCTTGAAAGCTTCTTCAAAGTCTCGCGTCAACAGAGTACGCACTCTCTGAGCTTTCAGATAATACGCATCGTAGTAGCCGGCGCTTAGAGCGTATGTCCCCAACATGATGCGGCGCTTCACCTCTGCTCCAAATCCCTGGTCGCGACTCCGCCGGTACATTTCCGAAAGCGTGCGTGCATCTTTGGCGCGATATCCGTATCTCACTCCGTCAAAACGTGCCAGGTTCGACGACGCCTCCGCCGTCGCCACGATGTAATAAGTCGGAATCGCGTATTTGGTGTGCGGCAGCGACACCTCTACGATCTCGCAGCCCTGTTTCGCCAGTTTCTGAATTGCTGCTTCAATCGCGCCGCGAACTTCCTTGTCCAGACCTTCGCCAAGATATTCCTTGGCCACGCCGATCTTCAGTCCACGGACCGGCTTCTGCAGTTCCGCAACATAATCCAGGACTGGAACTTCGGCGGAAGTGGAATCCATGGGATCACGGCCCGCAACGGTGCGGAGCATGATCGCCGCGTCTTTCACCGTTTTCGTGAGTGGCCCGATGTGGTCCAGCGAGGACGCAAATGCGATCAAGCCGTAACGCGAGACGCGTCCGTAGGTCGGCATTGTGCCGACCACGCCGCAAAACGAAGCGGGCTGGCCAATCGAGCCGCCGGTGTCCGATCCAAGAGTAGCCACCGCCATGTCCGCCGCCACCGCCGCCGCCGAGCCTCCGGAAGAACCACCAGGGACTCGCGTGAGGTCACGGGGATTGTGTACTGGCTTCCAGGCCGAGTTTTCGTTAGACGATCCCATGGCGAACTCGTCGCAGTTCAACTTGCCCAGTACAACTGCGCCGGCGGCTTCGAGACGGGCGACGGCGGTGCAATCGTAGGGCGGAATGTAGTTGCCGAGA